>ERZ802830.1101-NODE-1101-length-26282-cov-8.29393_pt1 | contig 26282 bp, 15 predicted proteins | sample MGYA00345654_ERZ802830 | MGnify/ENA primary metagenome ERZ802830 (study PRJEB30503, sample SAMEA104212375) | marine metagenome | biome: Westerlies Biome; feature: [SRF] surface water layer (ENVO:00010504) within the epipelagic zone...; material: water...
CAAAATGAAATGTCTCTAGAGGTATAAGGCTCTTCTAAACCGTATTTTGATTTAAACCATTGGCGTTTTTCATCAAGCAGGCTAATTAAAACAATTGGTACATCAAGTAATTCTGCAGTTAAAGATGTAAGATCATCAAACATGAATTCTGCATCAGTATCAAGTATATTATACGATTTTAAACGTTGAAGCCTTTCGACTTCATTTGTAGGTATTAGGTTACTCATAATTACTGAGTTTTAGGTTGAGATTATGGGCGTTTAAATATAGTAATAATAATCAATAACTTCAGCTTTTGATTTTAAAAGAAGCTAGTAAAGCATCTCACATAATATCAAAACATTTAATAAATTTGGTTTAGATAAACCTTAAAATCAATATTATATCCCAAATACCTGAAGTATTGGGATTTTAATCCCAATCCTCTTGTTCTAGCTTGAAAAGCGATGAAACCTCTATTTTAAAAATTGAGGCCAGTTTCAATGCTAAAACGGTTGAAGGAACATATTTTCCTAGCTCCATTGCATTAATAGTTTGCCTACTCACTCCTGCTCTTTTTGCGAGATCCGCTTGTGTCATATCAAATTCGGCTCTTGCCACTTTTATTCTATTCTTCATATACCGAATTTTTAAATTGATACAACTTCCAATGAAACCTTATAATAAAAAAGAACAAAATAGTGTACATATTAAAAATCATGACCCACATAAACGACATTCCATTTACAAACAAAAATGCAAATAATAAGACCAAGTAGTTTGCATAAACAGACCATACCAAAGATTCTAGCCTAAGCTTTGAAATATACTCATCTTCATCTTCTAATCTTGAAAATCCTACAAACAAACCACTAACAATCATCAAAACTCCTAATAAATCATTTAAAATATTAATTTCAACAAGCTTGAACCATCCTCCATTACCAAATATTAATGGATCATTATACAGCGTCGGAAATTTAACATCCAACCAACTGGGCTCCCAATCATACAAAACAGTTAAAAAACCTAAAATTAATGTTGGAAAAAAAACAATCCAACCTGTAGACTTGTAACGGGTAGGAAATAAATAAGGTAATTTCATAATTAAAAATTTAACACTCCAAATGTAAAAATAAATTACATAATGTAAAATATACTTTACTTTTTGTAAAAAATTTATGCCTTTTTAAATTTTTAATTATTTAAAATCAAGGTGTTACACTTAATAAAAATATTATCAAAATCGGCAAAATCTTTTGACATTGAATGTAGTCCGCTAGAAAAGGGACCTAAATGTGCACCGGTATACCCCTTGCTAATTAAAATATGAGCTGGAGTTTTTGTGAATTTTTGAAAGTTGGTGTGGTTCGTTTTATATAAAAATGTGTATTCATCTTTGTTCGCCTCAATTTTAAATTGAATTTTACCTTGATAACCCTCTAAATATTTGGAAGCTATGGTAGTAACATCCTGTTGATCTAGCGATTTTACTTTTAATTCAAGTTGTAATCCATTATTTGATGGTGATACAGAAAAAGTAAGATAATAATTATCCTTTTGAATCCATGCTATTCCAGCTTCTGAGCTTTTGTTTTTTGGATCAAACCACATATCAGCTTCAAATTTAAAAACAGACTGGGTCTGCTTAATTCCAAGAAAATTATATGAGGTTCTTTTTTTAAAAGCTGTTTTATTACAGAATAACCTTAAAAAACCAGGATGAGAAGTTAAGCTAAATCCGTTGGTATCAGGTACTCTTCTAAAATTCCAATAATTATTTAGTGTTGATCCATTAAATTCATCTTCAAAATCAAGATCTATGTTTTGAGTTGTATTATGAAAAGGTAATTCGTTCAATTGCTGAATTGTCCCAGTTTTAGTGGCCACAATAGGCCATTCATAACGAGGTGTTTTCCAATCGAATGGTTCTTTCTCCCATTGTACAGGAACTAAATGAGTTTCTCTACCCATATTGGATCCTCTATCAATATCTCCTCTAACGCCCAGAGCTACCATAAACCATCTGTCATCTTCTAAAGCAAACAAATCGGCATGGCCCACACTATGCACCCAATTATCATAAGATAGATGGCGTGTGGTTAAAACAGGATTTCTATCATTTGATTCATAAGGACCTATTATAGATGAGCTGGCAGCAAGCATTACAGCATGATTAAAACTAGTCCCCCCTTCAGCTATGAGTAAATAATACACGCCGTTGCGTTTATATAAATGTGGTCCTTCTGCCCATAAGCCACCGCATGCACCGCGCCATAACAAATGACGTTCTCCAATTAGTGACCAATTATCTGGATTTAACTCCTGAAGCCATATTTCACCTTCACCTTGAAAATTTGGATTTTCGGGCATTTGATTTCCCACATACCATACCCGGCCATCGTTATCAAAAAATAAATCAGGGTCAATACCTGGTGCACCTTTTATGACAATAGGGTCGGACCAAGGACCTTCAGGTGTTTTTGATTTTAAAATAAAATTGACAAAATCAGTGGTTTTAGTTTGAGCATGATGGTAAACATTGGTGGTTATGATATAAAACCATCCCTTATAATATCTAATTGAAGGGGCATGAATACCACCATCAGATTGCACATCAAGAAGATTCACATCACCAGAACATTGACTTGGCCTATGCAATCCGTGACCAACTAGCTCCCAGTTGACTAAATCTTTACTTTTATGAATTGGTAAACCAGGAAAATACTCAAATGAGGAATTAACCATATAAAATGTATCACCTACCCTACATATAGAAGGGTCAGGATAGCCACCTGGCAATATGGGATTTTCAAATTGATTTTGAGCTAAACAATAATTAGAATAAAGCAGTAATAACGCACCTAGCACACAAACACTCAAATGTGCTCTTTCAAAATACGCTTTGATTTTGTTCCTTATTACCACTTTTAAAAAATTTATTACAACCTCGAATATACTTTAAATCCGTTTGACGGAATTGTTAAAGGAGTTTCATTTAAAGTTAATTCATATTTCAAAAAGAAATCTTTAAAGTTACCTGTTAAATCTGATTTTATTTCTTTTTGATTTTCAGATAAATTGATAAAAACTACAATTTCATTTTCTGCTTTAGTTCTTGTAAAGGCTATAACCTCTTTATCATCTGTATCTAAAAAAGTTAAGTCTGCAGCTTCTTTACCTCCATGTAATGCTGGATTTTGTTTTAATACGGCCAACTGCTCAAGTAATTGCCAAGCCTCTCCTTTTGTTTTTGGAATTTGATCTTTTTCAAAAAACTTAAGTCGGTGATTCATACCATATTCTTGACCTGAATAAATTAATGGCATTCCTGGTAAGGTGTATGATAAAACCGTTATGGCTGGTGCTGCGCTACCCATACGCTCTTCAATAGTACCATTCCATGAATTTTCGTCATGATTTGTTACAAAATTCATTAACATATCGTTGGTTTCAAAAGTGTCATTTATTTTTGATACATACGTTTTTAAATCTTCAGCATTAGCCTCACCTTTAGCCAATTGGTTTAATAAATGATGTCCAGACCATGCATAACTCATGTCAAACAAAGGGTCTTTATTTAATTCTACTTTCTCAGCTTCAGCAAGCATGAAAACAGAATGCTTTGCTCTTAATCTAGGAATGGCTTTTTCCCAAAATGTTGTTGGTACTTCACTGGCTACATCACATCTAAAACCATCAATATGTTCTTTTTCAATCCAATACATCATGTCTGCAATCATGGCCACTTGCATGTCTATATTGTCATAATTTAAGTCGGCCACATCTGTCCAATCTGTACCTTCTGGATGAATAATTTCGCCTGCCGCGTTATGTGTGTAAAAATCTGGGTGATTAGAAATCCAGTGGTGATCCCAACCGGTATGATTGGGTACCCAATCAAGAATAACAAACATATCGTTATCATGAATTGTTTTTACAAGTGTTCTAAAATCTTCAATAGAACCAAATTCAGGATTTACTTTAGTATAATCTGAAACTGCGTAATAGCTACCCAGTGGTCCTTTACGTCTAGCTTCAGAAATTGGAAATACTGGCATAAGCCAAATAACTTTTACGCCAAGGGCTTTAAGTTTAGGAATATCATCAGTGAAAGCGTTAAAAGAGCCCTCTTCTGAATATTGTCTGATATTTGCTTCATAAATAACGGCGGTTTCTAAATCATTATCAGTAATAGATTTGATTGTACTATCTGGTTGTGCAACATCATCAGTCTTAGGATTTTTACATCCAATAATAGCAATTGATAATATACTTAATAGAATCTTTTTCATAATTAATTTTAAGTTTTGATTGTAATTTTAATAGTTTGAGATGTATCCCATTTTAAAGGAATACTTAATTTCGAAGTTTCATTATTGAATTTATAGGGAATGGAATTACCATTTAATAAAACGCTATTTATATTGTCTTGAAAATGATGAAAAACAAAATCTATAGATTTAGTGTTTGTTTTAAAGTTGAGGCCATTTTTAGCAGTCATTTTGATAGTCATCGCTTTGTCATAATAATTGACTTCAAAGTTTAGTATTTCATACATCCCTTTAGTGATTGCCTCTGCGGTTAGTCCATCATCATTATACATGGAATAACTAGAGTCTTTTTTATCTAAACTTTGATAGTAATGGAGTTCAAAAGTATTGCCATTGTAATCATTGGTGGTTTTTAAATGCTTAGCCATAGGCACAAAACTTCCTGCTTTAACAAAAGTGGGTATATAATCTTTAGAAGTATCCACCATTTGAGATCCACCCCCACTGTAAATATTACTATCATAAAAATCATACCAATCCCCAGAAGGGAAATAAACTTCTTGATTTTTAGTCTGAGATATCATAACAGGGCTTACCAGAAAAGCGTCTCCCCATAAATAGGAGTCACAATAAGTATTTAATACAGGGTTATTATCAGAGAAAAACAGTGGGCGCATCATAGGAATACCTGATATATGATTCTTATAACTTAAATCATAATTATAGGGTAACAACTTATACCTTAGCTCTATTGCTTTTTTAGATAATCCTTTAGCCTCATAAGATCTGTAAACCGGTTCACTAGGCACCTCCTCTTGGGCATGTGGTCTAAAAATGGGCTGAAATACACCATACTGTAACCACCTTACATAGAGTTCATCATCTAAATTTACACCTGCAAAACCTCCAAGATCAGAATGCATATAGGCCATACCCTGCATTCCCATTTGAAGTGCTATTTCAGGTTGTGATTGTAAACCACCCCAAGTTCTATTGACATCGCCAGACCAAGGAATCATACCAAATCGTTGTGATCCAGAATAGCCCGCACGCATTAGAATAAATGGGCGTTCATTAGGGTAATCTTTTTTGTAGCCTTCATGAATCATTCGCGCCCAATCATGGCCATAAATATTATGTAAAGCTTGAGCACTACCTTTAGCATGGACTAAATCATCTGGGTGGACCTCGGGTTCCCCTAAATCTCCCCAAACACCCATAATACCTTTATCATGAAGTCTTTTGTAAATAGACCAAAACCAATCGCGACCAGATCCACTATAGATATCAATTAACCCTGTATGGCCAAAATAAAAATCATAAGTATAAGGTTCTCCGGTTTTGGTTTTTGCTAAAACATCATTTTTTACAGCCTCGTCCCACTTACCTGATGTTTTTAAAATAAAAGGTTCTGTTATAGTGATGGTTTTTATGCCTTTTTGATTTAAATCAGCCACCATTTTCTCAAAATTTGGAAAAGAATCACGATCAACCTCCAAATTACCCATAGTCCCTGTTATGGTTTTTCCAAACCAATACAAATCCAGAATAACAGCATCTAAAGGAATTACATTGGTCTCATAGTCTTTTACAAGTTGTTCTACTTCTTTTTGAGAATGGTAACCGAAACGGCTGGCAAAATTTCCTAAAGCCCATCTGGGCGGTATAGGTTGTCTTCCTGTCAAACCTGTATAGGCTTCTGTTAATTCCTCCCAAGAATCAGCAGCAATGACCTGATAGGTTTTTCTTCCACTTACTGTGGCATAGGTAATTGAATTATCTTTATTACTGTCTAGGTCTAAATAACCAATTGCAGCATTATCAAAATGAAGTACATACTTTTTTGATGACATTACCACGGGCATAGTAAAGTTCATCAATTCTGAGTGTGTTTCATATCCATAATGCGCTTTGTTGTATAATTCCAGTTTATACCCCCTACGATTCATCCCCAAAGCTCTTGCACCTCCTCCATATAAAACCTCATCATCAGAGATTGTAAAATGTAGTTTTTCATGTGTTTCATCTTTTGAGTAGCCAATACTCTCCTCAATAAGGAATTCTTTTCTGAAATTGTAAATGATCTTAAAAGGCGCTTTATTAATTACTAAACCCATACCGGCAGTTGACAGCGAAATGGATGCTTTATCTTCAGAATAAGTGGCATTTTGAGGTATAGGATTGTTTAGTGCATGAGATTGACTTGTATAATTCTCTCCATGAGGTAAAAAAGAAGTCTCAATAATTTCATCAGAAAAAACAGCAAATCTATAAGTGCCATCAGTAACTGAAACTCTTAGAATATTATCCTTGAATTGTGCCTTTAAAAAATTGCGCTCTACAGATTGCTCAGCAAAAACAAAACAACACGTGAATAAACACCATATTAAGCTTAAACTATTTTTCATGGGTTTAGTAAAAAATTTACAGGTTGATTTAATCGAGAACGCCAAGCATCCTCTGAATGATTTGCCCCCTCAAAAAATAGTTGTTTATAATTGGAGCTGCTGTAACCTTTATCATACATTATTTGATCAACTAAAGGTGCATATTTTGGATAATATTTATCCAATGTTTGATTTCCATAATCAAAATAAAATTTATGAAATCCTGATTTTGGAATATTAACTTTAAAATAATGTAATAGTAAATCTGATAAAAGATTACTATCATAAATGTGAGCGCCGGGCCAATGAGTGGAAAGACATGCAGCACCACCAAATATTTGAGGGTACCTACATACTGCATATAAAGAAATGAGCCCTCCCATACTAGACCCCATTACAAAAGTGTCTTTGGCAGCAGTTGAAACATTAAAACGATTATCAATGTAAGGCTTCAACTCCTCAATTATAAATTTTAAATAGTTATCTGCTAAAAGAGAATCAATATATTTATTAGAGTCTAATAACTTATTTATTGTTTGTTGCTGATTTTCATCTGAAATCGAAAAGGCTTGTTCTGGAAAATACTCATACCATCGTAACTTGGGATGGTTATGAATACCAACTACTATAAACGGTGGCGTTTCTTGATTAATTTGTAATTGAGTAGCCCATTCATCTACACCCCACTCTTGACCATTCCAGGTTGTTTTGGCATCGAAAAGCATTTGACCGTCATGCATATAAATCACTTTATACAACTGATTCTCATTGTAGTTATCAGGCAACCATACATTCACATTACGATTAGAAATATAAACTGAAGGAAACGCTTTAATTTGAATAATTTCACCACCAGATAAATCATAAGTAGCAACAGATTCTTCAATATTTTGAGCATTTAGTAGACTACTCAAAAAAAACAATATGTAGATTATTCTATGCATTATTTTTTGAATGATAGCCAATACGTACCTGGATGCTCTAAAGTAAGGGTTTCAACCCACGAATTAGTTTCTCCTGACTGAATATCTTGATACATTTTCCCTTCAAGTTGCATTTCACTAAACCTTGAAAGATCTAGTTTATAAGAGTTCTTATTTTTGTTTACTATAACAGCCAATACCTCGTCTTCAAAAGTTCTAAACAAAACATAAACTTTATCTTTGGGAGCAAAGTGTTTCGTTAAACCTTGATGTATCGCTTTACTATGCTTTCTATAGTTTAGTATTCTTTTGAGATAGTTTTGCATTTCAATTTGACGATCATTAAGTCCCTCTCCTGAAACTGCATTGACTTCGTCACCTTCCCATCCGCCTGGAAAATCTGACCGAATCAAACCATGATCACCAGGAAGCTCAAAATCATCCATTATAATTTCTGTACCATAATAAATTTGAGGTATTCTAGGTAATGCTAGCATATATCCTAGAGCCATTTTTGTATTTACCAGATCTCCATCAAATTGGGTGTAGACCCTACTCATGTCATGATTATCTAAAAACAACATGATATCTTTAGGTGAGGGGTAAATAAAATCATTGGCTAAACCCGTATATAATTTAGTTAATCCTGTACCCCAATTTTCTTCTTCTTTAATCCCTTGGACAATTTTTTCTTGCATAGCAAAATCCATTGTTGACTTTAAATGAGATTCATAATCGTCTTGATTATTGTTCCCCTGCTGCCAATACGCAATTAAATTGGGGTTGTAACTCCATTCTTCCCCAACAATCGTAAAGTCGGGATATTCTGTCATAATTGCTTTGGCCCAATCCGCCATAAAATGTTTATCAGGATACGGATAGGTATCCTGTCTAATACCTGAAAGCCCAAGAGATTCAATCCACCAAATACTATTTTGAATGAGGTATTTAGCCATAAAGGGATTACGTTGGTTTAAATCGGGCATGGTGTCAACGAACCAACCATCTGACATAAGCTTCTTATCTGCCTCTGTAGCATATAAATCTTGATTTGTTGTGCGCTGATGACTGGAATATATGGTAGCATCTCCAGCTACGAATTCTTTTTGATAGTTGACCCAATCTTGAAACGGTAAATCTTTCATCCACCAATGCTCAAGTCCACAATGATTAGCCACTTGATCCATAATAAGTTTAATTCCTCTGGATCTGGCTTCTCTAGACAATGTTTTATAGTCATCTAGATAACCAAATCGAGGATCTACTTCATAAAAATCTGTCATTGCATAGCCATGATATGACCAGCGATACATGTCGTTGGTTAGTAGTGGGCTTGACCAGATTGCGGTAAAACCCATTGCTTTTATATAGTCTAAATGGTTAATAATTCCTTTTATATCACCTCCATGTCTACTATACGTTTTAGAACGATCTAAATCAGTTTCTTTGAGCGTATCAATAATATCATTGGAAGCATCGCCGTTAGCAAAGCGGTCTGGAGTAATGAGATAAATGGCATCTGAACTATCAAAACCTTTATAATATTGCTGAGATTGCTCACGATATTTTAATTCGTATGATAATTTAAATTGCGCTTCATTATTAGTAAGCATGACATCAAAGCGTCCTGATATTGAAGTATTTATTTTAATATTTAGAAAGAGATAATTTGGGCTTTCTCCTTTATGAAAGTCAACTAACTCTATACCCTTATGATTGATAGATGGCGAATATTTAATTATACTATCCGACTTGACAAGTAATTGTAATTCTGTTTGCTCCATTCCAACCCACCAGCATGGAGGTTCTAATCGATCTACTTCTAATACTGGCGTATTATCAATAGTATTTGGATCTGATGTAACTGAATTACAACCCCAAAAAAACATTAAACTAAATAAGCTCCAAAAAATAATAGATTCTTTACGCATAAACATTTGATTTGGGTTCTAAATTGAATAATTCCCCATGGTTAAATAGTGTTATTGATGAAGTACCTGTGAGTTCAAAATCAGCTCCCTTGTGAGAAACGGTTACTTTAACAATTTGATCTCTAAAATTGACTTTAAAAGTATAAGACTTCCAATTATCTGGAATACGTGTATTAAAGTGTAATTGATTATCTACAATACGCATTCCTCCAAATCCTTCAACTATACTCATCCAAGTTCCGGCCATTGAAGTAATATGAAGTCCTTCTTCAACTTCTTTGTTGTAATCATCCAAATCCAATCGTGAAGTTCTTAAGTAAAATGCATAAGCCTGATCCATTCTGTTTAACTTTGCAGCATGAATACTGTGAACACATGGGGATAATGAGCTTTCATGAACCGTAAATGGCTCATAGAAATCAAAATGTTTAGCCAGTTCTTCATTGGAGAAATGATCTCCGAAAAAATAAAATCCTTGAAGAACATCTGCCTGTTTGATATAGACTGATCTCAAAATACGATCCCAAGACCAAAATTGATTAATAGGTCTTTGTGCATTAGACAAACTATTAACCGGCTCAAGTTCTTTATCTAAAAATCCGTCTTGTTGTAAATAAACCCCATATTCTTCTGAATATGGAAAATACATTCCTGAGGCAACTGCTTTCATTGCATTGAGTTCCTCATCAGAAGTATTAAGTTTTTCAATTATCGTTGCATAATTACTTGGGTAATCTGACTGTATGACGTTAAGCTGTTCTAATGCATATTCAATACACCATTTAGCAATATAATTGGTATAAAAATTATTATTGACGTTGTTTTCGTATTCGTTGGGTCCAGTAACACCAAGAATTACATATTTAGAGTGATATTTAGAAAAAGAAGCGCGTTGCTGCCAAAATCTTGCAATTGCAAATAATACCTCAATACCATGATCCAGAGTGTAGCTATAATCTCCAGTATATCTATGATAATTGAATATTGCAAAAGCAATAGCACCGTTTCTGTGAATTTCCTCAAATGTAATTTCCCATTCATTATGACACTCTTCACCGTTCATAGTTACCATAGGGTATAACGCTGCACCCCCTGAAAAACCTAATTTTTCTGCATTTTCAATAGCTTTATCTAATTGTTGGTAACGGTATTCTAGTAAAGCTTTGGCTACTTCTTTATTTTTTGTAGACATATAAAAGGGCAAACAATAGGCCTCTGTGTCCCAATAAGTACTCCCCCCATATTTTTCCCCTGTAAAACCTTTAGGCCCAATATTGAGCGAAGTATCTCTTCCCAAATACGTTTGATTTAATTGAAAAATATTAAATCGTATACCCTGTTGGGCTTCAACATCTCCATCTATGGTAATATCAGACATTTCCCAAATGTCTTTCCAATCTTTAATTTGTCGATTTAATAATGCGTCATAACCTAATCTTAAAACGGTGTCTAATACTTCCCTGGCCGCAGTTACTAAATTGTTTTTATCATGATTTCTATCAACAGTATAACCTCCAAATTTGTGAATGGTATACGTTTGCATTTTTTCAACTTGATATTGATAATCAAATACAATATCTTTTTCTGTTTTTTTAGAATTAAATGTTAACGCTAATGGGTTACCGTCTAAAAAACATTGATTAGCCATAAAGGTACACGTATGAAAATCTGTTTTCATTGTTCGCGCATTAATAAAGGCTTTCCCCTCAATTTCCTGAACAGAAGAAATATCCCAAAACATGTCATCCCAATTGGAGTCTTCGTTTACAATACCGCCATCTAAGTAAGGGGAAAACGTAATACGAGCTGATTGATTAATTGGTGTAACTGCGAATGATATGGCTCCAACCTCATCATGAGATAAACTTAAAAACCGTTTTACTTGCACAGCTATGATAATTCCGTTTTTGAGTTTTGCTTCAAAAGATCGAGATAGCCATCCCTCTTGCATATTTAGTTCCCTTTTAAAACCGGTAATCTCCTCGCAAGTATTAAGATCTAAAACTTCTTCATTTACTTTCACATTAATTCCTATCCAATTTGGTGCATTCAGTACTTTAGCAAAGTATTCTGGATAACCATTTTTCCACCAGCCAACTTTAGTTTTATCAGGATAATATACCCCAGCAATATAGCTGCCTTGAAATGTACTCCCTGAGTAGGATTCTTCAAAGTTTGCCCGCTGTCCCATAGCCCCATTTCCGAGACTAAATAAACTTTCTGAGGATTTCACTCTTGCAGGATCAAATCCTTCTTCAACAATTGACCAAGGCTGAGGTTTTATATAATTTTGATTCATTTTCTTTAGTTTATTAGGTTGTTTAAGAAACCAACGGTGAGTTTGGTAAAATCATTAAATACAACATCTGCATTTTTTAATATTTGGGGATCACCTACCCCTATAGCATACATCTCAGCAACATTAGCAGCCTCAATTCCTGCTATAGCATCTTCGAAAACCACACATTGTTTTGGATAAACTCCCAATAAATCAGCGGCTTTTAAAAAAACTTCTGGATTGGGTTTGGCTTTTGATACACTATTACCATCAACTATAACATCGAAATAATGCAGTAACCCTACCTTGGTAAGTATTTTTACCGCATTTTTACTGGCAGAACCCAAGGCAATGGCGCATCCTTTTGATTTCAAGTAATCTAACACACGGCATACATCGGGTAGAATTTCATCAGTATTCATATTATCTATATATTTCAGATAATCTTCATTTTTAGATACAAGAAAAGCGTTAAACTCATCTTCTGATATAGTGAGCCCCCCCCAATTCAAAATTTTATGTAATGAGTCTACACGACTCACTCCTTTTAATTCTTCATTTAAAGTTTCATCAAAATGAATTCCTAATTCATCTGCTAAAGACTTCCATGCTTTAAAATGGTATTTTGCCGTATCGACAATCACCCCATCCAAATCGAATATAAATCCGTTTTTGTTCATTTTAATTAATTTGTTTAATCTGAAATTGCTTGTCTGTCTGTAATTAAAAAATTACTCGCAGCAGCTATTAATAAAGAAACACCTGCTAACAGCATGGCATTTATAGATTGGCCTCCAAACAGATTACTTAACCAATTTATGGCTCCCAAAGCAGCAACTATTTGTGGAATTACAATAAACATGTTAAATAATCCCATCATCACGCCCATTTCGTTGGGATCAACAGCACTTGAAAGCATGGCATACGGCATAGATAATATACTTCCCCATGAAATACCAATAAGCATGAAACACCATTTAAGATTGGTTGCATCCGTGATGTAATACATCATCACAAATCCAATACCCCCCATTAAAAGGGCCCACATGTGCACAAATTTCCTGTTGATTTTTTTCTTTGAAGTATAAAACGTTAGTAACAATGCAAATACCATTGATGACAATCCATATACTCCCATTGCAGAACCAACTTTATTAGAAGCTTTTTGAAATGCTTCGTTTTTAACTTCAAAAGCAGCAACATCTTCAGTATTATTAAAATCATACTGATGTTCCTCTGGCACAGGTGCATTAAAAACATGTTCTGTTAGAGCTGGATTAGCCATACTCCACATTGTAAAAAAAGCAAACCATGAAAAAAATTGAATCACACCAAGGCGTTTCATTGTTTTAGGCATATCACCAATGTGGTTGATAATGTCTTTAATAAAACTTGACTTTTGCTGTTTTAATGTCTTAAAAGCTTCCATATCCTCTGGCGGATATTCAGAAGTGGTAAATACCGTATACAATATGGTTATTAAAAACACCCCTGCGCCAATTGCAAAAGCGAGTTTCACCGACGCAGGTATAACGCCCTGAGGCGCAGCATCTGAAACGCCTAATTCTGAGACAAACCATGGTAAATTACTAGCAATCCATGTACCAATACCTATAATTAAAGTCTGAACTACAAACCCATAGGATCTCTGATTTTCAGGTAATTTATCTGCTACCAAGGCGCGGAAAGGCTCCATTGATACATTTATCGAGGCGTCCAAAATCCACAAAAATCCAGCAGCAATCCAAAGTACTGGAGAATGTGGCACCAAAAACAATGCAAGGGAACTTAATATGGCCCCAATTAAAAAATAAGGACGCCGTCTACCCCACCTTGGAGACCATGTACGGTCACTTAAATAACCAATGATTGGTTGAACTATAAGTCCTGTTAAAGGTGCAGCAATCCATAACAATGGAATAGATTCTTTGTCAGCGCCAAGTGTTTGAAATATCCGAGACATAAAGCCTCCTTGTAAAGCAAAACCAAATTGAATTCCTAGAAAACCAAAACTCATGTTCCAGATTTCAAGGAAACTTAAGGTACGTTTCTTCATTAAATAGTAAATAATTTATTAATACTATTTGATAAACGTATGTTTATCAAAACTTATGGTGAGAAGTGAAAATATAAGTTCTGATGCCTCAAATATATAAAAGTTTTTTTTACAAATACAAATCCTTAGTTAATTGTGGAATCTCTTTCGATAATTTGTGTTTGAAGTACAACGGTTTTGTAGGCTTCTTCATCGGTTTCATTTTCTAAGCGCTCAATAAGCAATCTTGCCGCCGTTTTGCCCATATCCTCTGCCTTTTGATTAATTGTTGTTAAACTAGGTGAAGCGTGACGCGATAAAACTCCATCTGTAAATCCAATAATTTGAATGTCATCGGGAATTGATTTACCCATTTTCCTTGCAACATTCATAGCGGTTACAGCGTATAACTCGTTGACTGCAAACACACCATCGATGCCTTTATTGGATTTATATAACTGTCCTATTTCTTTTTCTAACAAATCTAAATGGCCATCGTAATCTATAGTATCATCAAGCTTTAAAATTAAATTACTTTCAAGAGGCATATTGTGTTCTTCCATAGCTTCAATATAGCCTTGCGTTCTTAATCTACCAACGCTTACATAATCCTTAGTAGTAATTGCTACAACCTTTTTGGCTCCGTTTTTAATTAACTTTTGAACTGCACGTTTAGACCCTTCCAAGTCATCTATAACGACTTTATCACATTCAATATCATTAACTACACGATCAAACATAACCACAGGCATGCCTTGGTTAATGGCCTCAATAAAATGGTGGTAATCCTGATTTAGCATAGTTTCTTTTGATAAGGATAATATAAACCCATCTATACTGCCATTGGCTAACATCTCCATGTTAATCACTTCTTTATCAAACGATTCGCTAGACAGTCCAACAACTACGTTATAACCTTTGGTATTCGCAACAATTTCTACACCCCTAATAACTTTGGAAAAGAAATAATGGACAATTTCTGGAATAATCAATCCTATAGTTTTGGTACGTCTGTTTTTGAGGCTAAGCGCAATATTATTAGGACGGTAATTAAATAATTTTGCAAAGGCTTTTACTTTTTGTTTTGTTTCATCACTAATTTCCTTACTATCTCTTAATGCTTTTGATACCGTTGGAATAGAAACTCCTAACTCTTTCGCTATTTGTTTTAAAGTAACCTGTCGTTTCATTTTGTAATTAGCTTTTGCAAATTTGATAAAATTCAAATATAGTTTTTGAAAATATCATAATTGTATTAATTTAAACTGATAAATGCGCAAAAACAGAAAGTTATCAACACGCAAACGTTTACGCAAATTTATTTAGTTGAATTTATTTTTTTACACAATACCAATGCCATAGCTTTATATTGAGAAGTGAAAATATAGCATTTTTTTAATTTAAAAAAACTAACTATTTCGTATGAAAACAATTCTAAAACAAGTATTGTTTCTCTTATTTTTAATACCTGCCTTAACATGGGCACAAACCAAAGTAAGTGGAACAATTACTGATGGATTAACCGGCATGCCTCTTGGAGGTGTGAATGTCATTATAAAAGACACATCCCAGGGAACATCCAGTGATTTTGATGGTAACTATACCATTAATGTTACTAACGGACAAACTCTGGTTTTTTCTTTTGTAGGCTACACATCACGTGAGGTTGTCTATGCCGGACAACAACAATTAGACATGACCTTACAAGAAGATGCCGATCTATTAGATGAGGTAGTCCTTATAGGTTATGGTGAAACTACACAACAAAATGCCACAGGGGCTATAAGCAAAGTGTCCTCTGAAGAATTTAACAAAGGAGCCATAGTTGCTCCCGAACAATTACTTGCTGGTAAAACTGCTGGGGTAAGAATAACCTCAGGCAACGGTGCACCAGGTAGTGGTTCTGAAATCAGAATTCGTGGTGGCGCTTCATTATCTGGGAATAATTCTCCTTTGATTGTAGTTGACGGATTACCGTTGGACCAAAGAGGTGTTCAAGGTGTAAGAAACCAACTTAATGCCATTAACCCTAATGAAATTCTTGATTTTGTAGTACTTAAAGATGCCTCTGCAACAGCAATTTATGGATCTAGAGCTTCTAACGGGGTGATTTTAATTACTACCAAGAAAGGAAGCGCCAACCAACCATTTAAAGTAGAGTATGATGCTAAGGTTAGTCAAGGTAAAGTGTTCAATAAATTAGACCTTTTAGACGCTAATCAATTTTCTAAAATCATTAATGATACAGGATCAGATCCTTCTATAAGTGGAACTTCTAGTACAGATTGGCAAGATGCCATCTATCAAACAGCTTTAGGCATGATTCAAAATGTAACCGTTTCCAAAGGATTTAAAAATTCTAACTTTAGAGTAAATTATAACTTAACTTCACAAAATGGAGTATTGATAGGAGATCATTACGAGCGTAATGCGGTTAATGCCAATTATGTACAGCGTTTATTGGATAATGATTTAAAATTAACCTTAACTGCTAAAGCCATTAAAGATGAAAATAAATATGCAAATTATGGTGCCATAGGAAATGCCAAAAGCTTTGATCCTACCCACCCAGTGTATAATGAAGATGGTAGTTATTTCCATTATTTTGGAGAAGCGTTATCACCTCAAAACCCGGTTTGGTTACTAAATAACGATATTAATAATGCAGATAATAAACGTGTTATCTCTAATTTTAATATTGATTACAAATTACCTTTCTTAGAAGGGCTTAAATTCAATTTAAACGCCGGTGTAGATTATTCTGAATTGGAGGGTCTTCAAACCGTTACTAAAGATCCACGTTTAGATACCAATTTCGCTTACCGTAACGAGTATAGTGGCATGAACAGAAATTTATTAATGGATTTTTTCTTTAACTACAAAAAAGATGTTGAATCAATTAATACAGTTGTTGATGTTACGGCGGGACACTCATTCCAAGATTTTTATCTTGAATCAAACCGATCTGAAACTGATGCTGGGGTAATGATAGAGCGACCTATGAATATTGAAAATAATGCACTAGAATCATATTTTGCCAGAGCTAGTTTTGATATTGCTGATAAATATTTAGTATCTCTTAGTTACAGACGTGACGGATCTTCTAGATTTTCAGATCAAAACCGTTGGGGAGCATTTCCTGGAGCCTCTGTAGGTTGGAAAATAAGTAATGAAGATTTCATGGACAACTCCTTTTTCTCTAATTTAAAATTAAGAGCTGGTTGGGGTGTCACTGGTCAACAAGAAATTGGACCTAACTATGGTTATTTAGGGATATATACTCCAGGACAAGCTGGTGCATTGGTGCAATTTGGAAGTACTTTTATTAATACCCTGCGTCCTGAAGAATATGATGCTGATTTAAAATGGGAAGAAACTACACAAATGAACGTCGCTTTAGATTTTGGATTATTTAATAATCGTCTAACAGGTTCTATTGATTTGTATCAAAGGGAAACTGATGATTTATTAGCAACTGTTCCTACACCTGCAGGTTCTAACCTTTCTGATTTATTGACTACAAATGTAGGTAGTATGGATAGTAAAGGTATAGAAGTTGGGCTTAGTGCAGATATCATAGACAAAGGAGACCTAACATGGAATGTTAGTGCTAATGTAACTTTTGAGCAACGAGAAATTACTAAACTTTCTCTAGGTGAAGATCCTGACTTTTTTATTCCTCAAGGTGGAATCGCCGGAGGTGTAGGAAATACCATTCAACTTTGGAAAGAAGGCTACGACCCTTCTACATTCTTTGTGTTTAGACAAGTTTATGATGATGCTGGGCAACCTATTGAAGGGGCGTATGTAGATGTCAATGGTGACAACCAAATTACAGAAGCCGATAAGCAAGCCTATAAAAAAGCAACACCTGATGCTTTTGCTGGGTTTACCAGTTTATTGACCTATAAAAATTTAGACTTTAGCTTTACCTTCAGAGGCAGCTTTGGAAACTACATGTACAACAATGTGGATAGTGGTTCTTTTCAAGAAGGGATTATCAATACAGCAGGAAACTACTACCTAAACAATTCTGTTAATTTGTTGGAGTCTAACTTTAATGACGCACAATATTTTTCAGACTATTATATACAACGTGCAGACTTTGTGAAATTAGATAACGTCTCACTAGGCTATACTTTTGAAGGTAGTAAAGTAGATGTAAGAGCAAGTATTACAGGAACAAACTTATTAATCATTACTGATTATGACGGTTTAGACCCTGAAATCTCAAATGGTATCGATAATAACTTTTATCCAAGACCAAGAACTTATGTAGTAGGATTAAACTTTACATTTTAAGCGCTATGAAAACAATTAATATAACTACAACACAAATCATACGTAGCCTATTCCTAGTGCTCATAATGGTTTTTACATTTCAATCTTGTGAACAAGATTTAGAACTTCAACCTGAAGATGCAAGACTTGTTGGAGATGCTGCATTCGAAGATGCCTCTTCATACAAAGCATTTTTAGGAAAATTGTATGGTGGATTTTCTTTAAGTGGCCAAATAGGACCCGCTGGCTTGCCTGATTTAGCAGGTTTAGACGAAGGATTCTCAAATTACTTGAGACTGTATTGGAAAATGCAAGAACTTACCACCGATGAAGCGGTTGTGGGTTGGAATGATGGAACTATAAAAGATTTACACGGTCAAGTTTGGACCTCTGGTAATGAATTTATAAGAACCATGTATAGTAGAATTTTCTACCAAATTGCACAAACCAATGAGTTTTTAAGACAAACTACAGATGAGAAATTAACCTCGCGAAGTGTTGATGCTGAAACGAAAAGTGATGTGGCATCATACCGAGCTGAGGCGCGATTCTTAAGAGCTTTAAGTTATTGGCATGCATTGGATTTATTTGGTAATGTGCCTTTTGTTACAGAAAATGATGCAGTTGGTGCGTTCTTACCAGAACAAATTTCAAGAGCTGATTTATATACATATATTGAGAACGAACTCCTAGCTGTAGAAAGCACTATAGTAGGTGCAAGACAAAATGAGTATGGTCGTGCAGATCAGGCTGCAGTTTGGACACTACTGGCTAAATTGTATCTAAATTCTGAAGTTTACACTGAAAGTGCGAATTATGATAAAGTGGTGGAATACACCAACAAAATTATCAATGCGGGTTATACCATCTCTGGAAGCAACACTTATGAGCATTTATTCCTAGCTGATAATGATATGAATGGAGGTCAAAGTGAATTTATTTTTACGGTGCCATGTGATGGGTTAAATACCCAATCTTACGGTGCGGTTTCATTTATTATTCACGCTTCGTTAGGAGGCTCTATGGATCCAGCTTCTGCGGGTATCAATGGTGGATGGGGTGGCCTTAGAACAACTTCGGCTTTAGTGAATAAATTCCCAGATTTTATAACACCTCCATCATTTGATGCAGACGCAGAAAATATGACCTTAGTAAAATCTGTAGAAGACAATAATGCCACTTTAGGAAACAACATGACGCAATGGGGACTAGTTGGAAGCTCAACAGCAAACGGTTGGGATGGTCCAGATATGGAAATGTATGAGTTAGCTACCAATGAATTTGCATTGTATGCTGAACTCACTGCTGGTGAATTTAAGTTTAGGTTTAATGAAGATTGGGGTCAAAATTATGGTGACGATGGCGCTGACGGCTCACTTGAATCTGGTGGTGCTAATATAGCTGTTGCTGAGGCCGGACAATATTATGTTACTCTAAATCTAAACACTTTTGAGTATACAATTAGTAAAGCCAATCTCTCAGATTGGGGACTTGTTGGAAGTTCTACAGCAAATGGATGGGATGGTCCAGATATGGAAATGTATGAAACGGACACTGACGTTTACGAATTGTACGCAAATTTAACTGCAGGTGACATTAAGTTTAGATTTAATGAAGACTGGGGTCAAAATTATGGTGGTTCAGGTGGTAATCTTGTAGCTGGAGGTGATAACATTTCCATAGCTGAAGATGCGGGTTATCATATCACTATGAATTTAAATGATAATTCTTACACCATAAACAAAGTTGAATTATCTGCAGATTCAAGAGCCATGTTCTATACTGATGGACAATCACTAGAAATTGAAGATATTTCTCCGTTTAGCCAAGGCTATGCGATTACCAAATTCAAAAATTTAGATTCAATGGGTAATCCTGGTAGTGATACTGAAGGCAACTTTGTGGATACTGATTTCCCTATGTTCCGTTTATCTGACGTATACCTAATGTATGCTGAAGCGGTACTTAGAGGTGGCGGTGGAAGCCTTGGAGATGCCGTAAATTACATCAATACACTAAGAGAGAGAGCTTACAGTAGCACTGTAGGTAATATTTCTGGTGGTGATGTAGATCTAGATTTCATCTTAGATGAGCGAGCTAGAGAATTGTATTGGGAAGCGCACCGAAGAACTGATTTGATTCGCTTTGGTCAATTCTCAGATCAAGGTATTTGGCCTTGGAAAGGTAATGTACCTCAGGGAAAAACTACAGAAGCATATAGGGATTTAATGCCTATACCCTCTTCTGATCTTGGTGTAAATACCAATCTTAAACAAAACGAAGGATACAACTAACAAAAACTTATAACAATGAAACATATTAAATTTTTATACCTGATGTTAATAGCTTTGTTAAGCTTTAACGCCTGTGAAATGGACGATGATGTGGTCTTTAAAGCAAGTGCAGACGACTCTATTGCTTTCACAAACACTTTTTTAACAGAATACGTTTTAACCCCTGCGGCTTCTGGAAATATTGGAGAACGCTTTACATGGAACTCAATTGATGTAGGCGTTCCTACTAACTTATCTTATGATTTAGAAAAATCCATTTCAGGAAACTTTGATACCGATGGCGCTACAATAGGAACTACTAGTGGTAATGAAATTGCAATTACTATAGGAGATATGTTAGGATTTGCAAACGAAGCGGGTCTTGATAACGATCCATCTACAGACAACCCAGATACTGGTGAAGTACATTTTAGAATCAAGGCCTATGTAGGAGACGGTGGTGTACCATCATACTCTGCTTCTCAAGCTTTGACTTTACACTTACCAGAAGAAAGTTCTAATAGTGCAGTATGTGATAACGATCAATTATTCCTTGTTGGAGCAGGTCTTCCATTTACTGGATGGGATTGGGCTTCGCCTTCAACTGTTATATGTAATGGAACTAATGTATACTCAGGAAATATCCATTTAGATGCTAGTGGTGATGCAAACTTTAGATTCTTTACTACTGCAACAGATTGGGGTTCAGGATTAAATTATCCTTATTTTGAAGATGCTGGATTCACTATTGATTCTAATTTTGAAAATGCAGGAGATGGTGATTCTAATTTCAAATTCCTTGGAACTTCTGGGTTCTACAACTTAACTGTAGATATGATTAATAAAACCATCACACTATCAGATCCTGCGTCGTTAGGTAATTGTGACTATGACCAATTATGGGCCGTAGGCGCTGGTTTACCAGATGCCGGATGGGACTGGGCAACTCCAGTTCAACTTATGTGTGAAGGAGATAATGTTTATCAAGGATTCTTAAATCTGGATGCTGACGGAGATGCTAACTTTAGATTCTTCACAACTGCTACAGATTGGGGCTCTGGATTAAACTATCCATATTTTGAAGATGCTGGCTTTACCATTGATTCTAATTTTGAAAATGCAGGAGATGGTGATTCCAATTTCAAATTTATTGGAACTACTGGTGGTTATTTTATTAGTATTGATATGATCAATAAAACAATCACATTAGAGTAATTTGTTTTCATTAATTTTAAAGGGTTACAAAATATTTTGTAACCCTTTTTTTAATTTTTTACCATGAATAAAATTTATGTTTTTTTACTACTACTTACTAACTACACATTTTTTGCTCAAGTCACTACAAACCCTTCTCCAATAGAAATAGACCAAATCGTTACTATAACAGTAGACACAAACAGTACCGATACAGATTGTAACGGACTAAACGGCGTGTCTAAAGTTTATATTCATACAGGAATTGGTGACGACTCTAATGCTTGGGGATTTGAAGTTATAGGAAACTGGGGACAAGACGACGGGATTGGTGAAATGATCAATAACGGGGACGGTACATTTTCAATAACGTTTATACCAAAAAACTATTTTAGTCTTACTAATACGCAAGCCTCAAGTGCTACTAAAATGGGTATGGTATTTAGAAGTGCCGATGGCTCCAAAGAACTAAAGGCTGATGGTTGTAGTGATTTTATTCTCAATGTTGGGGCATTTCAACTAAACACAATAGTCCCAGATAATCAATTAGATTATGTGGTTTTATCTAGTAGTGCTACACAAATTATGGCACAAAACACCAATGGCAATGCAGATTATTCTCTAATAGCTAATGGGGTAACCGTAAATACTAGCAACGACACTAACTTTTATAATTATTTTTATTCAGGTATTACTGAAAATAAATTTTGTGAACTCAGAGTCACTCAAGGCGAAAATTCAATATCCAAGTTTTTCACCATCATAGCAAATCCAAATAAAACACCATCTGCTATTCCTAGCGGTATGGAAGATGGTATTAACTATCACAGTGGTGATCCTACAAAAGTTACTTTAGTATTAGATGCTAAAAACAAAGATTATATCTATGTGGCAGGAAGTTTCAACGATTGGAAACCTGACAATAATTATGTAATGACCAAAGATCCAAACTCTGATAAATTTTGGATAGAATTATCGGGATTGACTTCGGGGCAAATTGAGACTTTTCAATATTGGGTAGCTGCCACTGCTCCAGTAACAGGGTCTCCTAAATTAGTAAAAACTGCTGATCCCTACTCTACTTTGCTACTTTCACCATATGACGATTCTTATATACCTGAAACATCATATCCTAACATACCTGATTTTCCAGAGGGACAAGAACGTGAAGTTTCTTTAATACAAACTAGTAAAACCCCATATAATTGGCAGGTTACTAATTTTCAGAAACCCGACAAAGAGGACCTAGTTATTTATGAGTTACTAATTAGAGATTTTGATGCTGACCGCAGTTATCAATCGGTTATAGATCGTATAGATTATTTCAAAGAACTCAATATTAATGCCATTCAATTAATGCCAATAATGGAATACGAAGGCAACGAAAGCTGGGGTTACAATACAGCTTACCACATGGCTCTTGACAAGTATTATGGTACTGAGGATAAATTCAAGGAGTTAGTTGATCTGTGTCACCAAAATGGTATCGCAGTGATATTAGATTTAGCTTTAAATCATGCTTTTGGAAGAAATCCGTTAGTGAGAATGTGGATGGATGACACCGATAAAAATGGATGGGGAGAACCCAGTTCTGAAAACCCTTATCTAAATGAAATTGCAAAACACAGTTACAGTGTAGGTAGTGATTTTAATCATAGTAGCTCTAAAACCCAATATTACACACAAAGAGTGGTTAAGCATTGGATTGAAGAATTTAAAATAGATGGTTTCAGATGGGATTTAACCAAAGGATTTACTCAGAATTGTGAAAACAACGAGGGGTGCACTAACAGTTACCAACAAGACCGTGTTGACATTTTAAAAAGCTATGCCGACTACTCCTGGAGTTTGGATGATTCCCATTATGTAATTTTTGAACATCTAGGTGCTGAAAACGAAGAAAAAGAATGGGCAAATTACAGACTTAATGAAGGTAAAGGCGTCATGATGTGGGGTAAGACTACTCAACAATACAACCAATTATCTATGGGATGGAGTCAAAACTCTAGTATCTCTTGGATTGGCCATAAAAGTAGGTCTCTATTTCAAGGCATGCGCCTTTTAGGGTATGCTGAAAGTCATGACGAGGAACGTCTATTATATAATAACTCTATAAATGGAAATGCTTCTAATGGTTACGATACTAAAGACCTAAACACATCATTGGAACGTATGAATGCTATTGGTGCAGTTCTATTTTCAGTTCCAGGCCCAAAAATGATATGGCATTTTAGTGAACTAGGAATGAATCAATCGTTATTCACTTGTAATAATGGTACTGTAGGTGATTGTAAATTAGACACTAAACCGCAACCCCAATGGAGTGAGAATTGGCTTGAAAATAGTAATAGGGTCGAAATATATAATAACTGGAGTCGCTTAATTGAACTAAAAACAAATTATGAAGTTTTTAAAGGTGATTATGACATCAACCAAACTGATCCTTTATTACCCAGGATTGCGGTATGGAATAATACTTTAGGAGCTAACGACTTAAAAAACGTTATTGTTATTGCAAACTTCGAACTCAGTGCCCAAACAATAAATCCGTTTTTCACAAGTACTGGCACATGGTATGATCTTATGGATCCATCAGGAGAAACAACCATTCCGGGGACAACATCATCGATTACTCTCCAACCTGGAACATTTAGAATATTTGGAGATCAAAATGCTACATTAGGTGCTTCATTTAATGAATTAAAAAATGCAATAAAAATGTATCCTAATCCATCATCAGACCTAATTACGTTTAATCGCGATATTAGTCATTTAAATATTCTTGATTTGAGTGGTAAATTGGTTCTTAAAAAGACCAATTTGACAAAACTTAAGCCTGTAAATATAGCAGACTTAAAAAATGGTATTTACATTGTAACTATTAAAAATAACAACACTTCACAATCTATTAAACTTATCAAGCAGTAGAATTTATTTAACTATAAATATAGAGCTCTGTATTAAATCATTAATACAGAGCTTTTTAGTTAAATGCATCATAAACCAAATTAATTTTAGTTAAAATAGACTAAATTAGACCTCCCGAAAATTAGAATCATATTATGAAAAGACTCATTAATTTGATGCTTTTGGTGTTACTAGTTCATGTCGCTAAAGCTCAAGATTATTTTCCAGAAAATGGCAGTGTTAAAACTAAAAACACAACCGTTACAGCCATAACTAATAGTACAGTCTACGTAACCCCTGAGAAGGTCCTTAAAAATGCTACAATTCTTTTTCAAGAGGGTAAAATTTTAAAGTATGGTAAACGTATCAAAATCCCCAAGAATGCCATAATAATAGATGGATCTGAAACATATATATATCCCTCTTTCATTGATTTAAATACCCATTTTGGTATAGACAAGCCCAAAAGAAAAAGTGGATCAACTCAATACCATGCCAGTAGAAATGGATACTATTGGAACGACCATATTAGACCTGAGCAATCAGCTTTAAAATATTATAAATTTGATTCAAAAAAAGCACAAACCCTTCTTGAAAACGGTATTGGTATTGTAAATACCCACATACCAGATGGCGTTATTAGAGGAACATCTGCTTTAATTACTCTTGATTTAAAAGGTAATAATGCCTCTCAAATAATTAATGATGCGTCTGCTCAATTTTTATCTCTTAATAGAAGTGTTCAAACCAATCAAGCATACCCCAGTTCTATAATGGGAAGTGTGGCTTTAATTAAACAATTCTATATTGATGCTGAATGGTATCAAACAAATGAAAATGCAACTACAGATTTAGCTATTGAAGCTTACAATAAAAACGCTAATTTACCTCAAATTTTTCTTGCAAAAAGTAAGGATAATTGTTTAAGAGCTGCCCAAATAGCTAACGCCTACAATATGGATTATATCCTAATGGCTGGTGGTGATGAATATGAACGTATAGATCAAATTAAACAAACAAATGCAAAGTTTATTCTACCCGTAGATTTTCCAAAACCATATGATGCTGAAGATCCTTATTTGATTAAAAAAATTAGTTTAGGAGAAATGCGACAGTGGGCTCAAAAACCAGCTAATCCCAAACTTTTTAATGACAAAGAAATTCCATTTGCATTTACCATGTCTGGTCTTAAATCTGAAAAAGATTTTTTAACAAATATTAAAAAAGCAATTCACTACGGACTTCCAAAAACAGATGCCTTAAAAGCACTTACAACACATCCAGCAAAATTTATTAATAAGTCTCATCTAATCGGTTCATTAGAAGCGGGGCATTTAGCGAATTTTATTATAGCCTCTGGGGATATTTTTGATGATGACACGGTTATTTATGAACATTGGATCAATGGACAGCCCCATATAATTCAAGATAGAAACACACCAGATTATAGAGGAACTTACAGTTTTGAAATTGATAAAACCAATTTCACGTTAGATATATCTGGAACAAAACGCTCGCCATCTGCAAAAATTACTAGTGATTCAATTACTTTAAAAAACACTTTGAAAGTCAAAGAGAATAATATAAATATAACTTTCAAATCAAAAGACTCCCTAAACCAGAGATACAATAGGGTTTCAGCATCTTTAAATGGTGGAAATTTAGAGGGAAATCTTGTTGATACTGAAGGAAATATTTTTCAATTTATGGGCAATAAACTTAAAGATTTTGAAGCTCCTGAAAAAAAGGAAAAAGAAAAACAAACTGTACCTTACCTTGCCAAAATCACTTATCCAAACAAAGCATTTGGTTTTGATAAG
>ERZ802830.1102-NODE-1102-length-26270-cov-9.34774_pt1 | contig 26270 bp, 23 predicted proteins | sample MGYA00345654_ERZ802830 | MGnify/ENA primary metagenome ERZ802830 (study PRJEB30503, sample SAMEA104212375) | marine metagenome | biome: Westerlies Biome; feature: [SRF] surface water layer (ENVO:00010504) within the epipelagic zone...; material: water...
ATGGGGTATGTCTGCATACTCCAGGTCATACTCCGGGATCTGTTAGTTTTCATTTTGATTCAGCCGATTTGCTTGTTGCTGGTGATACCCTATTCAATGGTTCCGTTGGAAGAACTGATTTACCTGGTGGAGATTTTAAAAAGCTAAAGTCATCCATTCAAAATAAAATTTATACGCTTGACGAATCAACCACAGTTATCACAGGTCATGGGCCTGAGACATCAATAAAAAAAGAGATGACCAATAATATGGTCATACGATATAACTCATAGAATGAGAAAATGGATCATTTCTTGCTGAGGAATGAGTGCACGATTAAAGAGCAGATCAAACCGATCGAAAGCGTAAGTACGGATAATTTGCCTCTGTGTTCAAACTCAATTGTTAATATGCCATTTGATTCGAGCGAATATAACAAAAAAATGCACGCCAGTATTGGCAGCAAAGATAGAAAAAAGAGTTTAAGTTTATTGATAAACATGAGCTCATCAAAAGACTATCATGTTGGCAAATGCTCGTATAGGCTGATTGAATCATAATTTAAAATAGTGTCTGAGTTGAAGGAATTATTGAAAAACAAATGGGTTAATAACTGGAATCTATTCTTCCTAATCTCGTTACCGATTTCGGCCTTTATGTTTGTTCCACTTTTGAGTTTCGAATCGATCACTGGAGCGGAAATATCAGAGATGATCAGTTTTTCTGTCAGATGGGCTGTTCCTTTTATTTATCTCGTCATTGCTATTTCTTCATTACAGATATTATTCCCAAATGCATTCACGCGCTGGCTGATGAGGAATAGAAAATATATTGGGCCGGTTTTTGCAGTTGCTATGGCTTGGCAGGGCTTATTTATTTTTATCATGTCTTATCACTTTCATGATTATTACTTTTCAGAAGTCTATTACTTTAGAGATGAGATTGAAGGCAGCATTGGGTATATATTCTTGATGGCAATGGTGCTGACCTCTTTTAAGTTTGGAAGCAAGATAGTTAGCTCAAGCCAATGGAGAATCATCCATAAATCGGGCATTTACTTTCTTTGGGCTTATCCTTTCAGTGTCTACTGGTGGACAATCTCATACTATGGAAATCCATTGATGATTGATTACCTTTTCTATTGGTTTGGCTTCTTCGCATTTTTGACAAGGATAGTTGCTTGGGGCATACAAAGAAGTAAGAAGATTTCCAAAAAAACTGGGCCTAATGCGTTCGTTGGATCGACTCTAATTGCCTTTGGTTTGTCTCTGTCTGTCTTGAGTCTCTATTGGCAAAACAGCATCACTCAGATACTCACGCCCTTTTCATGGTCATCCATGCTCGAGTTGTGGTTGCCTTTTTGGCCATTTGAACCCTTTTTATCGCTGATGATCATAGGTCTTGGCACCATGATGCTGACAAAAGAGAACGCTAAGAAAGTCAATGCTGAGATCGTCAATCAAGAATGATCTTTAAGGGAGTTCTACAAAGGTCTTTTTGAAGTTGGCAACAGCTTGATTGTGGATGTTGCAGAGGCGATCATTTCATCATTTTGTTTCATTGTGGCATAAGCAAAAACGATGCTTTTTCCCATCCTGACGATCTTTGATTTAGCGGTCATGAGTCCGGGGTGAGCTGGGGCGACGAAACTCACATTGATGTCCAATGAGACTGGATTGCTTTGAAATTTTACCAATGCGATAACCAAATGCGCCATTGTTGAATCCAACATCCCGGTGATGAATCCTCCTTGAACGATTTGCGCTTCTGAATGACAAAACTCCGGTATTGCATCGAACTCCATTACCATGATCTTGTCTTCTTCGTTAAATTCGATAAGGCTTCCTCGTAGAGTCTCAACGCACGGCGGCTTGTTGCTTTCAAGGAGCTTTATTATTTCTTCTTTTTTCATCAATTCACCATTTCAAATTCGACAGTTACTGATGCCGCTTTGTTTGAGTTTTCATAATCCAATGAACGAATATTAAAACCAATCTTTCGATTGACCTGATTGATGAAGACAATGATCTGATCAATGTCATCGACTGTAAAGGTTGAGAACATCTTATCGGAATCAAAGCTCACCTCGATTTCACCCAAGTCATTTTCAGAGGCAATTTCATTTATTATTCTTCTTACTTCGTTCGGCTGACCCTTTAAGTTGGATGCCAAGGTAAAGCCAATTAAACGATCGGCTCCATTTTTGACATACTCGAAGTCCTGTTTTGCTTTCTTTAGTTGGTTTCTTGATTGATTTGTCTTCGAGAAAATAGAAGATGAAAGAGTGATCAAGAGCATCAAGCAAATAGAAATCATCGTGAGCATAATTAGATTCTGTTCACGCTGACTCCTCTCAAGCCATATTTTTCCTAGATCAATCACTTTCAATCTCCAGAACCAATGAACCGGAGAAGGTCCCGTCTGTGTTCTCTATATTATTCTCTATGACCTTTGTATTTGATTGCTTAATCAAAGTATCAATGATGGAATACTTCATGCTGGATATTCGATCAAACTCCAATATGACTTTAGAATTTCTAAAATCAATGTTCGATGAAGCAATTTCATCAATGGGTATTGCTCTTAAGTAGCCCAATATATTGAGATCCAAAGGCTTTGCTTCATTGCTGTCGATTGCAAGAAGCAGCTGATCCATTTGCGCCTTAGAATTTACGATGCGCCTGAAATTTGGATTCAACTCTTTGAATATTGAAAGAGTATTTTCTTCGTAAGACTTTTTATAATTTTGCATCAATGCGATATTCAGTATAGGAGCTAACAATAAACATGAAATTATAGCCAATGAAAGAATTAGGTCTCTGCGATCAAGGTTCATCTTTCTCAGCGTTCCTTTAAGGGTAATTTTTGACCTAAACATAGAAGGCAGATCATTCTTTTCACAGTGACTTAAAAAATCCTGATGCAATGATTCGATAGCGATTATTTTAGAATCAGACTGTTTGAATTCAACCTCATCTGTTTTTTCTAAAACCATAAAAGTGGGTTGAAAACTCTCCCTCTCTTTTTTAACTAAATCGATATAATCATGAAAATTTTCCCTGAATGCACAAAATCCCAGTCCATCGGAAAATGAGAATGAATATCTACCCTTTATGAGCAAACAAGTGTCTTCATCAAGTCTTTGATGTAAAAAATGCTCAGGATAAATATAAACATCACAGCCGAATTCATTGAAAAGCTCATTCAATGGATCAATGATTGTTTTATCGACAAGGAGTGCAAGGTTTTTCTCATTTGAAAACATCAAACGATTTTTTGAGACATCCTTAATCAGGTCATCTTCATGTTCGCTAAAGAACCTAGCTTGAAATTGATCTTCTGACTCACTGATTTCTTTTTTTGAAAAAACACAGCGAATCATATTTGATGGGAGAAATGCAATCACCTTTGAATTTGGATCGATATATGACTGAATCTCTGCCATGCCAACGCTGGCATGATGGTTCGAATCTAAATCATGATATGAATAGATTTCTGCTTGTTTGCAATCGTTATCAATATGTATAAAGTAATTCTTCATCGCGTCATTTCTAATTATAAAATCTTGATATTACAATCGCTTGATTATTTTTCAGCTCAATGACTGAATTTGACCTGATTTCGTATTCTTGATTAGCAATGGATGAAGATAAACCAATTAAATTACTACTGAGGCCAATGGGTAGATGAGACTCATTAAAGCTAATATTTGGAAAAGTAGAATAGAGTTGTTGTGCAGTAGTAAAGCCATCTAATGGTATTTGCTCAATCATTGCACCCGCATCACTTACTGATAATCCTGGGATTAGTGAAGCCAATAAAACATCATGCTTGGTTTCCAACATATTAAAATTCACTCTTGTATCCTCAGAAACAGGAAAAGCACATAAATGTTTTTGGACATCCAACCAGTTTAAAAATCTTGATGCTGGTAGGCTTCTCAACTCTGAAAGATCGTAGAATAAACGTTCAGAGGGATATTGTTTAATCTCACTCATTGGACCCGTATAGTAGTAATCCTCTAGCCCATAATTTCTTGGTTGAGAATCTTTATCAATCCAGTCTATCATTTGATCGATCAGCTCATTGATTTCACTTTCATCGTATTTCAGCAGTTCTAATAATTTCTTCAGCCCTTTGATGCTTCTGTCGTTTGGCATGTATTCCTGATTTGTGAAATCTACGACGCTATTGATGTTATAACAAGTTGATGCGTCTGCGATATCGGCAACGATGTATCCTGAATCTGATTCAAGCCTAATTAGATTTGCAAATATTGGCATTGATTTTGATGTGTAACTTCTGACAGGTCTGAATTGCTTTTTTAGTTCTTCTTTTGCCAGTGTTTCAACATTATCGATGTATTGAATTGCATTACTTTGGAAACCAACATAGGACTCTCTTTTTATTGATATCAAATAAGTTTTGCTCATTGATGCGCCGATTGCAGACAAGATCAACACGATGAACAGAACAGAGATAAGAACGATGCCTTTATTGTTGGTATACATGATCATTTTTGGGTGAAATAATCCATTCAATGGATTTATTGTTTTGAATTAATTCTATCTGGACCAACTTAGGAGTAGTCCTTTGAGTAATCTCATCTAGTGGCCATGAATTAAACCATTTGCTTCCATCTGAAAATGAAAGTTTTACATCTTCGATATTTTCGAATAGTACAGACTCTGAGTAATCATTACTTGAGTATGGATTGCCTGCATAATATTGCCTCCTTAGAAAAGAGCCACCATCAAAAATATACTCGACCCTACGAACTCCGGATGTTTCATCAGAGTTTCTTCTTATCAAGATAGTAAATATCATCCGCTTAGACTGTTCTGGGGACAGGAAGGTCGCCTTCATCGGTTCACCATATAAGTTTCTCATTGGTACATTGATAGATTGGCGAAAATCTCTCCTAACGAGATTGGATGCAAGGTTGATCTGCTTGGTCTTCTCTATTGATTCATTTGTAAATTCTCTAGACGAAAGAGATGACTGTAGGATATTTGTAGAAATAACTGCAATCACAGTCATGATCACAATGGCTATCAGTACTTCGATTAGAGTGAAACCATCTTTGAAGTTTTCATTACTTCTTTCCAATATAACCCTCTCTCACAAAAACCGTTTCGTTGTTCTCAATGAGCTTTACCGTCAAAACAAAATGTGTGGTGTCTCTTGACATGCTTGTTGTTTTCTCCTCCCATATCCACTCTTTGCCATACATCCTGATATTCCCAGTTCGAGAACCCATTAATAAAGGCGGTTCAATAGTGTCCATCAATGCAATCCGATTGTTTGCTATCTCTCTCGCGATTACCTTATCCTGAAAAGAGGTGGTTGATACTTGAGTATCAAGAATGAACTGAAAAAGAATGATCACCGTGGTGCTAAGTATCAAGAGTGCTGCTGCAACTTCCAATAGGCTGAATCCATTTTCGTACTTATTCATGAACTGAAGAAATTTCTCCGTTTTGTTTGATATCAATTTTTGTGAGAAACTCACTGTTCCTAATCTCAATTTGAGCACCAGAGTTTTCGCCTGAGGGATAAAATGCAAGAATGGGAGATGAGGTAACCTCATCATTAAGTTGAAATTCAAGGCCATCTCCAGTTTGAATGATAACTGTCACATCATCTGAATAGCGTTCACGAAATGAAGTTCTCTGACCAAGGTCTTGTCGCTCATATTTTGTATCATTTTTAATCATATAAAACACATTTTCATCAAGCGATGCATGCCAAAGAATAGAATTCCCCATCAGCATACTTTCTTCAGATATAAAGCTCAGATCTTCCTCAAATGATCTGTCACTCTGATCGATGGATAGAAAAATATTGCTATTGAGCATCAGATAAGACGATGCGATACCCATGATTAGTATCACAACGATCAATTCAATTAGGGTAAATCCTTTATTTTTCGTCCCAATTTCCAATATCAGCATCCTCTCCATCCCCTCCAGGCCGTCCATCGGCACCTAAACTATATACATCAAACTTAGAAAACTGGCCTGGAAAAAGGTACAAATAGTCATTTCCCCATGGATCAATTGGGATTGATGAAATATAGCCATCTCTTGGATAGAGATTTTTATTTTTTATTCCTTCTGGTGCTTCTATTAATGCGTCTATCCCTTGGTCTGTTGTTGGGTAGGAGTAATGCTGAAAACGATAAGTTTCAAGTGCTTTTTCTATTTGAGCAATGTCTGTTCTAGCCTTCTCATATTCTGCACGCTGAAGAAATGGGGCAACATTAACTGCAACAATGGTAGTCAAGATACCCAAAATGACTATAACAGCCATTAATTCAATGAGCGTAAAACCTTTATGTCGTTGTTTCACTTCTAGCCTATCGATATTGTGTTCATTTGCATTATAGGGATCAAAATAGCCAATACAACCAACAAAATAAATGCTCCCATGATGATGATAACCAGTGGCTCTAAGAGAGAGAGGACTATGCTTCTTTTAGTCTCGATTTCAGATTTCATAAATATTGCCACCTTTTCAAACATCACTGATAAATTACCTGCCATAAAACCACTTGAGATGAGTTGCAAAAACATATCTGGGAAGATTGAGGAATCTTCTAAAACTCCAATGAAATCCTTTCCTTCTTTCAGATCCCTATTGGATTGAATAACAATAGATCTTAGATGAAGATTATTCATTACCAATGAAGATTCTTCCATTGCTTGATCAAGATTTATGCCCGAACTGAGCAGAAGATGCATTGTGCTTGAGAAGCGTTCAAGTTCAGCCTTTAGCAAAAAATCTCCTATAATCGGTATATAAAGTATCTTCCGATGGGCAGATTTAAGCTTTTCTTCATCTTTGAGTAGCTTTTTGTAAAGGTAATTGACCAATCCCAATCCTAGAGCACATATCACCAAAATAAGCGGTAGCTGATTCGACAAAGTCATCAAAATACTCGTTAACAACGGTAATTCAACTCCCGCTCTTAAAAATTGATCCACAACTTGAGGCATGACAAACATCAATAATGCAATAATGACCAAGACGGAAAATGCCACCAGAATTAATGGATATGCCAATGCAGAAACAACCTTCTGCTTAACTGATTCAGAATCTTCCAGATAGTCAGCGAGATTTGAAAACATCAAGTCTAGCTTGCCAGAATTGTCACCTGCCGAAACCAAGGAAACATAAGTGTTATTGAATATAGAAGGGTATTTTTTTAAAGCATCGCTTAATCTTCGACCTTGCATGACTTCTTCTCTTATGGAATAAAGTATTTTAGCAAATTTTTCATCCGAACAATGATTGCTCACAATGCTAAAACTCTCATCAAGTGGTATTGAGGAGTCTAAAAGTGTGGCCAATTGCCTTGTTATAAGAACCAAGGTTTTTGTCTTGACCCGCACTGTGCCCTTAACCTTTCTCATAGTTTCTGAGATTTCTAGAGGCATTAAATCAAGATTCTTCAACTGTTTCCTAGCTGCTCTTTCAGAATCAGCACTTATTCGGCCACTTTGCTCATTGCCTAAACCGTCGAAGGCTTTATAACTATATGCTGGCATCTTCTTGTTGGTTGTTTATTCTTATCAATTCTTCAGGAGAAGTGAGACCTTGTGTCAATAACTCAGAGCCTATTTGATCAATCGTTTGTATATCCTTAAATGCTATTTTATGAATGTCTTGCTCTGAAGCTTCATCGTGAATCATATCTTTTAGATCTGTGCTGATTTGTATTGATTCAGCAATGGCAATTCTTCCTTTGTATCCAGTCCCATCGCAGTGATTGCAACCCTTTGCTGAGAATACAGTTTGACCTTTTTTTAATCCCAAAAGCTCAATTGCCCTTTGTGAAACTTTAGTTTCGGATTTGCATTCATTGCATAGTCTCCTTACTAATCTTTGGGAGATAATTGTTTTTAAACTGGAAGCAAGCAAAAATGACTCTATTCCCATGTCCCTTAATCTCGTGATAGCACCTACAGCGCTGTTTGTATGAACAGTCGACATGACCAAATGGCCTGTTAAACTCGATTGAATCGCTATTCTTGCTGTTTCTTCGTCTCTAATCTCTCCGAGCATAACCACATCTGGATCTTGCCTTAAAATTGACCTTAGACCCCTTGCAAAGTCATAGCCGGTTTTATTATTCACTTGAGTCTGACCAATGCCTTCTAATGTATATTCAATGGGATCCTCTACGGTGAGTATATTCAATGAATTATCATTAATGTATCTCAAACCAGCATACAAGGTAGTTGTCTTGCCAGATCCGGTTGGCCCGGTTACAAGAATCATCCCTTCGGATGTATTCAATGACTTTTTTAAATTCTTCAAAACAACTTGGTTAAGACCTAAATGATCAATATTAATCTGTGAAGATTCTTTATCCAGTAGCCTTAAGACAACTCTTTCTCCATAGGAAGAAGGCAAAGTGGATACCCTTACATCTACATCTTTCTTGCCTAAAGAAAGAGAAACTCTTCCATCTTGAGGCAAGCGCCTTTCTGAAATATCGAGTCTAGAGATGATTTTGATTCTAGAAATTATAATTGGAGCTATTCTAGAATCTTGCGTGAGGATCTTTCTGAGAATTCCATCAATCCTAAATCGAACAACAAACTTATCCTGGTATGTCTCAAAATGAATATCAGATGCACGTTCCTTTATGGCTTGACTAATAATCCCATTAATCAGTTTTATAATTGGAGCATCATCTGAGCCGCTCAGTAAGTCTTCAGTCGGTGCGATTGTATTTGCAAAACTCGCGAGGTCAAATTCATCACTGAGTTCTTCTGAAAGAACTCCTGAAGCATGATCACTAGAAAAAACTTTTGTTATCAGATCGTCAAACTCATCATGCGAGCATTGCTTTATCACAAAGGCCTTCTCTAGAAAGCGAGAAAGCTCATGATAGATATCTAAGTTGATTCCGTTGGGAGTGATCACCGCGCATTCGTCGCCATTCTGAAACGCTGCTAACTGCTTTGATCTGACAAAATCATACGGAAGCAAACATTGATTCAATTTACTGAGATCGACATCGCTCATTTAGGTTTTCCTCGAATAATCAATCTTGATCTGAACTAAGGTCAATGATCTCTTCTCTTGACTCGTTTAACAGGCCTTCTGCTTTAATAAAGTTATATTTTTCTAAGGAGATTTGGTTAACACTCTTTGAATCAGCAAGTATCTTGGGTCTTAAAAATACAGTTAGATTCCTTCTAATCACAGATTTCGAAGAGCTCCTAAACAAACGCCCTAGAATTGGAATATCACCTAAAACAGGAACTCGACTTATTGTTTCCTGAATGTCATCATCAATCAATCCGCCTAACACAATAATTTGATTATTATCGACGAGCACTGTTGTCTCTATCGTTCTCTTGTTTGTAATAACGTCAGAACCACCAGTCAATGCTCCAGCAACACCGGAAACTTCTTGTTTGATCTCCAGAATGACTGAATTACCCTCATTGATTTGTGGTGTGATTGATAATTTCACACCAACTTCTTGACGAGCGGTTGTTCTGAAGGGGTTTGCATTATTGGCGCCCAAACTTTCTCCAGTGGTAATGGGTATCTCTTGCCCAATCACAAGGCTGGCTGGCTCGTTATCCATTGCAATGATTGATGGAGTGGAAAGTATATTGGAATTCTGATCTTCAGCAATTGCATTAATAATACCAACGAAACTATCTCCGTCTGAATCAAGACTGCCAAATCCAGCGACAAGGCCTTGAGTATTCAAAAGTGAATTGGTGGCGATGGCACCCAAGGTCGCATCGTCCCCTCCCTCCAGAGAATTGCCAGTAATAGCTAACAAGTCAGGAGAATTTCCATCTGGAAAACGGGTGATGCCAATTGGGATCTTAGTGCCATCATCGGAGCCACTGAAAATGGTTTCGATACCGAGGCTCTTCGCTGCATTCTCGGATAATTCTACGATAATGGCTTCAACCAAAACTTGGGCTCTTCTGATGTCTATTTTAGCCACAAGATTTCTTATGAGATCTAAATTTGAGTCTTCAGAAGACACGATTAAAGAATTCGTCTTGCCATGATAGGTTACAACCGGTTTTTGTGTATCTGACTCTGCAACAAAGCTGGAAGAAACAGTATTTATAATCGAAGCGACTTCCTCGGCTTTGGCATATTTCAGGTAAATAACTGCCACTGTTCCATCATTCTGAACATCTTCATCTAAAATTCTCAGTGTTGATTCGACATTTCTGCTCACAATCTTATTGGCAGAAAGTATTACTGAATTGGATTGTGTAAATGGAATAGCTATAAAGTTATTGATTGTTGGGTTGCTCTGCAATTTGAGCTTGTCGAGTATTCTAACGGCTTCTACAGAGGACAAATTATTCAGCTTAATGATAGAGATCTTAGCTGTATCGTCTCGGTCGAGTTCTTGCAACAGTATCTGAACCCTATCAACATTGCTTTTGCGATCTACCAGAATAATAGAATTAATGGATGTGATGCTTGAAAGATGCGCTTGTCTGCCTGTAATCGGCTTCAACATCGGGAGCAGTTCCCCAGCAGTTCTGTTCTCAAGGAGAAAAATCTTAGTAACATAATCAGCATTTTGAGCCTGATCATTAGAATCTCTAGTAGCCTCATTTTCTGGAATGATTCTGACAATATTCCCTTCATTGATTGCGCTAAACCCATTAACCTGAATTGTTCTTAGATAAACTTGCCAAACTTGGTCTTGATCGAGCAATGAATCTGAGAATATTGTTACCTTTCCTTTGACCCTGGGATCTAAAATGATTGTTTTCTTAGCAAATCGTGCAATGTCTTGAGTAACAGCTCTAACTTCAACATTGTCATAATTCAGCATATAACTTTCCTGAGCGTGCGCACTCAAAGTCCCGGCAAAACAAAAAAATAAAATAATTCTCAATAAGGCAATCATTGATTGATCTCTGTATTGAGCACTATTTTATCTCCCGAATAAAGAAATATGGCTTGGTCTTTTGTGATCGACTCTAAAAGATATCTTCCCTCAAGGTATTCGCCAATCTGAACCACATGTTCTGTGTTGTTTCTTTTCAATATCAGAGAAGAATTGTTCCCATTCAGGCCTATTCGTGTACCAATTATTTGATAATCAAACGGTTCAGTATTGGAAGCCTCCGACTGGTTTGTACTAATGGCACTTAAGACTGGTAATTCGATGAAATTGTACGTGAGCTTTTCAAGCTTTGGTCTTTGATTAATTGTAAGAAAGAGTTGTGTAAATAGATATGCAATCAAAACAAGCAATACAATGTACATAAGTCGCTTTATATCAATAATATCCATAGCAAAAGAATAAATGGTGAGTCAGTCTCTCAGGATATTATTACAGCTTTATTACGTTTTATATATGAACTTTTTTTAATGAGACTATTTCTTAAAAACTCAACTTGAAGCCAAGTGAAACTGAAATTCCTTCTTCGTACATATCGTAAATAGCAGTATCAGCCATTTTTGCCACATACTCTTCATTCAGAATATTCCTTAACTCCAATGAAACTTTTAAGTCTGCATAATCAAGCGGAATAAATCGACTGTATACAAAATCAACCAATAAAGGTGGCTCTTCAATGACATCTGGAAGCACATCCAAACCTCTTGATCGAATACGGTCACTGACATAGTTAAAAATCAGTGTTCCTTGGCTATCCATAGAATCAAAGCCAACTTGAAAGTTCGCAATACTTTCAGACTGACCTTGAAGTCTAGTATCTCTTCCATTGGCTAGCAGTGATTCTGCAGACACAGTAGATCCTGTAAAATTGACATATGTGTCACCTGGATTAATCTTAACTTCTGAATCAGTATAGGTATAGTTCATCTTTATCATAAGGTCCTTATCAGCAAAGAAAGTACTATTTGGAAGTGGGTTTTCAAATATTCTCTCATATTCAAATTCAATTCCTTTAACTTCAGCTGCTGGCACATTCTGATAAGTTGTGATGATTAAATCACCAGACTCATTTACAGATTCTTCAATAGGTCTTTCAATATCTTTAAAGAAAATACCGGCAGTGAGGAATTGATTTAAACCAAAATAATACTCAAGCCTAAGATCAATATTGTCTATTTCAGAATTATCTAAATAAAGAGATCCCGCAATAACCCTGTCTGTGTCGACATCGATGAAGAGGGTTGGTGAGAGCTCCCTGAATGAAGGTCTAGCAATCGTTTGAGAAAGGCCGAGCCTGATCTGAAGATTTTCATATGCCTCTGGCAAGTATGTGAATGTAAATGCTGGAAGCGTATAGTCTTCATCGATGACTTTTTCAATGGATGAATCGACGCCTGAAAAAAGGTCATAGGTATTGATCATTTGCTCTCCGCTTTCATTTCTGATACCCGCTGACAATCTTATCTGGTCGCTCAACATGGCATCGAAAGTTATATATGCGGCATCTGTTTCAAGTTGGCCTATATAGCCAGCTGGTGATGATGTTCCAGTGTTCTCAATCACATATAGTCTGTTTGGATGGAAATTTTGGTCGGCAAAAATATAATCGACTCTATTATCAAGAAGCCCTGTTGGAAGCGGCCCTCCGGCAGCAAGGAATCTAAAACTTCTTACCTCAGCTTGTCTCTCATTTTCAGATTGATCAAACCCAATCTTTGCTTCGATCTCTGCGCCGTTATCGAGCGTAAACGGAATCGACACGTCGATACCAATGTTTGATGTATCGTCTTCCACGATACTGAATTGAGTTTGATTTCTTCCGGTATTTACATCATAAGCCCAAACTCCATCAGCATCTCCATCCTCATAAAACACAACTCTTTCATAAGGCGAGTCTCTTTCCGCGGAACCATCGGCTAGTCTGGCTTCAATAACAATGTCATTCTGTAGTATGGTTGACCAGTTAATCTGATTGTTTATTAACTCTCTCTCATAAAACTCTATAAAATCCTCTCTAACATCTGCAGAGTCACTGGAATCAAAGCCTGATAGTGATCTGGCTTCTTTAGTTCCTTTGTGGATATACAAACTCGTGAGTTTAAATTCTGTATAGTCAGTATTTATACCAAAGACTCCCATTCCGTAGGTTGTCACATCCTCAGTTGTACTAATAAATCGCTTGTCGTCTTGAGTTATTATCGAAACAACACCAGCATCAGATTGAATTGTTCCTGTTTGACGAATTCCCTCGAGTGTTTCAGATGAACTCTTCATTCCAGCCGTGAACATGAATCCTGCCTCAGCACCATTATTATCCATTTCTAATGTATCGCCATAAATCATATTAAGAGACTGGTTAGGAACCAGATCGCCTTCTTGAATGACCCAAAGTTTAGAATTCTCAAAATCTCTGCCAAAATTTGCAAGATCAGTGGGTGTAAAATTAGAGCGATCTAGCTTTTTATTACTGGCTATTGCAGATTGAATAGACTGAGGAATATCTCTGATGCCATTATCATAGCCAAAGTGATCATGACTACCGCCATCGTAAGTGATCCCATCAAATTCATTTATATTGCTGTAACCAATGGAGTATGACATATCAAAAATACGCTCCGTTGGAACTGCTTTTGACTCAATTTCAACAATTCCACCACCAAACTCTCCAGGCATATCAGCTGAGTAAGTTTTTTGAATTACTGAAGACCCTATGATGTTTGTGGGAAAAAGATCTAGTGGAACCACTCTCTTAAGCGGCTCTGGGCTTGGTAAGTTTGAACCATTTAGTGTGGCTGCAGAGTATCTTTCGCCTAATCCTCTCACATACACATACTTCCCTCTAACCAAACTGAGGCCTGTGAGACGTGTGAGTGCAATGGCGATGTTATCGTCTCCAGTCCTTTCCATTTCGCTGGCATCAAGGACTGTTGAGATCTCCGAGGTGTCTCTCTTTTCATCGGGTATGAAGGATCCAGTTACAGTCACTTCTTCCATGTCTTGTGCGTTGAGCAAGGATGAGATTGAAAACAATCCTAGACCAAGCATCATTATTAAGTTTTTTCTGACTTGCATTTTATTTAACTCCTAGTCTTATAGCTCTTGCGTTTAGTCAATCTCAATACTTCCGGCTACTGTCCAGCCTTTATACCATGTATCTGTAGATCCACTTACAGCCCCTACATATGTTGGTGCATCAAAGAATGAATCTGTATTATCAGCCGCAGGTATTGCAGTAACCGTGGCGGCCGTTTCAGCAGTCCCATTGATCACTCCACTGAGACTTGAAACATAAGACCCACCACCCGAAGCCGTCGCATAAAGATTATTGCTTCCTGCCTTGATGATGGTTTCAAGTTGGGCAGCTGTTGCAGAGTCATCGCCAGCTACTGCAAGGCCTCCAGCACAGCTAAACAAGACTGAATTGAACGAGAATTTCTTTGTTGTTGCTGCATCTTGAATAGTCTCAGCCTTTGTATGTTCAACGCATGCTTTGGAACCGGTGGTCATTCTGACAATTCCGTTCTTATACTGCCCTGAGACACCCTCTTTGAGCTTAACCGCATCATCATGCCCTTTGGATATGAATGTGAAGTTGGAGATTATAGGATTTGATCGTGGCTCTGTAAGATAACCAACGGATGCATCAGAGTTGGTATTATCAGATTCAACAATATGATCGCCTGTATCATCAGCCTGTTGAACTATTACATACTGCATTCGACCGGTATAACCCCAGTCGATATCGAGATTATCATCCCCAGCGCCAGTACAAATCAAGTGCTTCACATCTACCGTACCACCGAAGAATTCTACGCAATCATCTTGGTTGTTATGTACTTGAACATAATCTACAGTTGTTCCGCTTCCAACACCGCCAAACGTGATTCCATTTAACTCATTGCCAGGGAATACTTCGTAACCGGCATATTGAACTCTAAGATACTTCAAGCTTCCGCTGCTATCATCGTTCGTCTCTCCTCCCATCAAGTCACCTACAGATCCTTCGACTTCTTTTTCACAAGGATTTGCACGAACACTGTTTGTATATGTGCATTTATTGATCTGGGCCTTACCAAGGATTACTAATCCGCCCCAAAGACCTCTGGTGTACTGATCAACCTCGCCTAGAATATCGTCTCTTCCAGTCATGATAATTGGTGCAGATGATGTCCCGTTTGCCATGATCTTGGAACCTCTCATGATTACGAGATAATCGTTGCCAGACTCTCCGAAAACTGTAACGCCCGGCTCTATTGTTAATGTAGCAGATGCTCCACCTGACTTACTTCCATCAGATCCCATGTCCTCGCCAACCTGAACTTTTCCATCGAGACGATAGTAATTGCCCCTTGTAAGGGTCAGGTCAGTGGTTAATGTTCCCGACATTGAGCAAACTTTCTGTCCTCTTAAGACCTCTGTCTCCGTTGTTCCTTCAGGACAATTAGCTGCTGTAAATAAGCCTGTAGTCCATCCGGCTGCCCAATTATTGTCTTCATCGGATCCTGGTGAGAAAGCTCCAATGTAATTTGTAGCCCTAAACCATGGGTCCATTGTGTAGGCAGATTCCTTTGTGCTATATGTTGGACATAGTGTTGTGGTTGATCCAGCTGCATGACTTCCTACCGCACAAACGGCCTGCACATTATTAAATGCTGATGTGATATTGGATTCATTTTCTCCAAGAAAATAAGTTCCAACCAATGTTGAAGTGCCACCAACAGTAGTGTTTGTCACTCTCTGTTCAATTGAAGCTTTAAGCTCAGCATCCGTTGCAGAATCATCTCCTGCTGCATATGTTTTGCCTGTTCCACAGTCCATAAATACTGAATGGTGGGCAATCTTGTCATATCCTGGTGCATCTTGAAGAGTCTCCAATTTGGTATGCTCAATACAGCCTTTAGCCCCAGTACTTTTGACAATGCCATTCATATATATTCCAGAAACACCTTCTTTGTATTTCATTGCTTCATCAGATCCATTTGATAAGAATGTGAAGTTCGCAACTTTTGGAGTTGACCTTGGGGTTGTTAAATAACCTACTGTTGCATCTGCATTTGTGTTGTCAGATTCAACGATATGATCTCCTGCATTTGTTTGCTTTACCAAGACAAACTGAAGTCTTCCTGTGTATCCCCAGTCAATATCCAAGTTATCATCTCCCGCACCAGTGCAAACAAGGTGTTTAACATCAACTGTTCCGCCGAAGAACTCAACACAATCATCTAGATTGTTATGAACTTGTATATAATCTACAGTAGTCCCATTACCTACACCGCCAAAAGTGATTCCATTTAATTCATTGCCGGGAAAAATTTCATAGCCTGCATACTCAACTCTTACGAATTTCAAAGAGCCAGAATTATCATCACTGATATTTCCTCCCATGAGTGAGTCTGTTGAACCTTCAACAACTTTTTCGCATGCTGCGGTTCCTCTTACATCATTCGAGCACTTATTGATTGGTGCTCTGCCAAGGATGACAATTCCACCCCATAAGCCTCTTGCAGATTCTTCATTAGTAAGAGTTCCGTCTAGCTTCTGTGATGAAGTGAAAATTATTGGATTAGAAACCGTGCCTTCTGCCATAATCTTTGACCCTCGATTAATTTGAAGGAAATCTGAAGCAGTCTTTGATGCAATAGTGACGCCAGCAGGAATAGTAAGTGTCGCACTCTTTCCTCCAGCTTTGTTACCATCACCACCAATATCTATCCCGACATCGACTCTACCCACTAGTGTGTAATAGACGTCATCTGTCAGAGTTAAATCCGATTCGATAGTCCCGCTGATAGCACAAAAAGTATTGCCTGCAACAATTGCCTCTGTAGTCTCAGTGCCCTCAGGGCATGTACCGTTTTTTACCACAGTGCTTGTTCCTCCGCCAATGGTTCCAGTACCTGATGAAGGTGCAGAAACTTGGCCAAGTTCGCCAGGTGATGTAATGGAGGTATCACCTCCACCGCATGAGATTAATAATATTGCTAATGATGAGCAGAATAAGCTCCTAAGTATTTTTTTCACTTTAATGACCCTTGTTTTAATAAGTTATACATAGATAATTTCAACCAAAATGAATTGGTAGGGTTGTGAGATTAGAGGTCTTTTGTTAAGAAATATTGACGATACTATTAAAATTTATTTACAGAAATATTGCAGAAATATTTCACTTCTAAATTGAAAATATTTTTATAGCTATAATTAAGATTGCAGAGAGAGATAAACCGCTTCCGAAAGGAACTTTATCAATATAATGAGATCTTCCGATTAAGTACATCAAGATACTGAAAAGCGAAGCAATCAGTACAACAATACTCAATAGCTGATAGCCCAGCAAAGCTCCTATTGATGCGAGCAATATAAAATCACCCCCGCCAATTCCTTCTCTTTTTCTTATGAGAAAATAGATCTTATTGATCAAGTACAAAGAAGCATAACCGGCAAAAGCACCCATCAGCGATGAGGCAGTATCAGTAAATAGGCCAAAATACCCGTTGAGAATCAATCCCAGAATAAGAATCTTTCCACTAAAAAAAAGAGACAGTGCTAGATGCCTGAGATCAATTAAGAACTGAGCATAGAGAGAAGCTATAACTAAAAATATTAAAATTGATTCCAGATTTGATGGCAATGCACCGGACCACAAAATAGATGCCATTAATGAAAGATGGAAAAGCTCGTTGAGAAAATAAAACTTACTGATTGACCTTTTGCAAAACAAACATCTCCCTCTTTGGATCAAGTAACTCAGAAGAGGAATCAGCATATAATATTTCAAAGTCGCTCCGCATTCTTCACACCTTGATCTTGGCGAGTAGATTGTCACGTTCGATTGGGCATCAATCAATTTAGGAAAACGAATAATGTAACTGCCTACAAAGCTTCCATAAAAAACTCCCAGTAAACAGAAAAATGCAATTGTCAAAAACATCTGGCTATTAAGCGCTCAGATTATTTCTCGACATTGGGCAATTGATAGTCTTTAAATTCTTGACGCAGTTCAAACTTTTGAATCTTTCCAGTCGCCGTATGTGGCAATGAATCCACAAAGACAACATCGTCTGGAATCCACCATTTGGCGACTTTTCCTTCAAACCATGCAAGGATTTCTTCTTTTGCAACGGTCTCGCCTTCTCTCACTTGCACCAAAAGCAATGGTCTTTCTGACCATTGTGGATGATAAACTCCAATCACAGCAGATTCGGCAACTTTTGGGTGATCCGTAGCTGTGTTTTCAAGATCAATGGAGCTGATCCATTCGCCGCCGGATTTAATAACGTCTTTCGTTCGATCTGTGATCGCCATGAATCCATTTGGATCAATGGTTGCTACATCTCCGGTTTCAAACCAGCCATCTTCTTCCAATGTTGTACCGGGTTCTGCTTTGAAATAATCACTGAGGATCCATGCGCCCCTGACTTTTAAACTGCCAAATGCAACGCCATCCCACGGAAGTTCATTGTTGTCATCGTCTGTGATTTTCATCTCAGCCCCGTAAACACCTCGTCCGGCTTTTAGTTTCATTTCGAGCAATTCATCGCCTTCAAGATCATCCATTCCGTCTTTGAATGTGTTGTATGTTCCCAATGGACTCATCTCGGTCATGCCCCATGCAATATGAACATAGACTCCGTGTTTATCTTGCATGTCTGTCATGATTGAGGCTGGGCATGCAGCCCCGCCAACCACCACTCTTTTTAATGTCGGTACCGTTTTCCCAGACTCTTCCAAATACTGCAATAAGTTCAACCAAACCGTGGGCACACCCATTGAAATTGTCACATTCTCTGCTTCAATGAGTTGTTGCAGTGTCTCACCGTCACCCATTTTTGGTCCCGGGAGAACGATCTTACTTCCAACCATTGGGCCGACATAAATGGATCCCCAAGAATTGACATGGAACATTGGAACAATCGGTAAAACGATGTCTTTTGCAGATATTCCAAACACATCGGGCAGTCCGGCAGCATAGGCATGAAGCACAGTGGCACGATGATTATAAAGCACGCCTTTCGGATCGCCGGTTGTCCCTGATGTATAACACATCCCGCTCGCAGTGGTCTCATCAAACTCAGGCCAGTCTATCTCGTTTGATTGTTCTGACAGAATTGACTCGTAACACAGCAATCCCTTCAGCGATGATTCAGGCATTGAATCTTCAGAAGTCAAAACAATGAAATGCTCAATGGTAGTGAGTTGATCTTGAATGCTTTCCAAGAGCGGTACAAACATTGGATCACAGAAAACAACTTTGTCCTCTGCATGGTTCATGATGTAAATCAGTTGTTCTGGAAACAACCGAGGGTTAACCGTATGACAAATCGCACCGGATGAGGATATTGCGTAGTAGAGCTCAAAATGCCTATGATCATTCCACGCCAAAGTGCCCACTCGATCACCAATATCAATGCCCAGTGATTTAAGAGCATTGCCCAGTTGCCTTGTCCGTTGGAATGCATCTTTAAATGTGTATCTGAAATCCGGCTGATCGGCCACAACAGAAACTATTTCTTGATCAGGAAAATTCCTTTCGGCATGATCCATTATTGAGCCAATCATTAATGGAGTATCCATCATCAATCCCTTCATCTTTTTTTCTCCATGCTGAATTTCATTAGAATAATTTATCCGCCTATGTAATACATTTCTACTTTTTCGTTCGTTTTATCGCTCTTTTTGTTGTATCTCAATTCGCTGTAACGGTCTTTTCTCTCTTTCCAGATCGATGCAATTTCATCCCTGATGAATTCGTCTGACTTGTTGCCACGAACCCAGCTTCGAATGTCCTTGCCTTCAGAAGCAAACAAACAATTATAGAGCTTTCCATCCGATGACAATCTTGCTCTCGAACAAGACCCACAAAATGGCTTGGTGACAGAAGAAATCAAACCAATTTCAGTCTCACTGCCTTTTATGCGAAACCTTTCAGCGGTCTCTCCTTCATAATTTTTATCAAGCGGTTCCAATGTCCATTGCTCAGAAAGCTTTTTAATGATTTCTTCACTGCCTACTGTTTCTTTTAACTTCCACTGATTGAGGTTTCCAACATCCATGTATTCGATAAATCGAATGATGACCGACTGGTCTTTGAAATAATCGACCATCTCGATCACTTGATCATCATTGGTTCCTCTTTTTATCACCGCATTGATTTTGACTTTCTTGAAACCCACAGAAAGTGCTGCATTGATGCCTTCCAAGACTGTCTCAAGATTGCCTCTTCCACCGGTCATCTGCATGAACTGAGCAGGATCAATGGAATCGAGGCTCACCGTGATTCGATTCAAGCCACAGGCCTTTAGCTCTTCTGAATACTTCTTCAGCAGAACACCGTTTGTCGTCAATGCAATGTCCTCAATTTTATCAAGGGTTGAAAGATCTCCAATCAGCTCGGATAGATTAACCCTCAGTAGTGGCTCCCCACCCGTGATTCTCACCTTGCTGATGCCTAAATCGCTAAAAATCTTCGTGACTCTGAAAATTTCTTCAAACGAAAGCCTTTCCGTTGACTTGAGGAAATTAAATCCTGAATGAAACTTTTCCTCGGGCATGCAATAGATGCATCTAAAATTGCAACGATCCATCACCGAGACCCTCAGGTCTTTGAGAGGTCTTCCTAGCTTGTCCCTTATGGGAGCAAAGTGGCTTAAATTGGACATTTATTGGTTGAGACTTTTGATCAGTTCGATTGGATCATGGTAGTCATAATCGTGCTCATCAGCCACTGCCGTGATCGTTACTTTGCCTGCGTGAATATTAAGGCCTTCACAAAACCCCTTGTCGAGGCTCAGAGCCTCATTCAATCCATTGTTCGCCAGACTCAAAACATAGGGAATGGTTGCGTTGTTCAATGCATACGTTGAGGTCATCGGAACTGCGCCCGGCATGTTTGCTACACAATAGTGCAGAACCCCTTCTTCTTCATAGGTCGGATCTGAATGGGTGGTCGGTCTTGAGGTTTCTGAGCAACCGCCCTGGTCGATTGCAACATCAACCAAAACAGAACCTTTTTTCATCGATTGAACCAATTCTCGACTGATCAGTTTGGGTGCAGAGGCACCTGGTATAAGTACAGCGCCAATGACAATGTCGGCTGTTTTAATGCATTCTCTATTGTTCTCTTCTGTGGCAATCACGGCATTGAGCTTATCCCCAAAAATTGATTCCAGCTGATCCAATCGCTTGGCCGACTTATCAAGAACGGTGACATTGGCTTGCATGCCAATCGCGATCTCGATCGAGTTATAACCAACAACGCCGCCTCCAATCACAACCACCTCTGCAGGATCTACATTGGTCACGCCTCCAATCAAACGACCCAAGCCCCCTTTGGGTTTCTCAAGACAAGTTGCCCCAGCCTGAACAGCCATTCTTCCAGCGACCTCACTCATTGGCGTCAATAAGGGATATGTTCCATCCTGATCTTTGACAGACTCATAAGCGATTGCCCTGCAGCCCGAAGCCAAAAGTGCTTTGACTTGCTCGGGGTCTGGTGCCAAGTGGAGGTAGGTAAACAAAATTTGATCGGGTCTCAACAGCGCGCACTCTTCAAGCTGTGGCTCTTTTACTTTCACAATCATCTCGGCTCGTTGAAAAATCTCTTCCCGGGTTTCAACAATCTCAGCGCCGGAATTTTCATAGGCTTTATTGTCTTTGCCTATTCCCAGTCCAGCATTTTGCTCAATCAGTACTTCATGACCGGACTGAGTCAAGGATTGAACGCTCTCAGGTGTCAGGCCAATCCTGTATTCATCCGATTTAATTTCCTTTGGCACACCAATTAACATGTCAAAACTCCTTTCTTATTTGATTGTTGGCATCGAGAGATTGATTGATCCATCGTCTTCAACCCATCTGGCTGTCACGGTTTTGGTTCTTGTGAAAAATCTGATGCCATCCATTCCATAGATATTGGATGAACCAAAGATAGAATCCTTCCATCCACCGAATGTATAAAAAGAGAGCGGTACAGGAATGGCAACATTGATGCCGACCATGCCCACTTCAACTGAATGAACAAACTCTCTCGCCTTTGAGCCTTGATTGGTGAAAATGGCTACTCCATTTCCAAATTGATGTTCATTTGCCAATCGAATGGCAGCGTTAAAGTCTTTGACCCTGAGCACAACCAAAACTGGACCAAATATTTCTTCCTTGTAGATACTCATCTCTGGACTGACGTCATCAAAAAGAGTCGGGCCGAGAAAAAAACCAGGCTTATTTGTCATTTCATGCTCGCGCCCATCGAGTAAAATTGTGGCGCCAGAATCTATGCCTTGCTGGATGTAATCAATGACTTTGTTTTTATGTTCGTTTGTAATCAGTGGGCCCATTTCATTTTCAGCCTCATTCCCCGGTCCAATCTTCAGTGCTGCCGCTTTCTCAGAGAGAAGCTTGCACAATTCATCGGCAACGCCTTCAACCGCAACCACAACGGAAATGGCCATGCATCGCTCGCCTGCCGAGCCATATGCAGCACCAATGATTGCATTGGAGGTTTGTTCAAGCGATGCGTCCTCAAGGACGATGGCATGATTCTTTGCTCCACCCAACGCCTGTACCCTCTTCCCATTGGCAGATGCTTTTTCATGGACGTACTGAGCAACAGGGGTTGATCCAACAAAACTGAATGTCTTAATGGAGGAATGCTCCAAGATTGCATCGACGACTTCCTTATCGCCGTTGACAACGTTCAATACGCCTTTTGGCAATCCTGCCTCCTGCAAGAGCTCTGCAAGTTTCATGGCGCATGAAGGATCCTTCTCTGATGGCTTTAAAATAAAAGTATTGCCGCATGCAATGGCAATTGGAAACATCCACATCGGCACCATCGCAGGAAAATTAAAGGGCGTCACACCGGAACATACTCCAATCGGTTGTCGAGTGGAATAGCAATCGATTCCCGTTCCAACTTGCTCACTGAATTCACCTTTGAGCAGATGCGGGATGCCGCATACAAAATCAACCACTTCGATGCCCCTTTGCAAAGAACCGGCAGCATCGGAGGCTACTTTCCCGTGCTCTTTGGTAATGAGTTCTATTAATTCTTCTCTGTTTGTTTCAAGAAGCTCTTTGTATTTAAAAAAGATCTGGGCACGCTTTGTGACTGAAGTTTGTGACCAAGTCTCAAAGGCTTTTGAGGCGGACTCAACTGCTTTGTTTAGATCATCGGAATTCCCCATTGAGACGGATGCACTGACTTCACCGGTCGCGGGATTGAAAACATCCCCATATCGTTCCGCTGTTGAGGGCTGAAGTTCGCCGTTGATCCAATGGTGAATGATTGATGTCATGCTTTGCTCTTAACCGATCGCTTCTAATGATTCTTTGACGGTATTCACTACTTTCCTAACATCATCAGCAGTAGCGATAAATGGAGGGCAGATTGCAACAGTATCGCCCGTGGTTCTGATGAGAACCCCTCTGTCAAAACACTCCCTGAATACGCTCATTGCTCTTGCGGTTGGCTTTCCTTCGATGGGATCCAATTCCACAGCGCCCAATAAACCAAAGTTTCTTATATCAATGACGTGTTTCGTGCCTTTGATCTTGTGCACCTCTTCCTCTAGAACCGGTGCAAGCTCTCGGGCATTCTCAAAAAGTCCCTCTTCTTCATACACATTGAGAGTCGCCAACCCTGCTGCAGCTGCTAAAGGGTGTCCTGAATAGGTATAGCCATGGAAAAACTCAATGGCTTCTTCCGGTCCAGTCATGAATGTATCGTAAATTTCTTCCTTGACTAAAACACCGCCCATGGGAACTGTTCCGCTGGTCATGCCTTTGGCAATGGTCATTATATCCGGGGTAACATCAAATGCGTCTGCTCCAAAATTGCTTCCCGTTCTTCCAAATCCAGTGATGACCTCATCGAGGATAAGCAGAATGCCGTGCTCGTCACAAATTTCTCTGATTCTATTGAGATAACCAACCGGTGGGAGGTAAACGCCAGCTGAACCCGCAATGGGTTCCATGATGACAGCAGCCACTGTGGATGGGTCATGCAACATGAGTATTTCTGTTAACTGATCCGCAAGGTGCTCGCCCCATTTAGGCTGGCCGACTGAAAAAGCATTGTGCTCAAGATTATGGGTGTGCTTAAGATGATCCACGCCCGGAAGCATTGCGCCAAACATTTTACGATTGGGCGACATCCCACCGACAGAAATACCGCCAAAACCAACGCCGTGGTATCCCTTTTCCCTTCCTATGAGACGAGTTCTGTGTCCTTCGCCTCTGGCTCGATGATATGCGAGTGCAATTTTTAAAGCTGTGTCCACCGCCTCAGAGCCTGAATTGGTAAAAAATGCATGAGTCAATTCTTTAGGCGCCATATTCACCAACTTCTCTGCCATTGCAAAGATTGTGGGATGACCGAGCTGAAATGCAGTCGCGTAATCCAGTGTTTCAGCTTGCTTTTGAATGGCTTCAACTATTTTTGGATGACAATGCCCAGCATTGCAACACCAAAGGCCTGAAACGCCATCCATGACGGTCTTGTCATCGTATGTCGTATAATGCATTCCACTGGCTTTCTTGAACATTCTTGGGTTCTTCTTAAAGTACCGATTGCCGGTAAATGGCATCCAATAATGTTCTAAATTTGGTAAAGCATCGCTCATAGAATTGTCCTCAAGAAAATATATGCCTATTGTACTCACTAATTTCTAACTCAATCAATGGATATGTCTCGAAATGTCAAATAAACTATCGAGATGAGCAGCGAAAAAAATAACGAGTTTAAGGCGATCAATATTTCTGTTTTGACCATTTCGGATAGCAGAGGCATTGAGCAGGATGATTCGGGCGAATATCTGGTTTCCGCATTGAAAGAGCAAGGGCACTTTTTAAACGATCGAAAAATTTGCAAAGACAACCTCTATGAAATCAGAGCGATCATCTCGCAGTGGATTTTAGACGAGAACGTTCACGGCATCATCACCACTGGTGGCACAGGAATCACGGGCAAAGATGGAACACCTGAAGCCATCCTGCCTCTTCTGGATAAAACCATAGATGGCTTTGGTGAGATGTTCAGATCCCTTTCTTACCAAAACATTAAAACATCAACGCTTCAATCCAGAGCCTTTGCAGGGGTTGCCAATGGGACATTTATCTTTTGCCTTCCCGGCTCACCGGGTGCTTGTAAGGATGGCTGGAATTTCTTGATCAAGGATCAATTGGACAGCAGGACAAAGCCGTGCAATCTTGTGGAATTAATGCCTCGATTAAATGAGGAGTAACTCAAATGAGTGATCGATTAGAAGTATTCATGTTTCCCTGCCTATCGGATAACTATGGATACCTCATTCACGATCCCATTCAAAATCTAACGGCATCAATCGATACCCCGGATGTGCATGCCATCGAGGAAGCACTGAATCAAAATAATTGGGAGCTGGATTACATTATTAACACGCATCATCATTATGATCATGCAGGGGGTAATCTGGAACTGAAGAAAAAAACAAACTGCAAAGTGATTGGACCCATGCAGGACAAAGACAGGATCCCTGGGATTGATCAAACCATTGAGCATGCAGAGGAGTTTATGTTTGGTTCTTTTGTCGTTAAAGGATTTCATACCCCAGGACATACCACTGGGCACATGGTCTATCATTTCGAGAGTCAAAATGTAGCTTTTGTAGGCGATACTATTTTTGTAATGGGTTGTGGAAGGCTATTTGAAGGCACTCCGCAACAAATGCTCGAGTCACTTGATCTCATTATGTCATGGCCCGACGAAACCTTGCTTTATTGTGCACACGAATACACTCAAACCAATGCTGAATTTGCGATTACAGTTGATGGAAAAAATAAAGATCTTCTTAACAGAAAAGCTGAAGTTGAAGACATGAGAAAAGACCTGATCCCAACAGTTCCTACAACGCTTAATTTAGAAAAAAAGACAAATCCATTTCTTAGATCAGATGATCAAGAAATAAGATTGGAATTGGGCATGCTGAAATCCACTAGAACCGAGGTTTTTGCTGAAATTAGAAATCGCAAAGATCAATTCTAACTCACAGAAAATTATCTGATTCTCTATAATGATGTTAATTGCGCCCGTAGCTCAGTTGGATAGAGCGTGTGGCTACGAACCACAAGGTCGGGAGTTCGAATCTCTCCGGGCGCGCCAAAGACTATATATTCAATCTAAGGTCTTTGATTGTTATCGACCAATGGGGTTGGTGCGACCTTGTAGACATAGATCGCAAAAGCACTGACAAAAATATTGCAAACACCGATCAAAATAAATGGTGCTGAAGGCCCTATTGCATCGAACATTCTCCCTCCAATTCCAGAAGAAATCAGGATTCCTACTGCCCCTGCTAGATTAAAAACACCAACGATGGCGCCCCTCTTCATTTGTGGAGCCTCTTGACCC
>ERZ802830.1104-NODE-1104-length-26225-cov-14.3812_pt1 | contig 26225 bp, 26 predicted proteins | sample MGYA00345654_ERZ802830 | MGnify/ENA primary metagenome ERZ802830 (study PRJEB30503, sample SAMEA104212375) | marine metagenome | biome: Westerlies Biome; feature: [SRF] surface water layer (ENVO:00010504) within the epipelagic zone...; material: water...
CCTAAAATTGGAAGCCACACCCAAAAAATTCCACCAATAACTTCTGTTAAAGATAACAGAGTTAACTCTGCAGCTGGGATAGCTTTAGATCCTATAGAATATAAAATTAGACCAAAGCAAACCAAAATTCCATGCACAGCAAACAAAGATTGATTTCTACTTGAAGAAATAATTGTAGAACCGCTGTCAATTAATATAAATATAGATACAATTGCACAAAAAAGACCAGCAAAAGCGACAGTAGTAAATTTAGGAGTGTCTTTTCTCCATCTTAATGTCACTGAAAAAACTGAAAATCCAAGAGCAGATATTAACCCAAATAAAAGACCAAAGAGTGAACCTTTTTCATAATTTCCAAGGGCCATTATAATAATACCAACAGTTGCCACAAATATTGCAATCCATACATTAATCGAAATAGTTTCCTTTAAAAATAAAAAACCTAATAAAGCTGTTATAAAAGGCATTGCAGCAAGGCATAGCAAAGTTATTGCTGCACTGGTGTGTGTAATAGACCAAATAAATGATATCATGGCTATACCAAGACCAGCTCCACCAATTAATCCTGACAACCCAATTTTTTGATAATTTTTATAAAAATCTAATCCTTCTCCACCAATTAATCCTGACAAGCCAATTTTTTGATAATTTTTATAAAAATCTAATCCTTCCTCAAAAAAAAGATAAAGATTTAAAATTATAAATATTGTTATGCCTCTTGCAAATAAATACTGCCACGGAACTAACTCGGGTTGATCCATATAGCGAACTACTAAAGGACCAAAGGACCAGAGTATTCCAGCAATTAAGACAACAGGTATTGCGACATTTTCATTTTTAAGTTTAAACATTGAGTGTTTTTATTAATAAATTTGACTTACTACAATAAAAATTTAAATTATAAATAGAAGTTTATTGTAATAAAAAAATTACATCCTCAACTTTAAGTTGTTAATAAATTTTAAAATGGACCTAAAAATTTTTAAAATAGCTGCAAATAATAAAAATAATAATCATTTAAAAAATTATGATTATATTTTAAAACAAAAAAATTCTATGTGTGGTGATGAGATAGAAATTTCAGTTAAATTAAAAAATAAAAAAATTTCCAAAATTGGCTATACCTGTAAATCTTGTATATATACGCAGGCATCAGCAAGTCTACTTTCAAATTTTTTAAAAAATAAATCTGTTGATGAGGTAAAAGAATTAAAATTAATACTAGACAAATAACAAAAAAATTCTATGTGTGGTGATGAGATAGAGATTTCTGTTAAATTAAAAAATAAAAAAATTTCCAAAATTGGCTATACCTGTAAATCCTGCATATATACTCAGGCATCAGCAAGTCTTCTTTCAAATTTTTTTAAAAATAAATCTTTTGATGAGGTAAAAAAACTAAAATTAATACTAGATAAATTTTTTAAGAAAGAAATTACTAAACTTCCAAAAAGACAATTAATCTTTTCTAAATTAATTAATAAGCACAATTTAGCTAGAAAAGAATGTTTGATGTTACCTTTTATCACTCTTCATAAAATGATTGAAAAGTTGTAAGTTGGTATATGAATAAAGAAAATTTTTTAAAATCATCAATAGCCGCTATTTTTTCATTCTTAACAATAGGTATATTGACATTATTAACTTATAAAACAGAGTTAGGTGTTTTTCTTATAGCATCATTTGGTTCTACCATGGTGCTTTTGTATGGTTATCCTGAAAGTCCATTTGCTCAACCAAAAAATGTTTTTTTTGGTCATCTGCTTACTTCTGCGGTTGGTGTGATTTGTTTATATTTAATTCCTTTACCAGATTATATTTTAATTCCAATTGCAGTAGGTCTAGGGGTTGGTTTAATGATTTTATTTAATGTAACTCACCCGCCAGCTGGAGGAAATCCAGTTATTATTATTATTGGCGGTGTATCAATTAATTATTTATTCAGCCCTATAATTACTGGTTCTATTTTAATTCTAGTTTTTGGTGTAGTCTTAAATAGATTTATACTAAAGAAAAATTACCCAAAATAGCCACTATTTGTTTGCTACTGTATCCCAAATTCTGTAGATTGCTTTAAAATTAAATAGCTTCATTAGCAAATTTTATAGGAGAAAAAATGAAAATATTATGTGTATTATACGATGATCCGAAGAGTGGAATGCCAAAATCCTATCCACTATCTGACTTACCAAAATTAGAAAAATATCCAGACGGTATGACTTTACCTAATCCAAAAGGTAGAGATTTTACGCCAGGTGAATTACTTGGATGTGTGTCTGGTGAACTTGGTTTAAGAAAATTTTTAGAAAGTAATGGTCATGAATATATTGTGACTAATAGTAAAGACGGAGATGGAAATGAAGCTGACAAACATATTGTCGATGCTGATATTGTAATATCGCAACCCTTTTTTCCTTATTATTTAACAAAAGAAAAAATTGCGAAAGCCAAAAATTTAAAAATGGCAATTACAGCAGGTATTGGATCTGACCATGTTGATTTACAAGCTGCTATGGATAACAATATTGATGTCGTTGAAGTTACATTTTGTAATTCAAGATCAGTTGCAGAACATATAGTAATGATGATTGTATCAATGGTTAGAGATTACCATAACCAACATAGAATTGTAAATGAAGGTGGATGGAATATTGCTGATGCAGTTCAAAGAAGTTATGACGTTGAGGGTATGCACATAGGAACAGTAGCAGCTGGAAGAATTGGACTAGATGCTTTAAGAAAAATGAAACCTTTCGATGTGCATTTGCATTATTTTGACCGTCATAAATTACCTGATAGTGTAGAAAAAGAATTAAATCTTACTTTTCATGAATCGGTTGAGTCTATGGTAAAAGTTTGTGATGTGGTAACTATAAACTGCCCATTACACCCTGAAACTGAAAATTTATTCAATAAAAATATGATAAGCAAAATGAAAAAAGGTGCTTACATAGTAAATACAGCTAGAGGTAAAATTTGTAACAAAGATGATATAGCGGAAGCTTTGAAATCTGGACAACTTAGTGGTTATGCTGGTGATGTGTGGTTTCCACAACCCGCTCCTAATGATCACGTTTGGAGAAGTATGCCTAATCATGGTATGACACCACATACATCTGGAACATCTTTATCTGCACAAACAAGATATGCGGATGGAGTTAGAGAAATTCTTGAATGTTTCTTCGACAAAAAACCAATCAGAGATCAATATCTAATTGTAAAAGATGGACAATTAGCAGGTATGGGTGCACACTCATACAGTAAAGGATCTGCTACTAGTGGTTCTGAAGAAGCAGCAAAATACAAGAAAAAATAATATTAAATATTTTTTGAAATATTAACTCAAGTTTATATCCTATTGATATAAACTTGAGTATTATTTATATCTATTCTAATGACGAACAAAAATAAAATAGATTGGAAATTTAAGAATTCATATCTCCAATTACCTAAAGATATGCAATCTAAACAATTGCCAGAGAAAGTTAAAAATCCAAAACTAGTATTAATAAATAATAACTTATCAAATGAACTTGGAATTAATTTATCAAACTTAGATCCAGAATATCTTGCATTAGTTTTTTCAGGAAATCAATTACCCACTGGTTCAGATACAATTGCTATGGCATATGCAGGACATCAATTTGGTCATTTTACAATCTTAGGTGATGGGAGAGCAATTTTAATTGGAGAACATATTAATAATAAAAAGCAACGATATGAAATCCAATTTAAAGGATCCGGTAAAACTGAATTTTCAAGAAATGGTGATGGTAAAGCAGCCTTAGGACCAATGTTAAGAGAATATATAATTAGTGAAGCAATGTATCACTTGAATATACCTACTACTAGAAGCCTAGCTGTAGTAAAAACAGATGAAAAAGTTATTCGAGAAACTGAGCTGACAAGAGCAATTTTAACTAGAGTTGCATCTAGTCATATTCGTGTTGGTACATTTCAATATTTTGCATACAAGAAAGATGATGAGAGTTTAAAGTCTTTGGTTAACTATTCAATAGATCGGCACTATGCTGAAATAAAAAATAGTGAAAACATTTATATAAATCTAATAGATAGATTAATGGATAAACAAATTGATTTAGTTGTAAATTGGATGCGTGTTGGCTTTATTCATGGAGTTATGAATACAGATAATATGGCCTTATCTGGCGAAACCATAGACTATGGACCGTGTGCATTTATGGATAAATATGATCCAAAAACTGTTTTTAGCTCTATAGATCATTTTGGCAGATATGCTTATTACAACCAACCCTCAATTACAAAATGGAATTTAGCTAGATTTGCAGAGTGTCTAATACCGTTTCTAGACACTAATAAAGATGAAGCTATCAAGATTGCTACAAATAAAATAAATGAGTTTGATAAAAAATATGAAAAAAAATGGTTAAAAATGATGAGTGATAAAATTGGATTGCTTGACACTGAAAAAGAAGACGAGGTTTTAATTTTAGATTTATTACAATGGATGCACTCTAATAAAGCTGACTATACAAATACTTTTTATAATTTAATTAATGAAAAAATTTTTAGTAATCAAGTTTATGATAATGCAGATTTTTTGACTTGGAAAGATAGATGGAAAATGCGTTTATCTAAATACAAGAATAAAATGGATAAAGTTGAAGAAAAAATGAAATTTTCTAATCCTATTATTATTCCAAGGAATTATAAAGTTGAGGAGGCTTTAAGTGCTGCAGAAAGTGGAGACATGAGTTTAGTCGAGATTTTATTAAAAGCTCTTGAAAAACCTTATGAAAATAATTCTAATCTTAAAGATTTTCAAATAACTGAGAAACTAAATAAATCAGGATACAAAACTTATTGTGGTACTTAATTAAAGTACATAAGGTTCAGGTCTAGCACTTTTATCTAAAACTCTTTCGACAGCAAATTCACTTATATCTATTGTTTGGTAAGACCCTGTTGTTATTAATTCTGTTAAGGCTCGGCCTATTCCTGGGGCTTGCATTAAACCTCTACCAGTAAATCCTGAGGCTAAATATACATTTTCATATTTAGGATGTTTTCCAACAACTGCGTTATTATCTAACTTATTGCAATCGTAATAGCCTGCCCAGCCTCCTGTAAGTTTAAGTTCCTCAAAAGCAGGAATTCTTTTTGCAAGGGCTGGCCATACTAACTCCTCAAAATCGTTCCATGCGGGTTCTAAGTCTTCTGCATCAAAGACTGATAAGGGTGAGCCAGCTAAATACTCTTTTCCTTCAGGTCTCCAATAAACTCCTGTTGTTAAATCTCCTGTTAAAGGCATTTCTGGATAATGTTTTGGACATTTTACTCTAAACACAGTGTGTTTTTGAGGCACCACAGGGATATCATCTAAAAGTTTTTTAGTCCAACAACCAGCAGCAGATATTATTGTTTTCGCTTTTATCTCTGAAATATTTTTTATATCTCCCTTAACAAATTCAGCTCCTAGCTCAATAGCTTTACTTTTTAAAGCGCCATGAAACATAAAAGGATCAATCCATCCTTCAGTTTTATTATCTGTATATGTTGCTGTTTCTATTCCATCATTATTTATGTATGGAAAAATTTTAGATAACTCTGATCCTTTGATATTTTTTGTTCCAGCATCACAAGCTTTATGATTTTCTAATGCTCTATACTGCTCCTCTGCATGCTCGGGTCCAAACATCAGAAGATAACCATTAGTTACCATACTAGCTGTTGGATTTGGATTTTTTTCGGTTTTTAATACATTGGGCAGGTTAAAAATAAATTCTTTAGCAAATTTTCCTAAAAGAATATTTTCCTTTTGAAAAAATTGTCTTCTGAAACCTCCAAGTGATAGTGGAAAAGATGCTTGTTTATAAGTTGGATCTCTTTCGATTACCTTAACTTTTCTACCTTCTTTAGCTAAAAAATAAGCTGTTGAAGTTCCAATAATTCCTCCGCCAATTATAACTACATCTTCCATATCAATTTAAATATAACAACGTCGCATTAAGTATTAGGGCATAACAACTCCATAATAAATATGGAATCATTAAATAATAGCTAAGTATACTAATATGTTTAAATTTTACAGTAAGAATTATAATAAACATAATTAATATAACTAAATTTAATAAAGCTAAAGGTATGTTATGAAATACAAAAAAAACTATACTCCAAGTTGTATTAAATAATAAATGTATAAAGTATATTAAAACTATATTTAAATTTTTTCTATTTTTATGCCAAGCTGACCATATAGCAATAGTCATAAATAAATAAAGCGTTGTCCAAACTGGTGCAAAAACCCAATCGGGAGGTGTAAGAAATGATTTGTTTAAACTGGAATACCAAGGCTCTTTTGCGCTCATAGTTGATATTCCTCCAATAAAGGAGGCCGAATAGGTCGCAACTGCAAAAAGTATAAATGATATAAATTTATTTTTTAACATTATAATAATATACAATACTTTATTATGAATAAAAAAGTAATTTGGATTACTGGGGCAAGTAGTGGCATAGGCAAAAGTTTAGCCCTTAAATTTGCTAAGGAAGGGTGGATAGTTGCAGCATCAGCCCGTAGAGAAGATTTACTGCAAGATTTAAATAAAGAAAATAGTAATATTTATTCATTTCCATTAGATGTTACAAATATTGAAAATTGTAAAAATACTTTCAATAAAATATTAGATCAGTTTAAAGAAATAGAGATATCTTTTTTTTGTACTGGTATTCATGATCCAAAATCAGAGAAAAAGTTTAGTTTAGAGAAAATTAAAAAAATTACTGAAGTAAATTATTTTGGAACATTAAACTGTATTAATTCAGTTTATGAATATTATAACCAAAAACAGAGTGGACAAATATCAATTGTATCCTCTGTGGCTGGTTATAGAGGGCTGCCTGCTAGTGGTGCCTATTGTGCTTCTAAGTCGGCCTTAAGTAGTTTTGCAGAAAGTTTACATTTTGAAATGAAAAGAAAGAACGTTAGAATTTCTTTAATTAGTCCAGGTTTTATAAAAACTCCAATGACTGATATGAACGATTTTCCAATGCCAATGATTAAAACACCAGAATTTGCAGCGGGTGAAATTTATAAAGGATTAATAAAAGGTAAAAGTTTTGAAATACACTTCCCAAAATCATTTACATTTATAATGAAATTATTAAGAATTTTACCTAGCTCTATTTATTTTAAAATTGTTGAAAAAGGTATGAGTAAAATTAAATATTAGTCTTTTACAAAAAAAACAGTTAACTCAGCTACCTTAAATCCAAATTTAGTCATTACAGCTCTGTTGATAGCAACTTTATCATCTTGTTTGAAAATCCAATCATCAAAAGTAATTTTAATCTCTTTACCTTTGACAGGCACTAATAATACATACTCAAATTTGAAAGCAGGTCCATATGAGTAACCTTTAGCTTTGCCAACCACATCTCCTGCTGTTCCTTCATAATTATGTTCATCAATTTTATTAATTTTCCATTGTCTAGTTTGGATTTCTCCGTCATCCCAATTAAACTTTTCATCTAATATCAATTGAGTGCCGTCCCATTTACCGTTTAAATCAGCAGTAAATTGCCTCGTAACTTTTCCAGATCTATTTTGAAGTATCCCCCACGCTTTAACATTGCCTGATAAATATTCTTCAATTATTAACCTTGGTTCCTTATTTTTAAAATCTTCTGGTTTCATATTACTATTAGTAGAACAGCTTGTAGTAAATGCGAATATAATTATCAACAAAAAAGGAAAGAATAACTTAAAAATATTTTTCATAAATTTATTTGTTCTGTAATGAAAATTGTATTAGATCAATATTTTTTGATTTAAAACCTGCTTCACAATATGATAGGTAAAAATCCCACATCCTTTTAAAGGTTACATCAAATCCTTGCTTTGAAATGGAGTCCCATTTTTTTAAAAACTCATCTCTCCATACCATTAAAGTATTTGAGTAATGTAATCCATAAGAATTGCATGCATCAAATTCAAGTCCTGCATTATTTGAAAGTTTGTTTATAATTTTTTTACAAGGCAAAAAACCTCCTGGAAAAATATATTTTTGAATAAAATCTTGTTTGGCTTTATATCTATCATAAAGATTGTCATCTATTACGATTGCTTGTATGGCCGCCGTACCTCTATTTTCTAAATTTTTTTTAATTGATCTAAAATAACTGTTTAAATAATTCTGACCAACTGCCTCGATCATTTCAATTGAAGCAATAGAGTTATACTTTGATTTTACATCTCTATAATCCATCATGCTAATATTAACTTTTTCATTTAAACCATTTTTAAAAATTCTTTCTTTAGCAAATTGAAACTGCCTTTTTGATATTGTGATGCAATCAAGTTTTACATCATAGTTCTTACCAACGTACTCTGCATAACCGCCCCAACCGCATCCAATTTCTAACATTTTATCGCCAGGTCTTGGTTTTAATAAATTTGAAAGTTTTTTATATTTGTTGATTTGTGCATCTTCTAAATCACTTTTTTCATTTTCAAAAATTGCACTTGAATACGTTAGGGTTTTATCTAACCATATTGAAAAAAATTCATTTCCTAAATCATAATGTTTAGAAATGTTTTCCTTACTTCTTTCTATGGTATTCTTTATAAAAATACTTTTTAAATAATTAAAAATAGGAAAATCAAATAGTCCTGAAAATTTATGAATTGTTTTTATATTCTTAGCTAAAATTTCAATAAGTGATGTAAGATCATTTGTTTCTATATCTCCTCGCATATAAGCTTCTGCAAGACCAATACTTCCTTTGTTGATTACATCAAAAAGAAAACTTGGTTTTTTTATTACTAAGTCAGACTGAAGTTTAAAATTACGATTTCCAAAAGTATAATTTTTTCCATCAAAATTTTTTAAATTTATTTTTCCATATTTTATTTTTTTCAGTAATGAAAATACTATTTTGTCTGTTATTTTTGGCATAAATTATTTTTCAAATGTAATATTATTTTTCATATTTATACTTCTCTTAACTAGTTTAATTCCTTTAAGCCATAATCTTAATGCCTCATAATGTATCGCTGATATTATTTTAAGAGTCATCAGCGGATGTTTAATGTAAGAAAATAGGAGATTTTTACTATTAAAACTTGATCTCACGCCATCTTGTGATGCGAATAAAAGTTTTCCAGATTTATCTCTCTGATCGATTATGACAGACAAATTATTACCAGGATTTAATACCTTAAAATTATAGGTTGAATCGAGATCCATAAAGGGTGATACAAAAAATTTTTTATTACAATTATTTTTTACGAAATTTCCCCCTTCTTCAACTTTAAAAACATAAGTGTGCTGCTCGCCAAAGGTATTTTTAACTTCATATAAAATCGATATTAAATCTGAATTTTTATTAAAAATAAAAAAAATACTTAAAGGATTAAAAACATAGCCGAGTATTCTTGGATAACATAAAATTTTTATTTTTAATTCTTTATCAATTATACCAATAGACTTTAAATTTTTCTTAACCCAATCAACCAGTGATGATCCATCTCTAGGGCCATGATCTTTGTCATAAAAACTCATTAAGTTAAATTTATTGTGTGAAAAAAAATAAATTTTTTTATTTATTTCATTTATCTCATCGAAATCTAAATATAATGAAAATACCTTATACTTAAAAAAATGAGTTCTTGGTTTAAATCTTTTGTGTATTACTTCTCCAGTATAGATATAAGATTCTTTAATCATTTAAATAATTCATCATTTCAATAGTAGATTTTATTCCATCTTCATGAAAACCATAGCCAAAATAACCACCACAAAACAATAAATTTTTCTGATTTTGTAACTTTTTGAGTAATTTTTGATTTTCTAGTGCATCTAAATCATAATATGGATGAGTAAAAGTAATTTTTTTAAATACTTTATCCTCATTTATTTTTAGAAAGGGATTTAAAGTTAGAAATATATTTCTTTTAACTTTCAAATTTTGAAGAAGATTCAGCCAATAAGTAATTGATGTGTTATTTAAATTATTTAAATCTATATTTGAATTCCATGCTGACCAAGTCTTAATGTTCTTTGGCATAACATTACTGTCTGAGTGAATATAAGCAGTATTTTTTTTATACTTAAACTCGGAAAGAATTTGTTTTTCATCATTTGTAGGGTTTTCAATTAATGAAAGCGCTTCATCAGCATGAGTAGCCATAACTACTTTATCATAATCAAAAAATTCATTTTTATCTCCATAGAAAATTCTCACATTTGACTCGCCTCTTTTGATTTTTTTAATTTCGTAATTTTTATAATACTCTCCGCTTATATTTTTTAAAATTTTATTTACATATGTTCTGCTTCTATTCTTAACAGTATACCATTGTGGTCTATTAGAGAGCTTAAACAAACCATGATTTTGAAAAAAATTTAAAAAAAAAGTTAAAGGCATTTGACTAGCCTCGTACGGTGGCATTGACCAAATTGCAGCAACCATTGGAATAATATGATAATTAATAAAATATTTTGAAAGTTTTTGCTTCTCTAAATAATCACCTAATGTTTGTTTTTTATCTAGTAAACTAATTTTGGAACTTTTCTTATAAAAATTTATAATCTCAAAAAACATTCTTAAAAATTTGAAATTTAGTATATTTTTTCTATTTGAAAAAATGCCATTTAGTCCTTTTCCACAATATTCTATTTCCTGCTTTTGTGAGGTCACTGAAAAACTCATGTTACTCTTTTCTATTTCTACATTATTTTCATTAAAAAAATTAATTAAATTAGGGTATGTTAAATAGTTAAAGACAATAAATCCTACATCTATTGGAATGCTTTTTTTTTCAATATCATCAATTTTTAAATCTATAGTATGTGCGTGCCCTCCAAAATGATCTTCTCTCTCAAACAGATCTACATTATGTTTTTTTGATAAATAAAAAGCAGCACTTAGCCCAGAAATCCCAGATCCAATAATAGCAATTTTCATTTTTTAAAATTAATTATTCTTTGAGAATAGTTTTTTTTTCACCTTTTATTGAAGTGTAAAATTGAAGCAAAACTGCAGAAATAACTATCATGCCTCCAATCAAAACTATATATGAAGAACTTTCGTTGATGAATAACCACGCCCAAAATGGGCCTAAAACTGCTTCTGTTAACATTATTATTCCAACCATTGCTGATGATGTTGTTCTTGCTCCAATTGTTATTAAAATAAAACCAAAACCTAGTTGAAAAAATCCTGCTAAAAAACCTAAGAATATATCATGTGGTGATATAATTATTTTCCCAGCAATATAAAAACCAATACACATTGCAACCACACCTGCATACAATTGTATTGGTATCATATCTACACTTGGATACTTTCTAATAATCAATATAAGAATAGCGAATGATATTGGCATTACAAATGCTGCTAGATTACCGGACATTTGCCCTGGTTCTAAATCTGAACCAACCATTAACAAAATACCAAATATAGCAAGTATAATTGAAACTAAAGTAATTTTTGAAATTTTTTCTTTGAGATAGAAAAAACCAAATATTGCTAAAAAAATAGTTTGGGTTTGAATAATAAAATTTGTATTTGCTACAGTAGTATTATACATAGCAAAAACGTATCCACAAAACCCTGTAGATAAAATTATCCCACCAAAAATACCTGGAATTCCTGAATTATAAAAAGCATTAAAAAAATTTTTTTTGTAAGTAATTACTAAAAAAATACATACAACGAGAATAAAAAAGAGAGATCGCCAAAACAATATCTGCCATAATGTAGCTCCCTCAAAAGATTTTACGATTAAACCTCCAAAACTCAAACTACAAGCACCAAAAAAAATTAATAATGGACCTGGTAGTTTTTGAATTATTTTCATTTAACTTGATTTAATAAATTTTCAGTTTCCAAGGAATAAAGTTTATATAGTTTTTCTGCTTCATGGAGATCAATTAATTTAAATTTAATTTTTGAATTCGGTACGAGTTGAACAAGCTTATCATAATCAGCACTTATAACTACCCCAATTTTTGGATATCCTCCTATAGTTCCATGATCAGATAGCATTATTATTGGATTACCATCTGGAGGTATTTGAATTGCACCTTTTACTATACCTTCAGATCTTATATTTTTTTCCTTAATATTTTCAATTTTTGGCCCCTCTATTCTCATACCCATTCTGTCAGTAAGTTTTGTGACTACAAATTCTTTTTTTAAAAAATTATCTATTCCCTCTTTTGAAAAATAGTCGTAATTAGTTCCTTTTAATATTCTTATATATTCAATTTTAGAATTTAAATATTTAACTTGTTTAATTTGTAACTGTTGGTTTATTTTATTTATAAGTATTTTTTGTTTTAAAAATAATTTCTTACCATCAAAAGGACCAACATTTGCTCTTGTGAAAGTTGAATAGCTGTTTAAAATTTTATCTAAACTAAATCCACCTGAAACTGCAAGATATCCATATACAGATTTATTTGTAGAGATGATATCTAATTTATCTTTATGGTTTAAAATATAACTTTTATAACATTCACCATTGATTATGGTGTTATCCTTTTTAATTATTTTAAATTTTACATCACCTGTTATAGAAAAAGAGATATTTTCACCATTAAATTCAAATAATGGTCCTTGATATGCAAATTCTATTACTCCTTGATTATATTCATTATTTACCAAGGCATTAGATATTACAAAGTTTCTATTATCCATTGCTCCACTGAAAGGAAGTCCAATATGATAAAAGTTTTCTCTTCCTTTATCTTGGAATGTAGAGTTTATTCCAGCTCTCAGTACCTCAAAAAAATTATTTTTCATTTAATTTCTCATACTCATTTTTTGATATTTGAAAAAAAGACACTTCATCCCCGGGATTAATCATTATTGGTTTATCCTTATTGCCAGAATCAAAAATCCTTTGTGGTGTATTACCTATGATATTCCATCCTCCTGGACTCTCGAAGGTATAAATATTGGTAAATTGCTCTGTAATACCTACAGATCCCTTTGGTACCTTTACCCTAGGTGTTTTTAAACGTTCTATTCTAAGGTCCTTATCTATATTGCCCATAAAGGGCATGCCTGCAATAAATCCTGTCATATAACAAAAATATTCCTGATTAAGAAACTTTTTTAAAATTTCCTCCGGACTCAAGTTTAATTTATTAGTAAGTCTTTCTTTATCTAAGAAAAAATCATCTTCGCAGCAAATTGGTAACTTAATTTTTTTAAAACTTTTTCTATTTTCAGTAGATATTTTTATATTTTGAATTTTTTCTTTAAGATCTAAAAAACTTGTAATTTTTAAATTAAACGAAATTATTAGTTTATTATAAGATGGGGTAATATTGATAATTTCTTCTAAATTTAAATTTTTTAAACTATTAAAATAATTTATAACTTTTCTATTCGTTTCTATATTTATTTGATCGCCAAAATCATAATAAATTGCTGCATCTCCAAGATTTAATATATTTTTGACCATCCCATGTTATACTTTATGTATGAATGGTATGGAAATTAATATTAATTGTGATTTAGGTGAAAAATCTGAACTACATTCAATTGAAAATGATCCTGAGTTACTTAAAATTGTAAATTCAGCTAGTATCGCCTGTGGATATCATGCGGGAGATGAACAGACAATGGACTTTACTATCAAAACTTCAAAAAAGAATGGAGTAAGCATTGGTGCACATCCATCATTTAAAGACACCAAGAATTTTGGAAGGAAAAGAATTAACTTAAGTGAAAGAGAGATAACAGATCTTATTGTTGATCAATACAATATTCTTCAGTCAATCGCGGAAAGATATAATGAAAATGTTTCTCATATAAAACCACATGGAGCACTTAATAATATGGCCTGTGAAGATATGGATCTTGCAAATATAATTGCTAAAACTATAAAGAATATTAACAAGGACTTAATCTATTTGGTTCCTACGGGATCAAAAATGGAAACTGCAGCAAAGAAGCTAAATATGAAAATTGCCTGTGAAATATTTGCTGACAGAAATTATGAGGATGATGGTAATTTAGTTTCAAGATCAAAAAAGGATGCTTTAATTACTAACCCTGAACATGCTAAGGCACATGTGTTGGAAATGGTTGAGAATCAGGCGCTAAATTGTCTCTCTGGCAAGAAAATACCTTGTGAAATAGACTCTGTATGTATACATGGTGATAGTATCAGTTCATTAAATACAGCTTCAGTTATAAGAAAAAATTTGATGGACAACAAATTAATATTAAAACCACTTAATAAAATGAAAAAATTTAACTCATGAAAAAAATATTTATAATTATACTATTTGCACTAGTTACGACATCAAATGGATATTCTGCTGGAGGATCTGGAGGTGACGGAGCTGATAATAAACAGTCAATTTATAAATCAGCAGTAAGCTACGTAAAAGCTGGAAAAAAACTTGAAAAAAAGGGTAAAGTTGAAAAAGCAAAAGCTAAGTATGAAAAAGCATTTAAAAGACTTGTCAAGGCAAATGATAAAGATCCTTTAAATCCTGATGTTCTAAATTACCTTGGTTTTACCTCTAGAAAATTAGGTGACTTTAAAAATGCTGAAGTCTACTACTTAAAAGGTTTAGAAATAAATCCAAAACATAATGGAATAAACGAATATTTAGGAGAATTATATTTATCAACAAGTAGACCTGAAAAAGCAAAAGAAAGATTATTAGTGCTTAAAAATTGCAACTGTGAGGAATATGAGGAACTTAAAGCAATAATAGACGGCACTAAAGAGTCTAAATATTAAAATTTTCAAAATCTCTTCATTGAAAAATTCTACAATTTCAATATTATAATTCACTTGATTGAAGAACTTATAATACTTACCCAGATTATATTTATTGATATAATTTTAGCAGCAGATAATGCAATAATTATTGGATTAATAGCCGCTAATTTCGTTCCAAAAAATAGAAGGCAAATAATTTTATGGGGTGTAGCGGGTGCTTTAATATTTAAAGTAATATTCGCAGTTTTTGCAACATATTTATTTAAATTTTATTTTATAAAAATAATTGGAGGTTTGCTTTTAATTTGGATTGTTAACGATTTAAGAAAAGATTTAATTGAAATAAAAAAAATAAAATCGCCTACAAAAAAATCAAAGGAACCTTCTTATATACAAAGTATATACAAAGTTTTGTTTGCTGACATCACAATAAGCTTTGACAATGTAATCGGAGTAGTGGGTGCTTCAAAAGGTCATTTCGGCTTTATGATTTTTGGATTAGTTTTATCTGTAGTGCTTACAGGAGCCTTAGCTACATATTTAGCAAATTATATACAAAAGCATTTATGGATTGCTTACATAGGCTTAGGATTTATTTTAATTGTTGCAATTCAATTGATCATTGGTGGTATGGTTGATTTAGAAATCCTCAAAATTAATGAACAATTTATAAAATATTTTTAGTAAGAATATTTTTTAGACGGGAAACTCGATTTTAAAACCTCTGATTTATATTTTTTAATACCTCGATTTATTTCTTTTTTTATATTAACGAATTTTTTAACAAATTTAATACTTGTTGAGTTAAGTCCAACCAAATCATCTGTAACTAAAACCTGTCCATCACAATGTGCTGAGGATCCAATTCCAATTGTAGGAATACTAATTGATTTAGTAATTAAATCTGCCGTTTTACCTCTAATACATTCTAGAACTATTGCAAATACTCCTAGGCTTTCTAAAAGTTTTGACTCACTTATAAGTTTGTTTTTTTCTCTCTCTGTTTTTCCTTTTGATTTAAACTTTCCTTTAATACTTTGGGGAAGTAAACCTAAGTGACCCATTACAGGTATTTTGTTTTTAATAAGATACTCAACAATACTTTTTATTTTAAATCCTCCTTCTAATTTTACAGCTTCACATTTAGTTTCTTTTAAAATCTTTCTTGCATTAGTAAGAGCTTGTCTTTTATTTTGATATGTTCGGTAGGGCATATCTACAACCATTAAACTTTTTTTAACTCCAATTCTTACACTTTTTGAATGTTCGATCATATTTTCAAGAGTTACTTTGCGTGTTGTATCATAGTTGTATAAGACAGAACCTAACGAGTCTCCAACTAAAGTTATGTCCGCATGTTTGTCTACTATCTCTGCAAAATTTTTTGAATAGGCAGTTAAACAAATAACTTTTGATTTATTTTTTTTCTTTAATATTTTTTTTATCTTTTGGTTCATTTGTTACTCAAGTTCAATCGTACTAGGTGGTTTAGAAGTTACATCATAAACCACTCTATTTATACCTCTTATATTATTAACAATTTTATTAGAAACTGTTTGCATAAAATCTTTGTTAAAATTATAAAAATCTGCTGTCATTCCATCTTCAGACGTTATTGCTCTCAATAAACAAATATATTCATAAGTTCTATTATCACCCATTACACCCACCGTCTTAACTGGCAAGAGTGCAGCATAGGCTTGCCAAATTTTATCATATAATTTATGAGATATTAAATTTTGAATAAATATATAATCAGCTTCTTTGAGTATCTTTACTTTTTCTTCTGTAATATAGCCAGGCATCCTAATTGCTAAACCTGGTCCAGGAAATGGATGTCTAGAAATAATTTCTTTTGGTAATTTTAGCTCAAGTCCAAGTTTTCTAACCTCATCTTTAAAAAGAAATTTTAAAGGTTCTACCAGTTTTAATTTCATTCTTTTTGGCAATCCACCCACATTGTGATGTGATTTGATTTTTGAAGTTTGACTACCTGTTACTGATTTACTCTCTATGAGATCAGGATAAAGTGTGCCTTGTGCTAAAAATTTTACACTTTTAATTTTTTTAGAATACCTCTCAAAAAGTTTGATAAATAAATTTCCTATGATTTTTCTTTTTTTTTCAGGATCAGAAACATTTTTCAATTTTTTTAAAAATAAATTTTTAGCATTAATATAAACCAAATTAATTTTAAATTTTTTTTTGAATGTATTAATTACTTGCTGTTCTTCATTTTTTCTCAATAACCCAGTGTTTACAAATATACAGGTTAATTTTTTTCCAATAGCATTTGAAAGTAATTTTGCCACCACACTACTATCTACACCACCTGATAGTGCACAAATCACTTTTGAATTACCAACCTGTTTTTTAACTTCATTTATTAAAATCATTTTTTGATTTTTTGAGGACCAATTTTTCTTTATTCTACAGATTCTATACACAAAGTTTTTTAGGATAACTTTGCCATTATTTGTGTGGGTAACTTCTGGATGAAATTGGATTCCATAGAATTTTTCTTTAGAGTTTTCAACCATACAAAACTTTGCATTTTCACTTTTAGCGATAACTTTAAAGTTCTTTGCTATTTTTATAACTTCATCAGCATGACTCATCCAAACATTATTTTTAAGATTTTTTTTAAAAAAATTTATAATTAATGGGCTGTTACTGACTTTTTTTATTCTTACCAGTCCAAATTCCCTTTGTTTTGCTTTTTTAACTTTACCACCAAGAGTTTTGGAAATTAATTGGTGTCCAAAGCATATGCCTAATATTGGTATTTTTTTTTTTAAGATACTGGCATTAAATTTAATTTTTTTAGTTTCATAAACATTAAGTGGCCCTCCTGATAGAATTATGCCTTTGATTTTTCCAAAGTTATTAATTTTATTAATTTGCTTATGGTTTATCAGCTCACAATAAACTCCAAGTTCTCTAATTCGTCTTGCTATTAATTGTGTAAATTGAGATCCAAAATCAATAATTATGATTTTGGATAAATTATTGTGACTCATTTTTTGGTTCGATATCTTTAAGAGACTTTTCTATATTCTTTTTTTCATTACATAATTTATTACATATGAGAATAAAACTTTCTTTTAACTCATTTACTTTAGAATAATTCGATTTCTTTAGTTCATATTCTATTAGAATAAACATTGCCTCTTCATTATCTGGTTCTAAAAGTAAAGTGGTATTTATATTTTTAATTTGTTCTATTTCGTTTTCCTCATTTGCAAATATTTTCGCAAGATATAAGTAGGATTTTGCATCCTTTGGATTGTATACTAGGTTTCTTTGAAATAAAAATTTTGATTTTTCAAAACTTTTTTCATCATATTTTTTTTTTGCTTCTGCAAAAAAATTTTCAGAATTGGCATTTGCTGTCAAAAAAATACCAGCTATTAAAAATAAAATTAAAGTTTTAATATTTTTCATCTTTTTTAACTTCATCTATATTATGCACCATACTTTCATAAAATCCCGCCTTTGTAATTTTAACAAACCTTGGTTTATTTCTAAGATTTATTACTTTTTTCGATCCAAGATATCCCATAGATGATTTTAGACCACCTATTAATTTAAAAATAATTTTTTTAACTGGCCCTTTGTATTTAACATATCCCTCTACTCCCTCTGGAACATATTTAGATTTATCTTTTTGTTTTTTTTGAAAATATCTATCTGCTGATCCTTTATTCATTGCTCCTATTGATCCCATGCCTCTAAAATTTTTAAAAAGTTTTCCGTTTTTTTTCACTATTTTTCCAGGGGACTCATCTGTTCCTGCAAAGAGCGAACCTATCATTACAGCATCAGCTCCTGCAGATAAGGCTTTTGCTATATCTCCTGAAAATTTTATTCCTCCATCAGCTATTATTTTTACATTCCTATATTTTAAACCTTTTTTAACATCCAAAATTGCACTTAATTGAGGAACTCCAATACCCGCAACCAATCTCGTCGTACATATAGAGCCAGGCCCAATGCCTACTTTTATTATGTCTACGCCTAATTTTGCTAAAAAATTTGCAGCATCTGCTGTTGCTATATTTCCAGCACACAAAAGTGTGTTTTTACTTTTTTGCTTTTTTATTTTTTTTACTATTTCTTCAACTTTTTTTGTGTGTCCATGCGCCGTGTCTACAACAATTAAATCTACTTTTTCTTTTATTATGGCTTGAGCCCTAGAAAATTCATTTATTCCTGCACCAACAGCTGCACCAACAAATAAATTTTGTTTTTTAACTTTTTTAATTTCAGCAATTTGTTTTTTTATGTCTAGGTTTCTATGAATTACCCCTACACCTCCTGCTTTGGCAATTGCAATCGCCATTTTGGACTCAGTAACTGTATCCATTGCAGATGACAATAATGGAACATCCAGTTTAAATTTTTTAGATAGGTAAGTTGAAGTATCTACATCTACGGGTAATATCTTGGAATAGTTTGGCGCAAGTGTTACATCATCGAATGTAAGTGCTTCTTTTATAGGACCCATAATCTTATATATATGATTCTTTAAAAATAAAAAGGGTCTATCTTAAAAATTTGCAAATTATAAAGCTTTCTTTTGAGTCTTTTCTACTTGATAAAGGCTTATAAATATTAACTTCTTTAAATTTTTTTTTTGCATCTGCGACAATTTCATTGAAGCTTGATCCCATAAATATCTTAGATACAAATTTACCTTTTTTATCAATTTGTTCATAAGCAAAATTCATAGCCTCAATACATAGCTCGCCCGTTACAATTGCATCTACGTTTTTATTACCTGTCGTATTTACAGCCATATCTGAAATGACTACGTCTACTTTTTTATTAAAAAAACTTTTTATTTTTTCTTTATATTCATCTTTTGTGAAGTCACCGATTATTTGTGTTACTTCTTCTATTTTATCAAAATCTAAAAGATCAATTGCTAGGACTTTGGTTTGCTTATATTTCTTCTTAATATATTGAGACCAACTCCCTGGTGCTGCCCCGAGATCTATAATGCAACTGTTTCCATTAAAAATTTTAAACTTTTCATCTATTTCTTTTATTTTATAAACTGCTCTAGATCTAAAACCCTCAATTTTTGATTGACGTACATAGATGTCATTTTTTTGCCTGTGTATCCAATTTTTTGAAATTTTATTTTTTTTCAATTACTGACCAAATCGTAAACTTTTACTTACTAAATTATTGTCTAAAGTTTGGATTTCAATTTTAACACTTTTATCTACTCTCATATCTTTTTGATTTTTCCAAATCCCTGCTGCAAGATGCATTATTCCAATTTTATAATTAGGTAAATAAGGTTCAACAAATGTATTATTTTTACTATCATATTTAGGAAGAAGATTGCTAGCAATCCAGTTACAATTTAGGGGAAGAAATTCTGTCTCAATATTATCTATATAAACACTCATGTTTATAGCCAATCCCTCAGATCCAAATATTTTCCCTGACTGAAGGGTTTTTTTCAAATTTTCTTGCCAGTTTTTCCAACATTCAGAATTTTTCTCTAAAGAAAAAACACCAATATTAATATGTGGTGCAAAAGCTAACTTTCTTGCTTTGTCTATTCCAATTTTAGAACTTATAGCATGTTTAAAATTTTGTGATTTTATAATTGCCAACTTACCAATCAACCAATTAACTTTGGATGTTATTTTATATCCTGGTCCTATTGTTTGTGTAATACCAAGTTTACCGTTATCACAAGCTTTAAAGTATAGTTCGATAGTTGACCAATCATTTAACCAAGCATCGCAGTCAATCCATAGATATTTTTCATATTGGGGAAAGTAGTTAGGCAAAAAAGCTCTTGATACTTGACTTTTTAACCATTCTTTTCCTTTTGATTTAAATGATGATACTTCAATATCCCATTCCGCTTTCTTAATCTCATCAACTTTTGAAGATAAAGTTTTTAATTGTTCATCTTTAAGCCCAGCATCTAGAACGCATATAGCGATATCTTCACTTTGTTTAAATTGTTTAATTGAGTCTATTAATTCATTTAATAACTCAAAATAGTTTGAGTCAGCTAGAGAAACTATTGCTTTTTTTTTCATTATAAAACATCTTCTGGCTCATCATCATCAATAATTCCAGAAGTTGCAAATTTTTTTTTTAATCTTAAGTAATGATAAATACTTACTGGAACCAGAAAAATATATACCAAACAACCTACTAAAAGAACTTCAAATGTAAAGATTAAGAGCAGTCCGAATAATAGAACTATACTGAAAAGTAAAAATATTGTCGTACTTCTTGGTACAACTATTTTTTTCATTGAATAAGTTGGTATTTTACTAATTAGTAAAATTGATACAAAAATAAATATATATGGTGCTAAAACTTCAAATTTAATATTTAAAAAATTTAACCCACTTACATCAAGAATTAATGGGGTGAGAACTAAAATACCTCCGGCAGGTGATGGCACACCTTGGAAAAAGTTATCTTTCCATGATACTTCTGATCCTGTACTAATATTAAATCTTGCTAATCTTAAAGCAACACATACGACATAAATTAGAGATATTAGCCAACCTATCTTTCCAAGAGAGCTTAATGTCCAAAAATACATTATAAAAGCAGGCGCAACACCAAAACTAATTACATCTGTAAGCGAATCTAGCTCTTTACCTACTTTTGATGTCCCTTTTATCAATCTAGCAATCCTTCCATCTAATCCATCAATGATTGCTGCAAACAATATTGAAATAATAGCAAAATCATATCTCTGATTTAGTGCAAAATTTATAGAACTTAAACCTACACAAACTCCTATCAAAGTTAATGTATTTGGTAAAATTATTCTTGCCTGAGTATCAGTAACTAATTTAAATTTTTTCTTTGGTTCATTCATTATATTTTTCTTGCTAATAACGTTTCGCCAGCAACTGCTCTTTGCTCGGGTTTAACTAAAGGTTTGTAGTTTTCAAAATAGATATCAGCTCTACTTCCAAATCGGATCATTCCAATTCTGTCCCCTTGATTTAAATCATCGTTTTCTAATGTTTCACAAACTATTCGTCTGGCTATTAAACCTGCAATTTGTACTACAATTATATCTTCACCACTTTTATTTGTTATTTTATAATAATTTCTCTCGTTCTCCTCACTTGCTTTATCAAGTGATGCATTAAAAAATTTACCTGGTTTATAAAGAATTTGAGAAACTTTTCCTGAACAAGGTGTCCTATTTACATGGCAATCAAATACATTCATAAAAATACTTACTTTTGTAAATTTTTTTTCTGCCAGATTTAATTCTTTAGGTCCACTCGACTCCTCAACTTTTAATACTAGTCCATCAGCTGGACTTACTAGATAATTATCATCGTTAATTGATATTCTTTCTGGGTCTCTAAAAAAATAATAACACCAAATAGTTAGCAATAGGCCTATCAAACCTAAAAAAGTACTTATGAAGTACAAAATCAGAGTAATAAAACCAAATATTACTAAAAACTTGTATCCTTCGTTATGAATCTTGGGAAATACTTTGTCTATCATAATCCTTAATTGATAATTTTTATTTAATATGTATATAAAATGTTTAAATTCAATTATTAAGATAGCAACAAAAAATGAGCAAAATTAAGGTAAAAAATCCTATTGTAGAGTTAGATGGTGATGAAATGACTAGAATTATATGGGATTTCATCAAAAAGAAACTCATTTTACCATATTTAGATTTAGGAATTGAATATTACGATTTAGGTATGAAAAGTCGGGATGATACTAATGATCAAATCACAGTTGATTGTGCGAATGCTATAAAAAAAAATGGTGTAGGCATTAAATGCGCAACTATTACTCCTGATGAAGCTAGAGTTAAAGAATTTAGTCTTAAAAAAATGTGGCGATCCCCAAATGGAACAATAAGAAATATTATAGGAGGTACTGTTTTTAGAGAGCCTATTATTTGTAAAAATATTCCTAAACTTGTTCCATCTTGGACAGATCCTTTAATAATTGGACGTCATGCTTTCGGTGACCAATATAGGGCCACGGACTTTCAGGTTCCAGGAAAAGGAAAATTAGAAATTAAGTGGACATCAGAAAATGGAAAAGATGAAAAAAAATATGAAGTATTTAATTTTCCAGGACCTGGTATTGCTCTATCTATGTATAATCTTGATAAATCAATAGAAGACTTTGCAAGATCTTGTTTTAATTATGGATTAATAAAAAATTGGCCAGTTTATTTGTCAACAAAAAATACAATTTTAAAAACATACGATGGTAGGTTCAAAGATATTTTTCAAAAAGTTTTTGAGGATGAGTTTAAATCTGATTTTGAAAAAAATAAAATTACTTATGAACATAGACTAATTGACGACATGGTAGCATGTGCAATGAAATGGAGTGGAAAATATATTTGGGCATGTAAAAACTATGATGGAGATGTTCAGTCAGATACTGTGGCACAAGGCTATGGATCTTTAGGATTAATGACGAGTGTTTTATTAGCACCAGATGGTAAAACGATGGAGGCTGAGGCTGCACACGGAACTGTAACGAGACATTTTAGAATGCACCAAGAAGGAAAAGAAACCTCAACTAATCCTATAGCATCAATCTTTGCTTGGACAAGAGGTTTAGCTCATAGGGGGAAATTAGATAATAATAATGAGTTAATTAAATTTTCAAAAGTTTTAGAGCAGGTATGTGTTAATTGTGTAGAAAGTGGTTCTATGACAAAAGACTTAGCAATACTTGTTGGATCTTCTCAAAAATTCTTAACAACCAATCAATTTTTAGATGAGATTGATGGTAACTTAAAAAAACAGTTAAATTAAGGATTTTAACTTTTGTATGGCCTCATCTATTTTATTAGCATCTTGACCACCCGCTTGAGCAAAATCTTTCCTTCCACCGCCACCTTTTCCACCAATTATCTCAGAACCTATTTTTGCAAATTTAACTGCATCATAGCTTTTTGTTAATTTTTCGGTAATACCAACTCCTAATCCAACTTTATCATCTTTGTTTGCAAAAACTATAACTATTCCTTCACCAAGTTCTTTTTTACCTTTGTCCACTAACTTTCTTAATTCCTTCGGTGAAAGATTTTCAATTTTTTGAAGTCTTACATTAATATTTTTAATTTTTTCATCTTTTATAATATTTTTAGTTTTATCAGAAAGTATTGAATTCACACTTAACTGATCAAGTTGTTTTGATAAATCTTTAATTAATTGTTTTTTGTCTTCTAAATTTGAAATAGGTTCTTCCCCAAGTTTTTTTATTTCTTTAATTAAATCATTTATTGTGTCGTCATCTTTTTGAGCTGTTATATCTAATTGTTTTTCTTTATTCTTAAGGAAATCTTCTAGCTGTTTATCCCTTAAAGCTTCAACTCTTCTAACTCCTGAAGCTATTGCTGTTTGGCTTATAATTTTAAATTTTCCAACATCCTCAGTATTTCTTACGTGTGTTCCTCCACATAACTCAGTGGAAAAGTATTTATTCCCTTCTTCTCCCATAAATACTACTCTAACCTCGTCACCATATTTCTCTCCAAAAAGTGCCAATGCACCATGTTCTATGCCTTCCTTGGGTGTCATAATTCTGGTCACTACTTCAGATTTTTTATTAACTACTTCATTTACAATATTATCTATTTTATTTAATTCCTCTGAAGATATTGGTTTCATATGACTAAAGTCAAATCTAAGCCTATCTGGTGCAACTAGTGATCCTTTTTGCATTACATGAGTTCCCAGTGTTCTTCTTAACGATTCATGAAGTAGGTGTGTAGCTGAGTGATATGCTCTAACATTATTTCTTTGATCTAAATTAATTTTTAACTCAACACTTTCATTTATGTTTAAACTTCCTTTAACCATTTTACCATAATGAAGAAATAAGTTTCCAAGTTTTTTTTGTACATCACTAACCTTGAATAAATTATCTCCTGACGTAATTGTTCCACTATCTCCAACTTGTCCACCCGATTCACCATAAAAAGGTGTTTGATTTAAAATTAATATTCCTTCATCACCCTCATCTAAGTTTTTAATCTCTTCATTATTTTTTAAAATACTTTGAATTACTCCTTCAGCACTTTCAAATTCATAACCTAAAAATTCAGTTGGGCCCACTTTGTCTTTAATTCCAAACCAAATTTGATCAATAGAACTGTCGCCAGATCCTTTCCAATTCTTTTTTGCTAGCTCTTTGCTTTCTTTCATTAAAGATTGAAATTTTTCATGATCTAAAGACAAAGATTTATTTTTAAGAATATCTTCAGTAAGATCTAAAGGAAATCCATAAGTATCATATAATTTAAATGCTACATCGCCTGATAATTTTTTATCAACTTTTGTAATTTCATCATTTAATATTTTCATTCCTCGATCTAGAAGTACTAGAAATTTTTCTTCCTCCATCTTTAAAGTTTCTTTGATTAATGACTCTGCTCTAACTAGCTCTGGATAGTTACCAGACATTTCTTTCATTAAAGTTTTAAAAATATTAAAAAAAACTGGATCTTTAGATCCTAATAAATGACAATGTCTCATCCCTCTTCTCATTATTCTTCTTAATACATAACCTCTTCCCTCATTTGATGGCAAAACCCCTTCTGCTAATAAAAAAGAACTTGCTCGTAAATGATCTGCAATCACCCTAAAACTAGATAGATTTGTATCACCCGGTTTAACTTTAATAGTTTCTGCAATTGAGTTTATTAATTTAATGAAATGGTCTGTTTTGTAATTATCATGCGTGCCTTGAAGAAGTGCAGCAATCCTCTCCAAACCCATACCAGTATCTACAGAAGGTTTGGGTAAATTGATTCTTTTTTCTTTAGAAATTTGTTCATACTGCATAAAAACTAAATTCCAGATTTCAATGTATCTATCGCCATCCTGGTCTTTGGTTCCTGGAAGGCCTCCTTTTAAATGATCTCCATGATCATAAAATATCTCTGAGCATGGCCCACATGGACCAGTCTCGCCCATTGACCAAAAGTTATCAGATGTTGGAATTCTAATTATTCTACTATCATTAAAACCTGTAATTTTTTTCCAGAGATTAAATGCTTCATCGTCTTCACTATAAACTGTGAAATAAAGCTTATTTTTATCTATTCCAAAGTCTTTGGTAATTAAATCCCAGGCATAAAATATAGCTCTCTCTTTAAAATAATCTCCAAATGAAAAATTACCTAACATTTCAAAAAATGTGTGGTGTCTTGGAGTGTACCCAACGTTTTCTAAATCATTATGCTTACCGCCTGCCCTTACACATTTTTGAGAAGTAGTAGCTCTTTTGTAATCTCTTTTTTCTAGTCCTGTAAAAACATTTTTGAACTGAACCATTCCTGAATTGGCAAACATTAAGGTTGGATCGTTATTTGGAACTAGGTTGCTAGACTCAACAATTTCATGATCATTTTTCTCAAAATATTTTAGAAAAGTTGTCCTTATTTCATTTAATGTTTTGTCAGCCATATTTTTAAAATACAGCTTTTTTATTT
>ERZ802830.1105-NODE-1105-length-26221-cov-16.432_pt1 | contig 26221 bp, 16 predicted proteins | sample MGYA00345654_ERZ802830 | MGnify/ENA primary metagenome ERZ802830 (study PRJEB30503, sample SAMEA104212375) | marine metagenome | biome: Westerlies Biome; feature: [SRF] surface water layer (ENVO:00010504) within the epipelagic zone...; material: water...
CTTGCCAACGGGTGATAAAATTGTCTTTTATGGGGTGTGCATTCTTTGCAACAAAGTGTTGTTCCATATCAAACAAATATACAATCTAATGCTTTTTAAGACTGATTGCAAAACCGTTTTATTTATTATTGTTACTTTTGAAAAGTACTTAACCTAAATAAATATTATGTTTTCTAAATCTACCATTTGGTCTTCTCTAGTAGTTTTTGTGTTTTTTTACATTGTGCCTTTTCTATTTTTTAAAGCTGCAGAAGCCTGTTTTGAAGAGTATATTATAATTGATATAACGCGTCCAGATGCGGAGTATAAAATTGGTTGGCTTACTTTAGGTATCTTGGTTATGTCATATGCTTTTGTTCACATGTTCCAAAAATGGTCTGGCGGGATATTCAGTAATAAAAAGGGATTTGTTTTTGGTCTTTGGGTATCGCTTTTAGTAGTCGTATCTATGAGTTTAATTCGATATGCAACACATAGTGCATTTCAAGCACCTTTCTATATTTTAGATGGTATATTTTGGACTGCTATGTACGCAATTGGAGGTGTTTTTGCGGCAATTGTTTCTAGGACAACAAGTTAAACCACAAACAGGATTTGATAAATAAACCTCGTGCCTAGCGTGGTTTTTTTAATTTTTTGGTACAATGCTAATACCAAAACCACCAGCAGCAACAGTTGTAATTTTTAATACTGTTTTGCGAGTAATCGTCTTGGTTTCTATCACATACGCCTGCGGATTGGTTTTAAAATCAGCACTTTTATGATCACGATAAATGGTAGCCATATAGGTCTTTTTATCATCTAAAAAAGAACAATCTACTATAGCTTTGCGTTTGTTGTAACCATTACTATTCCCCACAAACCAATTTGAACTCCCCTTTTCTTTACGTGCAATGGTAATATATTCCCCAGGTTCTGCTTCAAGATAGACTGATTTTTCCCAATCAACACCTACGTCTTTTATAAACTGAAAAGCATCCATAAAACGTTCATAATGTTCCGGTAGATCTGCAGCCATTTGCAATGGTGAATACATAATTACATAAAGCCCTAATTGGTTTGCTAACGTAGTGTTTACATGTGAGTTGTTATTTGGATTTAATTTACTTATATCCATTTCAAAAACACCAGGAGTATAATCCATCGGTCCCCCTACAAGGCGAGTGAATGGTAAAATTGTAGTGTGATTAGGTTTCGAGCCTCCAAACGCTTGAAACTCTGTTCCGCGGGCAGATTCATTGGCAACAAGGTTTGGGTAGGTACGGGCAATTCCCGTAGGACGCACCGCCTCATGGGCATTTACCATAATCTTATAATCAGCAGCTTTTTTTACAGCATAATTGTAATGATTTACAATAAACTGACTGTAATGATGCTCGCCACGTGGAATTATATCACCTACATATCCACTTTTTACAGCATTATAGCCGTTGTCCCTCATAAACTTGTAAGCCTTATCCATATGTCGTTCATAATTTCGCACCGACGACGAAGTTTCATGGTGCATAATGAGCTCTACACCCTTGGATTTTGCATATCCATTAAGCGTTTCAACATCAAAATCAGGATATGGGGTAACAAAATCAAACACGTAATCTTTGGAGTGACCAAACCAATCCTCCCAGCCTTCATTCCAACCTTCAACTAAAATTCCATCAAAACCGTGTTTTGCTGCAAAATCTATATAGCGTTTTACATTCGTATTGTTGGCTGCGTGCGTTTTGTTAGTTGATACTTTAGAAAAATCTGTCTCCCCCAGCTTAACTGCTCTTACATCATTAGTATAACTCCACGAGCTTTTTCCTGTAATCATTTCCCACCATACGCCCATATACTTCATGGGTTTTATCCATGAAGTATCCGTAATGGCACATGGTTCATTTAGGTTATACGTTATTCTAGATGCTAGAATGTTGCGGGCATCATCACTTACAATTACCGTTCGCCATGGCGTATTGTGTGGGGTAACCATATATGCCATATTGCCAATAGCATCTGGTGTAAGCCATGATTCAAAAATCAAGGTTTTAGGGTCTAAATTTAGATGCATCGCAGGGTAATCTATCAATGCCGCCTCATGGATATTGATGTAAAATCCATTATCGGTTTTAAGCATTAGGGCTGTTTGCACTCCTGTTTTGGAGAACTGTTCTTGAGAAGCATTTCCGGTAAGAACAACATCAAAAAGAGATTCAATTTCAGAGATCCGAGAGGTGGTATAGTCGTATTCTTGTGTGTCATAATCTCCAGGAATCCAATGAGCTATGTGGTCTCCAGTCATCGCAAAACCGGTACGCTCTTGCGCAATAATAAAATGTCCTAACTGGTCTTGAACGGGAAACTCGTAACGAAAACCAATTCCTTCGTCATACACACGAAATCGAATATTCATCTTTCGATTTGTGTCTTGTTGTTCCAAAGCAATCAGCATTTCATTGTAATGATTACGGATGGTTTTTTCTTCACCCCAAACGGGTTTCCATATTTCATCTTTTGTGTCAAAACGCACATCTAATACTCTGAAATTTTGAAGTAGTGGCAACGCATCTACTAACTCAAATCCCATATGACTTTGTGCTATTACAGTTTGACCTTTGTGGAGCATTTGATAATTAGGAGCGCCTTCATTAGTAAGTGAAAAAATAACCTCAGATTGCTTGTTCGGAGATAGACAGTTTTGTCCTATTAACATTTGAGGTATTAAGGCAAAAACAAAAATTAAAATCCCTTTTTTCATGATGTATACAGTTTAATTTGTGGCTAAAATATACTCCCAAGGGGCAAGTGTCACCTCAGAAAGCGAAAGTTGACTATCTTGAAAAACATCGGAATAAGTACCTTCAATTTCTAACCGAACAGTTTGTGGAGTTGCTGAGCAATTGCCTATAAAAAAGAGGGTGTCATCTCCTTTGGTTCTTGAAAAAGCCAATACATTTTCATTGTCGTGAGAGAGAAGTGAAATAGTAGCTGGATTTACGCCAACATCCAAGGCGGAAGTCGACTTTTTAAGCTTGTTTAAAGTCTTGTAAAGTAACATAAAAGACGATTCTGTCTTGGGAATAAAATCCTTTTCGAAAAATTTCAACCGTTTATCTAATCCGTATTCTTGACCAGAATAAATTAGGGGAACACCAGGCATAGCGTAAGTCAATACTGCCATCAATTCACTTGCATCACCCATACGTTCTTCAACCGTTCCATTCCATGAATTTTCATCGTGATTTGAGGTAAAACTCATAACTGCATGCTTTGGATTATAGTTTTTTTGAACCGCTACAAGGTGGTCTGCTAAATCAGTTGCGTTCATTTTTCCTTGCGCCACTTGGTTGAGCCTGTTATGCCCAGGCCAATCGTAGGACATATCAAACAGTTCAATAAGTGGATAGCCGCCTTTGTGGTTTCCGTCAGATTCTGCCAACATTACAACAGGCTTTATAGCATTAAGTCTAGCAATGGCTTTTTCCCAAAAAGGAATTGAAATATTATAGGCAGCATCACAACGGTAGCCATCAACATCAGCTTCTTCTACCCAATACGCCATATCGTCCTCCAACGCTTGAAGCATTTCAGTATTCTCAAAATTTAGCCCAGCAACGTCGGACCAGTCCGGATTTGGAGGAATAATATTTCCGTTTTCGTCTTTAATATACCAATCGGGATGCGCCGTAATCCAAGGGTGATCCCAAGCTGTATGCCCTGCAACCGAATCAAGCATAACAAACATTTCTAGATCGTGCGCAGCATCAACCAACGCTTTAAAATCGTCAATCGTGCCAAATTCTGGATTTATTCCTCTATAATCACTTATTGAGTAGTAGCTACCAAGTGTTCCTTTTCGGTTGATTTTGCCAATGGGATGAATGGGCATAAACCATAAAATATCTACACCCAACGCTTTAATCTGTGGCAAAAATTCTTGAAACGCCTTAAATGTTCCTTCTTCAGTAAATTGTCTAATATTAACTTCATAAATAACCGCATCCGAAAGGTACTGGTCTGAAAACACAAATGCTTTTGATGTTTTGCTTTCTGACGTATTCTGACAGGAGCTAAAAAATAGGGTAATTGATAAAACAACTAATAATGCTCTCATATTTGTGGGGTTTTAAAGGATATAATTTTAATTGATTTGGCGGATACAGTTAATGGTTTTGTTAATGAGATCTCAGTTTCTGTAAACACATCTTTTCCCGATTTCACACTACCAATGCGTTCAACAAAACGACTAAAGTCTAAGGTTTGTGCTTCTTTGTTTGCGTTAAGTACGACCATAATAGTTTTATCTTTTGTAAATCTAAAATAGGTGTACACTTCATTTTTGGGGCTGTAATGCATGGTGTTACCATAATGAATTACAGGCTCATTTTTACGCCAGTTAAATACTTGTGAAGTAAAGTCATAATACATTTTTTCAGATTCAGTTCGCCCCGACTCTGTAAAAGCGCTTCGTTTATCTTCTTGCCAGCCTCCAGGGAAATCACGTCGTAAATCGGCATCTCCGTTTTCTTTAAGTCCTTGCATACCTATCTCTGTACCATAATATGTTTGAGGAACACCTCGAACAGTTGCCATGAGTGTAGTAACTATTTTAAAATCTCCAATATCAGCTGTTATTTCATTGATACGTGTAGTATCATGATTCTCCAAAAACACCATCAAATTGTTTGGATTGTCATATAAAAAATCGTTTTGGAATACCTTGTAGATTTTGTTCATTTTTTGATCCCACCAAGGGGTTTGACCATTATAAGCTTCGTGAACTGCAGCATACAGGGCAAAGTCTTTAACGTGGGTAACATGAGAGTTGAACCCGCTAAGAGCTGCAACTGGACTATCTTTTTGCCAATATGAAAGGTGTACCGGATTCATCACCCAACTTTCGGCAACAATACTAAAATTGGGATATTCATCCATAATGGCTTTGCTCCATTTCGTAACCTCATCACGACTATTGTACGGATAGGTGTCTACCCGTAATCCAGAAAGATCGGCATATTCTATCCACCAAATGGCATTTTGGGTAAGGTATTTAAGTAGTTGCGGCTGCTTTTGATTAAGGTCAGGCATGGTTTTGACAAACCACCCGTTAACCATTCCCTTTATATCAACTTCTGCAGCATACGGGTCTGTAAAAATTTCTTTGGCATGATTGGAAGGCGTAAAGCTATCCCATTGATTTATCCAGTCAGTTGAAGGTAAATCTTTGATCATATAGTGTTCTAAACTCCAATGATTTACTACATAATCCATGATAAGCTTCATGTTGCGTTTACGCATTTCGACAGCTAGTTTCTTGTAGATTTGGTTGGTACCAAATCTTCTGTCTATCTGATAAACATCACTTGCAGCATACATATGATACGATCCTTCAGGGTCATTATCTTCCACAACAGGTGTATTCCAAATTGCTGTAACACCTAAACTTTCGATATAATCTAAATGATCTATAATACCCTGTAAATCGCCACCATGACGTGCCCAAGGATCAGCACGATTTGGCTTGTCTGAAAGCTCTGGATGTGCGTCATTCGAGATATCGCCATTTGCAAAACGATCAGGCATAATCAGGTAAATAAAATCCGAACTATTGTATCCTTCACGAAGACGTGATCCAACTTCCCTTTCTTTCAACGTGTAGGAAACAGTAATAGTTTTTTTGGTTTTATGCTGCAGTGTTAAACTATAGTCCCCCGAATTTGTATTAGCTAAATCTACATACACAAAAAGATAGTTGTGACTTTCAAGACGCACAACATCTGTGATTTTTAGGGACTCTGATTTTACATCATAATGCGCCAAATCATCTCCGTAAAGGGTTATCATTAAAGATGAATTGTGCATATCCTCCCACCAAAATGGGGGTTCTACTTTGGTAACCTGAGCTGAAAGGGTAAGGGATAGAAATAATAAAATAAATTTGTACATAGTGGATTTTTTAATTCTCAGTTATTTAGAATCGTGTGTTCCTGGAAAAAAGAAACTTTTTCTCCGTTAACAAATACGTTGACTTCATTTCCATCAATCAAAGTAACTTTTGAAGATGTTTTGCTAACGGTAAGTTGCAAAACACTGCCCCTAAAATTTACTTTAAACGAAAAAGAATCCCATGCCGTGGGTAACTGCGGTGCAAAATGAATGGCATCATTTTTCACACGCATTCCGCCAAATCCTTCTACAACACTAAGCCAAGTTCCCGCCATAGATGTAATGTGTAATCCCTCGTTTACCTCTGCATTGTAATCGTCTAAATCTAATCGGGATGTACGTAGATAAAATGCGTAGGCTTGTTCAACTCTTCCTAAAGCTGCTGCCAGAACACAATGAATTGAGGGTGAGAGAGAAGATTCGTGAACTGTAAAAGGCTCATAAAAATCAAAGTTTTTCTCTAACTGCTCCTTGGAAAAGTGATCTTCAAAGAAGTAGAACCCTTGAAGAACATCTGCTTGTTTTATATATGGTGAGCGCAAAATTCTATCCCAAGACCAGTGTTGGTTTATGGGTCGTTGTTGAAGTGGAATATGCGATGTATCGTGTAGTTCCTTATCTAAAAATCCATCGTGTTGTAAAAACACATCGTGTTTAGCGTCGTAGGGTAAGTACATATTTTTTGCAATTTCTTTCCAATGTACCAATTCCTCTTCCTTAACTAATAAACGTTGTTCGATTGTCTCATAAACATGAGCATTTTTTGAAGCAATAATTGCCAGTTTAGAAACCGTATATTCCAAGCACCATTTTGCGGCATAATTTGTGTACCAATTGTTATTTACGTTGTTCTCGTACTCGTTAGGTCCCGTAACGCCAAGGATAACATATTTTTCTTTCTGGGTTGAAAAGCTTATCCGTTGCACCCAAAATCGTGAAACACCAACAAGTACGTCTATGCCTTTTGCAACAAGATAATCGGAGTTTCCTGTATAGCATTCATGTGAGTAAATAGCATATGCAATAGCTGCATTTCTATGGATTTCTTCAAAAGTAATTTCCCACTCGTTATGGCATTCTTCGCCGTTCATGGTTACCATAGGGTATAAAGCAGCGCCATTAGTAAAACCTAATTTACCAGCATTTTCAATGGCTTTTTCTAAGTGCTTATGGCGATAGTTTAATAAATTTTCAGCAACAGATTTATTTTTAGTAGCCATGTAAAAAGGAAAACAATAGGCCTCCGTATCCCAATAGGTACTCCCTCCGTATTTTTCGCCAGTAAATCCTTTTGGACCGATATTGAGCAAAGGATTGTTTCCTGTATAAGTCTGATTTAAGTGAAAGATATTAAATCGAATTCCTTGTTGTGCTTTTACATCCCCTTCAATAGTAATATCTGCCATCCGCCAAACATCATCCCAATGTTTCTTTTGCATTTTCAACAATTCATCAAATCCTTTTTCCTGTGCATGTGTAGCTATGATTTTCACATGCTTTTGTTGGATTGAAGCGGGCTGTTGCAATGAGGAGCAATATCCTCCCATTTTTTCAACTCTTATTTTTTGACCTCTCGTTAATTTGGCTTGACACGAAAAGGTAATGCGCCCTTTTTCTTCATCGCAACTATATGCCTCGAACCTCTCACCATCAACCGTAAAGGAAACTGCTTGGTAGGTACATACATCAAAGTTCGATTTGTTTGTTTTGGTGTGTAGTGCTGCAAAATTCGCATCAGCGTACTGCGAAGTACACTTCCAAAATGGGTCATCCCAGTTAGTGTCCTTATTTTTTATATGTGCATCAATATAGGGGGACAAGGAAATCACTGCATCCTTGTTATGTAATTCTACAGAATATCGAATACACCCCAACTCTTCTTGAAACATTGCCAAAAAACGCTCTGCGGTCAACGTAAGCTTCACATTGTCTGTCGTTGTAAGTGTTACGGTTCGGGTATATAAACCATTTTGCATGTTAAGCTCTCTATGAAAACGATGAACCTTAACTGTGTTTATATCTACTATTTGGTTGTTACACTTTAGGTCAATACCAATCCAGTTTGGGGCATTCAATACTTTGGCAAAGTATTCTGGGTAACCATTTTTCCACCATCCTACTTTTGTTTTGTCAGGGTAGTAAACACCAGCAACATAACTGCCTTGAAATGTAGCGCCAGTGTATTGTTCTTCAAAGTTGGCACGCTGCCCCATAGCACCATTACCTAAGCTAAAAATACTCTCGGCTGCCTCAACCCGATTTGGATTATATTCATCTTCAATAATCTTCCAGGAATGTGGTAATATATGGTCAATAATCATGATAAAATTTGTTGGTATAGTTGTTTCATTTTTGACAACGTTAGGTTTGTCGCATTTGGTAAAATAAGGTGAGCTTGAGATAATTCTGATGTTTTTCCTAAGCCTACAGCAATCATTTGAGCTTTTAAAGCAGCTTGAATTCCTGCTGGTGCATCTTCAATAACGCAGCAGCTTTGTGGCTGTACATTCATGCGTTCTGCTGCCTTCAGGAAAACTTCGGGATTTGGTTTGGAGTGTAATACATCATTACCGTCAACAACCACATCAAAAGTGTTATTAAGTTTAAGTTTTTCAATAACAAAGCGTGCATTTTTACTTGCAGATCCTAGTGCTACTTTTATGTTGTTTACTTTTAATTCGTTAATTAGGTTTTCAATTCCTGCTAAAACATCATCAGGAGTTAGCTCCGCACAGAGTTCTAAATAAAGGGTATTTTTACGAGAGGCAATGTTTTCAAGTTCTTGTGCTGATGGCTGCACGCCTGCCCATGCTGCAATTTTGGAAACAGAGTCTTTTCGACTAACTCCTTTGAGTGCCTCATTGTCGCTACTTTTTAAGCTATAATTCCACTCTAGAGCTAATGTTTTCCATGCTTCATAATGATACTGTGCAGTATCCACAATAACTCCATCCAAGTCAAAAATAACAGCTTCGATATTAGGGTTGGTATCTAATCGCATTTTTTTCTGTAATTAATAGGTTAAATAGTCCTGAAAAAAGCAGTGAAATTCCGGCTGCAACAAGGGCAAAAATAGGTGCATCACCCATTAGACCAGCAGCAAAATTTACACCGCCTAGGGCTGCTGTGATTTGAGGTAAAACAATAAATATATTAAACACACCCATGCTCATACCCATTTTTTCTGGGTCAACCACACTTGATAGCATTGCGTATGGCATAGACAAAATACTCCCCCATGCAATTCCAACACAGGCAAACCAAAACTTGAGTAGTTCAGGACTTGGAAATAAATACATCGCAATAAACCCAAAACCGCCAATAAACAGAGAACCCATATGGATTAACTTTCTGTTTATTGTTCGCCTAGACGTATAAAAGCTTAACAATAATGCAAAAGCCATAGACGATAATCCGTAAATTCCCATATTAGATCCTACTAAATTTGATGCTTTTTGGAATGCGGTATTTTCTACTTGAAAACGGGCTTCGTCTTCAGAGTTTGAAAAATCAAATTGGGACTCAATGGGGGCAGGAGATTGATATACGTGTTCGGTTAATGCAGGGTTTGCCAAACTCCACATAGCAAAAAAGGCAAACCAACTAAAAAATTGAATGACACCCAATTTAACCATTGTTTTTGGCATGTTGCGCACATAACCAAAAACTTCGGATAGTAGGTTACTTTCAGATTTGCTTTTTTTAAATGCATCTAAATCTTCTGGAGGATATTCTTTGGTAGTAAAAACCGTGTACAATATACTAGCAAGGAAAACAAAAGCGCCAATAGAGAAGGCAACCTTAACACTCATGGGAATCACGCCAGGTGCTGCAGCATCACTTACACCCAATTCCGAAACCAGCCACGGTAAGTTACTAGCAATCCATGTTCCAATACCAATAATGAGTGTTTGGACCATAAAACCATAGGATCGTTGTTGGTCTGGAAGTTTATCTGCCACTAATGCTCGAAAAGGTTCCATACTAATGTTTATAGATGCATCAAGAATCCATAAACATCCAACAGCAACCCAAAGCAATGGAGAATGTGGTACAAAAAACAATGTGACTGAGCTTAATACAGCTCCAATTAGAAAAAAAGGCCTTCTACGACCAAGTTTAGGATGCCAAGTTCTGTCACTCAAATATCCAACAATAGGTTGCACAATGAGTCCTGTAAGTGGTGCAGCTATCCAAAGCAAGGGTATATCGTCTTTGGCAGCGCCAAGCGTTTGAAAAATACGCGACATAAATCCCCCCTGAAGGGCAAATCCAAACTGAATACCTAAAAAACCGAAACTCATGTTCCAGATATCCCAGAACTTTAAGAGTGGCTTTCTCATAATTTCTTATTTAAAAATTACGATAAGCAAAGCCTATCAAAACAAAAATTGAAAAAGTGTGTTTGTTTTGATGAGGCTAATATAAAAATTTATGTTGAATGACGCTTAACAATTTCACAAGCTACCACTTTTGTTAAAGGTTTGACTTCCGAATTCTCCCCTTCAATCCTGTCTATAAGCAAGTTGGCTGCTTCAATGCCAATTTGTGTTCCGTGTTGATTTACCGTAGTAAGCGGCGGGGTAGCATATTTTGAAATTACCCCATCAGTAAAACATATCAGTGAAATGTCGTCTGGGACGCTCAAATTAAACTCACGAATAACGCGCATTGCCGCTGCCGCATAGATTTCGTTTACCGCAAAAATCGCATCAATTTGCGGATATGCTTTGAGTGTAGTACGGAGTTCATCTTCCAAAATAGGGAGTATTATATCGGAACGTTGGGTATCCTCAGTTTTGATAATAAGTCCGTTATCTAGAGATATACCTGCTTGTTGTAATGCTTTAACATAACCTTGCGTTCGTAACCTGCCTACACTAATATAATCTTCTGTGGTAATGAGTAAAATGTTTTTTCGGTTTTGATCCAATAAATGCTGTGTTGCTAATTGAGCACCTTGTTCGTCGTTTACAATAACTTTGTCGCAGTTAATTTCAGGAACAGTTCGATCAAAAAGTACTACGGGCATACCTTGTTCAATGGTTTGGTTAATGTGGTGGTAATCTTGTTTTTTTAGTGTCTCTTTTGAAAGTGAAAGTATAAATCCGCCAATTAAACTATCGGCAAAGGTTTCCATATTTATTACTTCTTTTTCAAAGGATTCGTTTGAGAGTGATATTAGTACATTATAGCCACGCTCCATAGCTACTTGCTCCACGCCGCGCACTACCATGGCAAAAAAATGATGTACTACTTCAGGGATAATGACCCCGATGGTTTTTGTTTTTTTGTTTTTTAAGCTTAACGCAATATTGTTAGGGCGATAGTTATAAAGCTTAGCAAAAGCCTGCACTTTTTCACGTGTTTCTTGACTAATTTCAGGGCTATTGTGCAAGGACTTCGAAACCGTCGAAATCGATACTCCTAACTCTGCAGCTAATTGCTTTATCGTTATTTTTTTCACAGATTTTCTTTTGAAGTCCTAAAAATAGTAATATAAAAGTTACTAACACTATAACGTTTTCGCATTGTTTAAAACAACATTTAACAGTACATTTCTTAAAAATTTACACATGCGTTTGTTTCTCTTTATTTATTGGACAACAATTTCCGCTCTGGTTTTTGGACAACAAACTTTTATAAATCCTATTATTCCTGGAGGATATCCTGACCCATCGATATGCCGCGTAGGTGATGATTTTTATATTGTAAATTCATCATTTGAATATTTTCCTGGGCTACCGATTCATCACAGTAAAGACCTGGTTAACTGGAAACTTATTGGGCATGGACTGCACAGAGAAAATCAGGCATCTGGAGCTGTAAACCTTATTGATGTTCAGCAAAATGGTGGCATTCATGCACCCACTATCAGGTATAACAATGGCATTTTTTACATTGTAACTACCAATATGTATGACCAAGTTGATCCAGCCAATCCCAATGGTGTTAATCAAAATACGAACTTTATAATTACTGCTTCAGACCCAGCTGGGCCATGGTCTGAACCCCACATAATTAAAGGAGCACCTGGAATTGACCCAGATTTATTTTTTGATGATAATGGCAAGGTATACTTTGTAGGCACACACAGCCCTGGCGATATAACCGCCAATGGGATCGGTGCTATTTGGATACAAGAACTTGATATTGATAATTGGAAGCTTATTGGTAATCGTTATAGCCTTTGGGAAGGTGCCTGCGATAAAAATCATACTGAAGGACCGCATATTTACAAAAGAAATGGTAAATATTACTTGTTGGTAGCCGAAGGTGGCACAGGGCATCATCACGCAGTAATGATTGCTGTTAGTGATCATATTTTTGGTCCTTACGAAAGCAGCCTAAGAAATCCAATCCTAACTTCAAGACATTTGTCAAGGTATAATTGGGTACACAGCACAGGACATGCAGATTTGGTAAAACTCCATGACGATCGATGGTATATGGTTGCTTTAGGTAAAAGAAATGACAGGGATGGTCATTCAAATATGGGAAGAGAAACACATTTAATCCCTGTAATTTGGGAGCCACAAATTATGCGATGGCAACAAGTAAACAACGATAAATGGGAGCCCGTCTGGGTTGATTTCCCGGTTGCTGCTCCAGAGACAGGGAAAGTAGAACGCAATAATCCATTACCCTACAAAGACAAACCTCAGAAGTACAACAACCTTTTTTTTGATGATTTTGATGACTCGGTCCTTAAAAAGGATTGGTCATTTAGAAGAGTGCCGAATCCAAATACATATTCACTATCAGCCAAAGGTGGTTGCCTTAGACTTTATCTAAAGCCACAAACATTTGGTCTTAGAGAACGGTATAGTGCTATGGGATTTACACAAAAGGAAAGTGACTTTGAATTTGAGGCAAAAATGAAATTTTCCCCTAAAAAAAACAATGAAGAGTCTGGTATTACCATCTACCAAAAAGACTTTAATTTCATTCATTTAACAGTTCAAAAGCAAGGGAAGGAACACATCATAAAGTTAACGGTTCATGAAAAAGACAATAAGCCAGCTTTATCATTATCACCTTTTATAAAATCTAAAATTCTACCAAAATATAACGGTCAAATTATTTTAAAAATCACTTCTCGGGATGGTTTTTACTCTTATATGTACTCAAATGATAACGGGGATTCTTTTACAACACTTTGGCAAACACCTGACAACATATTGCTAAGTTTGGGCTACACTGGAGCACAAATGGGTGTATACGCCACTTCAAATGGTAAAAAAACAAACGCCTATGCAGACTTTGACTGGATAAGGTATAAGGGGATTATTAAAGAGTAGATTATTCATGAAACAGTTGACCCACACCATAAAACTCGAGTTTATTTTTAAAGGCGTTGCCATTTATTTTTTGCTTGTTGGTATATCGGGATGTTCTCTGCAAAAAAAATATGAAGATTTTGAAGGAACATTCCTTTCAGAAATTGAACAGCTTGAGCAACTTAATGACGTTGGAAATAAAACCGATTATTTATTATTTGTTGGCAGTTCAAGTATAAGGCTTTGGGATGATATTGAACAAGATATGGCTCCTTATACAGTGGTAAAACGAGGCTACGGCGGAGCCCATTATTACGATTTAATTCATTACGTCAGTCGATTGGTACAAGGGCATGGCAAAGCACAAGGCGTAGTCATATTTGTAGCTAATGACATTACAGGTGAACAAAGCTGGGATACGTTACACCGTGATTTAAAACCAGTTCAAATAAAAAGATTATTTAAAGCTGTCACAAAAAAAATACATAAAACCCTAAATAAGGAACTTCCCATTTTTGTAATTGAAACAACACCAACTCCTAACCGTTGGGCTGTTTGGGAACAAACTTCCAAAGCCAACGACCTAATCAAGCAATACACCAAAAGACATCCCGATTTATTTTATATATCAACGCGAGATTTTTTTATAAATAAGCTTGGTATTGCTAACCCTAAGTTATTTTTAAAAGACAGTTTGCATCTTAATTCATCAGGCTATAAACTATGGTCTGAAATCATAAAAAAAGAACTTAATAATAACCCTTTAATACACATTCCATCAAATGAATAAACTAAGCTTATTTTTTATTTTAATTATAGTCAGTTGTTCAGGTCCTTCTGAAACAACACTTTCTGTCAATTCTTTATTTACTGACAACATGATAATCCAGCAAAATGCGAAATTAAGTGTATGGGGGAATGCAAAAAGTGGATCATTAATTCATGTGCAAAGCAGTTGGGGAGTTAAAGCTACAACAACAACAAATTTTGAGGGAAAATGGTCCGTAATATTAAATACGCCTGCAGCAGATCATGAACAGCATAAATTGATTATTTCAAACGAAAACCAAACACGAGTTGTTCAAAATATACTTTTGGGTGAAGTTTGGCTTGCTTCTGGACAATCAAATATGGAAATGCCGCTCAAAGGATTTAATTATACAAAGATAAAAGAAGTTGTTGAAGGGGCAGATAAAGAGATCTCTGAAGCAAATTTTCCAGAAATTAGAATGTTTACTGTAAATAGGAATATAGCTTTTGAGCAGAGTGATAAGCTAGAAGGAAGTTGGATTGAAAGTTCACCTGAAAACGTTAAAGAATTTTCAGCCGTTGCATATTTTTTTGCTAAAAAGCTTCATCTTGAATTGAATGTGCCAATAGGAATTATTCATTCAAGTTGGGGAGGGTCTCCCGCTGAAAGTTGGACGCGATTAGATTACCTTAAACAGGTAAATGGTTTTCAAAATACGGAAGATCGACTACAAATAGCCCTTGACCCAAATTCTCCATATAATAAGTGGTTGTTAGACCATGAATTTGTTCTTTGGGATAGTTTGATTGAAGTGGATCAAATGAAGTGGATAAAGGCTAAGCATAAGCGTTTTGTCTTATCTGAATTTGAGGATAGTAGCTGGGAAAAAATGAATCAAACCGAAATTAGTCAGGTTTTTGAAAAAAATGATTTTAATGGCATTGTTTGGCTCCGTCAAAAAATAAATTTTGACAAATTACCTGAAGGTAACGTTACGCTCGATATAGGTAAAACAGACGATTTATATGCCGTTTTTCTTAATGGGCAACTGGTTGCAAGAAAGGAATATTGGGGGGAAGCCTCTAGCCAATATGTCATACCAAAATCAATTATTAAAAAGGGGTTGAACACCATCGCAATACGCTTTATAGATGTTTGGGGGATAGGAGGACTAGATGCTAATTCTAACAGGGGTTTTTACATAGAAAACGAAAAAATCAAATCCCTAGAGCAATCATGGCGCGTGAATGTAGTCGCCTATCAAACTAACGGTGATTTTTATTTGTTAAAACAAGGAATAGACGAAATAGTGTACCCCAAACCAAACAGAATGCCACATCATCCAAATTCACCTACTGTTCTGTATAATGGAATGATTGCCCCATTGGTCCCATATGCCATTAAAGGAGTGATATGGTATCAAGGAGAATCCAACGAGTCTAGAGCAGAACAATATTCCCATTTATTCCCGGCACTTATCGACAGTTGGAGGGCTGCTTGGAACAATCCAAATATGCCATTCTACTATGTTCAAATTGCCCCCTATGGAGGTGGTTCTTGGGGAGATAATTCGAATAAAAAAGAAACAGGTCCGGAGCTGAGGGAAAGTCAAATGCAAACACTAACAAAAAATGATGTCGGTATGGTAATCATTACGGACTTAGGCGACGAAAAATTGATTCATCCACCCAAGAAAAAAGAAGTGGGTGAACGTTTGGCGCTTTGGGCGATGGCAAAAAATTACAATTACGATGATTTGGTGTATAGCGGTCCCGTGTTCAGGTCTGTCGAATTTATTAATAATAAAGCTTTGGTAAGTTTTGAACATGCTGAATCGGGGCTTTTTTGTCCCGATTCAGAGATAAGATATTTTGAACTTGCTGGAACAGATGGACAATATTATCCTGCAAAGGCATATATCACAAAAAATCAAGTCGTAGTGTGGGCAAAAAAAGTACCCAATCCAAAAAAAATAAGGTATGCTTGGAAAAACTACGTGAAAGTAAATTTATTCAATATGGAAGGGCTTCCAGCATCATCATTCAGAAGCGAAAACTAAACTAAGATTAAACTTCTGATAAGTTTGTATCGCGCTTTTAAATAAGTAGTTAAAGAACAGGGGGCGCACCGTAAAATAAAGTAACAGTTTAAGCTTTAATCAATATGCAAGCATTTAAAAATTACTAAAATCTTATTTTTAATAGTCTTAAATTATTATATACGAAATTTATTATTGCTTTTTTTATTAAAATAAAAGTTATTAACACTACAACGTTTTCGTATGTTTCGAAAACGTTGTAGTCTAATTAAACTGTTCTATAATCTTTAATTTAGCACAAACTTTACATACCTTCGTAAGTGAAGAAGTGTGTTAGTTTAATTATTAACCAAAATAAACTATATGAAAAAACAGATACAAAACGCGGTCTTTTGCTTGTTGTTTTTGACCTCATTGGGGCTCTATGCACAGCAAACGGTTAGCGGAGTTGTTAAGGATGACACAGGAAGTCCACTTCCTGCCGTCAACGTAGTAGTCAAAGGAACATCAAATGGTGTTTCCACAGACTTTGATGGAAATTATACTATTACCGCCACTAATGGTCAGGTTTTGGTGTTTTCATCTATTGGGTTTGAAACACAAGAAGCAAACATAGCAGGTGCTACTTTAAATGTTACACTTGTGGCAACAGCTGCCGAACTTGATGAGGTGGTGTTAATTGGATACGGAACCTCTCTCAAAAAAGATCTTACCGGAGCTGTCAATCTGGTAACTGATGAGAGTTTTAACCAAGGAACCGTTTTCTCACCACAACAACTTATACAAGGTAAAGTTGCAGGTGTTTCCATCGTAAATAATGGTGGTGCTCCTGGAGATGGTGCAAATGTACTTATTAGAGGTATAGGGTCAATAAATCTAAACTCTAATCCACTATATATTGTTAACGGAATTCCATTAGATTCTGGTGGCGTTGGTGGTTCGCGTAATCCTCTTAACATTATCAATCCGAATGATATAGAATCTATAAGTATTCTTAAGGATGCATCAGCAACTGCAATTTATGGATCTAGAGCTGCTAATGGTGTAGTGTTAATCTCCACCAAAAAAGGAGTATCAGGAGATTTTACATATAACTTTAACACTAGGATGTCAACGTATACTCCTACAGATAAAGTTGATGTCTTAAATGGTGATGAGTTTAGAAATATCATCAATGCAACAGGAGATGCAGATTATATTTCTAGGCTTGGTGCTGAAAATACTGATTGGCAAGATGTAATTTATAAAACAGCCTTTGCACGTGATTATAATTTTTCAATGTCTGGAGGAGTCTTCAATACTCCGCTACGATTATCAATAGGTTCTACTTCACAAGAAGGAATTTTAAAAGACGATTCTTTTGAGCGTATTACCGCCTCAGTTAATATAAACCCTAGCTTTTTTAATCAAAGCTTGCGGATGGGGGTTAATGTGCGTTACATGGGTACAGAAAATGACTTTGCAAATAGAGATGCTATTGGAAATGCATTAAGATTTGATCCAACAAAACCTATCTATTCTATGAATTCTTCATTTGGTGGTTATTACACTTGGCTAGATACAGATGGATCAAAACTTGCACTTTCAGAAACTAATCCATTAGCTTCATTAAACCTAAGAGAAGACACATCATCTGTTGATAGAATTATAGCAAACGTTAAAGCAGATTGGGATACGCCAATCGAAAATTTGATAGCTACTGTAAATTTTGGTTATGATGGCTCAGAAGGAATTGGGAATACAATAACTGATCCCAGAATGCCTGTTGATGCTGCTGGTTTTAATGGTAGTACGAGTACGTACGCTAACGAATCGACAAATATTTTGCTGGACTCCTATTTAAATTACAGCAATTCATTTAAAGATTTTGATTTAAATATGACAGCTGGATATTCCTATCAAAGCTTTGAATATGATAATCGTTCTTCTAACTATACCGAATATCTAAATCCAGATGGTTCAGTTAACAACACGTCTTCAATAAATCAGTCTTTTGTCGATTCTTCTAAAAATGTACTTTTATCTTATTTTGGAAGAGCAAACATCAACTATAAAGATGTGTTATTGTTTACCGCCACTCTAAGAGCAGATGCGTCATCTAAGCTCCCTGAAAGTGATCGCTGGGGTCAGTTCGAGTCGTTTGCCCTAGCCTGGAACGTACATGAAACTATCGGAGCAGATAACATTAAAATATTTGATGAATTCAAATTACGTTTAGGTTACGGTGAAGTTGGAAATGTTAATGGTTTGGGAGACTATAACTTCTTAACGCGTTATCAATCAAGTACAAATTCTGCTCGTTATGGATTTGGTGATTCCTTTTACACAACCTATCGTCCTGCACCAATTAACAAAAATCTTCGATGGGAGATTGGTACTACTATAAATGCGGGGATAGATTTTAGTCTTAAAGGAATTGACTTAGGAGGTTCTGTTAACTTTTATGTTAAAGAAACTAATGATCTAATTGCAACTGCCGTAATTGATCCATTTACCAATTTTGGAACTACTATTGATGCTAATATTGGGGATATGGAAAACAAAGGAGTAGAATTTGAATTTGGTGGCACACTAATAGAAAATAAAAATTTATCCTTCGCTTTTAACTACAATATATCGTACAACGATAATAAAATACTGCGTTTAGAAAATGATCAAAACGTCGGAGATATTGGTTTTGGAAGTACTATTCAAAGACATACAGAAGGCATGACTCCTTTTGCCTATTTCGTTTATAAGCAAATTTACGACAGCAATGGAAAGCCTATCGAAGGTGCTTTTGCTGATTTGAATAACGATGGAATTATAAATGGAGAGGATCGTTATTTTTATAAAGATCCATATGCTGATATTTTGATGGGCTTTTCGTTAAATGCAACCTACAAAAACTTTGATGTAAACATGACAACAAGAGCTAGCATTGGAAATTATAGTTATAATGCTGCACATGCTACTGCAAAATCTAGCTTAATGACGAATCTAGGCAGGTTATCAAATATCAGTGATGAATTTTTAAATTCAGATTTTATAGGGAATTCTGGAATAAGTGATCGAAGCGATTATTATATCCAAAATGCATCATTCTTTAAGATTGATAATATCTCTGTTGGATACACTGTAGATAACTTTATCAACAATAACCCAATAAGGCTTTATGTTGCAGCTGATAATGTGTTGGTTATCACAGACTATGATGGTATTGATCCAGAAATAACGGGTGGAATTGACAGTAATTTCTACCCAAGATCAAGAGTACTTGCCATAGGATTAAACTTTAACTTCTAAATTATTGATAAAATGAAAAACAATATTTTTTTACAAGTATCATTAACGATATGTGCTTTATTGATTGTTTCGTGTAGTGATGATTTAAATCAAAATCCTACTGATCCAGATTTATTTACAGAAGTAGATGTGTATAGTAGCCCACAACAGGCACTTAGTGCACTTGCAAAAGTTTACTCTGGATTAGCTGTAACTGGTCAGCAAGGACCTGCTGGGCAACCAGATATTGATGGCAGTATTATTGATGAAGGATTCTCATCATTTACTAGAATTTTGTGGAATCTTAATGAAGCTACTACAGATACCGGAATCATTAGCTGGGTTAGTGACCCAGGAGTTCCAGATATAAATCAGCTGAACTGGGAACCGAATAATCCATGGACTAAAGGTATGTACTACCGTTTAGCGCAAAACATTTCATATGCAAATTCTTTTATTGAAAATGCGACTGATTTGGCCGCATCAAACACTGAAGTTCAGGACTATATAAACGAAGCTAGATTTCTTCGAGCTTACTGTTATTCACAGTTGATAGACATGTTTGGCTCAGTTCCACTTGCTACTAAAGTAAGCGCAGTTTTACCTGATCAGGCTACCAGAACAGAACTATTTTCATTCATTGAATCTGAACTTTTAGATCTGGCTAATGTTCTTCCTGCTGCAGGAGTAAGTGAGTATGGACATGTTGATCGAGTTGCTGCATCTGCTCTATTAACTAGGCTCTACCTTAACGCAGAAGTGTACACAGGGCAACCTAAATATGGAGATGTAATTTCTCATGCTGAAAATGTATTTGCAAGCAGTTATTCCATAAATACCAATGATGGAAATAATAATGGTTCGGCTTATGACGAATTATTTTTAGCCGATAATAATACAAATGGGGCACAAAATGAATTTATTTTTGCTCTCATGTATGATGGTATTAATACGCAAGCTTGGGGAGGTGCAACATTTTTAGTCCATGCGCCTATTGGTGGAACAATGAACCCAGACGACTTCGGTGTAAACGGAGGATGGGGTGGACTTCGCACTACTAAAGGTCTTGTTGAAAAATTTGATTACGCAGCTACGCAATCTGATGGAGACGGACACCCAATTGCGTGGAGTGATGCTCGAGCAATGTTTCACACCGATGGTCAAACGTATGAAACTGAAAAAATGTCGACATTCAAAAGCGGTTATGCTGTTCGGAAATTTAAAAATGTTGATGTAAACGGAAATCCAGGAAGTGATTCATCTGGAGATCACCCAGATATGGATGTTCCTATTATTCGTTTAGCTGAAGTATATCTGAACTATGCTGAAGCTGTAACTAGAGGCGGTGGTGGAAGTATGGATACAGCAACTCAACTTATCAATGAGTTGCGTTCAAGAGCTGGAGCTTCTGCTATATCACCTGCTCAACTTAACACAGATATGGTTATGGATGAGCGGTCAAGAGAACTTTACTGGGAAGGTTTAAGAAGACCTGATTTGATAAGGTCAAATAAGTTTGTTTCAAACATGTATGTATGGCCTTTTAAAGGGGGTGCAGCAAATGGAACAGGTGTAAGTGATCACTTAAAATTATTCCCAATTCCAGAAGACGTTCTTTTAGTTAATCCAAATATTAAACAAAATCCTAACTATTAATTATGAAAACTTTAAATAAAATTTCAATTTTAAGTGTTGCTTTTATTTTCGCAATATTTACTTCATGTGAAAATGAAGATTACTTAGTGTTTACGGCTCAGGAACCTTCTGATGCTGTTACTCTTTCAATGAACATACAAACATCCTATCTTGTATCAGAACAAACAGCATCTAATCTTGCTGAAAGAATCATTTGGAGTGAACCTGATTTTGGTGCTCCAACACCAAATGTTTATGTTGTAGAAATGTCATTAAACAGTGACTTTTCTACAATTGATTTAAGTTCTGGTGATATTTCTGAAAATTTCATTGAACTTTATGTTGATAATCTTCTTGATATGGCTGAAGCTAAGGGTATAGAGCCTGGGGAATCAGGGGATGTTTATGGAAGAATTACTGCCTATGCAGGTTCATCAGGAGCTAATGCTGCTGTAAGTTCTACTTCTGAGGTATTTACAATGACTATCGAAATGATTGAAACGGGTGTCTGTGAAGAACTCGTTGCAAGTAATTGGGGATTAGTTGGCGATGCTGTTAATGGATGGGGTGGAATTAGCCGTGGTTTTGCTACAAATGACATTGAACTATTGACTGATGGTAGCGGAGTATATGCAGCATACGCAACCTTTTTGGATGGTCAATTTAAGTTCCGCCAAGATGCAGATTGGGGTGTAAACTTTGGTGACACTGGTGCCGATGGAACATTAGATGCTGGTGGAGATAATATATCTATTTCCGCGGGAACATATGCCGTTTTTCTAGACTTAAACAACAATACATACTCTGTGGAGAGTACTTATACTGATATTTGGGGAATCGTTGGAAGTGGGGTTACACTCCAAAAAGACGATGGATCTGGTGATATTGCCGAATGGGGTGGTGGTGCAAAAGACACTAAATTCACTCCGGATCCTTGCAACGAAGGAATATTCATACTTAAGGGGATTAAACTTAGAGACGGAGAAATTAAATTCCGACAAGATGATGACTGGGGTGTAAATTTAGGTGATACAGGTGCTGATGGTGTCTTAGATGCTGGTGGAGATAATATCGCTGTAACAGCAGGGACTTACAATATCACTCTGGATATAACCAACAACTCATACACTATGCAGAAATTATAGATGAATTTTAAATTTGAAAAGCTGCGTATTTTACTACGCAGCTTTTTTTTTATGCGTTACTTAATTTTATTTTTTTTTAGCTTTTCAACTTTAACTATAGCCCAGGTTCAACCAGGTAATTTTTCAATTTCTCCAAATACTTTTGAAGAAAATGAAGAAATCGTTTTAACAGTAACTGGAGTTAATCCTGAAATATGGCAAGTTGAAGAAATTTATCTCTGGGCATGGTATTTTAAAAACAATATTGAAATAGGTGGCCCAACAATTGGAAATGGAGATTGGAATAATTCTAATGAAGAATTAAAATTCACAAAAAATAGTGACGGAAGCTTTAGCTATATATTAACTCCGAATATTTTTTTTGGTGATAGTGGCATTAGTAAAGTTGGATTTTTAGCAAAAGCAAAAGATGGCTCTGGGGACAAAAAAACATCAGATAATTTTTTTTATGTAGGAAAAGTACAGGTCAATATTACAACACCCGAGTCTACTCCGGTTGTAATTGAATCTGGAGGAAGTGTAAATATTTCTGCAAGTTCATCAATGGCAGGAGAGTTAAAAGTTGGTGATATTTGGGTTTACTTCAATGATGAGCTTAAAGATAGCGGTCAAGGTTACCCATACTATACGACAACATTAACCAATATCACGGAAAGTGGTGTGGTAAAAGTTGAAGGAAGGCCGTTTGGTGAAACAGAAAAAGGGGAATTTACTTTTGAAGTATTAGTCGCCCCAACCGTAACCGAAGAAGCTATTCCAACAGGACTCCAAGAAGGCATCAATTACCACACAGATTCCTCAAAAGCTACTTTAGTACTTAATGCTCCAAACAAAGATTTTGTTTATGTAGCAGGTAGTTTTAACAACTACACTACAAGCAGTCCTTATCTAATGAAAAAAGACCCATCCTCCGATTTATTTTGGTTAGAGCTTAATGGGTTGACTCCAAACGAAATCTATCATTACCAATACTGGGTGTATGACACCACACCCGTAACAAATAGTCCTGCTATTGTAAAAACCGCTGACCCCTACACTACATTGGTTTTATCACCTTTTGATGATGAATACATTCCTAGTAGCTCCTATCCAAACATTCCAACCTATCCTACTGGACAAGAACGGGAAGTAACCGTTTTACAAACAGATCAAACGAACTATAACTGGCAAGTACCTAACTTCCAAAAACCGCTAAAAGAAGATTTGGTTATTTACGAAGTCCTTATTCGTGATTTTGATGAAAATCGTTCCTTTCAAGACCTCATTGATCGTGTGAGCTATTTTAAAAATTTAAATATCAATGCCATCCAGCTGATGCCCGTAATGGAGTATGAAGGTAACGAAAGCTGGGGCTATAATACCGCCTTTCATATGGCGCTAGATAAGTTTTATGGCACACCAGAAAAATTCAAAGAATTAGTCGATACTTTTCATCAAAATGGTATTGCCGTTATTTTAGATTTAGCTATAAATCATGCTTATGGGCGTGCACCAGGCGTACGCATGTGGATGGATGATCCTGATGGAAATGGCTGGGGTGATCCATCAAGCGAAAACCCATATTTCAATACTGAACCCAAGCACAGTTATAATGTAGGAAGTGATTTTAACCATCAATCTACTATGACAAAAAACTTTACTAAAAGGGTTATCAAACACTGGATTGAAGAGTATAAAATTGACGGATTCCGTTGGGATTTGACCAAAGGATTTACGCAAAATTGTACCGCAAGCAATGAAGGTTGTACGGGAAGTTATCAAGCCGACAGGGTTGCTGTACTAAAAGAATACGCCGATTATTCTTGGTCATTGGACGAAAACCACTATGTGATTTTTGAGCATTTAGGTGGAGATACAGAAGAAGCTGAATGGGCAAATTACCGTATTAGTGAAGGCAAAGGCATCATGCTATGGGGCAAAATGACCGAACCCTACAACCAACTAAGTATGGGGCATAACTCCAACAACAACATTGAGCGTATGCGATCTGAAAGTCGTGGGTTTAATGGTAAGCGGTTAGTAGGCTACCCAGAAAGTCACGACGAGGAAAGATTGATGTATAAAAATCAGCTTTATGGCAATTCCACCCAGTCTGGACATAACGTAAAAAATCTGAACGTTGCACTAAGTCGAATGTCGGCTATTGGTGCAGTAAGTCTTTTAGTACCTGGGCCTAAAATGATATGGCACTTTGGTGAATTGGGCATGGAACAATCACTTGATACTTGTACAGATGGAACAGTTGATGGTTGCCGTTTGGACACTAAACCCCAGCCGCAATGGGTAAATAATTGGCTAGCAAATACTCAACGCAAAAAAATATACGATGATTGGAGTCGTATGAACGCACTGAAGCAAAGCAATGAAGTATTTAAAGGGAGTTCTAGTATAAATCCTTTGACCTCTAACAATCTTGCGCAACGCATTTATGTTTGGAACGAAACCCTTAGCGGACTTAAAAATGTTGTCATCCTAGCCAATTTTGACGTAACCAGACAAAGCATCACTGCTGATTTTCCTTACACAGGTACCTGGCACAATCTTATGGATGAGAGTACATTAAACGTTTCTAGTACCAATCAAGCGATTTCATTAGCTCCTGGAGAATTTAAAATTTATGGGAACCAACAAGCTACGCTAAGCAACTATAATCCGAAAATGTTGCCACTAGGCTTACGCCAAAACCCCGTAAAGGAACGTATTGAAATTGACCTTCCCACAGAGGACGCATACAGCTATAAATTATACAATAGCTTGGGGCAAGAAATAAGTGGCACTAAAAAGACCACAGGAAAAATTTTAACCCTAACAGCGCCTAAACAAAAAGGATTGTATTTCGTGCTAGTGAAAAACGATAACACACAGCTACTTGGAATTTGTAAAGTCTTTGTGGAGTAATCATTTTGTGATTAAACTTAATAAGTTACTAAAAACTAGTCCACATTTATCACTTCCTGAATTTCAGGAGCATATTTTTTAATGGTTAGCTCAACGCCTTGTTTTAACGTCATTTGGTTTACTGAACATCCTACACATGCACCCATAAGTTGCACCTTTACGGTTTGGTCTTCAATACCCAAAAGCGCAATGTCACCACCATCAGACTTTAAAAAAGGTCTAATTTCCTCAAGGGCTTGCTCTACTCGCTGATTTAGGTCACTCATAGCTTAGTTTTTAGTTACGGCAGCGCAGCCTGCCATTGTTGTTATTTTAATTGCTTCAGTCGGTGGTAGGTGTTCGTTGCGTTTTACGACTTGTTGTACCACCTCTCTGGTTACTTTGGTTAAGGCATCGGCAACAGTCGTTGACTCTTGCATAGCTGCCGGACGACCAATATCACCCGCCTCTCGAATACTTTGTACCAAAGGTACCTCACCTAAAAAGGGTACATCCAAGTCGGTAGCCAAATAGCGTGCACCTGCTTTTCCAAATATGTAATATTTGTTATTTGGAAGCTCCTCTGGAGTGAAATACGCCATGTTCTCAATAACGCCCAACACTGGCACCTGAATATTTTCTTGTTGGAACATCGCTACCCCTTTTTTTGCATCTGAAAGCGCAACCGCTTGTGGAGTACTTACCACTACTGCCCCTGTTATGGGTAACGACTGCATAATGCTCAAATGAATGTCGCCTGTACCTGGTGGCAAGTCAATCAACAAAAAATCCAGCTCGCCCCAAGCAGCATCAAAAATCATTTGATTCAACGCTTTTGCAGCCATGGGACCGCGCCAAATAACCGCTTGATCGGGTTTGGTGAAAAATCCTATGGACAGTAATTTGACACCAAAATTTTCTACAGGTATCATCTTAGATACGCCATCAATATTTTTTGCTAATGGTTTTTCGTTTGTCACATCAAACATCAATGGCATAGATGGCCCATAAATATCCGCATCCAAAACACCGACCTTAAAACCCATATTCGCCAATGAAACTGCCAAGTTTGCTGTAACGGTAGATTTTCCCACTCCACCTTTTCCAGATGCAACTGCGACAATATTCTGAATTCCAACAATTGGTTTTCCCTTAATGAGGTTGGCATTTGATTTTTTCTCGGGGGCAGTAACCGCAATATTTACTGAGATTTTTGCCTTTTTATAAACCTCATCATGAATAACTTTCATTACAGAAACCTCCACTTTTTTCTTGGCTTGCAAGGCAGGATTAGCCATCACAATAT
>ERZ802830.1107-NODE-1107-length-26205-cov-5.05694_pt1 | contig 26205 bp, 19 predicted proteins | sample MGYA00345654_ERZ802830 | MGnify/ENA primary metagenome ERZ802830 (study PRJEB30503, sample SAMEA104212375) | marine metagenome | biome: Westerlies Biome; feature: [SRF] surface water layer (ENVO:00010504) within the epipelagic zone...; material: water...
TAATTTAAAAAATAAACCCATAGAAAGAGCGTATTTGCATATCACAGCCAAAGGGATGTATGAAGCCTACCTCAATGGCAAACGCGTGGGGGATGCTTTTTTAACCCCTGGATGGACTTCTTATGACTATCGCCTACAATATCAAACCTATGACATAACCCCCCTTCTAAATAAAGAGAATGCCATAGGAGTCAGTTTAGGAAGCGGATGGTATCGTGGCTATTTGGCCTGGGGAGACAAAAAAAATCTTTATGGAGACCAACTTGGTTTGAGAGCGCAACTAATGGTTCGCTATCAAGATGGGACGCAACAAACCATTGGTACAGACCAAACTTGGACCTATAGCCATGGTGCCATTATAGATTCTGAAATCTACAATGGCGAAATTTTCAATGCCCTTTTGATTGATCCAAACTGGACCAAGTTTGGATATAGGTCAAAGAAAAGTAAAAAAGCAATTTTGCAAGAAGAAAATATTCCTCTCATTGCCACAGCAAATGAACTCATAAAAAAACACGAAGTCTTTGAAGTCAAAGAAAAAATTATCACGCCTTCAGGTGATTTGGTCTTAGATTTTGGCCAAAATTTGGTGGGATGGGTGGCTTTTCAACACGCTGGAAGTGCCGGAGATTCTTTGCACATCTATCACGCTGAAATTTTGGATAAAGATGGTGAATTTTACACAGAAAACTTAAGAGCAGCCAAACAAAAAAACACCTACATTCTTAATGGTAATCCGGAGTATATATATGAACCTCACTTCACCTTTCAGGGGTTTAGATATATCAAAATTGAAGGGGACACTTCAATAGATCCCTCCAAATTTAAAGCGATAGCTCTTTATTCTGCCCTTCCCAAAACTGGTTCATTTGAAACATCGAATGCCTTGATTAATCAATTACAACACAATATTGAATGGGGTCAAAAAGGAAATTTTTTAGATGTACCCACAGATTGTCCCCAACGAGACGAAAGACTAGGATGGACAGGTGACGCACAGGCCTTTTACAACACCGCTACGTTTAATAGAAATGTAAAAAGTTTTTTTGACAAATGGTTTATAGATCTCGCACTAGATCAACGAGAGGATGGTTCTGTTCCTCATGTGGTTCCTAATGTGCTCGGAAAAGACGCCATGGGGTCGGCTGGATGGGCTGATGCTGCTACAATAATACCCTGGAATGCATACCTGACTTATGGTGACCTAAACGCATTAAAAATGCAGTATCCTAGTATGAAAAAATGGGTTCGCTATATGGAAAAACAAGCTTCTGATGGGCTGTATAAAGGAGGATTTCATTTCGGTGACTGGCTGTTCTATCGTCCTAATGATGACAATAGCGGACGCGCCGCTGTAACAAGTAAAGAACTTATCGCTCAATCTTTTTTTGTGCACTCTATTGATATTCTATCAAAAGCAGCAAAAGTCTTGGGCTTTGAATCTGATTTTACCCATTTTTCTAAGCTACTCAATACGGCAAAAAAAGCATATCAATATCAATTTATAACATCAAGCGGACGACTGATTTCAGAAACACAAACGGCTTATGTATTGGCATTACAATTTGATTTGTTGCCGGAAGATTTGATTCCAAAGGCTGTTGACCGACTTGTGGCTAACATAAAAAGTTATAATACTCATCTTACTACTGGTTTTTTAGGAACACCCTTTTTATGTCATGTACTCTCTAACAATGGAAGAGATGACATCGCTATTGAATTATTATTGCAAAAGACCTATCCCTCTTGGCTTTATCCTGTCACTCAAGGAGCCACTACTATTTGGGAGCGATGGGATGGTCTAAAACCTGATGGTTCCACCCAAACACCTTCTATGAATTCTTATAATCATTATGCATATGGCGCTATTGGAGAATGGATGTACAATAATTTATTGGGCATTCAAAAAGAAGAATCTTCTCCTGGGTTCAAAAAGTTTACACTCAAACCTTTATTTTCAGAGGAATTCTCCTTTGTAAAAGGACATTATGAAAATATGTATGGTCGTATTGCAGTTGAATGGTCTCAGGATGAGAACACTATAACACTTGCATTTGGTATCCCTGCCAACACCCAAGCCAAACTTGATTTATCATTGGCGAAAACATCCAATCTAGTACTCTTTAAAAGCAATAAAAAAAAGGGAACTCCTATCAATGCAATAAGCACCCTCGGGTCTGGTAATTATGAAATAATTTTAACAAAAGAATAGTATGAGATTTCTCCATTTATTATGCATAGCCCTTTTCTTCATTTGCTCTTTGCTCAATGCACAGCAAGTAATTTCTTTATGGCCAAACGGAGTCCCAGATGAAATAATCAACCCTAACTATTCTGAACGGGTTGAGACTAAAGACGAAGCGGGAAATCCCACTCGAATAAGCCGAGTTACTTCTCCTTCCCTTACTATATATCATGCCCCAAAGGAAAATGCCTCCGGAGCTGCTGTTCTTGTTTGCCCTGGAGGAGGGTATGCCATTTTAGCTGTTCAGCATGAGGGGGTTGAAGTTGCTAAATGGCTTAATACTTTAGGCATCACAGCAGCTGTTTTAAAATATAGGTTGCCAAGTAGTGAGATTATGAAAGATCAAAAAGTTGGGCCACTGCAAGATGCGCAAAGGGGGATGCGGATTCTAAGAGAAAATGCTGATAAATGGGGATTATTGTCAGATAAAATTGGAGTTTTAGGTTTTTCCGCTGGTGGTCATTTAGCCAGTACCCTCTCTACACATTATGATAATCCCGTTTATAGCATCTCTTCTTCTGTCTCTGCTCGTCCAGATTTTTCAATTTTAATATACCCCGTAATCAGCTTCAAGAAATCCCTTTATCATGGAGGATCCAGAAAAAAGCTTCTAGGTACACAGGAAACACCAGACCAAATCTATCGTTTTTCTAATGAAGAGTGGGTAGATCAATTCACCCCTGCTACTTTTTTAGCTCATTCTTTTGATGATCGTGTGGTGCCCATTGAAAATAGCATTGTCTATGCCTCAGCGTTAAAAGAAAATGGGGTTAATGTTGAGCTACATGCCTATGGAAAAGGGGGACACGGGTATGGCCTTGGAACACAAGACACAGAAAAAAATTGGCCAAAAGCCTGTGCTATTTGGTTAAAAAAAGAGATCTTACCGAAAAACAGCTTGGACAAATAGTACCACATTCATATTCTTAAAAATTAGCAAACTTTTAATTTTCAAGTTATTTATTATTTATATTTGTGGTCTTGTAGAAGAAAGAGACCATGATAGAACGTTTAATACACAGGCTAGCCCCGTTCAAACAACAACTTATTGAACACCAATTGTATCAAAACATTGAAACAATTCCAGCTTTGAGGTGTTTTATGGAATCTCATATATATGCCGTTTGGGACTTCATGTCACTGGTTAAAAAACTCCAATTAGACCTGACCACCACCACTATCCCTTGGCAGCCAAAACAAAATAATTCAGCTGGGCGTTTGATCAATGAAATAGTGTGGGGAGAGGAGACAGATGTTGACAAAAATGGTATTCCAATGAGTCATTTTGAAATGTATCTCAATGCCATGGATCAAGTAAATGCCGATTCAAATGGCATCAAAATGATTATCGCAGAATTAAACAATGGTAATAATATATTTGACATTATTTCAGCGTCCAACTTACCCTCATATATCTCTGACTTTTTAAAATTTACTTTTTCCATCATAGAGGAAGGTAAAACTCATAAAATTGCATCTGTTTTTACTTTTGGTAGAGAAGATTTGATCCCTGATATGTTCATTTCGATGATAAAGAAAATGAAACGTAATAATGAGCAAGAAATGGATCAAACTATATACTATTTTGAACGACACATTGAGGTAGATGGAGACAGCCATGGTCCTCTAGCCAATGAAATGATTATGAATCTATGCGGAACAAATCCAGAAAAGTGGATGGAGGCTACTGAAGCGGCAGAAGCGGCACTCCGTCACCGTATTTCTCTTTGGGACGGCATCAACAGTTCCATTCTTAAAAAAGAGGTACTTCATTTATCTTAAGTAACCTTTAGTTGTTGAATTTCAGAATTACGGTGGCAACATGTAGATTGTCTTTTTAAAAATGCTTCCCTTATTCTGTCATTTTTTTATTTGATATTTAACACTAAATCATATTTCTCTTGAAAAGACACGCTTTTAAAATGAAATTGTTGCCTGGCTTTGCCGAAGAATATAAAAAAAGGCACCAAGCCATCTGGCCTGAATTAAAAATCCTACTTCATGACCTGGGCATAAGAGATTATGCCATTTATTTTGATTCTGAAACCGATAGCTTATTTGCTATTCAAAAACATACCCCTTCAGCCACTCCTCAAAAAATCTCTTCGCAGACACTAGTTAAGAAATGGTGGAACTTCATGGCAGATATTATGGAGACCCACCCTAATGATGCCCCTAAAGAATATCCTCTAGAGGAAGTTTTTTATATGGAATAATGTCATTTAGATATCATGAATCTGCCCTTTGATCTGCCCAAATAAAAAAACCCTTTTTAGGCACGGATAAGCAGGTGAGTTTCTTATTTTTATAGAGACATTATCCAGATGAAAAAAACATTCAAACATGTCAATTATTTGTGGGATAAGAAAATAGCCGCTTCATTTAATGACAATCAAGTAGAATTATTTCTTTATCGTTCAAATCTTTTGGGCAGTGACTTAAGAATTACGAACTATGGAGGAGGCAACACCAGTTGTAAAACTATTGAAAAAGACCCCCTGACTAATGAAGATGTGGAGGTGATGTGGATTAAGGGTTCTGGTGGTGATATTGGAACACTCACCCGAAAAGGTATTGCTGGTTTATATACACATCGCTTACGAAATCTAAAGAAAGTCTATGGTGGGTTAGCTGATGAAGACCGAATGGTTGGCCTTTTTAATCATTGTATTTATGATTTGGAAAGTCGCACACCTTCAATAGACACCCCACTTCACGGGTTGCTCCCTTTTAAACATATAGATCATTTGCACCCAGATGCCCTCATTGCTGTGGCTGCTGCAGAAAACAGTGAAGCCATTACAAAAGCTATTTGGGGAGACGAAATGGGATGGGTGCCTTGGCAACGGCCTGGTTTTGATTTGGGACTACAATTAGAAAAATGCTTGGCAGACAATCCAAAAATTAGGGGTATTGTTTTAGGCAGTCACGGACTTTTCACCTGGGGAGATACTTCTCTTGAATGCTATGTAAATAGCTTGGAAGTGATAGAGAAAGCCTCTAATTATATAGAAGAAAAAATAAGTCAAAATAAAGTTGTTTTCGCTGGTCAGAAAGTGAAACCTCTTTCAGACAATCAGCGCCAGCAAAAAGCGTCAGAATTGATGCCTGTTTTAAGAGGCCTTTGTTCTTCTGAGAACCAAATGGTGGGCCATTTTACTGATGATGATAAAGTGCTCTCATTTATCAATTCCTATGATTTAGATCGGCTAGCCCCCATGGGGACTTCTTGTCCAGATCATTTTTTAAGAACAAAAATTCAGCCTTTAATTATCCCTCTAAAACCTGACACTGATGCCACTAATGTTGATTTGTTAAAAAAAGAGTTAAGTCCATCATTTGAAAATTATAGAAGGATTTATAAAGAATATTATGAAGCCTGTACACATCCCAATAGTCCCCCAATGCGAGATCCAAATCCGGTTATTCTATTATATCCAGGTGTAGGCATGTTTAGTTTTGCAAAAAACAAACAAACAGCAAGAGTAGCTGCTGAATTTTATAGCAACGCGATAAACGTGATGCGTGGTGCTGAAGCCATTTCTTCTTACACTGCCCTCAGTAGACAAGAAGCATTTAACATAGAATATTGGCTGTTGGAAGAAGCCAAATTGCAACGCATGCCCAAAGAAAAAGTACTTTCAAGAAAAGTCGCTCTTGTGACTGGAGCAGGTGGAGGAATTGGGAAAGCTATTGCTAATAAGCTTTTAGCAGAAGGAGCTCATGTGGTATTTTCAGATATTTCTTTAGAACGGTTACAAGAAAATACAGCCCATTTAAATACAGATCAGGCTTCTTATGTTGTTTGTGATGTCACACAAGAAACGTCAATTCGGAAAGCCCTAGCACACACCTGTTCTTATTTTGGGGGTGTGGATATTATTGTACACAGTGCTGGTTTAGCCATCTCCAAGCCTCTTGCTGAAACTCAAGAAAAGGATTGGGATTTGTTGCAAGACGTGCTGGTCAAGGGCCAGTTTGAACTTGCCAAACAGACTGTTGAAGTGATGCGAAAACAAAATTTAGGTGGAAACATAGTCATTATTGCCAGTAAAAATGGTTTGGTTTCTGGTCCAAATAATGTGGGTTATGGCACAGCAAAAGCAGCTCAACAACATATGTCACGTCTTTTAGCTACAGAACTGGCAGGAGATAAGATTAGAGTAAATACAATCAATCCTGATGGAGTAATTATTGGAAGTAAGATTTGGGAAGGTGATTGGGCTGAAGGAAGGGCAAAAGCCTATGGAATCGCAGTTGAGGATTTACCTGCATTTTATGCTAAAAGAAATTTACTCAATGAAATCATATATCCAGAAGATATCGCCGATGGTGTTTTTGCCTGTGTCGGTATACTCAATAAATCGACAGGAAACATCATCAATGTTGATGGAGGAATGGCCAACGCCTTTGTGCGCTAAAAATAATTTTTTGAGTTAAGACTATTTTTATTTGTATAAACGTCCATGATACTAAATCCAGAGATACTAAAAAAAGAAAATGAAAATCTAAATATCAAGCATCAATCTGCCTTTGATTATCTATACAATTCTTTAGAAAATACAGGAATTGATGTGGCTGATTTAATAAGAAAAGTAGAAGCCTTTCAAGTAGCCATTCCCAGTTGGGCTTTGGGTGCTGGTGGAACGCGCTTTGGGCGGTTTACATTTCCAGGAGAGCCGGCCAGCTTAGTACAAAAATTAGATGATGTTGGTCTTCTTCACGCACTAACTGGTTCTGCAGGTGCAATTTCATTACATATTCCTTGGGATATTCCCAAAGATTTTGAAGTAATTAAAAACCAAGCCAATAACCTTGGTTTAGTATTTGATGCTGTAAATTCTAACACCTTTCAAGACCAAAAAGGAGCTGAAAAGTCATATCAATTTGGTTCCCTGAGCGCCCTTGATCATGCTGCTAGAGAACAGGCTATTGCACACAACAAAGAGGTTATTTCTATTGGAAAAAAGTTGGACTCCAAAAGCATCACTATATGGTTAGCCGACGGGTCTAATTTTCCTGGCCAGGCAAATTTTCAGACTGCACTACAAAGAACAGAAGAAAGTCTCAAACAGGTCTATGAAGATTTGCCCTTAGATTGGAACATGTTTATTGAATACAAGCCTTTTGAGCCCCATTTTTATAGCACCGTAATACAAGATTGGGGTACTTCTTTTTTACTGGCCAGTGCATGTGGTGAACGAGCTTACACATTGGTTGATTTAGGGCACCACTTACCAAACACGAACATTGAACAAATTGTGGCCACTTTAATGTCAAAAGGAAAACTTGGAGGATTTCATTTTAATGATAGCAAATATGGAGACGATGATTTAACCGTTGGAAGCGTCAAACCCTATGCTCTCTTTTTAATTTTTAATGAGTTAGTCTATGGCATGAGTCATAATCCACAAAATCCAATACCTGCATGGATGATTGATGCAAGCCACACTATTAAGGATCCACTAGAAGATTTATTGCAATCTTTAGAAGCCATATTAGAGGCTTATGCCAAGGCGCTTTTGATCGATCAAAAGGCGTTAAAAGAAGCACAACAACTTCAAGATGTTGTGGCTTGCCAAGAAATTTTACAAACTGCCTATCGCACAGATGTAAGACCCCTGATTGCGCAGGCCCGTAAAAATGTTGGTGGTAGTCTTAGCCCAATTACAACCTTTAGAAATTTGAAAGTTAGGGCGCAACTCATTCAGGAGCGTGGAAAAAATTCGGTAGCCACAGGGCTCTGACAATTATGAAAAATGTTATTGCCGTTTTTGATGTAGGAAAAACAAATAAAAAGTTTTTTCTTTTCGACTCAACCTTCCAGGTGTGTTATCAAAAACAGGTTGAACTGCCTCTAGAAAAGGATGATGATAATCACCCCTGTGAATCTTTGTCTCTTCTGGAAAATTGGATGAAGACTACATTCAAAGCTGCTCTGGAGTTAAAACAATTCACTATCGAGGCTTTAAATTTTACAGGTTATGGGGCAAGTCTGGTCCATATTGATGCAGAAGGGAAAGCCGTTTGTCCTCTCTATAATTACACCAAGCCTTATCCAAAAAAATTATCTGCTCAATTTTACAAAAAATATGGCCCTGAACTTTCTTTCTCAACCTCAACAGGATCTTTTGAAGCAGGGATGCTCAATTCTGGAATGCAACTCTTTTGGTTAAAACATAAAAAACCGAAACAGTTCACCGCTATAAAATATAGTTTGCATCTTCCTCAATATCTCAGCTATATGTTTTCTAGTTATCCCGTTAGTGATTATACAACTATAGGATGCCACACCGCCTTATGGAATTATGACATAAAAGAATATCATTCATGGGTCAACCAAGAAAGAATGACTTCAAAATTGGCGCCCATCGTTAGCTCTGAAACGGTCATAAATCAGGTTATTGAGAAAAAATTAATTAAAGTCGGCGTCGGTATTCACGACAGTTCAGCTGCCTTGACACCGTACATTAAAAGCAGCTCCTCCCCATTTCTTTTGCTTTCAACAGGCACATGGAGTGTCGTTTTTAATCCCTTTTCAAAAAGCAAATTGAAGGAAGAAGAGGTAAGCAAGGGAGCTCTTTATTACATGCAAGTCGATGGAACCCCTGTGAGAGCTTCACGTCTTTTTCTTGGATATCAACACACGCAATTTGTAAAAGAGGTAGCTCATCGCTATGGCATTACAGAAGGTGTTCTGGACAAAATAAAGTTTAATCCCTCCATCTATAGACGCCTAAGAACCCAAAAAAAACCACAACTAAATTGGATAAAGCCTTCTCAAAAACATAAAATTACAACCGAATTGCCTTTGACCTCCTATGAAGAAGAGTATCATTTTTTGATGATAGCTTTAGTGAATTGGCAAGTGAGTGCCCTAAAATTAGCTCAAGGTGACGCTGACATAGGGCAACTTTTTATAGAGGGAGGGTTTAATAATAATGAAATATTTCTTAAGTTGTTATGCTTATCATTACCAACTATGAAAATCTACTCTTCTCATGTTGCACAAGGCTCTGCTTTAGGGGCTGCACTTATGGTGAGTACTGCCTCTCTTCCTAGAAAGTATTTTAATTCCTTTTATAAAATTTCAAAACAAGAGGCTCCACAGCTCGATTTTTAATTATGTCAAACCTTATAAACCGTTACCCTTCTATATACGATTTAAAAAAAAGAGCTTCTGAAAGAACACCCGCTTTTGCCTTTGAATATTTAGACGGTGGCTGTAATGAAGATGTCAGTTTGCATCGCAATACAAAAGAGATTAGAGACGTTCAGCTTGAACCTCGCTATTTAAGAAATTATGGTGAAAGCAATCCTAAAACAACGCTTTTTGGTCAAAGTTATGATGCTCCTTTTGGGATAGCACCCGTTGGTCTTCAAGGTTTAATGTGGCCCAATTCTCCTGAAATATTAGCTAAAGCCTCGCTAAGACACAACATTCCATTTATTCTTAGTACGGTGACTACTATGGATATCGAACGAGCAAGTGAACTCACTGAGGGAAAAGCATGGTTTCAACTTTATAACCCAGTTGAAGAAACAATCCGAACTGATATTATTAAAAGAGCAGCAGCAGCACAATGCCCTGTTCTTGTACTTTTGAGCGATGTGCCCACTTTTGGCTATAGACCCCGAGATTTTAAAAATCACCTCGCTCTACCCCCTAAGATGACCTTGCGTAATATTTTACAGGTCTTTGGGAAGCCTAATTGGGCCCTAAAGACACTAAAATATGGTATCCCTTCTTTCAATACGCTCAAACCCTACACTCCAGATGGATTAAATCTAAGACAATTAGGTGCATTTATGGACAGAACATTTTCTGGCAAGTTGAATGCAGAAAAGATCAAACCCATCCGAGATCAATGGAAAGGCAAACTTGTTCTTAAGGGAGTTGCCTCAGAACGAGACACAGAAGATGCTATTGCGATGGGTTTTGATGGCATTATAGTTTCAAACCATGGCGGCAGGCAGTTAGATGCTTCAGCATCTACAATAAAAGTAGTGCAGAATTTACAAGCAAAATATGCTGACAAAATAGAAATCATGATGGATAGTGGACTGCGTTCTGGGCCAGACATTGCCCGAGCAATGGCTAGCGGAGCGAAATTTACGTTTTTGGGACGGGCCTTCATGTATGGCGTAGCAGCTTTAGGAAATAAAGGAGCAGACCATACTATTGATATTCTAAAAACACAATTCAAGCAAGTTATGGATCAACTTTGCTGTGAAAAAGTGAGTGATCTACCTGATCATTTAATTTAATTATGACGAGAACTAATTCTGATTCCCAAACGGAAGGCGAATTTGAGAGAATTCCCATACCCGATTCAAAATTAAAAGGGTGGAAAAGTTTTTTGGGTATGTATGCCGGAGAGCATGCAGCGGGAACAGAATTTGTTATTGGTCCTTTATTTCTAACCACGGGGGTCAGTGCATTTGATTTAATTATTGGCTTATTTTTTGGAAATCTTATGGCTGTTCTAAGTTGGCGCTTTCTCACAGCACCAATCGGGGTTCGTTATAGACTAACACTCTATTATCAACTTGAAAAGATTTGCGGCAAGAACCTTGTAGTGGTGTATAATCTCGCCAACGGCATTCTTTTTTGTTTCCTAGCGGGTGCCATGATAACGGTTTCTGCCACTGCAGTGGGTATTCCCTTTAATATGCAAATGCCAAAACTTTCTGATACTTTACCCAATGGAATAACTTGGATTATAATTGTATTCGTATTGGGAAGTTTGATTTCATTGATTGCGGCTAAAGGTTTTGCAACTATTTCTAGAGCAGCAAATTGGATGTCACCTCTAATTGTTTTAGGGTTTATTGCTGCTGGCATGGTTTCATTGAGTCAATTAAATGTAGATAGCTTTTCAGATTTTTGGTCAATTTGGGGAACTGGGAGTGAGCCTTTTCCTGGTCAAATAAAATATACATTTTGGCATGTCTTTTTTTGGTCTTGGTTTGCCAATGCGGCCATGCATGTTGGCATGTCTGATCTCACAGTATTTCGCTATGCAAAAAGTACCAATTCTGGCTGGACAACGGCAGCGGGTATGTTTGTCGGTCATTATATGGCTTGGATAGCGGCGGCTCTTTTATATGCTGTTTATCTAAAATCACCTGAGGCACTTCTCATTCTTCAAAACGGAAAAGCACCCGCTGTGGCTCCTGGACCCTTAGCCTATAACGCAATTGGTGTATTTGGTATTTTGGTTGTCATTTTAGCGGGATGGACAACAGCAAACCCTACTATCTATAGGGCTGGGCTGGCTTTTCAGGCGGTGCTCCCTAAATTGAGTACATTTTGGGTAACCATTTTGGCTGGTGGTGTAGCCACAGTAGCTGGGCTGTTTCCTGCCTTTGCTATGAAATTATTAGATTTTGTAGCGCTCTATGGCTTCATTTTAGCTCCCTTTGGAGCGATAATTGTCTTCCAACACTTTTTTCATAAACCCATATCTTTTATTCCAAATTATGCAGAAAAAGCAAACTTAAATTTTAATTACTTCGTGTTTTTAGCTTGGATTCTTTCAGCTGGAACCTTCTATTATTGGTCTAAAAGCCAAAACCTTTTTCTCTCCTTTTTAACACTACCTGCTTGGATTTTGTGCGGATTGCTTTTTATACTTATGAGTAAATTTTTTCAAAAAAGGAGTTTGTAATATTTGTTAGGATGCATTGCTTTTTTTCAAAAATGTACAACTATTTTAGCCTTAACTTTCCTTAATGAAAAAGGCCTTAGCTACTCCAGACTCTAAAGTGCTGACTGAAATGAGTTGCCAGCCTTGTTTGCCTAGACGATTGAAATTTTCTTCTGTTAGCTCTGACTTTCTAAACACTTTGTTACTCAAAATTTTATATTCAAAGGTTTTCATAAAAAAATGATTTTTGTTAAGGTAATCATAAATATATGATACTAAAAGAGTGACACTATCACAATTAAAGAGTCTCACTACATTTTTGTAAATTGGAGTACTAATTTTAACCAACTATAAAAATGAGAAAACTATATTTTACGATTACTTTATTGATCTGTGGTCTCAGTCTACAGGCACAGATTTTCACTCAAATAGAAGAGGTCACTCTCAAGGATGGGGTAGAAAATGACTACGAAGCTTTTGAATCCTTTTGGGGTGTGGTCAAAGACAAGGCTATAGCCGATGGGCATCAAACAGGCTGGTTTGTTTGGAAAGTTGATCCCCAAAGCAACGATAATAATGCTTGGGCAGATTATCTAATTATTAACGTATTTAAAGACAAAGCTCAAATGGAGGCTTTAAATTCAAAATCACCAGATTGGTGGAGCAATTATATCAAAATGGCCCATAAAGGCAAAACAAAAAATAAAGTTATCAAAGCTTATGTTGCTGAAACAATGAATAATAAGTACAGAAAAAAATCAGTGACCTACACCAATAAAAGAATTTCTGACTATATGATGCCAGGAGTGACTGCCTCAAAAGGTACAGTAGGTTATTATTTAGGCCTTGAACAGCTCAATGAGGATTATGTGCCTTTTGAATTAAATTATTTTAAATCAACTCACGAAGGAAGAAGAGAATGGTGGGAATTAAACTCCATAAACAGTAGAACTGAAAATGCATATAAACCTGTTAGCCATATTATTTTTGAAATTCCAAAAGTAGATGCTCCAGAAATTAAAGAAGAAGACGTTTCTTTTACAGATAAAATGATGAATAAATATGGACAAACTACTCGAAAGCTTCATGGGTGGTTACAAGCCGAGTTGGTTCTTTGGGAAATGTGAATCCTAATTAAAAAAACCCTCCTAAAAAGGAGGGTTTTTTATTCAATATAAGCGGATTAAATTATTTCTACTTACCTGCTAAGTCAAAAACACCTTCATCATTCATATGCCCAATGTGCAAGTAGATTTGATCACTATGATCTCCATCAACCATATTCCAAAATTTACTTCTCGCTTCTGGATTAGCTGTTCCTTGACTGCTGACTACTGATGCGAATTCAGTAATATCTGTATACGCACTGAAAAACTGTGCATCTGCACCTTCCCCTTTGTAGTGCGCACTTGCGCCTCCAGCCAATAGAGAACCTTCTTTTACGCCTGGAATAATTTGCCAGTCCATGTAAGCTTTTCCAAACTCTGCAAGGTTTCCATTAGTATTATAATCTCCAACCACAAAAACATAGGGAATGTCCCAATCGACATTTTCCTTAGAAACAAAATAGTTTTCGTAATTTATTTGTCTCAACTCATCCCAATGGCCTTTGAAAAAAGACCACCATTCTGCAAATGCAGCGTTCATTTCTTCTTGTTCTTTCTTTTTTAATTTTTTTAGATTGGTTTCATATGCCTTTCGAAAATCATCATTTACAGCATCTGTAGCCGAATCAAATTGATCATAGATAACAATAGAAGCTCCAGATCCGTACCAGTGTCTATAGACCCAGTGACCTTTGATAGTTCTTCCCTCACCTTGTGAGAAGTCTGCAATTTTTTTGTGCAACTCAAGAAACTTATTGATTTTAACCGCTGGCACATCCAAATACGTTATTTCAATAATTGATTGAGCCGTTAAATGGCTAAAAGCCAGAAGTAACGATACCTGAATAAGTAGTTTTAATTTCATTAGTAATTTAGTTTATGATTAGTGTTGTGTAAAAGTAGGCATAATATCCAAAAAAATATGCCTGCAACGAGGGTTAATGGAAAATAATGTGGAGGCCAAACAAACTTATCAATAATAGCCACCCTAAATATTTGTGCGTAGAAGTTGACGCTTCAAATAAGGAAAAAATATTGTTAACACGAGCTCTACTACACACCAATGAAATGAGCAATCCAGATAAAATAACCCAAAAAGCACGTACAAAATAATTCATTTCAGGAAACAAAAGTTCGATAGCAATATTTATTGGTAGTGAAGCAATGAAAGCTACTAAGATCATCTTTCTGTTGGGCTGTATGATTAAAATGGCCGCACAAATTAAAATCACAATTCCGCAATTGATATAATATCTCAAATTATTAAGTGTGTGTGTAAAAGCTGAATTAGGATTATCAAACTTTAGGTATAAAAAAATAAAACCCATAAGAAGTGCAGTGCAAAAACTAAATAGAATCATTTTTCTGCCCGCCTTGATTTTTTGTTCATCAGTCGCCTTTGAATTAATATAAGTACTATAAATATCAGTTGCCCAAAGGGTTCCAAGAGAATTGAATGTAGAATCTAAAGTACTCATGAGTGAGGCAAATAGAGCGCAAAGAATAATGCCCTTAACTCCTACAGGCAAAAGGGTTTTTACCAAATAGGGAAAAGCCAAATCTGGTTCACCTAGGCTATCGCCCAAAATTCCATAAAGTGCAATCCCTGGGATAATAATTATGACTGCCATAAAATATTTAATGACTCCCCCTACCAGCAATCCCGCTTGAGCATGGCCTACACTTTTAGCAGCCAAAGCACGTTGCATTACAGTTTGATTGGCACACCAATAATTAATATTCAAAAAGAACAGACCCAACATATGTGTCCAGGGCAAGGTTGGATGATCAGTTGGTAAATGCAGATGCATTTTTTGAGGAGTTTTGATATAAAGTTGCTCCCACCCTCCAAGTTCATTAACGGCGGTCCAACAAACTATAATTCCTCCCAAAAGCAAAATACAAAATTGAATTATGTCCGTTTTTACTACTGCGCTAAGCCCTCCAAAATAAGTGTAAACAACTGAGAAAAACCCTAAAATGACAATCAATAAAGCAATTCGAACAATTCTATTTTCATGTAAAAAGCTGAGTTGTTCTGCAAATACCATATCTGTAGCATAGGCTCCCCAAAATAGTGCCGCTCCGAGGGTGACTGTGGCAAATAAAGCAATGTTAGCTAAAGAATAAAATAAAGCGATTCGCTGGCCTAATTTGGTAGCAATGAATTGTGTGATCGTTGTGATTTTTTGCTTAATAAAAAGAGGCACAAACACAAAAGCTGCTATCAAAATACCTTGGACGGCGTTTATTTCTAAATTGGCTTGTGCCAACCCATAGAGATAGGCTGAGCCCATCATCCCTAAAAACTGATACCCTTGTATGTTGGTTGCAATTGTAGAGAAAGCAATTGAATACCATGGCAGATTGCGAGAACTTAAAAAGTATTCATCTGCTGTGCCTTGCCTTCCCAATTTGCCCCTTAGGGCAACTATCATGATGAGGACAAAATAAGTTATGACAATAAAAACATCAAGCATATTTACATTCTAGGGCCACTGCCTAGAGGGCTATTGGGTGTTTCTTTAGGTACCCTTCCCAAAACTTTAGGAAGTGATACTTTTTTCAATCGTGGGAGTACTAGTTTTGCAACTAATTCTGCTTCTTTTTGATGGGGATAGCCTGAAAAAATAAAAGCATGAATCCCCATTGCTATATACTTTTCAATTTTTGCCACCACTTGATCTGGGTTGCCAACAATAGCCGCTCCGCAGCCTGATCGTGCCAAACCTATTCCCGTCCAAAGGTTGGGTTCAACATACAACTTATCGTCTGCTTGAGCCCGCATTTGAGATTGTCTAGCCACGCCTAAAGAAGCTGCATCTTGCGCCCTGTTTTTCAATTCATTCCCAAGTTTAAGATCTAGTTTTGAAAGTAGGCTGTCAGCATAGTTTCTCGCTTCTTCTTCTGTTTCTCTAACAATAACATGAACTCTCAATCCAAATTGCACTGTTCTACCAAAGGCTGCTGCTTTATTTTTCATTGTGGCCATCAATCCATTCAAATTTTCTTCTGTTTCTGGCCACATTAGATACACATCACAAAATTCTGCGCAAAGGGATATTCCGTCGGGTGAGTACCCTCCAAAATATAATAGTGGGCCTCCATTTTGTTGATAGGGTTTTACTGGCCTGGCCGGTAGTTTAAATTGATAGAACTTCCCACTATACTCAATATGGTCTTGTGTCCAGGCCTGTTTGAGAATTTCGATTACTTCTCGGGAACGAGCATAGCGCTCTTTTGAAGACAATTGGGTTCCAGGTAAATCAGAAGAAATAATATTTATTGTTAGACGTCCTTCTAGCATGTGATCTAAAGTGGCAATGGTTCTCGCTAACATTGGGGGATGCAATTCTCCACATCGGATGGCTGCTAAAAGGTTTATCTGATTAGTCAGCGGAGCCATACCGGCCACAAAGGACAAAGTATCCTGTCCCACTTGATAGGATGATGGACACAGCACATTGTTAAACCCCAGTTTATCTGCCGTTCTTACGATTGATGAAGTATTGTCCCAAGTGCTTTTAAATTTAGGGTTTCTATGACCCAAAAAATCATCATCTCCATCACATAACGGTGCAAACCATGCAATTTCTGCTCCATCAATTTTCGAAGAACTGGTTTCTTTCATTAGCGTAAATGTAAAAAAAAGGAATAAGTAAACTTGCTATTAGATGCTTTCTCCCAAGCACTTGATCTATTGTTCCAATTTCTTTCTTACGAGTGAATGTAAGAGCTCATAACCTTTGCTATTGAGATGTAAGCCGTCTTGGAGGAGATACTCTTTTTTTATTTCTTTTTTTTCAATAAGATGTTCATAGAATTCAATTTGTTGGAAATAGGAAAGAGAAGTTGAAAGGTTTTGAACCAACGAATTAATAGAACAAATTTTCTCTAATTGTTCTGCACGTTCTATGGAGGGTTTAATTGCAATAGAATAGATTTTTGACTTTGGGAATTTAGCATGGATTTTTTTAACTAAATCTGCAATAGCTGCCCCTATTTTTTGGGCACTAAGCCCTAGTGTCAAGTCGTTTCCTCCCAAATAGAGAATAATTGATTTTGGATTTAAATCCTCAAATAAGGACTCAAAATAATGATCCATAGAGTGGATAAATGCCCCGCCAAAACCTAAGTTTAATGTGTTCCAATCTGGAAAATCAAGAGCCATATTTTTCCACAATCGTATGGTTGAACTCCCATAGAAGACCACAAGGTCTTTCTTATTTTTCTTTTGTTCTATTTTTTGTTTAAGGATACCTATTTCACGTTCAAAATTGATGTTGTCCTTCTTGAGCTCATTGATCCAGTGCGCATAGTTACGTTGTATTTTTTCAATGGCTTCTTCCATTTTGTCACTAGCTGGTGAATCGACCCCATATTCACTCAAACGAAAGGGGGGCTTTATTTCACATTTAAAGGAGTGTTCAGAGGGGAGTTTGTCGAAATTTACTAATACTATGGGAACAATAAGGGGCTGTTTTTTAAAACTAGCGGCTAACTTAAAAATTCCTTTTCGAAAAGTTCCTGGTGACTCATCAGTATAGTAGGATGAACCCTCAGGACTAAAAACAAGATTGGTGTTATTTTCCAATTCATTAACAGCCTTGTTGTAGAACTCCTCATTGGTAGCTCTAATTTGTTTTTTTGTAAATCCGATTGGGGTAAAATCTTTGGCAAACACACGAATAAAATTGAATTTATTGTAGTAGCGCCTATGTTCTTCCTCTTCAGGAAGTGAAAAGCGCACTACTCTAGTGCCAGGATTTTTATAGTATTTATATAGTATTTTACTGCTGATAAAATGACTGTCTAAAGTTATCTGAAAAGTCTTACCAACTGTAAAATAGGGGTGGTTGTGGAGATGGTTGTATATAAAAATAATCTTTTGATCTTTAGGCAGATGTTCTGACCCTCTTATCTCAACCTTTAGCGGATCAAAAGCCTTTTTTATCAATTTTGCACTTTTTCTTCTTACCTCAAGAAATCCTGCACCATGAGATATTTTCATGATTTTTCGGTAGCTTTTTTTAAGCGCTTTTAAAAAGGTCTGATCGCGTTTCACAATTGTTTTTGAACACATTTTAGCTCAGTGTTGATGCCTACAAGCAATTGAGCTGTTTATGGCATTTTTTGTAGATTTGATAGATCATGAATTTTCTAATACTTTCTTGGCTGCAAATTAAGTCAAGTTTTTTTGAATTTATGAAGGATTTAAATTGAATTTAGTAAGTAAGTTTTTATAAGATATTTAAGCTGTTTGGGTTTATGACTACTAGCAATAACATACCCTTTTTAGTTGAAGCAAATCAAAATTAAAAAATGTGAAATATTTTCTTCTTACCTCTTGTATTATTGTTTTGCTTGGTTCTTGTCAGACTAGAGAAAGAGTTGATTTTAGCACGCAAATAAAACCGATAATTAATGAAAAATGTATTTCATGTCACGGCGGTGTAAAAAAGACCGCCGGGTTTAGCTTGTTGTTTGAAAAAGACGCACTGGGTAATACTGATGAAGGATCACCTGCTATTATACCTGGTAATGCAGCAAAAAGCAGAATGATCAAGCGTTTTCATGAAACGGACCCTGAGCTTAGAATGCCTTTTGAAAAGCCACCTCTTAGCAAAGAAGAAATTGATTTATTTACAAAATGGGTTGATCAGGGAGCACAATGGGGCACGCATTGGGCCTATGTCTCTCCTCAAGATCAAACCGTGCCAGAGTCTAACATTGATAATAGCAATAATCCTATAGATCATTTTATTGCAGCTCGAATGCAAGAAAAAAAACTAACCCCCAATGTTATGGCTACTCCAGCTATTTTAGCGAGAAGGGTGGCTTTTGATATCACCGGGCTTCCTCCAGAACCTGCCCTATTTACTTTATACATTGAAAATAAAATTTCATATGAAGCCTACATAGATTCTCTTTTTTCTAAGCCAACCTATGGAGAAAAATGGGCTAGTTGGTGGTTAGACCTTGCCAGATATTCTGATACTAAGGGGTATGAAGCTGATAGGGGAAGAAATATATGGCAATATCGAGATTGGGTCATCAATGCTTTAAATGCTGATCTTCCATTTGATGAATTTACGGTCCAACAACTTGCAGGAGATTTGTTGCCTAATCCAAGTTATGAGCAGCTTCTTGCCACAGCATTTCATAGAAATACTATGAACAACGACGAAGGAGGCACTAACGACGAGGAATATAGAGTAGCTGCTGTTATCGACAGGGTCAATACGACTTTTGATGTGTGGCAAAGTACAACTATGGGGTGTGTGCAGTGTCATGATCATCCTTATGATCCCATAAGACAAAAAGAGTATTATCAGCTAATGGCTTTTTTCAATAATACTAGAGATGAAGACCTAATGGACGAGGCTCCTAACTTAAGGTCTTATGATGATGAAATCCAAACAAAAGTTGACAATGTCTTAAATAGTATTGCGAATGGGGGTGATCCACAAACTCTTGACGCCTTTAGTTCTTTTTTTACCTATTTAGAGCCCAAATATCAAGCTCACAACTCCAGAGTGCTTGATGCTGACAAAGGCTTTGTGTCGGGTGTTTCTTTACATCTAAGAAATAGCGGTGTGGCAGTATTTAAGAATATAGATACTCAAGGGCATCAGAATTTATATTTCAAACATGCTGGTGGAAAACCCAATACTAAAATCCTCTTCAGAAAGGATTCTCCAAAAGGGGAAATTTTGGGGTCAATTGTCTATGGGAAAGAAAAAAAAGGGGGAAAGAATCGCTTCAGCATTATTCAGATAAAAAAACAAAAAAAGCCCATCGATCTATATATTGAAGCAAGAAATAGTGGTCTAAAAACAAATAATGTGAAAGGCTATGATTATAAAGATATTGCCACTCAAATTGATTGGATAGCTTTTCTTCCAGATTTTCCTGTGAGCTCAAGTGAGGAACACCAAAAAATCAAATCAGACATTTATGCTATTTTAAACAACCCCAAAAACTTGACCCCCATCATGGTTGAAAACCCAGGTTTCATGCAACGAAAGACGCATCTATTTGATCGTGGCAGTTGGTTAGTCAAAAAAGAGGAAGTTACACCCAATGTACCTGCCACTTTTAATAAGTGGAATTCTGAATGGGAAAAAAACAGACTGGGATTCTCGAAATGGATTATAAGTAAAGAAAATCCTCTTACTTCAAGAACCATGGTGAATCGTGTTTGGTATCAGATTTTTGGCAGAGGATTAGTGTCTACTTTGGAAGATTTAGGAACTCAATCTGAACCCCCAAGCCATCCTGCCCTTCTTGATTGGCTTTCTTATAATTTTATGGGAGATATGAAATGGAGCTTAAAAGGGCTTATAAAAAAAATAGTCTTATCAGCCACCTACAAACAAAGCTCAGTGATTGATCAGAAAAAATATGACGTGGATCCAAACAATGTATTTTATTCAAGGGGGCCTAAACTGAGACTTACAGCAGAAGAAATAAGAGATCAAGCACTTTTTATTTCAGGCCTGTTGAGTGACAAAATGTTTGGTCCAGGGGTGATGCCACCTCAACCAGATGGCATTTGGGAACACGCCTATTTGGGAAATTTATGGAAAGAAAGCAAGGGAGAAGACAAACACAGAAGGGGCATCTACACCTATTTGAAAAGAACCAGCCCCTATCCCTCTTTTATTTCTTTTGACGCAGGAAGCAGAGAAATTTGCTTAGTTAGAAGATTGCCCAGTAACACTCCACTACAAGCCCTGGTGACTTTAAATGATCCTGTCTATCTCGAAGCGGCAATTCATCTTGCAAAAAACCACATTGATTCAACAGTGGAAGAATCGATAAAAAAAATGTATACTGCCGCCACTTATAGGACAATTGATGAAGCTATTTTGAGCGAGCTTGTTGCCCTCTATCAAAAAGCAATAGAAGAATTAAAAGAAAATGAGTCTAGCTTGAATGACTTTTTTGAACTAGGAGAAAAGCTTAACCCCAACACAGCTTCTTTATCTATTGTTGCCAACGCAATAATGAATTTGGATGAATTTTTGACACATGGATGATATAAAAAAACTATACGAAGAGCACAATCAGTTCGATGCGAGTTTGAACAGCCGGAGACACTTTCTCAAAGAATGCACTCTCGGTTTAGGGGGAATTGCTTTGGGTTCTCTTCTTGGAGGATGTTCCAACAACAAAACAATATACAACTATCAGGCTAGCAGAGCTTTGAATCCTATGGCCCCTTTGTCTCCTCCATTACGCCCTAAAGTCAAGAGTGTTATTTATTTGCATATGGTCGGAGCCCCCTCTCAGCTTGAGCTTTTTGATTATAAACCCGAACTTGAAAAGTTACACAACAAACCTTGTCCGGAATCTTTGATTGAAGGAAAAGAATTTGCCTTTATAGAAGGAGTTCCCAACATGCTTGGCCCTCAAGCCACTTTTTCAAAAGAAGGGCAATCTGGTAATTGGGTGTCTAACCACTTGCCCCATTTCAAAAAAGTTGTTGATGAAGTAACTTTTTTAAAGGCAGTACATACCGATCAATTTAACCATGGGCCTGCACAATTGCTAATGTTTACAGGTAGTCCTCGGTTTGGAAGACCTTCTCTTGGTTCATGGGTTACCTATGGCTTAGGCTCTGAAAACAGCGATTTACCTGGATTTATCGTGCTAACCTCAGGGGGTACCCCTGACGCAGGAAAAAGTCTTTGGGGTAATGGTTTCTTACCTTCCATTTATCAAGGAGTGCAATGCCGCTCTAAAGGTGATCCCGTGCTTTATCTAAAGGATCCAAAAGGAGTCTCCAAAAATTTAAAAAAGAATATTGTTGAATCCATAAACAATATAAATTATAACGAATTTAAGAAGTTTAATGACCCTGAAGTACTCACAAGAATCAGTCAATATGAAATGGCATACAGAATGCAGGCCTCTGTTCCTGGAATCATGAATATTGACGACGAGCCAGAGTATATTAAAGAAATGTATGGCGTAAAGCCTGGTAAAGAATCTTTTGCAAACAACTGTTTGTTAGCAAGAAAAATGGTTGAAAAAGGGGTGCGTTTTGTACAATTATATGATTGGGGATGGGATTCTCACGGAGCCAGTGAAACGGAGTCCTTAAAGAAAGGGTTTATTAAAAAATGTAAAGATTCTGATCGCCCTATAGCTGCGCTCATTCTGGATTTAAAACAAAGAGGGCTTCTTGATGATACTTTAGTGGTATGGGGAGGTGAATTTGGAAGAACACCCATGTGGGAAAACAGAGCTGGTGTTCAAAATTCACTCGTTGGAAGAGACCACCAAGGAGAAGCATTCACAATGTGGATGGCCGGTGGGGGATTGAAAAAAGGCCATGTTCATGGTGCTACCGATGAAATAGGATATAGAGGTATTGATGGCCGGGTTTCGGTTCATGACATACAGGCAACCATTTTACATTTGCTAGGCTTTGATCATGAACAATTCACCTATGAATTTCAAGGAAGACCCTTCCGTTTGACAGACGTTGAAGGGCAACTCATTCATCAAATTTTAGCCTAAGTGTTTGGAAAAAAACAGGTCTTATATTTTTTATTCTTTTGTTCTTTAACGATTGGGAATGCACAAAAAGGAGTGCTTTTTTTCCAAACAGATTGGGGGTTTGAAGGTGAAAAAATAGCTTTTATTGAAAAAGCTAAAGCTTTTGGTTATGATGGTATCGAGGTTTGGGCTCCTAGAGATCCATCTCAGCAAAAAGAAATTTCAGCTGCTTTAAAAAAGTATAATATGAAGGTCATTTTCCTTTGTGGATCTAATCCTAATCTTCCCTATGAGGAAAGTTTAAGAGAATATATATCCTATTTAAAAAACACTTTTAAATTGAATCCTTTGGCTGTGAATTCACACACAGGGAGCGACTTTTATAGTTACGAACAAAATAGGGCATTTATTGAACAGGCTAGAAAATTAAGTAATGACTATGGTATCCCTATTTATCACGAAACACATCGGGGTAGGTTTAGTTATTCAATGCCAGAAACCATTAAGTATTTAGAAAAAAATGATGCATTGAATCTCACGTTAGACATAAGCCATTGGATGGTGGTTCATGAGTCCTTATTGGACAATAGAGCAGATTTGTTGGATAAAGTAATTCATAAAAGCAGGCACATTCATGCAAGAGTCGGATTTGAAGAAGGGCCACAAGTGAATGACCCCACTGCCCCAGAATGGGAAATAGCACTCAAAAGACACTTAGCAATTTGGGAGGCTGTTATTCAAAAAAATTGGGAAGAGAAAAAAACGATAACCATCACGACAGAGTTTGGCCCTCCCAACTATATGCCTACAGAGCCAATCACACGGCGCCCTTTGAGTAGCCAATGGGAAGCAAATGTTTTTATTATGAAAACCCTTAAGGATAAAATTAAAAACATGAGATAATATGCTTGACGATATTTTGATTTTATTGGGTCGCTTTCATCCCCTAATAATCCATTTGCCTATTGGTTTTATAGTGCTAGGCCTTTTAATTGAATTAAATAAAAAAAAGCTCGGTTGGTCAAAGGAGGGCTTAACGTTTATTTTCTTTTGGGCTAGTTTGAGTGGTCTTTTTGCAGTGGTAAGTGGTTTTCTACAATACCAAAAAGAGGGTTATTTGTGGGATTCCATTCAATGGCATTTCATCGCTGGAATCGCTACAGTTATTTTGTCATTCACTTTTTATTTGCATCTCAAAGGGAATTCTTTTTTGAAATTTTTAGGGAGACGCTTTTTTACGATTGGTCATGTTTTACTAATTTCTATAACAGGTCACTTAGGAGGCAACATTACTCACGGAGAAGAACATTTGTTGGAACCTATCAATAAGCTGGTCGGGATTAGCCCCTCAATTAAGCTAGAAAACATAAAATATTATGATGATTATGTTGAAGAACCTATTTTTTCATCTTTAATTCAGCCCATTTTAAACGATAAGTGTGTTAAATGTCACAATGATAATAAATCAAAAGGGGGTTTAAAAATGCACACTGCGGAGGCATTAAAAAGGGGAGGCAGAAACGGATCTGTGCTAAATTTTGAAGCTCCTGAGTTGAGCGAAATTTTGATTCGAGTTCATTTGCCATTAGAAGAAAAAAAGCATATGCCACCTCGGTCTGGTAAACAATTAGCACGGGAAGAAATCGAGGTGCTTAGTCGGTGGATTAATGAAGGTAGTTCATTTAGCCAAAGAGTAAATGAATTTAAACTCGAAAATGAATTAATGAGTTTCTTTTTTAGCACCCAAAGGCCTTTTTACCCTAATATAGAAGTTTCTCCACCCAATCCTAAATACATTGAAAAGATTCGTGCAAACAACTTAGCTATAACACCCATTGAGAAAACCTCTTCTTTTTTTGCTGTTAGTGCCATAAATTTTGAGGAGTTTAGAGATACAGACCTTTCCCTTTTTGAAGCCATTAAACCAAATATTGTTAGTCTTGATTTAACTGGCAGTGCTATTACAGACTCCATTTTTATAGCCCTAAAAAACTTTTCGAATTTGACCTCACTCAAATTAAACAATACGCAAATTACTGGACAAGAACTGGATCAAATAGCAACGCTTCAAAACCTTAAACTGCTTTATTTGGTCAACACTTCATTTGATGAGAGGTTTATTGAAACATTGATGACTTTCAAAACCCTTGAAAAGGTTTATTTATTTCAAGAAAAAAGAAGTTTAACCGCCTCCAAAAGCAGCATCCCCAGTGACAAAATCAAGATCTTTGACTTTGGGAATTACACGTTAGATAATTTGTAATTAAAAAAATACTATCCAGACGGATTTTTATGTGTCGAGGGTTTTAAAGGTCCTCGAAAAATTGAGGTAAGTTTTTAATAACTTATCTGAGTTTAAACATCCCTTTTTACTAGAAAAAGCCAATATGTATATAGTCCACATCATTACAAATAAATTTGTAGAAACTTTTGAAATTATTTCCTATCAATCTCTTTTAAACAGGCAATAATCAAACTTTTTTTCAATTTTTGGATCGCTTATCTATATTCTTGAAGCTTATTAAAATTGTATTTTATTGATAATATGGGTAAGTTATGCAACATACTCCTTGATTGATTTAAAGAAAGAATGGAAAAAATAAATTTAACTTCTAAATATGCTGAATTTGATAGTCTTTGGAGCCCCCATTCCATTGCAGAGCTAAATGGTCAACAAGTGCTTCTAGCGAAGGTTAAAGGAGAATTTGTTTGGCATTCTCATCAAAATGAGGACGAATTATTTCATGTAATTAAAGGGAAGCTGATTATGCTGTTTCGAGATAAAACTGTTGAAGTGCTACCAGGGGAAATGATTATTGTCCCCAAAGGAGTGGAGCATTGCCCCAAAGCAGATGAGGAAACTTGGTTGCTTCTGTTTGAACCTCTAAGCACCAAACACACTGGAAATGTGATTACAGAAATAACCAAAAAAAATTATCCTAAACTTTGAATTTGAGTCCATCTGTTTGGCCTTACAAAATCCTTTTATTCAACAACCCTAGACAAAATAATTAGGATTAACCCTGCTATAAATAGAAAAAACATCAACGCTATTAAAATGTTCACCTTTGTTGTTGCGTTTTTAAATTCTTTCCATACAAAGACACCCCATGCAGCAGCTACCATTGTTGCTCCTTGGCCCAAACCATAAGATATTGGATAGCCTGCTTTTTCACTTGATAATAAACTCAAAGACATTCCTGCACACCAAACAATACCCCCCAAAATTCCAATCAGATGAGTTTTAAACTTTCCGTTATTGAGGTAGGCTTTAACTTGTACGATTTCTCCCTCAACAGGAGTATACATGAAATAGGTATTCCATAAAAAATTAGAAATTAAGATGCCAAAAGAAAATATAATAAGTGCGCTGTAAGGGGTGAATAAGCCTTCTTTAGGGCTGATGAAATTTGAAGACATAGAAGCTGCAACTAATCGATAAAAGAGACCCATTAGCATACCTCCAATAACTGAGATCAATATCCCTTTGTTAGAAGATTTACTCTTACCTCCAGCTTGAAATTTATAGGCTAATGCATCTAATACTATAGCAAGTACAACTAAAAAAACTCCTAAAAATAAATACAGAGGATCACCTTCAGGTGTGGCTACGTAGTTGACCAAAACACCAAGGATTAGTGCTATTCCAATTCCAACAGGAAAAGCCACCGCCATTCCTGCAATGCTTATTGCTGCA
>ERZ802830.1108-NODE-1108-length-26195-cov-15.0124_pt1 | contig 26195 bp, 23 predicted proteins | sample MGYA00345654_ERZ802830 | MGnify/ENA primary metagenome ERZ802830 (study PRJEB30503, sample SAMEA104212375) | marine metagenome | biome: Westerlies Biome; feature: [SRF] surface water layer (ENVO:00010504) within the epipelagic zone...; material: water...
CAGTACCTCACATTTTGAAAGCTGCAGTATCAGTCCTTCTTGGGCTGTCGCTGATTGTTTCCAGCATGGTGGTAGGCATACAGCATGAGCATCAGGTCTCTGCACCCGGTGTTCATATGCACGAAGATCATAGCCATGGGGATCATGCCCACGGAAACCATAGCCACGGGGATCATAGCCACGGCAAACACGCCTCACATGGTGGGCCTCAGCACGGTCACCAGCATCTTCATTTTGCTGGCCGGGCTTTCACCGGCGATCATCACCGAAACCAAACAGATGGTTCTGTTTCAATCTTTAAAACATCTGAAACATCGATCAATGCTCACCAAGCATCACATTGGTCAATGGTAACGTTCCAGATTTCTTCTCCACTTCCTAGTACGACAAGAGTAACCGCTTCTTCGCTCGACTCATATCGGAACTGCGATTGGATAGCAGCACTCTTTGGTATCGAAAGGCCGGCTCCTCCGGTTCCTCCTCCTCGATCTGTCTGTTAATTCGACTGCACTGAGTTGCTCTCGGTGCGAGTCAACACTTTTGAAGTGTTCAATCCCACTCAGGTCTCAGAGCGGATTCAACTGAAAGCCAGTTTTCTTGGCTTTCAGCCCGCTGAAAACCGTTGGGATTACATAACCACGTTTGTATGAGGATCCGTCTGTGTATTCAGAGAGAACCATGCAATCAAAAATAGAAACAGACATTCATAAAAGTATTTGGAGAATCCCATGAAAACTCATAAGCCAAAAGCGTTTACTTTAATAGAACTACTCGTTGTGATTGCAATAATCGGTGTCTTGGTTGGCCTTCTTCTTCCTGCTGTTCAACAAGCTCGAGAAGCTGCCCGCCGTAGTGCCTGTAAAAATAACCTGAAGCAAGTTGGTTTAGCACTGCATAGTTTCGAATCTGCAAATCGTGCGTTACCTCCCGGCTATCTCTACACCAGTGGAGCCACGTATGATTCTCAATCAAGTGATATCTCTGGTGAGGATGATGCTGCAAATCACAAGGGCTTTGCCTGGGGAGCAATGATTCTTCCAATCATGGAAAAGCAAGTTTTGTATGATCGCTTTGAATTTGATCTTCCTTGTTTCCTGCCAGCGAACAAATCGGCTCGCGAAACATCTGTCTCGCCCTACCTTTGCCCCTCCGATACATTTTCTGCGAATATGCTGGTCGCCCGTGACTCCGGTGGATCATCACCCACTCCCTCGTATTATGCTGGCTCAAGCTACTGTGCTAACTGGGGGCCAGCAGAAGGGCAAGCAACCAATCCGCAGCCAGCCGAGAGTCAATGGGTCAATCTCGATGCGACACCAGGCCCGGAATCAGTAGAATCGAATCCAAACTACGATCCTTGTCAGGGAGTGTTTTATCGCAACAGTAAAATAAAATTTCGTGACGTCTCAGACGGTTTGTCGAAAACACTTGCCATTGGCGAACGCCATAATGGTCCAATCCAAGATGAAAATGGTAATTTCATTACCTCAGGTGCCGGTCACTTAATCTATGAAAATGCATGGGCAGCTGCTTGCCGTGACGAAAATGATCCAGAGGATGATCACGGCCATATGGTGTTATTCGACACTGAATTCGGTCCGAATCGAGCTCGTCAATCGACTGATTCGGGAGTTAACTATGGGCCCGACCGTGGTGTTGTAGCACCGCATCAAGGAAATGCCCAATTCACACTCTGTGACGGTTCCGTACGGGCGATCAATGAGAGTATCGATATCAATGTTTATCGTGCCTTGAGCTCTCGCAGTCGGGGAGAAGTTATTGGAGAATTTTAGAATCAGTAGCCAGCTTCCGATGATGAATGAGCAAACTGATTCCTAGTACCATGCATCTACCATTTCCCGGGCATCGTCCTATTCTGGCGATGCCAGGGCGTACTCTCTTTGCTCACGTGACCAATTTAGAGGAATGTATTCAGCAGATACCGGAATCATTGGCTCGTTGGATACAAGTCACAACAAGCTTCTTTCCAATAACGTTTTGAGAAGACCTTACCTCTGACGGAATGTGACTGCACTTCAACACGGCACCTCTGACTACGTGTTCTTGCATTGCCCCGCGATTACCGCAGCTGCTATGGCAGCAGTTTCGATGCGGAGAATATTTTGACAAAGTGACATCTGTTGGAAACCATGAGTCTGTGCGGTGCCGATTTCTTCATCGGTAAATCCACCCTCAGGTCCGATAACAATGAGGAGATTATCAATTGGTTTCAAAAGGAGTGATTGCATCGGCTTCCCATCAGGACATGCTAGGATTTTCATGCTGGCAGATGAGGTTGTGAGAAGAGTGTGTAAGGATTGCGGTGGAGTAATTTCGAGAAGTTGATTGCGGCCAGATTGTTTGCACGACTCGATGACTCCACGTTGGAGGCGGCTCATTGCCGCAGCAGTTGGTTCGGCAACTGAGCGTGTTGTCGTGAGAGGCACAAGAGAGTCCGTGCCAAGTTCTGTGATTTTTTCAATAAGCCATTTCTGCCGATCACCCTTTGGTAGGGCGACCGCAAGTGTGAGTGCCGGCTTGTCAGGGAACTTTTCAGAGCGTTCTTGACCAAGACTCAGCTCGACGTGATTGCGTTCAATACTCACGACAGTAGCAGTCCACGACGTACCCTGTCCGTTAAATAATTCGACCGTATCACCAGTTTTGGCTCGCATAACCCGTGCAAGATGACGAGCTTCATCACCCTCAAGCCGGGCGGTATCCTTTGTGGGAGTCTGGGAAAGAAAGAATCGGTGGCTCATAAAACACAATCTTTGCGAACAAATAAACAAAAATAGGCGTCGATTCGTCATGACGCAGGTGCGTCAAGTTCGTACAACCTTCTCTTATGGTACGCGACAACTGGAACTTTACCGCGAATCCTTTCGAGGCAACCCGTACTCCGGCTTCTTTCTATTGTGGGAAGCCTCAGGAGGAGGCTCTCGCTCGTCTGGAGTGGATCTGCCAAGAACGTCAACGATTTGCGATCGTGGTTGGTGTTGAGGGGGCTGGGAAGAGTCATCTGTCTACGATGGCACTTCGCCGCGCGAGTGGATTGGGTGCTGAGACAGTCTTGCTCTCACTGCGTGGCATACCTAAAGGAGAATGGCTCCCGCTTCTCCTCGAGAGGTTTCCACTCGATTATGCGAGCCGCCGCGAGTCGATAACGGATTGGCAGAAATTAGAAAACAGGCTTCGTGAAAATAGACTCATGGAACGGTCCACGGTTATCTTTGTAGACGATATTGATCACGCTCCGGCTGATGCCATCGCAGGGATAGAGCGTCTCGTAAACAGTGCCGAACCACGATTTAGCTGGACAACGGTTGTGGGGACTGCAACAGAATCTTCTGTAGAAAATATTTCTCATGCACTTCGAAATCAGGCTGCTATGCGCGTCCATCTTGATCCGTGGGATACCGATGATGTTTGTACGTTTTTATCAACAGCAATAGCACGAGTCGGTGGTGATCCAGCCATTATTCCATCTGCTACAGCTGATACCGTCGCTCGTTTTGCAGGAGGACTTCCACGTCTTGTGAGCCGCTTGGCACATCTTTCCTTAGCTGCTGCAGCTGGAGATGGGCTAGCGAATGTTGATTCTTCGACGGTTGAACGAGTCTGGCGAGAACTGTACCCGGTAAGTGCACCACATGATTCAATCACCAGAACTGATGGTCCCCATGATGCCGGGTTGGAGCGGACAGGGGGACGTGTCCGGGCTGTCCGCAAATTATTTGAATAAATAGGGATATTCACGGCAGCTACTGAAGTCTGTTGTCATTTGGCTAAGATGCACAACAATTAAGAACTTCGTCCTGTTTGTATCGGAATTTATTCGTGGCAAAACGTGTCTCACCTTCCATGCAGCCACCATCACGCCGTCGCATTGTTGCGGTCTCTCCTGATGATGGTTCAGCAATCGATCTGAAGCAGCCCGAATTTGCTGCATTTCTGGCATGGATGGTTCCGGGTCTGGGGCATCTTTACCAAGGCCGCACCAAAAAAGGTGCGGTGTATATGTCCGTTATCCTGACGCTCTTCGTCGTTGGTCTGTGGCTGGGTGATGGACGAGTGGTGTATGCATCATGGCGACCAAACGATACTCGATGGTGGTTTGTCTGCCAGGCGGGTATTGGAGCTGTTGCAGGGCCGGCAGTTGTCCAGTCGGTCTCTATGACGGGCACAAACCACGAGCCATTTTGGCTCGCAGGATGGATGACGCCGCCACTTACAGAAGGACAGCTTGTTTCACGTGAATTTGCAGATCGGCTTGTAACACATGATCCGTACATCTTTGAACAAGACTTTTGGGATCGCCCGCCATACAAACAGTTTCGAGCGGACCAGATTTCTATGTGGCATCATAAGCTGGGACGATTTTTTGAACTCGGCACGCTGTATACAGTTCTCGCCGGTATGCTCAATATGCTTGTTATCTATGATGCCTGGGCGGGGCCGATGCACCCGTTCGTGAAGGAAGAAAAATCGACTGTGAATCCTGATGAAGAAAGTAATGACGGTACATCAGCATGACTAATAACGTGATTGATTCAGATGCCGCATCATGAGGGTGGTCTTCAAGGAAAATGAATTATGGATTTCAATATCATCGTGTTTGCGCTTTTTCTCGAAAACATACCGATGCTCTTTTTTAGCCTGCCCTTGATTGCAGCAGCTAGCGTGATATTTGCAGCAACGCACCACGAGTCACCACCGGTTATCTGGAGGGCAACTGCCGAATGGGCAATGTGGTTGATTGGTATTCTCGGTGCTGTACTTCTGGTTGTCTTTATTATCAGTCGCTTAGCGTAAGGTTACGTATCAGACTCTGCGGATACAGAATTCTCTTGGATCGCCAGGCGACGTAACTGCCCGCAGGCCGCATCAATTCTGGAGCCTTTCCGCCTTCGAGTCTGGACATTGACGCCTGCATTACGAAGGACATCAAGAAAACGCTCACGAGATACATCGGTAGGTTCTTCCCACGGAAGACCGGCAACCGAGTTGTACGGAATGACATTCACCAAGGCTGCTCGTTTGCCTAAAAAGCGAGCCAATGCTCGAGCGTTATCAGGAGAATCATTGAGATTTCCCAGTAAGACATATTCAAAGGTAAGACGACGACCAGACGTTTCCCAATACCGATCTGCGGCTGCCAAAATTGCATCAATACCGATTGATTTATTGACAGGAACAAGTTTCGTTCGTAGCAGGTCGTCAGCAGCATGGAGAGATACTGCAAGATGATAACCAGGATTTTCCTCGCAGAGCCGGTCAATAGCTGATGGTAACCCGACAGTTGAAATAGTGATTCGCCGTTGTGAAATCCCAAGACCTTCAGGATTCTGTGCCATTGCAAGAGCAGGCAATAAGCGATCAAGATTTGCAAGTGGTTCGCCCATACCCATAACAACAATATGACTTAATCGTTCATCCTCTGGTAATAAGCGTGTGAGCCGTAGTAATTGCTCAACGATCTCCCCAGTTGTCAGGTTCCGGATCACTCCATCGAGACCACTTGCGCAAAAGACACAGCCCATGGCGCAACCAACCTGTGATGAGATACAAACGGTGCGTCGAATTCCATCGCGTAAGAGAACACACTCGATCTGTTGCCCATCATGCAGTTGCAGTAATAACTTTTCCGTCCCATCTTCAGCGACTTGATGCCGAGCAACACTAGTCGTCCAAATCCTTATCTCAGAATCTAATTGCAATCTGAGGGCACTTGGCAGATCGGTCATGTCAGCAAAAGATTCTGCTCGTCGCGCGTGAAGCCAGCGATAGATTGCCTTCGCCCTCCATGCTGGCTGACCTGCACTGGAAAGCCAGGCCGGAAGATCAAACTCCGGATCAAGCACATGAGGTTGGTTATTTGGCTGGGCCGGTACCATCGTGAGAGGAGTCGTATTGGGTGGCATGAGTCATTTCCAGTGAAAGACCGACTGGCGTGAGGTCGGAGAAGCATGTAAAGTGCTAGTGAAAGGGAGAACGTTCTCCCTCGTTTTCTATCCTTCTGAGAATACTAATCGTCACAAATGAGCGAGCAGCAATTTGAAGAACGAACGAAGTGGGTTTATGACGAACAGGCTTTTCCAGTCTGGAATGAGTCGTTTGACAAAGATGACCGCACTGAGATGATTCGAGAAGATCTTTGGGCAGGTCGTAGTATTGCAATTTTGTTGGCCTCTCTGGTCGCAATCGGTCTGATTCTGGCTGGTATTACCATTAACTTTGTAACGAACTGGCAATAGTCGTGGATCAGAGTTGGTAGGAAATGCTCTTTTTGTCAGCCCTTTGTTCACTGAGTACCTACCATGCGATCGTTCTGGGATGGGCATCCATCGATCCATTATCTTACATGAGAACTGAAACTCTTTGACAAAATCGTCTGAGTGCATGAACCGAGGACCGGAGAAGTTGCCACAATCTTTTCCGGTGCGAGCTAGTGAATACTATGGAGCATCACAAGTCATTACAGGCAGGCCCAGCGGATGAACTCGTACTTGATGCACCTGCCAAGTTGAATCTCTCATTAGCTGTTCTCGACCGTCGTCAGGATGGTTTCCATGAGATCGAGAGTCTTATGGTCCCAGTCTCTGTTTCAGATCGGCTGCATGTGCAGCGAGCACCAGCGGGCGTATTCTCTCTTGAAGTTACTTTTGCTGGAAAAATTGGATGCGAAACAGGTCAGTCTCTCGCTCACGATGTTCCTGAGGATGAGACCAATCTGGTACTCCGTGCAGCTCGTCTGCTGGCTGAACAGTCAAATTGTGACGCTGGTCTTACGATTCGTCTCGAGAAGCACATTCCCTCCGGTGCTGGTCTTGGTGGCGGATCGAGTGACGCTGCAGCTACTTTTCTTGCTGCAGTGAAACTGTGGAATCTTGATTGGTCGCTTGATCAGCTTGCTACCTTATCTGCAGAGCTCGGAAGTGACATCCCCTGGTTTTTTGCAGGGACGGCTGGTGTTGTTAGTGGGCGAGGTGAGCAGGTGACGCCGGTAGATGGCATTCCTGCATACGATGTCGTAATTGCCTGCCCATCAGAAGGTCTTTCAACAGCACAGGTCTACGCGGCGTGTGAACTCGATGCTCATCGCCGTGGTGAAGCGTCAGCGCTGGCTACAGCCTTGCAAGGGAACGTACTCCGACAGGCTCTTCCGCTGATGCACAATAGTCTCCAAGAACCAGCCCAAACTCTTGCACCATCAGTGGATCAATTACTTACGGATATGGCAAAGCACAATGCATTGCATCCGATCCTCACAGGGAGTGGAAGCGCCTGTTTTAGTGTGTGCCGAACAACACACGAAGCAAGGCAGCTGGCGGCGAGCCTCGAAGCCGCTGGATGGCCTTATGTTGTCGCGACTCGACTCGCACCACGGCGACGGGGACATCGCCCTTGGTAATTATGGAATAACATGATGTACTACTGACGTGGGGTTACCGGTGAGATGGCCAATGGGGGAATGCCATGGAGATCACTGACGTCAGAATCAAGCTTGTTGAGAAGTCAGCTGAAAGGCTCATGGCGTTCTGTTCAATTACGATAGACAATGCGTTTGTCATCCGTGATTTGAAATTGATCGGCGGCCCTCATGGGCTCTTTGTGGCAATGCCAAGTCGGAAGTTGTGCATCCATTGCGGGGAATGCAATTCTAAAAATCCACTGAAAGCTGCATTTTGCAATGCTTGTGGAAACAAAATGATCAGGCAACATCTTCCTCGTAATGATGATGGTCGTGTGCGTTTATATGCAGACATCGCTCATCCTATTAATGCAGAGTGTCGTGAATTCATTCAGGACAGCGTGCTGGCTGAGTACGAAGCTGAAGTAATCAAAGCACAGGAGCCTGGATATGTGTCACGGTACGAAGCATTCGGTGACGAGTAGTCTAGGAGGAATCTCCGCCTCAACCATCCTGCCTGACAAGGGCATGGAAACAATCCTTGAGTTTTTGGGTGATTGGACCAGGAGTGCCTTCGCCAACTGTGCGCCCATCAATCTCTACGACCGGAATGACTTCAGCTGCTGTTCCGGTTAAAAAACATTCTTCAGCAGTGTACAGATCATGTCGTGTCAGGGAGGTCTCTCGGCAATCAAGGCCTTCTTTGTCTGCTAACTCCATGACGGCTGCCCGGGTTATGCCTTCGAGAATACCCGCGTCAGGTGGTGGTGTGAGTAATCGCTCACCCCGAACAACGAATACATTATCTCCTGTGCATTCAGCGACTTCTCCCTTGTGGTTGAGCATGAGTGCCTCGACACAGCCAGCTTGAAGGCCTTCAAGCTTAGCCATGATGTTATTCAAGTAATTCAGTGACTTGATTCGAGGAGAGAGCGCTGCTGTTTGAATCCTTTGCGTTGCAGCAGTGACGATTCGAAGCCCTTGCTCGTAGAATTCCTTCGGATACAGACTGATCGTATCGGCAATAACAATAACTTGTGGGTTACTGCACTTGTTTGGATCGAGTCCAAGCGTGCCAGTACCACGCGTAACGACCAGTCGTATGTAGCCATCTTCGAGGTTGTTCGCAGCGAGCGTATCAAGTACTGCTTGTGCCATGCGGTCTTTGCTCATTGGAATCTCGAGACAGATTGCTCGGGCGCTTGCCCACAGTCGATCAAGGTGTGCATTGAGCCGAAAGACTCGTCCTGAATAGCTACGGAGGCCTTCAAAAACACCGTCTCCGTAAAGAAGTCCATGATCAAAAACACTGACGCGAGCGTCTTCTTCAGGGACGAGGTGGTCATTCATGAAGATGGTTCGAGACATTGTTTGTAGTATCCTTTTGGCAGAACTGGTTCGACATCGATCAAGCTGCTGATCCGGTTGCCCCCGGGTTGATCATATCAACGGTACCAGCAGCAAGCCGAACAATACCACGAGCCTGGCTGGCGATATCAGCATCATGTGTGACGAGCACTATAGATAGACCGTTGTCCTGGTTCAACTCAGCAAGCGCTTCAATGATCCCTGCACCACTTTCTTCATCGAGGTTGCCTGTAGGTTCGTCAGCAAGCAAGACTCGCGGCTTGGTGATTAAAGCACGGGCTATGGCTACTCGCTGCATTTCGCCTCCAGACAACTGTCTTGGTCGATGATGTAGCCTGTCGCTCAGGCCAAATCGATCAAGGAGCGCTTCTGCCTGTTCGTGTGCTGCTCGCTTTTGTGAGAACCAATTGAATATGCCATGCCGAATGAGTAGAGGTGCAAGCACGTTTTCCAAAGCGGTGAATTCAGGGAGTAAATGATATGCCTGAAAGACCATGCCAATCGAGTTGTTTCGGAGCCGGTCTTTTTCTCGACCAGGCAGGTTGTCAATTCGTTGTCCATTGATCCAGACTTCACCACTGTCAGGAGCATCAAGGAGTCCCATGACGTGAAGCAGCGTGCTTTTTCCAGATCCACTCTGACCGACCACTGCAAGAAAGCCACCCTGCTCAAGTGTGAAGTCAACGCCACGAAGAACATCCAGGGTGGTTGACCCGGACTGATACTGCTTGTAGATCTGCCGAGTTTCCAACATCGGCGTCTTCTGTGCTGGCATTTCTAAATCACTCATGTCGCAAAGCCTCGACTGCATGGAGGCGGGCTGCTCGCACAGCAGGTAAAACACTCGAGCCAATCGCAATGGCGACTGCGCCGACGATAATCCAGCCAATTGTCACCGGGTGAACGATCGTTGGAATCTGAAAAAAGTAGTAAATGGATGGGTCAAACACTCTTGATCCTGTACACCATTCGACCGCTTGCCGTATCTGATTGATGTTCCAGGTGATACTCAGGCCAAGAATGAGACCGGCACCGGCACCAACAAGACCAAGGAACAGCCCGTATCCCAGGAAAATACCAGCGATACCTGAAGACGTTGCCCCAAGAGCTTTCAGGATTCCAATATCACGTGTCTTTTCAACAACAATCATAAAAAATATTGCGAGAATGCCGAATCCTGCAACTGCGATAATAAGAAAGAGCAGGATATTGAGAACGGCCATCTCCATATCAACTGCTGATAGAAGCGGTCCCTGTTTATCCTTCCATGTTGCAATTGCATAAAGATCTGACGGAAAGACTTCTCGTAAACGATCTCGAACCTCGTTGAGTTTTGCATCTGGTTTCAGGCGAATCTGAATGGAATTCACACTGGGAATACCAGTTTGTGGATTAATCATGCCTCGCATTCGCTGAAGTGCATCGATGGGAACAAAAACAAAGTTTGAGTCATATTCACTCATTTTACTTTCATAGAAATCAACAATCGTAAAATTGTCACTAACAGCTTTGGGTGGTGTGCCGGCTGTCGGGAAAGTTATTTTGACGTCATCACCCGGTAGCGAGAGGAATTGATCCACTCCCTGACGGTTTCGGAAGCTTGCTAATCCAATACCGGGCACGATGCCCGTGAACTGTTCTTCAGCCATGTCCATGACATGCCCTTGTTTTGGCCGAGCTGTCTGGAACGGATTCGTTCGCTTTTCATCCGTGGCAGCCGTATCAGATGGTGTTTCAGAAGAGTCGTCGGCGGGACTCGTTGCGGCAAGCATGGCATCAACCTGTTGGTCGACAGAGCGTGCCGGAGAGTTCTCTGCAGAATTTTTTGATTCAAGCCGCTCTTTCCAGAGACGTTCTCGATTGACGCGCATTCGACGGTGTGGCCAGCCCGCATGCTCGAGAGCAGGTCGGGTTGGAGTCTCAGTTGGATTCTGGCTATCAATTGTGTCGTAGCCACCCTCTCGTAGATCAAAAGAAAGCTGTTCTCGGTTTGCAGGGTGCTGAAGATATCTGCCAAAGTCACTTACTTGTGCATGGGTTTTTGGGTCAATGCCGATGAACATAACTTGCCGTGTAACCCACTGGCCACGGACCTGAAAACTGAGCATGGCCGGCACAGCAACGGTTGGAGTCATACCGGCTATCTGATCACCTGCAGCTCGGTTTATTTCATCGATGTGCCATTGTGGATCCTGAAAGCCAGAAAGAGAGTGGCTTTCAAAAACAATATCAGAGAGGATTCCGTGGATACGGGTTTGCATTTCATTCGAAAAACCCGCCATGACCGCGTTAACTACGATCATTGTCGCCACGCCGAGCGTCACGCTAATGACGCTTGCCAGTGCTATCCATCGCGTACGAAGATATCGCCAACAGAGAAGAAGTTTGTACATAGCGCCAACGCAGCATCAGCCGCCAGTGTGGGGACGATGAATTGGAAAGAGGATGACGTCTCGGATTGAGCTGGCCTGTGTCAAAAACATGACAAGGCGATCAATTCCAATACCGAGGCCACCGGCTGGTGGCATGCCGTGTCGAAGTGATTTAATGAAATCATGATCCATTCGGGCCATGGATTCATCGTCGGAAAGACCGTCTAACTGTGTCCGAAAAAGCTCTTCCTGGAGATCAGGATCATTGAGTTCTGTATAGGCATTGGCTAACTCCATGCCAGCAACGTACAGCTCAAATCGCTCAGCAATGTCCGGAGCATCACTTTTTCTCTTGGTCAGTGGGCAGACAGCAGCTGGATAATCAATGACGAAGATTGGGCCGGAGAGTGTCTTTTCAACCGTTTCCTCAAAAAGTTCACTCTTGATGACATCTGGGTGCCGGCCCGCTGTTTCAATTTCATGCTTTGACGCCTCAGCCGCCACGCTCGCTGGATCCTCTGGGTCACAGCCCGTCACCTCAGCAAGCAAGTCATCGTATCGCTTTCGAGGAAAGGGTGGCTTCAGGCTGACGTCGTGCCCCATCCAATTGAATGTCTCCGGTGTGCCTGCGGCCTCAGCGGCTGCAACGAGTACAGCTTCTGTCAGGTCCATCATGGAGGCGTAATCACCATAGGCCTCGTATGCCTCCATCATGGTGAACTCAGGATTGTGTCGGGGGCTTATGCCTTCGTTGCGATAGACACGACCCAGCTCAAAAACTCGTTCCATCCCACCAACAAGCAATCGTTTCAGATGGAGCTCTAGAGCGATTCGCATCACCAGTGGCATGTCGAGTGCATTGTGATGAGTTGTGAAAGGACGGGCTGCCGCTCCACCAGCGGTTTCTTGAAGTGTTGGTCCTTCAACTTCAAGATAGCCACGATCGGTAAGGACACGCCGTATTGCCTCAATAATTCGGCTTCGAGCAACAAATCTGTCGCGTACACCCTCACCGTGAATCAGATCGAGGTAACGCATCCGTTGACGCAACTCTGGATCGACGAGGCCGTGATATTTATCGGGCGGTGTTTCAAGTGACTTCGTGAGGAATGTCAGACTGCTGGCGAAGATTGTCATTTCACCAGAGTTTGAATAACCAAGTCTGCCTTCGACTCCGATAATATCACCAAGATCAAGGCAGCCCACGACTGGCCAGGTATCTGGGCCGACCTGCTTTTTACCGATCATGACCTGAAGGCGGCCAGTGCGGTCAACAATATCAAGAAAGACCAATCGACCAGCATTGCGGAGTAGCATGATGCGGCCCGCAACGCGAACGGTTGGCCCATCATCAGCATCCTGGGCGATGGATTCTCCCTCTTTTCGAATCGATGCAACAGCTTGGGAGTTATCGAATCGACTGCCCCATGGATCGATCCCAAGTTCCTGAAGTTTTGCCAGTTTATCTCGACGTGCCTGGAGAAGAGCAGTGACAGTAGACGAAGGCTGATCGGTATCAATTGGTGACGGAGAAGACATCTGTCGGTTCTAGGTTTCCTGAGGATACGAAGGACTTCCAACAACGGAATAACTCATTGTCTGCTTTTCTCACAAATTTCGAAAGGGCAGCCATCCCAGAGAGAAGCCATAACCGGACTCTAGTCGAATACGGGGCATTCAGGGTACAACCCGGACCTATAATAAAATGATGTTGAGACGAGCCTGAGACCTCAGAGTGACCAGTGACAATGGATCTACGAGCCCACCAAAGACCGGCATTATTCAGCGTCGAAGTACGGACGTCCCAGTGGGACAATATGGTGTTTTGGTACCGAAATATTCTCGGCCTCCGGGTTTTGGTCCGTGTTGTTGATGATGGCTATGCATTATTTGAGGCGGGTGATACGCGGGTCGCAATCCTCAGTCGGGAGAATGCCGGTGAGGCCAGTGGACGTTGGAGTCTCGGCTTCGAGGTAACGGATCTAGAGGCTGCGTGCATTCGCCTTCGAGAGGCAAATGCAGATGTTGTTGAACCGAAAACTCATCCTGAGGGATTTCGAGAACTTGTGACCAATGACCCCGATGGAAACCTGCTTCGGCTCTTTGCGTGGCCAACAGTCTAAGATCGCCGCCTCAAAAAATCGTCTCACAATGAAGATGATTGTTTACCAACCACTGGTTGTGAGTCGTATACGGCAAAGATGCATGTCGGCTGTCATGAATAACGAACGACCGTCTTCGCCAAAGCAGCAATTCGCTGTTTTCTGTCCGGTGAGAATTGTTCCAAGGTGAGTTCCATCTGCTGCTATGACCAAGACACCACCCGGACCCGTTGCAAACAGGTTTCCTTTCGTATCAACCGCCAAGCCATCAGGGTTGCCTTTTCGCTTTGCTGAAAGATTCCTAGCATCAAAAAATGTTTTTCCAGCGTCGAGCATTCCGTTGTCACCGACATTGAATACTTTCAAGATAGGCTCATCAGGATCAGACTGTGCTACGTACAGTTTTTTCTGATCAGGTGAAAATGCAATACCATTTGGACGTGTCATGGTCTCGCAGAGGAGATCAACGGTGCCATTTGGCTGCACCCGAAAGACTCCACAAAAGTCTATTTCTCGTCGTGCATCATCGAATCCATCAGGAAGTCCGTATGGAGGATCTGTGAAATAAATTGCCCCGGAGGCATGAACAGCTAAGTCGTTGGGGCTGTTAAAACGCTTGCCGTCCCATGCATCAGCAAGCGTTCGTTTACCACCATTTTTTTCAAGCACACTGATTCTTCGGTCGCCATGCTCGCAACAGAGCAGTCTGCCTTCTGTATCGAGTGCAAGGCCGTTGCTTCCTCGTTCTTTTCCGTAACTCGCCGGGCCGGTAAATCCAGCAGGTTCAAGAAAAACAGAGAGCCCACTTTGTGAGTTCCAGCAATGAATGCGATTATTTGGAATGTCGCTAAATAACAACGATTGAGAAGGAAGGCCCCCGTCTCCATCCGGAATCCAGACAGGCCCCTCTGACCACTTAAAACCCTTTGCAAGCACTTCGATTGTGGCGTTGGGTGAAATGAGTGCGTCAATATCTGGATGCAATCGTTCAACACTTCCAACAGTTGGTAGCCCGTCAGCTGCTGCTTGGCTTGCAAATATTGATGTCATGATTGTAATGAGGAGGTGGAACAGAAATATGCATCGACATGGTGCGTTCTTCGCCACAATTCATTTCTCCAGGCAGTTTGTCAAAAGACACTCGGTCACGTAACGAACAATGACTTCTCCACCGGCACGTGTTTCACACCCGCCTTGGACTATCGTATGAATGGATTCTGAAACTGGTGTAATCTATCCATCAATGACAGAAAAACATGAATACTTCGGGAGAACAGTCTACCATGAAGTTTTAGAAGGCCTCAGTAGATCCTCTTCAATAACTCGAATTCTGTACGGTTTGTAAAGTCGACGGATCTTTTTCTTGCAGAAGACCTCGTTCCAGGTAATCAAGAAACGTGATGAAAAGTTCATGCTCAGTTGATAGCAATACGCGTTCTTCATCGAACAAGAGTTCGCCTACAGAAGGTTTTGGCCTCACGACATTAACGGCGCTAGTCATTACGGGCATGATTGGCTCTGGCGTTTTTGTGACATCAGGCTTCGCGCTTGAATCACTTGGCTCACGGGTGTTTGTGCTGGCTGCCTGGTTTGTTGGTGGCCTTGTCGCTCTGTGTGGCGCGGTCGCCTATGGAGGCCTTGCACGTCGGTTGCCAAGGTCTGGTGGCGAGTATCTTTATCTTTCCCGTTGGCTCCATCCATTTTGTGGATTTCTTGCTGGTCTTGTGTCGTTAACAGCTGGGTTCAGTGGGGGGATAGCTTTTGCGGCAATGACATGTCAGGAGTATGCCAAAGGTATTCTGGCATTACCGGCATGGATGCCCAGTCAGACGATTGCAACTGTGGTGCTGATTCTCTGTTGCCTGATCCATGTCGAGGCAGGGCGGGTTGCAGCACGAATCAATACCACCATTGTGCTTCTGAAGATTCTGACACTTCTATGTCTCATTGTGTTCGGGTATTCAGTTGTTGGCTGGCCACTGGAAGCTACAGGAAAGCCAATGGATGTTCCGCTACCAAATGCAACCATCGGTGGATTCGCGATGGCGGTCGTGTGGGTCATGTTTAGTTACACAGGATTTAATGAAGCAATTTATGTTGCATCAGAAGCTCGTGTGGGGCGACGAACGGTACCACTGGCTCTGCTTGTGGGCACGCTGATTACGACGTTTCTCTATTTTGCAATCAATGATGTTTTTCTTCGTTCGGCACCAGTTGCCGATTTAGCTGGTCAGTCACAGGTTGCAGCGGTTGCAGCTGCGGCTCTTGGTGGTGAAACCGCTGAGTGGTGGATGCGATTCGTCATTGTCCTTTCGACTCTGTCTGCCGCAGCAGGAATGACAATGGCCGGTTCACGTGTCGCCACAGCAATGGCAGACGATGGACTTTTACCCAGATGGCTACAAGGACAGGCTGGGCGAAGCAGGGCAGTCGTACTTCAAACGAGTCTCGCCCTGATCCTCGTCTATGTGTCGACGTTGCGAGATTTGCTGGGCGCTCTTGGTGTGACGCTCTCCTTGTGCTCAGCCCTGACTGTCGGAACGCTCTTCTTGTCCAAGACGCAGGCCCGCGATAAGCCTGATGAATCAACACAGCCATCGCGGTTTGTGTTGGCTGCTGCTGCAATGTACTGCGGTGCGACACTTCTTTTTGCCACACTGTATGGATGGCATGATCCATGGCAGTGTGGCGGAATTCTCGCCATTTTTGCTCTGGCGGTCGTACTCTGGCCGTGTGTGAGTTCCTCAGCGCTCTCGCACGCTAATCATTCTCAATACGACTGAGTATCACAATTAAAAAAGTAGCAATAGGACCCACCAGCAATGAGATGAGACACCATGCCAGTCCACTCCGACCTTTTCCTTGCGCTAGGCCGGCATTGATAAGAGAAAGTGTTCCCCAGCCGACAAAAAAAGTTGAATCGAACATTTTTTAGACCGTGATCTATGACTCAGAGTCCTGCCAGGCTGAGACGGGAACACAACTACAAAACAGATTCCTGTCGCCATGCACATTGTCGACTCGACCGACTGGAGGCCAGTATTTTTTTCGCTTTAATTCAGCGACAGGAAAGACTGCTTCCTCTCGAGTATAAGGCCTTGTCCAGTCCTGATCTGCAATACAACTTGCGGTGTGTGGTGCATTGATGACAGGGTTATTATCTTGTGGCCACGTGCCTTCCTCGATGTGCCGAATCTCTTCACGGATAGCAATCATGGCTTCAATAAATCGATCAAGCTCATGGAGATCTTCACTCTCTGTCGGTTCAACCATCAGGGTGCCAGGAACTGGAAAACTCAATGTCGGTGCATGGAATCCGTAGTCAATAAGTCGTTTGGCAACATCTTCTGCAGTGATACCACTTGTTTCCTTCAGTGGCCGAAGGTCCAGAATGCATTCATGGGCAATGCGTCCATGTGTCCCTGTATAGAGCGTGGGATAATGATCTCGAAGCCGTACGCTGACGTAATTGGCCGCTAAAATTGCAGCTTCCGTTGCGTGTCGTAACCCTGAGCTGCCCATCATGCGACAGTACATCCAACTAATTGGGAGAACCCCGGCATTTCCTAGAGGTGCCGCAGAAATCGCACCGACTCCGCCACTCGTTTGGACACCACTGGTTTCGTGGCCTGGCAGAAAAGGCACGAGGTCTTCAACAACACAGACTGGCCCAACACCGGGCCCTCCACCACCGTGTGGAATACAAAATGTTTTGTGAAGATTGAGATGACTCACATCACCACCAAAGTGCCCGGGTTCGGCGGTTCCAACTAATGCATTCATGTTTGCACCATCGATGTACACCCGCCCACCATGATCATGGACAATGTCACAAAGATTCTTGATCTCAGATTCGAAGACGCCGTGAGTGCTTGGGTACGTAATCATCACAGCAGCCAACTGATCAGTGAACTGCTCGCACTTTTCCTGAAGTTCAACAAGGTCGACATTTCCTTGGTCGTCACAGCCGGTGACAACAACTTTCATGCCGGCCATCTGTGCGCTTGCAGGATTTGTTCCATGAGCTGATGCTGGAATCAGGCAGATATTTCGGTGACCTTCTCCGCGAGCACGTTGCCAGGCCCGAATGACAAGGAGTCCGGCGTATTCTCCTTGGCTTCCAGCGTTCGGCTGAAGGCTGATGCCTGCATATCCAGTGGCTTCACCCAGCCACTTGCAGAGCTGATCCTGGAGAATTTGATATCCCTGAAGTTGGTGAGATGGTGCAAAGGGATGGATGTCAGCGAACTCGGGCCAACTGATCGGAATCATTTCACTGGTTGCATTCAGCTTCATGGTGCAACTTCCCAATGGAATCATTGTTCGGTCGAGTGCAAGGTCACGATCAGCTAATTCACGAAGATACCGGAGCAACTGGGTCTCACTGCGATGTGCATGAAAGACAGAGTGGGTGAGGAAGTCGCTTTTCCGAATGCAGGTGTCCGGAAGAAGTGACTGAGTTGATGGTTCACATGTTTTCAGGTCTTCGACAGAATTTTCCGGTAGCGTGAAAACGTCCCACAGAGTGCGTACGTCAGCATCACATGTCGTTTCATCAAGACTGATTCCGATATGATTCGCATCAATCTTTCGGAGATTCATTCCGGCATCCTGCGCGCGCTCTATAAAGGAATCGGTTAACTCACCAGTTTGGAGACACAGCGTGTCGAAGGCGTGTTGATTCGTTATTTCTATACCCAGCTTCTGAAGGCCGGTTGCGAGAAGAGCGGTTTTCTTTGCAATACTCTCCGCAATTTTCTTGAGCCCCACGGGGCCATGATAGACAGCGTACATTGCCGCAACGACAGCAGGCAGAACCTGCGCGGTACAAATGTTTGAGGTCGCTTTCTCGCGACGGATGTGTTGTTCTCGAGTCTGCAAAGCCAGGCGATATGCTGGTCTTCCGGAATGATCAACGCTGACACCGACAAGTCGTCCCGGCAGTGACCTCTTGAATGCGTCGCGGCAGGCAAAGTAGGCCGCATGCGGACCTCCGCAGCCCATAGGCATACCGAAGCGTTGCGTTGATCCCACAACAATATCCGCACCCCATTCACCTGGTGGTGTGAGAAGTGTCAATGATAAAGGGTCTGCAGCAACACAAAGGAGTGCCTTGTGTTCGTGAACTCGATCTGCAAGGCCGTGCCAGTCCGGTATGTCACCTTCTGTGGTTGGGTACTGCACGAGGGCACCAAAATATGTTTCCTCATCAACCATGTCTGCGACATCACCAATAATGAGATCAATACCCAGCGGCTCCGCTCGTGTTGCCAAAACTTCCAGTGTCTGTGGATGGCACCTTCGGTCGGCTATGAAGGTAGACTCCTGACCTTTTTGCATTCTGTGGGCTAATGTCATTGCTTCGGCAGCAGCCGTTGCTTCATCAAGAAGAGAAGCATTCGCGATAGGCATGCCAGAGAGGTCACAAATCATTGTCTGAAATGCAAGCACTGCCTCCATGCGGCCCTGAGAGATTTCTGCCTGATACGGTGTGTAGGCGGTGTACCAGGCAGGATTCTCCAAAACATTTCGTTGGATAACCGCTGGAGTATGCGTGCCATAGTACCCCTGACCCAAGAAACTTTTGCAGACGTTGTTCTGCTGGGCGACAGCCTTCAGTTCTGCAAGTGCTTCTTGCTCTGAGACAGCCGATGGTAAATCCATCACCGTTCGCCTCAGGATGCTCGCTGGCACAATTTCTTCAATCAACGCATCTCGACTTTTTGCTCCGATGGCTTCAAGCATGAAGTGCTCATCGGTTGGTGAAAGGCCAATGTGTCGACCTGCAAATTCTGGATTGTCATCAGATGCAGTCGTTTTGTTACACGCAGGTGCGTGAGATTCAGATGAAAGAGTGTGTGGAGAAGCTGTGCCAGAAGACATACAAGGTTCCTTTCCTGACTGTGCCGACGCGTGTTGTGCGTGCTGTGGCAACTGACGTTGTGTTCTATCCGCCAGAGGAAACAGTATGGCCGAAACCATGCTGGGAACCCTGTTGTCCTTGGACCTGAGAGATTCACCCGTGAGCATCGGCTCGGGGTTTGCCCCTTCGGTGGACGCCGCCTTTTGCGTTGTCACTCTCCAACAGAATTATAAAATGTCAGTACTTTTGCCTGAGCGTTCAGCCTTCGGCGGTCTTTCGACTCTCTCCTGACCCTTTCTATCATAGGGTCTGCCAGAAGAGCCGGCAACACATCCCAATCAGATGTGTTCCTCGAACAGAGTTAAGCTAGGCAGGACAATCGACACCAGTCGGATATTTGTTGCTGGATAGCGTCACGAATCTTTCGGATTTCTACCAACTTTTCTTCATGGTTCCCTGTCACCGTTGATGGATCTGGAAAGCTCCAATGTTCACGGGTAACCAGTCCAGGAAAAGACGGGCAACGTTCCGCGCTTGTTTCATCACAGACAGTGATCACACGGTCGTAATGACGTCCCTGTTGAAGAACTTCATTGACGCCGGTAGTGACTGCACTTGAGATGTCGATGCCAATCTCTTGCATCACTTCGACAACGAGCGGATTAAGAGTGCCTGGTTCAATTCCTGCGCTTGATGCCAGGAAGGAACTTTGGCACATCTGATTTACAAATGCTTCTGCCATTTGGCTACGAGCACTGTTATGAATACAAACAAATAGAATTTGTTGTTGACTCGCTTCTTCACAACATCCACTGGTACCGACGCCACATTTCTCTGGTGCAAGGCAGGCGGTGTGATTCGTACCAAGCGTAAAGAGTAAACCGGACGGTGTCATGTCAGCCAATTCAATCGGATAGTGTGCCGTCGTATTGCCTTCATACTCTATTTCAACTGCAAGTTCATCGGTTTTGAGCACCTGCCTCCCGAGTCGAATGATCTCTGCAAGCGTTGTTGTTTCCAGCCGGTGATCGAGGTCATCACCCGTCCAGAGTTGGAGTTGGCATGTCACCTGGCTTCGTTGTGTTCCTCCACAGTCAATAAAGTCCTTTTGAATGCGTCCTACTTCGGTCACATGGAAATGAGCAGGTACAAATGAGTTGTCAGGAAGCATCCAATGCATAGGTTGCGATGGATGTGCGTCTAGACAATCAAGCAGTTCGCGTATGTTCATAGATGTTGGTTTCAAGATGCTGGATAAAAGATTGTTTGAACGAACATAGTAAATCAGTTTGTGGCCGATCCAACATTCTTCCATCCTAGTCTCGCGTGGGACTGAATGTATTTGGTAAAGGTGCCCCCCCACCGACAGAGGAGTTGTTGGGAGTCTGCCGATGGGGGAGCGATTGGCAGAGGGTTTATAGAAACGTATTGTTCAAGTCGTGTTAAATCGGCTCAGTTACACGAAAAACAAATAAAAGCATGCACGCGGCTCTGAAGGTGATCGGTGCTTCCAGTGAGACACGACACGTCCCCGCCGGTGAACCGATTTCAGGCATTTCCGAGCAGGGAAGTAAGGGTATAAATACCCAAAAATGGATTTGGAAATATTTGTTTGCTTTTGATGAGGAGGGTGTTTGCAAACAAGGTTTCACAAACCTGGCAGCCCATTCTCATTCAAAAGAGGGGGTTCTCGAATCCTGATTATGGATTTGTTGAATAACGACTTCACTTTTTCCATTCAGACAGGTGAATAAATACTTGAGTCATTGAAACGACTCCTTTTATGGAAGGCGTATTCAATTGAATATCTACAAAAAGCGTGAAGGAGAGAACCACATCTTTGCCAGCCGCTGTTAGTGGCCCTCAGCATCTCTACCGAGTTCCTGATCAATCAGAATAAGGCCATGACCGTCTCCGCCAACTAAGGAGAGTCGATCGTGGACATCATCAGCTTCAGCAGTATCAGCAATTTGTTGTGGAACAAACTGTGTTATGAAACTGTGCGTGAGATGGTCGTTATGTTTGTCTGCCAGATCGATCAAGTCATTCATCCGTTGCATCAATTTATGCTCTTGGGTTCGAACTTGATCAAAAGCCACAACAGGATTGTCCCATTCACAGGAAGGCGCTTCAATTGTTGCAAACTTTGCTTGGCAGTCTCGGTCATTCAGGTAATCAACAAAAAGGCCCATGTGGGTCAGTTCACCAGCTGCTTCCGTACGAAACCATTTTGCCATTCCTGTTAATCCACGAACACTGGCCCATGAAGCCATTGAAAAATAAAGGAACGCTGCGGAGGACTCGATACGTATTTGTTCGTTCAGGGCGGCGGCAACTTCTTCATTCAGTGATAGTCGAAAACTCATCAAATTCTCCAGCGTTCAAAACAGGTAAGTGAAAGATTCGTTGATAGTCTACTTTTAAATCCTAGCAATCTAATAGCACTTCGGGCAGAGGAATCTTTTAACTTTCATAAAAATCTTTTTATAGACAGTGATAATGAGATTCATTCTCGAGAATCAGTATGGCGCAAGTTTATTTCGTATCGAGACACACGATATCAATGAAAATCTGCGCTTATTCCATTCGATTTGATATCAGTTTCACGACGAATAGAACGGTTTAACAATGTTCTGCTCAGGTACTGTGCTCTGCCAGTGTGTCTGGCAGACCTCTACGCGAACAGTCATGATCTCGCGGGTTCCTGTCTCTCGCCGCTTCGGCATATCGTGAACGGTGTCCGCCAGCAATACTGGTCTTGGGCACGAGGTATCTGTTTTTAAGCCGTACTGTCTTCGTACACCGCAAACTTCACCGTTTCGGTTCGCCGGTGTCGTTGCACCTTATCGAGGGAATTGCGCATTATCAGTATTTCAGCGATCCAGTCGCAGACGAGTCGCAAGATGCGTTTGCAGAAATGACGATATTTCGTAATGAGAATCGGGTGGAATGAAATTTTGTGAAAGAGAGAATATGAGATCAATTCGTGTGGTGTTGGTATTGGTGTGTGGTGCATTCCTGCTGGCTGGTTTGACACAGGCAGCTGAATCACCACAGGTAGCTGAGTACACCCACCACCTGGCAGCTTCAAAAAAGGTGCCAGGTCTCCATGCTGGGGAGCACCCGCTGCCGTTGCCTACAACGATGAGCCATATCGAGTACGAGAAAATACTCTTCCCGTTTATCAAGAGCCGAGCATACGCAACACAGTTAGGATGGAGTCACGACAAGTACGTGCGTGATACCGGTGCGTATGTGAAAGGGAAATACTACGGAACGCATCCCGCAGTCCGGTGCTTTTATTCACCGAAGGTGATGTACTGGTTAACAGGCAATCCGGATTTCTGGCCCGAGGGTCGGGATGCGGGGCAGGCGCCGAAAAAAGCACCTCGTGAAGGTACCATTCCCGACGGTGGAATGATCATTAAAGAAATGCTCCCACCACCAGCCGCTCGGTATGAAGGCATGACCGAAGAAGAAATTCTTGCCGTGTTACAGCTCCCTTCCTCAGCTGGCTGTGATGTAATGATCAAAGATAATTCTGGATCACCAGATGGTTGGTTTTGGGCAAGTGTGTATGAGGGTCAGAAATATGACAGCTCTGACTCCTTTGAGTATCCACAAGCTGGGTTTAATCTCGCCTGTGTACGGTGTCATTCTGTTGCTGAGGAGGGTGGGACGTTTTCGTCGCTTCGGAATATTACGGGTTTTCCGGGTGAACCGATACAATATTTTGTCGATAATACATGGCGAGAAATTCCAACTGCGCTGCAGCCCTATGACTTCCGCCATGATCCAGATCCTCCCAAGTTGCGTGCCCCACAGGGGCCGGGTCCAACACGACCAAGTTTTGAGTTTCTTAATACCTACAAATCTGCACGATACGTTACGTATCCAGAGGTGAAGAAGTTTCCAGCGGAGTCGAATGATCGTGTCACGCCACATGCTTCAATCCCTGAACGATTTCTGACATCAGATCAGTGCATGATGTGCCATAGTGCTGCCACTGGTCGGCACAGCGCAAGCCCCGTCATGTTTCTGGAAACCAAACGGGGAGGTCTCAACGTGTCACCGTATGGCGAGTGGCGATGGTCACCAATGGGTCTTGCGGGACGAGATCCTGTTTTTCATGCACAGCTTGAAAGTGAGTTATCACAACTTACGCGAGAATTACCGGGTGAGCAGGCCGATGTGTACGGAGATCAAGTAGTGAATACCTGCTTGCGGTGCCATGGTGCCCTCGGAAAACGACAGCATGAATATGACACAGGGCTAAAACCATGGGAAACAAAGGGCAAAGAAAGTCTCGATTGGTTTCACGTTGCCGATCCAAATCACCCGCACCATAAATACGGTGGCCTCGCTCGGGATGGAATCAGTTGCACCGTCTGTCACGGAATGGTTGAAGAGTATGCAGATCTTCAGGGTTTCTTGGCCAATTCAATAACGGGCCAATTTAAGACGGGTCCTGCAAATGAGATTTACGGACCTTTCAAGGACGTTGTCACCAAGCCAATGCTCAAAGTGCTTGGAGCCGCTCCAAAACACAGTCCTTTTATTCAATCATCACGAATGTGTGCGACGTGTCATGTGATTAATCTGCCAGTCCTCGACTGGCCGTTGGGGCATCCTCCTGCCGGGGTTGAACAACCGCCACAAGACCAGCTGGAACAATTACTTGCATCTGAAAAGACACCACAATTCCAAGGCTTTGCACATAAGATTGAGCAGGCGACGTATTTAGAGTGGCTCAACAGTAGTTTTCAAGATGAATTCGGCCGGACGTCCGAATCACGAAGCTGTCAAGAATGCCATATGCCCAAAGGGTATGAGAGTCCTGATGGTGATATCTCAATCGATCAGATTGCAACGAAGATTGCTGTACTTCAAGACCATGAATACCCTGAATCTGATCATTCAATTGCACGGGAGGATCATCATGTTCAATTTCGTAAAGAGGGTTTTCGGCGGCATACATTCCAGGGGATGAACGTCTTCCTGCTCGAAATCTTCAGGCAATTCAATGATGTGCTCGGAGTTCGATTACCCGATTATGAAACCGGCGTGGAAGGGATTCACTTTGCCATTGATAACTATGTGCAAAACGCCCAGAAAAATACGGCCACCGTTGAAATACTGAATGTGGAAACTGCTGGCCAGACCATAGCGGCTGATGTGAAAGTGACAAACCTGACAGGTCATCGTCTACCCAGTGGTGTTGGGTTTCGTCGCGTGTGGATCGAGTTTCTGCTTGTGGACAGTACCTATGGACGTGACCGGATTATCTGGTCTTCGGGTTTAACAAATGGTGCCGGCGTCATTGTTGGAGAGAATGGCCGAGTATTGCCGTCAGAATTTTTTGATGAGGTTGGAGATGGTCAACATCAACAGCAAGCGTATCAGCCGCACCATCGTGTTATCAGTAATCCGAATCAGGTTCAGATTTACGAAGAGTTGACTCAGAATGCATCCGGAAAATTTACAACAAGTTTTCTGCATCGGACACATGACGCAAAAGACAATAGGCTTTTGCCTCGCGGGTGGTCAGCAAAGGGGCCGAGCAGTGAGATGCCAGCAGCATTTGTTGAAGCGACACACCCACATGGTGTAGGAGAAGATCCGCAATATGCTGATGGGCAGGGTACAGATATTGTCAGTTATCGTGTCACGGTCCCGGAATGTTTTGATTGCCGAAAGTTACGCCTGAAAGCCACGCTCTACTCGCAGGCGTGGGCCCCGTACTATCTTCGAGATCGCTTTAGCGATATTCCGGAAGGTCCAGAGGGCGATGCCAGGCGTCGTCTGTTCTTCTTGATGTCACATCTGAAAACAGAAGGAACGGTTATCGATGGCTGGAAGTTTAAGATTGCAACTGACGAGGAAGAAATTACCGAGTCGAACGAGACGGATGCTGTAAGCAAAAAGCGTTGTAGTTGAAATGATGCATTTGTAGTATCCAGAATATTTCTGAGGGGGTGGGGCTGATGGATCCGGCTGTATTATTTTTGGCCATCATGTATTGTCCATGCGTGGAAGACATGGTGCACGTTGCCAACGTTTTGTATCTCACGTCGTATCTTGTTCGTGACATTCTCTGGTTACGCGTGCTCACAATTTTTGCTGGCTTGTCACTTCTTCCATTTTATTGCAACTGCAGTGACCATATTCTTTGGGCGCCGATAGCCTGGAATCTCTTATTTATGGCGGTCAATTCGGTGCAGATCGCCATCCTGTTACGGGAGCGTCGGCCGCGCCGTTTGGATGGGCCTGAGCAAGCACTCTACGACAACGTTTTCTCTGAACTCACCCCAGGCGAATTTCGCCAGCTGGTGAAACTAGGCGAATGGCGCGAGATTGAAGCTGGAACACTGATTGTGCAGCGTGACTCGGTGGTTCACGACATTCAGGTGCTGAAGCAAGGGGCCTTAGAAGTACGGTTAGGTGGAGAGATTATCGCTCGGAATGAACCGGGGCAATTCGTTGGTGAAATGAGTTTCCTTTCAGGTGAAAGAGCAACGGCTGATGTTGTCGCCACTGAGGCAAGTCAGGTCTTGGCTTGGTCTCAGGAAAGTTTGAACAAGTTGTTCGATAAAAAGCCGGCCCTTGCCTACAAAATGCGGGGCATTCTTGGCCGGGATGTTGTGGTCAAGTTACGGGCCCATGGGAAGCCGGTGGGATGAGTCCGGGTGTACCTGGCGTTATTCTGTTTCGAACTGGTCTTCGCTTACCGTGGCTAGGTTTTCAGCTGCAGTATTCAGTTTTGTGGGACCATGCCAGTGCGTTTCGAGGTGGTTGCGTTGAGCGGGATTGAAAAACGTTTGAATAGCTTAGCTAAACGACATCGAGGTGTTGTTCTGTGATTAGAACTGGTACTCAAGTCCGGCATTGATACCCTGGGCCCAGAAGCCAGTTGTCGATAGATTGAAGCTCGGCTCAGGTGTTCCCACAAGTGTTCCACCACCAAATTGTGTCGGGTTGACAGATGGATCGATCTGATCAGTGACTCGACCAACCGTCGTCCAGTAAATCAGTGAGTATCCGACAGAGAGTCGAAACTGTGACCAGATGGCATAGTC
>ERZ802830.1109-NODE-1109-length-26190-cov-12.308_pt1 | contig 26190 bp, 23 predicted proteins | sample MGYA00345654_ERZ802830 | MGnify/ENA primary metagenome ERZ802830 (study PRJEB30503, sample SAMEA104212375) | marine metagenome | biome: Westerlies Biome; feature: [SRF] surface water layer (ENVO:00010504) within the epipelagic zone...; material: water...
TCTAAAAGACTCAGAGTTTGTCCGGGCGATGGTTGGTCGTGAGGGCAAGATCGCTATACCTAGGTTGGGTGCGTTGGATGTTGCCGGCCTAAAATACTCTGATGTTAAAACATTGATCGAACAAACCGTTAGATTAAGGCTAATCGGCACCGAGGCGTTAGTCAGCCTTGGAGCGCCTAGAAAGATTAATGTATTTGCTGCAGGTGAAGTGCGTTCGCCGGGGAATTACGCGTTGTCGAACTCTACCACTGCATTGCAATTGTTGTTTGTTGCGGGAGGTCCGTCAGATGTCGGAAGTTTCCGCCACATCATTGTTAAAAGGTCGGGCAAGATCGTGGCAACTATAGATCTCTACGATCTTTTGCTAGAAGGTTCGTTGAACGAAGACATCCGTTTGCATAATGGAGATGTCCTTTTTGTGCCGCCGGTGAAGATAACGGCAGAAATTCGTGGCCAGGTCGTTCGACCTGCAAGGTTTGAGGTGGTTTCAGGTGAGACCGTTCGGGATGTTCTGAGGATGGCGGGCGGCCTGACATCTGAAGCATTGCGCAATCCATCCGTTCTACGGAGCCGGAAACAAGAATCAGAACTGCCGATCCTAAAGAATTTAAATCTCACGGACTCTGTAGATTTAGGCATCGAAATGGTTGATGGTGATTTGCTTACCGTATCCCGTTTGCCGCCAAGGTTTGACAATCCTATTATCATTGGCGGTGATGTAGATCATCCGGGTGTCTTTGCTTGGTTTGAAGGTGCGCGTATATCCGATCTTATTGCCAATATTGAGGGGCGTCTGAAAAAAACGGCGGACTTAGAGGTAGCAGTTATCGTACGACGTCGTAAAGATCGACTAAGCGTGGATGTTTTCGACTTCAACTTGCGCGCGGCGCTTTTGAATAAGGGTATGGCCGAAGATCCATTATTGCTTCCCCATGACGAAGTCATCATTTTCAGTCGAAGCCTATCTAGATCGGAAGTTTTAATGCCGCTGATTGCCAAACTCGAAGCTCAATCCTCCTGGGGCGAGCGTCCTCGCGTCATAGAGGTAAAGGGCGCCGTCAGTTCGCCAGGGAAATACCCTCTGATTAATGGGCACAGGGTTTCAGATCTAATTCGGTTAGCTGGCGGCGCAGCCTTTTTGGATGTCAATGTTGATATGGACATTGGGATCGTCGTGCGCCGGTCTGCGAGCTTGGCTGGCAAACTCAAGACGATCCCTTTTCGTCTGCATGAAGCGTTAGAAGGGGCGCATTCCGATGTGGACCCCGCTCTCGAACCGATGGATACGTTGTTAATATTTAATGACGGTTTAGAGTCCGGTGAATCTAATCGCCAGCAGTTGCTGGGGCCGATAGTGAAGAAACTCGAACGTCAGGCGACACGCGAGGAAAGGGCGCAAGTTGTGACGGTGGTTGGGCAAGTGCGAGAGCCGGGGGACTACCCGATATTAGGGCCTTTTGGCATTGAACATTTGATCAAACTGGCTGGAGGCTTTGCGGAAGGAGCGTATACCAAGAGTGCGGAAATCTTGCGTATGCGGATTACGGCAGAAGAAATTAGCGAAACGGAAAAATTTGAGGTGTCTTTAGCTCAACCGGTTACTCAAAAAACTGTCCTGCAAAGTCGTGATGTATTGCGCATTAATCAAATTCCTGGCTGGCGGCGCACTGAATTTGTAACTGTGGAGGGGGAGGTTTTGTTTCCTGGTACCTATGCGTTGCTTCCGGGAGAGAGATTGTCTGAGGTGCTGTTGCGAGCGGGCGGCTTGTCCAATCTAGGATCGGCTGAAGGAGCAATCTACACCAATATGGCGGCGCGAGACGCACAATTGCAGCAGGCAAAACAGTATCTGGGTGAGTTGCAGCGCAGCACTTTATTTGCCAAAGGTCAAAATAAGCCGAATCTAGCAGTACTGGAAGAATCTATAGAACGAGAACTCTTGGGGCGTATAACAATTGATTTGCCCGGTATTTTAAGTGGGCTGGACGATAGCGATCCTGTACTTCAAGGCGGTGATCGTTTGCATGTGCCCATGCAAGCTCTTCATGTGAACGTATTTGGGGAGGTTATGAAGCCCGGGAGTTTTAGCTTTAAAAAAGGCAAAAAGACGCGTGATTACATACGAATGGCTGGGGATCTAACCACCTATGCGGACGCTAAACGCATATATTTAATTAAACCTAACGGCTCGGTGGTCCCATTGAAAGGCAGGTCTCTTTTGCGATTTGACAACGCCACTAAAATACAACCAGGCGACGCTATTGTTGTCCCCGTGAATATGGATCATATGAAGCCGCTTGAGCGGGTCGCAAAGATCAGTTCTGCTGCTTTTCAGACGACCCTTAGCTTGTTTGCGCTTATGGGCGTGGCGGGGGTCCGGTGAGGCGAGCTTGAAGGCGTTGTGATTTGCGGTCGGCGCTGCCTACTTTTAATGCCCTAGCCTATTGAAATTGGTTCGAAAAACACCATTGTGACTTGCGCCGGCAATGCGTCAACGGAGAGCACTTAATGAGCGAAGCCCAAGCTGAAACCCTAAATTTTCAAACTGAAGCGAAGCAACTGCTGCAGTTGATGATTCATTCGCTGTACTCGAACCGCGAAATCTTTTTGCGCGAGCTTATTTCGAATGCGTCAGACGCGATTGATAAACTGCGTTTTCAGGCCATTGAGCAGCCAGACTTATATGGCGATGACAGTGAACTGCGCATTGATGTGACATTTGATAAAGACGCCCAAACGCTGTGCATTGCCGATAACGGCATCGGCATGAACCGTGACGAGGTGATCTCGCATCTTGGCACCATCGCTAAGTCTGGGACGGCGGAGTTCTTGGCCAATCTGACGGGCGATCAGAAGTCGGACTCTCAGCTGATCGGTCAGTTTGGTGTGGGTTTTTACAGTGCGTTTATGGTGGCCGATGAAGTAGAGGTCCGCACCCGCGGTGCTGCAGGCGGCGATGGGGTGGTTTGGCGCTCCGGCGGCGAAGACGCCTATACCCTTGAGGCGGCGGACGATCTGGAGCGCGGTACTCAGGTGATTTTGCATCTGAAAGATGATGCGTTGGATTTCGCCGAAGATTTCCGGCTGCGCAGTATTGTGCGTAAATATTCAGACCATATCGGCGTGCCCGTGCGGATGCTGAAAGCAGAAGTGCCGGGAGCAGACAGCGAAGACGGCGAAAAGGCGGCGGCGGAGCCGGAATTGGAGGCGGTGAACTCGGCCAAGGCGCTGTGGACGCGCTCGCGCTCTGAGGTGGAAGACGACGAGTACAAAGAATTTTACAAGCATGTGTCCCATGATTTTGACGAGCCGCTGCACTGGAGCCACAACAAGGTTGAAGGCAAGCTCGAGTACACCAGTTTGCTGTATCTGCCCAAGCGCGCACCCTTTGATTTGTATAATCGGGAAGCCCCCAAGGGCCTAAAACTGTATGTACAGCGGGTCTTTATTATGGACGACGCTGAGCAGTTCCTACCGTTGTATTTGCGCTTTGTTAAAGGCGTCATTGATTCTAACGATCTGCCCTTAAATGTGTCCCGTGAAATCTTGCAACAAGACGACCGCGTTACCTCTATTCGCAATGCGGTAACAAAGCGGGTACTGACCATGCTGACCGATATGGCGAAGAAAAAAACTGAGCAATATCAAGAGTTTTGGGATGAATTCGGAGAAGTTCTTAAAGAGGGCGCTGGGGAGGACTTTGCCAACCGTGAAAGTCTGATGAAGTTGCTGCGGTTTGCGTCAACCAAGAGCGACGACGGGGCAAAAAAGACGGTCAGCTTGGATGCGTATTTGGAGCGCAAAGTAGACGCTCAAGAGAGCATTTATTACCTCTGTGCGGAGACGTTCGAGACCGCGAGCCGCAGCCCGCATCTGGAGATCTTTAAAGAGCGTGGTGTGGAGGTCATTGTCCTCTTCGATCGTATCGATGAATGGCTTATGAGCATGCTCACGGAGTACGAGGGCGTCCAGTTCGTCGATGTTATGCGAGGGGATGTGACATTGCCCGGCGAAGCCAAAGCGGATGATGACAAAGACGCAGACGACGACAGCAAAGAGGACGAACATCCGCTGGTTGAACGCATCAAACCCATACTTGACGACAAAGTCGCCGGAGTGCGTCCGAGCAAGCGCCTTACCGGTTCGCCAGCTTGTTTGGTGTTGTCTGAAGATGCCATGGGCATTCAAATGCGTCGCATTATGGAGGCCAACGGCCAAGCGATGCCTGCGAGTAAGCCGTATTTTGAGTTCAACCCGGACCATCCTCTGGTGCAGCGTTTAGACAATGAAGCCGATGAGGATCGTTTTGGAGAGTTGGTTGAGGTGTTGTTTGATCAGGCCAGCTTGGCCGAGGGTGGCTCTTTGCAGGATCCTGCGACTTATGTAGAGCGGCTTAATCGGCTGCTGTTAGATTTGCTCTAGGTCCGTTTGGCCTGCATTTGAGCGCGAGCGTGGCTGGATTTCTAGCCGTTTAGGCCACAAGCTTGGGGTCCTCGGCTGAAGCCACTCAGGAGCGCATTATGGAGGTAGCGATTATTGGCGGCGGTAACTTTGGTACCGCAATCGCCAACATTGTCGCGGCCAATGGGCACACCACGCATTTATGGATGCGTGATGTTGAGCAGGCCCAGGAGGTGGCGCGGCGGCGCGAAAACCGCCGCTATTTGCCCGGGCATCCGCTGGCCGCCGGTATTAATCCCACGGCTGACCTTGCAATTGCCGCAGCCTCAGCTGAATTGCTCTTTGTTACCGTGCCTTCACAAAGTTTTCGTGAGGTTTGCAGCCAGATAGAGCCTTATGTCCGGCCTCAAGATGTACTGATCAGCGGCACCAAGGGCATTGATGCGAACGGTTTTCGATTAATGAGCCAATTGCTTGAAGATCATACGCCCAGTCAGCGGGTGGGAGTGTTGTCTGGACCTAATTTGGCGGAAGAAATCGCCGATGGCCAATATACCGGCACTGTGGTTGCTAGCGCGGATGCGCACGCTTGTTCACTGGTTCAGGACGTTATGCGTAATGAACGCCTGCGAGTGTACGTCAGCGCCGACTTATACGGTGTTGAGTTGGGTGGGGCACTGAAGAATATTTACGCGATTATTTGCGGCATGGCCGCGGGTTTGGGGGTTGGCCAAAACACCGTGGGCATGCTGATTACCCGTGCGCTGGCAGAAATGAGTCGGTTTGCGGTCTCTATGGGCGGGAATCCGTTTACTTTTCTTGGTTTATCTGGGGTTGGGGATCTATTGGTCACTTGTTCTTCACCGCTCAGCCGCAACTATCAATTGGGCCACAAAATGGCCCGCGGTATGAGCTTAGATGAAGCTTCGGAAGCTTTGGGCAAGCTCGCGGAGGGAGTGAATACGCTCAGGGTTGTGCGCGCCAAAAAGAACGAACTTGATGTTTATATGCCGTTGGTGGAAGGACTGTATCAACTGTTATTCGAGCAGCGCGACATGGCCGAAATCATTGACGTATTGATGAGCGCTAACGAGGGTATGGATGTGGAATTCGCCGATCCCCAGTATTGGCGGCCGAGCGGAGTGCCAGTAGATTGATTCTGGGTGATCTTATTCAGGACATTGCCCAGCGTTTTGACGCGGCCGGGTTGAGCTACGGGCATGGGACAGATAATTCTTGGGATGAAGCGGTTTATTTGGTGCTTACTGTTACCGGCTGTGCCGACGATGAGCAGGAGTTGGCGTATGAAGTTGATCCGCAGATCGCGGGCGAGATCTCGCGCATTGCCGATCGCCGCATCACGGAGCGTCGCCCGTTGGCCTACTTTTTAGGTCGCTGTCAGTTTATGGGGTATGAGTTTGAGTTGCAGCCAGACGTAGTGATTCCGCGCTCGCCCATCGGTTATTTGCTCGAAGATTGGCCTCAAAGTTTGCAGAGTCGCTGTTTCAAAGCACCAAGCCAAGTCCTTCGCGTTGTGGATGTATGCTCTGGTTGTGGCTGTCTTGGCATCATTGCGGCACACAATTTTCCCAATGCCCAGGTGACATTAATCGAACTGAATGCGCAAGCCGCTGAATTAGCGCGTCGTAATGTCTCTTATCACGCCCTAGAGGCTCGAGTTAGCGTAGTCGAGGGCGACGCGCTCAAGGTCTTGGCTCAATTGCCAGCAGGTTGGGATCTCATCATCAGCAACCCGCCCTATGTGGATGCTGCGGACATGGCGGCGCTGCCTGCGGAGTATCGACATGAGCCGGTATTAGGGTTAGCAGGCGGCGAAGACGGCCTCGCTTTGGTGGACGGGTTGTTGCCCTTGTTCTTAGATCAGCTTGATCCAGATGGCCTATTGATCTGTGAAGTGGGGGCCAGTGAAGAGGCCATGCGTAAAAAATATGCAGGGTTGCCACTGACGTGGCCTGAACTCTACGATGGCGGCGAAGGTGTGTTTTTGCTTGAAGGTTCCGCGCGGGGTTCTCATACTTCGCTCGGCTAAGAACTAAGCAAGGGCGATCGGCAGTGCGGAGCAATTATGGCGGGTAACAGCATCGGTGAAATGTTCCGTGTCACCACGTTTGGTGAAAGTCACGGTCGGGCTCTGGGTGCCATTATAGACGGCTGTCCGCCGGGATTGGAGTTGTCGGAGGCGGATCTGCAGCCAGATTTAGACCGACGTAAACCCGGACAGTCCAAGTATACGACCCAGCGGCGTGAGAGCGATGAAGTGCAAATTCTCAGTGGCGTCTTTGAAGGCGTGACCACTGGCACACCCATTGGGCTGTTGGTGTTTAATGAGGACCAAAAGAGCAAAGATTACTCGGCGATTAAAGACACCTACCGGCCGGCTCACGCCGACTATACCTACCAAAAAAAATACGGTGTCCGCGATTATCGTGGCGGTGGGCGTTCCTCTGCTCGGGAAACCACCATGCGCGTCGCCGCCGGCGCGGTTGCGAAAAAATACCTCGCGCAAAACTGCGGGGTGGAGATCCGCGGCTATTTGTCCGCGATTGGCGACATTCAGCCCCGATGTGTTGATATGGGCATTGTCAATGACAATCCGTTTTTCTGTGCAGATCCGGATGCGTTGGAATCCATAGGTGCGCTAATCGACGCTCTGCGTCGTGAGGGCGACTCTATTGGTGCTGAAGTGACCGTAGTGGCGGCAGGTGTGCCCGTAGGCCTAGGCGAGCCGGTATTTGGTCGTCTCGATGCGGACATAGCTGGAGCATTGATGGGCATTAATGCGGTTAAGGCGGTAGGTATCGGCGACGGACCAACGGTTGTTCGTCAACGTGGTACCGAGCATCGTGATGAAATGAATGAGCAGGGTTTTTTGAGCAATCATGCGGGTGGTGTGCTCGGAGGGATCTCTTCGGGGCAGGACATCATTGCAACCCTGGCATTAAAGCCCACCAGTAGTATCACAACCCCGGGGCAATCGATCGATACCGATGGTAATGCGGTTGAGGTGATTACCAAGGGTCGACACGATCCCTGTGTTGGAATTCGCGCCACACCGATCGCCGAAGCGATGGTTGCGCTGGTTTTGATGGATCATTTGCTGCGACATCGTGGCCAGGTGGGGCAATAACGCCGATCCGATTTGTCTTATGCGATGCACGCTCTTAGACTGCTGCGTCTCTTTCATTATTGAGTTTTTTCATGGCTCAAACCCTTTACGACAAAATATGGCAAGCCCATGACGTTGGCCAACGCACAGACGGCAATAGCCTGCTGTACATCGACTTGCAGTTGTTGCACGAGGTGACCTCGCCTCAAGCTTTTGAAGGTCTGCAGTTGGCCGATCGACCGTTATGGCGAGTTACCGCGAATCTTGCGACCCCTGATCACAATGTGCCGACCACTGACCGCGATAAAGGTTTTGCCGGCATCACTGATGAGATCGCCTTGGCGCAGGTTGTGACGCTGGATGAAAACTGCAAGAAGTTTGGTGTTCAGCAGTTCGAGATCAACGATCCGCGGCAAGGTATCGTGCATGTGGTGGGCCCTGAACAGGGCGCGACTCTGCCCGGTATGACAATTGTTTGCGGAGACTCCCATACCTCTACCCACGGTGCATTTGCAGCTCTTGCTCAGGGTATTGGCACCTCCGAGGTTGAGCATGTGATGGCTACCCAATGTCTTGTGCAAAATAAGGCCAAGAACTTTGCAATTAACGTCAGCGGTTCGTTGGCTCCAGGCGTAACCGCCAAAGATCTGGTGCTGGCGATTATTGGGCGTCTGGGGACTGCCGGCGCCACGGGGCATACCATTGAATATCGAGGCGCGGCGATTCGTGAATTGTCGATGGAAGCGCGCATGACGTTGTGCAATATGGCCATCGAAGCGGGTGCTCGGGCGGGTTTGGTGGCGGTGGATGATACGACGATCGAATACATTGCTGGGCGTCCGTTTGCGCCAAAAGGCGAGCAATGGGATCAAGCGGTTGCTTATTGGCGCACCTTAGTTAGTGATGACGGCGCGGATTTTGATCAAATCTTAGAATTAGATGCCAGTCAGGTTGCGCCTCAAGTGACTTGGGGCACCTCGCCGGAGATGGTGAGCGGGGTAGATCAGCAAGTGCCGGATCCGCAGTCCATGAGCGATGCCGTGCAGGCTGAGTCTGCGCGACTTGCACTGGATTACATGGGCTTGGAGCCCGAACAACCGATTACCGGCATCAAGCTGGACCGCATTTTTATCGGTTCTTGTACGAACGCTCGAATTGAAGACCTGCGCGCAGCGGCGGCAGTAATCGGCGGTGGACGTGTGGCCGACACTATTAAACAGGCCTTGGTGGTTCCCGGCTCCGGCTTGGTTAAGGCGCAGGCTGAAAAAGAAGGCCTAGCGCAGATTTTTATCGACGCTGGATTTGAGTGGCGATCTGCTGGCTGTTCGATGTGTTTGGGCATGAATCCAGATCAGTTAGGTAATGGCGAGCATTGTGCATCAACTTCGAATCGCAATTTTGAAGGGCGCCAAGGCTACGGTGGGCGTACCCATCTCGTTAGCCCGGCGATGGCCGCAGCGGCGGCAGTGGCAGGGCACTTCGTTGATGTTCGGGAGCTCAGCTGATGCAAGCGTTTACAGTGTTGGAAGGGTTTGCAGCGCCGCTCGACCGAGCCAATGTCGATACTGATCAGATCATTCCAAAGCAATATCTGAAATCCATCAAACGCACGGGATTCGGCGATTATCTGTTCGATGCCTGGCGCTTTACCGATCCCGGTAAGATGGGTATGACCCCGAACGAGCGTGCGCTGAATCGCGAGTTTGTGCTGAACCAACCGCAATATCAGGGCGCCTCTGTGCTCTTGGCGCGAGATAATTTTGGCTGTGGCTCCTCGCGTGAGCACGCGGTATGGGCATTGCAAGAATATGGTTTTCGCGTGGTAATTGCGCCGAGCTTTGCAGATATCTTTTTTGGTAACTGTTTTAAGAATGGAGTGTTGCCGGTAGCTCTTGATGCCGAAATTGTCGATGAGTTGTTTGCTCAGGTGGCGGAAGGCCTGCAACTTCGTGTCGATTTGGCCGCGCAAACTGTAACGGTGGTTGGTAGCGACAGCGTATTCGAATTCCATGTGGATTCGGCGCTGAAACAGAAAATGCTCAGCGGTATGGACGACATCGATATGACGCTTGCCGAGAGGGCGTTGATAGAAGACTTTGAAGCGCAACATCGCCAGCGTCAGCCCTGGTTGTTTCGCGACTGAATTACGGAACGCAAAACATGCAAAAAAAAGTTTTATTGTTGCCGGGCGATGGCATTGGCCAAGAGGTAGTCGCAGCTGCGACTGCGGTTATGGAAGTCGCGGCACAGCAGTCTGGTTGTGATCTCGACATTAGTGATGCCTTAATTGGTGGTGCGGCGATCGACGCGACAGGTGAGCCCTTGCCGTCTGCGACGCTAACGGCCGCCGAGCGGGTCGACGCTGTGTTGTTGGGTGGGGTTGGCGGCCCAAAGTGGGATGATCTGCCGACCCATCTGCGGCCTGAGAAAGGCCTGCTGGGTTTGCGTCAAGGACTTGGTTTGTTTGCTAATTTGCGCCCGGCGTTGCTGTCCGCGCCGCTGGCCGCTGCGTCTTCTTTAAAGACTGAATTGGTCGCGGACTTAGATATTTTGATTATCCGTGAGCTAACCGGAGGTATTTACTTTGGTGAGCCTCGGGGTGTCGAGGTGCGCGATAACGAGCGGGTTGGCTTCAATACTCTAGTTTATTCTGAGCACGAAATTGAGCGTATCGCGCGAGTGGGATTCGAGTTGGCGGCTAAGCGTAACGGCAAACTTTGCTCTGTGGATAAAGCGAATGTTTTAGAGGTATCCCAACTCTGGCGTGAGAAGGTGACGGCGTTAGCGCCAGAATATCCAAACGTAGAGCTGTCGCACATGTACGTGGACAACGCTGCCATGCAGCTTGTGCGTGCACCAAAGCAGTTTGATGTCCTCGTAACCGGCAACATGTTCGGCGATATTCTCTCAGACGTTGCGGCCATGTTGACGGGCAGTCTAGGCATGCTGCCGTCGGCCTCTTTGTCGGCCAGCGGAACCGGCCTGTATGAACCGGTGCACGGCACTGCGCCCGATATTGCGGGTCAGGATTTGGCCAACCCCTTAGCGACAATATTGTCCGTGGGTATGATGTTCCGTTACAGCTTGGATCTTCCTGAGGCCGCCGATCGGATTGATAAAGCTGTAGCGAATGTCCTAGAGCAAGGGCACAGAACAGCGGATATTGCAGCTGATGACGCGGATCCAGTGGGCTGCCAAGCCATGGGTAAGCTGGTGCTGGAGCAGTTGGTAAATTGATAGAGGAAGAACAACATGGATTCTAGTGCCGGCTACAGTGTAGCCATTGTTGGGGCCACAGGCGCGGTAGGCGAGGCGCTATTAGAGATTTTGCAGGAGCGGAATTTTCCGGTGTCGCAGCTTTATTTATTGGCATCGGAGCGCTCGGCGGGTAAGCGCCTGCAGTTCCATGGCAAGTCGGTGCAGGTCCAACGTTTAGACGAATTTGATTTTTCCCAAGTGCAGATCGGTTTGTTCTCTGCCGGTGGTGCGCTCTCCGCCGAATACGCGCCCAAAGCGGCCGCGGCCGGCTGCGTGGTTATAGATAACACGTCGCACTTTCGCTACGACGCGGATATTCCCTTGGTCGTTCCGGAGGTCAATCCGCAGTGTGTCGCGGACTTTAAGCCGCGCAATATTATTGCTAATCCGAATTGCTCAACCATTCAAATGTTGGTGGCCTTGAAGCCGATCCAAGACGCGGTGGGTATTAAAAGAATCAATGTGGCAACGTATCAGGCGGTTTCTGGTGCGGGTGCCAGTGGCATAAGTGAATTGGCCGGGCAAACTGCTAATTTGCTTAATGCCAAGCCGATCGAGTCTTCCACTATGCCGGTGCAAATCGCTTTCAATGCGATTCCTCACATTGGTGCCTTCCAAGATAATGGTTACACCATGGAAGAAATGAAAATGGTTTGGGAGACCCAGAAAATCTTTGGTGACGAAACGATTACCGTGAATCCCACCTGTGTGAGAATCCCTGTCTTTTATGGCCACTCAGAAGCGGTGCATATTGAAACAGCGGAACCTATTGCAGCGATCGAAGTTGAACGATTGCTTGCCAAGACACCGGGCGTGAAAGTAATGAAAGAGGGGAAATACCCCACTCCTGTCACTGAATCAGCGGGCACCGATCCGGTCTTTGTGGGCCGAATACGCGACGATATTTCTCATCCTAATGGTATTAATCTATGGGTGGTGGCTGACAATGTGCGTAAAGGTGCCGCGCTTAACAGCGTGCAGATCGCCGAACTATTGGTCGCGCAGGATTTATTAACCAACTGAGGTTGCAAATACTCAATGTGGGGTACTCCAAGAAATATGGCAAGAGTCGTCGCTTTGGGTCTCATCCTTTGGGCTCACAGCGGTGCAGCCGTAGAGTTGGCGACACCCCAGGTGGCGTCTTTTCAAGGGCAAAATCTCAACGCGTTCGTTGACCTGCAGGAGTTGCAGGGCCCGCAGGCGTCGCTGCAGGCGCGGATGGGCGCTGCCGAAGATTACGCAGCCATGCAATTACCTCGGTATACCGTGGTTGAGCAAATCAGCGTTGATGTGGTTGAAGCGCCATTGGGTGGTGCGCGTCTGAGTATCCGTAGCAGCCGACCCATCGTTGAGCCGAGACTACAGTTGGTGGTGCGGTTGGTCGACGCTGCTGAGGTTCAGCTGCGGCGCTTGTCGTTGGCTATTCCTGCACCACTAACCTCGAGCTATGCGGCGGATTTGCAAGAGTTCACGCCTAGTTTGGCGCAGCAAGACGACCCCGCGCGGCGTACGCGACTCACCCGAGAGAAGGATACGCTGTGGAGCGTTGCTAAAAATAGCCGCGAAAGTTCCACAGTGACCACACAGCAGCAAATGCTCGCTATTGTCCGTCTTAACCCGGATGCCTTCATTGCAGAGAATGTTAATGGGCTCAAGAGTGGTTACTTGCTGCGTTTGCCCGAATTGTTTGAGGCGAGCTTGTTGACTGCCAGTGCCGCGCTGCGCGAAGTTAAGCGCCAATATAAAAGCTGGGTTGATGAGGGTTATGCCCGAGCGCCAACAACTATTTCTGCATCGACGGAGGATTCAAGACGGTTGCGGATTCTTGATCCTGCAGATCCAAGCGCGGAGGTAAGTCCGGTCTTAGATCAACAGGGTGTCGCTCGGCCTAATGCCATAGAGCCTAGGGCTGACGCGTTCGCGCGCGAGATCGCGACGCAGACTCAACCTAGACAGGTGCGTGATGAAGTGCTTGGGGCAACCGAGCCAGATTCGATTGCGCAGCAGCTAGAGCTGGCAGAAGGCACTGAGGAGTCGGCGGTTGGGCAAATAAGCCGCTTGAATGAAGGCGATACGGCTCAATCCGCCGCCGCTGAAAATACTGATGCGGATGCCGCTGTGTCGCAAAGAACAATGCCGTTGCCGAAGGCCGCTACCAATGCGGATGCGGGCACTGAGCAATCTCAGGCGGAAAAGCGGCAAATTCCTATGGTTTCTAGTGCGAAGGCGCGCGATGAAGCAATGTCGCCTGGGCTAGTCGCTATTGTCGCAACAGTGCTGCTTACGCTGGCGCTGTTGTTGATGGCCTGGCGGCGGCGTCGCAATAAAGGGTCAGCATCCGAAGCGAAATCAGCACAACCTGAGCAGAGCGGTCAGGAGGATGAATTCGCTGTTAGAGAACCTACAGTTGCGAATCTTGATGCGGATACAGCAGCAATGCTGGATGATCTTGATGCAGAACCGGCCGGAGACTCGGCCGTAAGCCCACGAAAAAAACCGTTACTGGTTTCGCCAAGCAGTCTGCCTTCGATGACGGGCTCGTCGAGCGATGACGAAGACATTATCGAAACTCGGATTAAACTGGCTATTGCGTTCGCCGAGGTCGGCGATGAACAAGGCGCACGCGAGTTGTTGCAGGAAGTGTTGGAAGACGGCGACGAGGAGCAGCGAATGGCGGCGCAATTATTGATTGACGAACTCGACGATCAGAACTGAGCGCGTTTCACCATTGTTTTGCAATGACTAGTCAGCCCTATAGATACGCCTTAGCTGTGCAATATGCTGGGAGCGAATTTTGTGGATGGCAGCGTCAGCCGAATGTACCTACGGTTCAGGCGGCGTTGGAGCAGGCCACGACCCAACTTGCGGATGAGCCGATTGCTTTGCAAGTTGCCGGCCGCACTGACGCCGGCGTGCATGCTACCGGGCAAATAGCCGGTTTCAGTTCCAGCTTAAAGCCAGACGCCCGCAACTGGCAGCGAGGTTTGAATGCGCTAACACCGGCATCCATTTTCGTCAGTTGGGTACACCCGGTTCCCGCGGAATTTCATCCGCGTTATGACGCTACGTCGCGTCGTTACACTTATGTCTTTTTTGATCAGCGGCAATCGGATCCGTTCATTGCGGGACTGGCCTGGTGTTGTAATAGTCTCGATGCTGATGTGATGCATCAGCAGGCTCAATGCTTACTTGGTGAGCACGACTTTTCGAGTTTTCGCGGGGCGGGATGTCAGTCGTTGACCCCAATGCGCCGGATAGATCAAGTTTGGGTGCGTCGGCAAGGGGCGTTTGTTGTAATGGAGATCGAGGCGAATGCCTTTTTATTGCATATGGTTCGCAACATAGCATCGGCTCTTATGAGCGTAGGCAGGGGTGTGGCGCACAACTATCTGGCTGAACTTTTAGCTGCGCAAGATCGTTCTGCATTGGGGGTTACAGCGCCACCTCAGGGATTGTATTTGAGCCAGGTGCGCTACCCGCAATTGGTGCTCCCAAAAGTGAGCGCTGTACCACCGATTCTCCAGACTTAAGCGGCAGCTATCGGGTAGATAAATGTCCAAGATTTAGCGGATTCTGGCTCCCATTGTGCTTTAGTCATAGCAGGCTTGTACTTTCGTTGTTTCGCCTCTAAGACTAGACTGGGCATTCTGTACGGCGAGAGATTAAGGACGTTGCAAAAAGCGGCGCAACTTTGGTGCAAGATCTGTGGTTTGATCGAGGTGCAGGACGTAGTGGATACCGTATCTGCCGGTGTCAGTGCCATTGGGCTGAATTTTTATCCGGGCAGTGCCCGTTATGTGTCCTCGAGCCTCGGGCAGCAGTTGAGTTTGGCAGCCATTACAGCGGCACCAGAGTGCCAGCGAGTGGGTTTATTTGTGAACGCGGCGGCATCGGATGTCGAGGCGATTTTGGCGGCGGTGGAGTTGGATTTGTTGCAGTTTAGTGGTGACGAATCTGCAGCGTTTTGTCGTAGTTTTGGCAAACCTTACCTTAAAGCGGTAAAAATGCGCTCGGACACTGACTTTCGTAAGTTTGAGGTCGAATATGCTGACGCGTGGGCGCTATTACTAGACACTTATGATGCTGATCAGGCGGGGGGTACTGGGCGTGCTTTTGATTGGGCGCTCTGGCCTCAAAATAGTGACAAGCGATTGATTTTGGCTGGCGGTCTCGAGCCAGATAACGTTGCGTCCGCAGTGGCGCAACTAGCACCTTTCGGCGTAGACGTGGCGAGCGGCGTTGAAGGTAAAAACAAGGGAAGAAAAAACAGCGAGCGCGTGCGCCGCTTTCTACAGGAAGCAAGACATGGCTGAAGCCAACGAACACTCAATTTATGCACAACCCACCACAGATGGGCATTTTGGCGACTATGGCGGTCGCTTTGTTGCAGAAACCTTAACCCACGCCCTGGACGATTTAGCGCGGTTGTATGGCGAGGTCAAAGACGACCCTGACTTCAAGCGCGAGCTGCACACGGACCTAGCGCATTTTGTTGGGCGCCCAACACCATTGTATTTTGCCCAGCGTTTGACCGACGCTCTGGGTGGCGCTGCCGTGTATCTAAAACGCGAGGATTTGAATCACACCGGTGCGCACAAAGTATGTAACACCATTGGGCAAGCGTTGTTGGCAAAGCGGATGGGTAAGCCCCGAGTTATTGCGGAAACGGGTGCGGGCCAGCATGGCGTCGCGACCGCGACTGTAGCCGCACGTCTAGGCCTCAAGTGCGATGTCTATATGGGTGCAGAGGATGTGCAGCGGCAGAGCTTAAATGTATATCGTATGAAATTGATGGGTGCCAACGTGATACCGGTCACGTCCGGGTCAAAAACATTGAAGGATGCGTTGAACGAGGCAATGCGCGATTGGGTGACCAATGTTGATGATACTCATTACATTATTGGCACCGTAGCCGGACCGCACCCGTACCCTATGATCGTGCGAGATTTCGCTGCAACGATTGGCCAAGAAGCGCGAGCGCAGATGCTTGAACAGGTCGGTCGCTTGCCCGATGCGGTGGTTGCCTGTGTGGGTGGAGGATCTAATGCCATGGGTATTTTTTATCCCTTTATTGATGATGTGGACGTGGCGCTGGTTGGCGTAGAGGCTGGTGGCCATGGAATCGCTAGTGGCGCCCATGCCGCACCCTTAAACGACGGCAAAGTGGGTGTTTTGCACGGCAATCGTTCCTATTTGATGTCTGATTCCGACGGGCAGATAAAAGAAACTCACTCAATCTCTGCAGGTTTGGATTATCCGGGTGTTGGACCGGAGCATGCTCATCTGAAAGATATCGGTCGCGCCACCTATGACAGCGCCACCGACGATGAGGCTATGGAGGCTTTCCGCTTGCTGAATAATCTTGAGGGTATCCTGCCGGCGCTCGAGACAAGCCATGCCCTGGCCTGGGTCAGTGCCAACGCGCCCGCTATGGCTAAGAACGAAATTATATTGGTCAACCTCAGTGGTCGCGGTGATAAGGATATTCTGACCGTGGCCGACATTGATGGAATCAGTCTGACATGAGTCCTGCGGATACGCGCATTCGCCATTGTTTGGACGCCTGCCGGCAAAACAACCGTACGGCCCTGGTGAGCTTCATCACTGCGGGTGACCCCGGCCCAAGTTATACCGTAGCTGCCTTGCACAGCCTGGTGGCGGGCGGTGTGGATATTTTAGAGCTGGGCATTCCATTTTCTGATCCGGAAGCAGAAGGGCCGTCTATTCAAGCCGCCAATGAGCGGGCGCTCGCCCATGGCGTTACCCTCGCTAATGTACTGCAGATGGTTGAGGAATTTCGTCTCAAGGACGCCACGACCCCGGTGGTATTAATGGGGTATTTGAATTCGGTATTGGCCATGGAAGATTTTGCTGAACGCGCGGGTGGTGCTGGTGTGGACGGCTTGATCATGGTCAATTTGCCACCAGAAGAAGGGGATCAACTGCAGCGAAAACTCGCCGCGAATAACATCGACTTAATCTATCTGCTGGCGCCGACCACTACGGATGAGCGTGCGCGACAAGTTGCCGCCAAGGCCAGCGGTTTTATTTACTACGTATCGCTCAAAGGCATTACCGGCGCCACTCACCTGCAAACAGATGAGGTGGCATCACGGTTACAGCAATTGCGTCAATACACTGGTTTGCCTTTTTGTGTCGGCTTCGGCATTAAAGATGCGGCCACAGCACGGGCTTTGGCACCTCATGCTGACGGCGTTGTCGTCGGCAGCGCGTTGGTTAACACCATGGCTGACGGCGGTCACGCCCGCGAGGTAGCCGGGCGTTTGCAGCAGCAAGTTGCCGCGATCCGCAATGGCATTGATGCGGCCGACCACGCGTAGCAAAGACGCAGCTCGATGAATCTAGATGCCTGGCTGGACTACATCGCCAATCAGCATCAACAAACCATCGATATGGGGCTCAGTCGTACCGAGGAAATGGTACGGCGCATGGAACTGAGGCAGCCCGCGCGCAGGGTTGTGACGGTAGCAGGCACAAATGGCAAAGGATCTACCATTACGGCGCTAGAGAGCTTGCTAGTGAAAGCTGGGCTGCGAGTATTTAGCACGTTGTCGCCCCATGTTGTGCGTTTTAATGAAAGGCTTCGCCTTAACGGTATGGAATTGTCCGATGATGCCATTTGTGCGGCATTTGCGGAGATAGAGCAGGCTCGTCAACTTAACCCTGTCGTAGCCTTGACCTATTTTGAATTTGCTGCGCTCGCAGCGTTGTGGTGCGCGCGGCAAAATCGCGTGGATGTTGTGCTCCTAGAAATTGGCTTGGGAGGGCGGCTGGATGCGTTCAATGTAATTGATGCCGATATCGCGGTGATTACCAGCATTGGCATAGACCATGAGAAATTTCTGGGTAACACCCGAGACGCTATAGGGGCCGAAAAGGCCGGGATATTGCGCTTCGGACAGCGTGTAGTGCTTGGCCCGGACATGCCTGCGTCCGTGCTTTCGCGGTGCCGGGAACTTAATGTACAGCCCTTGCGCGCTGGTGATGATTTTGTGGTGTCCGAGGGTTCTGGGCCGCTGCTCTGGACTCTGAGCTGGGGGCGCGAGCGTCTGGTTAATCTGCCTATGGGCAACCTAGCACCGAGCAATATTGCGCTAGCTCATCAGGCTGCGCTGGGGTTAACGCAGATTTCTAGTGCACAGATGAGGGAGACGTCAGCCCAGGCGTACATTCCCGGTCGTATGCAGCAGCTCAGGTACCGCGGGCGTTTACTTGTACATGACGTCAGCCATAATCCTGCGGCGGCGAAATTTCTCTGCCATCAACTTGCACAGCGTGATTTGCAACCGAAATATGTGTTGTGCGCAATGCTGGCAGATAAAGACCATGCTGCCGTTTATGCAGCGGTGGCAAATTTCACTGCGGCGCCATGGACATTGGTCGACACTCGGGGGGAGAGAGGTTTTTCCGCCGCTCAACTCGCAAACGCCATGCAGATAGAGTGTGATCAGGCGCCGGATATGCCAACAGCCCTGCATCAGGCACTTGCTTGTACGCAACCGGATGATGTTATTCTTGTATTTGGTTCATTTAACGCGATTGAGCAGAGCCTGTGGCTGCGCTCGCACGGTGATGCTCTATGAAAAGTGAACGTGCTCGGCTGCGGGTGACGACGCTTGTAGTGGCGTTTGCTCTCGCACTGATTTTTATACCAATGTTATTTGACGAACCCGCGACGGACTATCAGACGTTAGTGGTCTCTGGCAGCGGGCCTTTGAGTAAAGAGCGGGTTATGGCGTTACGCAATGAATTACGGCAACCATTGGGCGACAGTCCATCGGTTATTGATTTTGATCAAGCGGTGCCAGCCTCGGATGTTATGGAGCGCGTTCATCAACTGGCCTCTGAGGTGGACGTCGATGGCTATAACACCCAAGACGGCACCCGCTTTGGCGAGCCCATTCTTAAAGAATTAACTCAAGACAGTCGTGTATTGGCGATATTGGTTGCTCGGCATAATGACCGTGCAAAGGCCAAGGCACTGCGCGATGAGATGCGCGAACAGGGGTATGAAGCGTTTATTAGCACGGTAAAATTGGAAGTCGGAGGCGAAAATAGTTCGGAAAATATCCTACATCGTGTCGCAGTTGGTCCATTGCTGAGTCATACTGAGGCGGAGCGGCAGCGAGGGGACATTAGCCTCGCAAATAACGTAGCAGCCCGAGTGATGGAAATGAGTCAATAAGGCGATGGCGACGCTAGATCTAATAATTTGGGGCTTGATTATTGTTTCGGCGGTAATCGGGATGACTCGCGGCTTCGTCAAGGAAGCGACTTCGCTGGGCGCTTGGATTGGAGCGGTTGCCGCAGCGATGTTTTTCGGTCCCATTTTAGCTTCTACCTTTCCTGATAGTTGGGCGGAGAGTCCGCTTGGGTTAAACATCGCGTATGGGATGATGTTTACCATTGCGGTTGTGGTTGGATTGAACCTTCAGCTGCTCTTGACCAGATTGGTGTCTTCCTCTGGTCTTACCGGTACGGATCGCTTTCTCGGAATTATTTTCGGCGGTTTTCGTGGAGCCGCGGTAGTCACCGTATTGCTTATGGGTCTGCAAACCTTTGTCGGTGGCGCTTCTTGGTGGGAGGAATCGGATCTGAAGGATACCTATCTGGATTTTGAAGATGAGGTATGGAGTAGCTTGGACTTTGCCAATGAGGTCATGACCGATTTAAGAGCAGAGGGCGATGATGCGGATGTTCCCGATCTGCCCGATTTGCCAGACGATGCCGACATAGATTACGAAGACTATGACTATTGAATTTACTGGCATGGTGATCGAGGCCTTATAAGCGATGTGCGGAATTGTCGGACTGGTTGCTCATGAAGAAGTAAAACAAGATCTATACGACGCTCTTACGGCATTGCAGCATCGGGGGCAGGATGCCGCGGGCATCGTGACTAGTGATGGCCAACGCTGCTTTTTGCGCAAAGACAATGGCTTGGTCGGTGATGTCTTTCGCGAAGAGCATATGGCGCGGCTACAAGGTCATGTTGGTTTAGGCCATTGTCGCTATCCAACGGCAGGATCGGCCAGTTCATCAGAAGCTCAGCCCCTTTACGTGAATTCGCCTTACGGCATCGCTCTGGCACATAACGGTAATTTGACCAATACCGAAGAGCTTAAGAATGATCTGTTTACAGAAAATCTCCGGCATTTGAATACCAACAGTGATTCTGAGGTGCTGCTCAATGTGCTAGCTAACGAATTAAGCACGATGCACGCTTTGGATCCGTCTCCGACAGAGCTGTTTAAAGCGGTCGGCGCAGTGCACGAGCGTTGTCGTGGAGCTTATGCCGTAGTGGCTATGGTAATCGGTTCGGGAATCCTTGGTTTTCGGGACCCCTACGGTATTCGGCCCCTCGTATATGGGTCGCGAACCACGGCATTGGGTACGGACTATATGATTGCCTCCGAATCGGTGGCCTTGGATATTTTGGGCTTTACGCGTATTGCTGATGTAGCCCCAGGGGAAGCGATTTTTATCAGCGACAGTGGTGAAATCCATAAGCACCGTTGTGTTGCCGATACGCGTCTGGTGCCATGTATTTTTGAGCACGTCTATTTTGCCCGCCCGGATTCAATTATTGATGATATTTCGGTCTATAAGAGTCGGCTAAGGATGGGCGAGCGCTTAGCACGGCAAGTGTTGGCGCGATATAGCCAAAACGAGCATGACATTGATGTGGTGATTCCAATTCCCGACACAGGGCGCACAGCGGCGCTGCCGCTAGCTCATGAACTAGGAACTAAATACCGCGAGGGCTTTGTTAAGAACCGCTATATAGGCCGCACATTCATAATGCCGGGTCAGCAACAGCGGCAAAAATCTGTGCGGCAAAAGCTCAATGTCGTAGACCTTGAATTTAAGGGTAAAAATGTTTTGCTCGTGGATGATTCGATTGTGCGCGGTACAACGATTCAGCAAATCATTCAAATGGCTCGTGAGGCGGGCGCGCGAAAGGTCTATATGGCCTCGGCGGCGCCGGCTCTTCGGTATCAGAACGTTTACGGCATTGACATGCCTGCGCGGGAGGAATTTGTTGCCCATGAGCGCAGCGATGAGCAAGTGGCTCATTACATTGGCGCGGATTGGCTTTTGTATCAAAGTATTGAAGACTTGAAAGCAAGCACTCACGAGGGTAACCCCCACGTGCACGATTTCGAGTGCTCAGCGTTTGATGGCAACTATATAACTGGCGATATTGATGAGGCTTATTTGGCGCGGGTGTCTGCGGCGCGTAACGACCTTTCCAAATTGCAGCGCGAACTCGATTTACAATTTCAAAGCAATCGCCAAAGTAAGGAGAGCCGCTCGGCAGAAACCGCTGAGGACATGCTCGATTTGCATAACCATGGTTAAAGCATCAATGGGCGACAACAACTGATGGCTGGGCGGCGCCCAACGCCCTGCGTAGGAATTTGTTCGACCACGTATGGCGATCTGGTGTGTCGAGGTTGTAAACGTTTCGCGCATGAAATTGTGCAGTGGAATGGTTATGACGGGGACCAACAGCAGCGTGTCTGGCAGCGCCTCAAAACTCTCCGAGACGAGGTATTAAGTCAGGTTGTTCTGTGCCGAGATCCACAACGTTTCATTGCTTACTGCCATGCTGCCGAGCTTTCTCACCAGCAAAGCAGTGATGACATCTATGCGGTACTCGTGCATCTGGCTCAGAACACTTGCTCACTTGAGGCCGCCGGATTGGCGTTCAGCGATGACTGGCGACCCCAATCTTTGACCACTGAAACCGATTCTTTGGCGGCATTGCAGCTGCTGGATGCAGAAAATTACGTCCGTGCTCAGGCTCACTACGAGCGGAATTTTAAGGTCACAGTCTGATGTCGGTCGCGCCTGAATCGGTATTAGAATTTTTGCATGAGCCAACTCCGATCGGCTGGCAGCAGGCCGCTTGCGAGCATCTGCCAGAATTATTAATTGATCACGCTAACTGCGAGAAGAAAGCGGCAAGTAATGCAATCAGTCTGATTTACCGGTATGTGGAGCATCCGCATTTATTGCAGAAAATGTCGAGACTCGCGCGCGAAGAATTGCGTCACTTTGAACAAGTCGTGGATGCGATGAGCGATCAAGGGGTTGAGTATATTCAGTTGAGCCCGTCGCGTTACGCCGCAGGGCTGCATCGATTGATCAATAAACATGAGCCCCAGCGGCTGGTGGATTCGTTGATTTGTGGTGCAGTTGTTGAGGCCCGCTCCTGCGAACGTTTTGCTGCTCTGATTCCGGTGCTGCCAGATGCCATCGGACAGCTGTATAAAAGTTTACTGAAGTCTGAGGCACGACACTTTCAAGACTACCTAGACTTGGCGCGAGACTTTGCACAGTTCGTTGAGAAAGATATTGATATCCCACAGCGCATCGAGGTGTTCTTGCAAGCAGATGCTGAACTTATTAGTACAGCGGACACTGAATTTAGGTTCCATAGCGGCGTGCCAAGCTAAAGCACTCCAACTCAAATTCTTCTGTTTGCTGTCGGCACAACCAGCCGCAACCCTCCCAAGCACCCAAAACAATGCGATTTTTGTTTTCATTCACCTGATGGAGTCCGGGTCTATGGGTGTGCCCGTGAATTAACGTCTGCGCTGAATTGTGCGTCATAACTTCAGTAATGGCCTCGGTATTGGCGTCCATTATTGATTCAGCCTTATTTGCGTTTTCTTGCTTACTGCGGCGGCGTAGGTCCTCGCCAAAAGCGCGGCGTTCGGCGAGGCTCTGAGCTAAGAACTCCTGCTGCCATTGGACGCCGCGTAGTTGTTTACGAAGCGCTTGGTATTCCGTGTCGTCCGTGCACAGCAAGTCGCCGTGACAGAGCAGCAGGTTAGGATCCGGCTGGTGCATATCCTCGATTAGGCAAACCCCGGTGCGCTCGGCAAAGCGATCCTTAAATAAGAAGTCTCTATTGCCATGCATTAAGAAGACCGAACAGCGAGCTGTGGCGTTATTTAGGGATTGTGTTAGCGCTTGCGCGAGTGGGCTATCATCGTCGTCGCCAATCCACATTTCGACCAAGTCGCCGAGAATGTAAATTTCGTCCACCTCTGCGGCTTCACTGGTAAGGCACTCGTTAAAGCGTAAAAACTGCGAACTCGTTGGGTCGTCGAGATGGAGATCGGACATAAAAAGACGATGCATGATTCTTCGTGGCCTAATTCGGGAGCCAATCAATAGCGAGATTTGCCGCTGCTGCTAGCATGGTATTTTGCAACAGCGCGACTCGTGTCATCGGGCCGACGCCGCCGGGCACTGGGGTAACCCAGCCCGCAACTTCTTTAACCGCGTCGAATTGAACATCGCCGTAAAGTTTATTGTTGTCCCCGCGGGTGATGCCGATATCGATTACCGTTGCACCGGGCTTGACCCATTCAGGAGGCACGAGCCCTGGCTTTCCTACAGCACTGATCAATAGGTCAGCATGGCGGGCTCGGGCGCCAGTATCCTTAGTGAATTTATGTGCTGTCGTGACGGTGCTGCCCGCCAGTAATAATTCCAGGCCCATAGGGCGACCCACGTGGTTGGAGGCGCCTATGATTATGGCGTCGGTATTCTTAAAATCTGTACCAATGTGCTCTAACAGCTGCATTACACCCTTAGGCGTGCAACTGCGCAGCTCTGGCCGACGCAGAGCGAGCCGGCCAATATTGTAGGCGTGGAAGCCGTCTACATCTTTATTAGGTCTGATACGATCGATGATGCGATCTTCGTCGATATGTGCAGGCAGAGGTGTTTGTACCAGAATACCGTCAATGAGTTCATCCTCGTTGAGCTGGTCGATATGATTCTCAAGGGTCGATTGTGGGGTGTTTTCGGGTAAGTGAAGGGCGGTGGAGTGAACGCCGACTTGCTCACAGTCCCGGCGTTTGCCTTTGACATAGACCTCGGACGCGGGATCGTTACCGACCAGAATCACAGCCAGGCCGGGCTGACGATGGCCCAGAGCCTGCCACTCAGCGACCACATTGGTTAGCTCAGCACGAATCGATTTGGCGATAGCGTTGCCGTCAATAATTTGTGCAGCCATGAACGAACCTCAAAAAATGCTAGTTTAACTCCGAGCTGATGGAATCACTAACAGAAGAGCGGGGCTTAGGTAATTTATAAAACGGGCCAACAGGGTTTGACCATCTCAAAACACCTCAGTATTATCCCGCTCCTTCGCTTGCGGTGGAGTTCTCTACCGTTTCGAAATTCGGGGTATAGCGCAGTCTGGTAGCGCGCCTGCTTTGGGAGCAGGATGTCGGGAGTTCGAATCTCTCTACCCCGACCAATTTTCAACAGCAGCTTTGGTGCTCGAACGCTTAAACGGCGACCAAGCGTTGAAGGACTTGAGAGTCGAGCTTTAAGGGGCAGGAGTCAGGGTCGGCCAAGCATGCGCCCGTAGCTCAACTGGATAGAGCATCGGCCTTCTAAGCCGAGGGTTACAGGTTCGATTCCTGTCGGGCGTACCATTTGTTGTGATCTGGCCTCTGTCTCGGTCGATAAACTTTGATTCGATGCTGTCGGATGTAATGGTGGGCGTAGCTCAGTTGGTAGAGCTCCGGATTGTGATTCCGGTGGTCGCGGGTTCAATCCCCGTCGCTCACCCCATTTATTGGGATCAGATAGGCGTTTATTGGGATCAGATAGGCGTTGAGCAAGCAGCGCTCGGGTGGTGTGCTTGGGCTATCTTGGCATCCAGCATCCAGCATCCAGCATTCTGCGTTCCCGAGACTGCTTACTGAGCACTGGTTGCGTCGCTCCTGCCCTCACGACTCCTACCATTTCGTTCTTAGCGGCTTGCAAGATTGGCCCAGGATGACCGCTCCTCGCTTCCTGAAGTGGACCCGTTTGTGGGTCGCCTTTGGCTGTGCGCTTAAGGTTGATTTTGTCTGAGCATAGGTTCTCAAAGATGCGGACATAAGCGCTTTAGGGTTCGCCCGTAAAGGAGCTATGATCTTGGCGTTAGAATTATTGGGTGATGCGATGGCAACGCTGATTATTGGGAACAAAAATTATTCATCCTGGTCTCTGCGGCCTTGGGTGTTAATGGAAATGCTCGGAATGCCCTTTGTTGAGCATCTAGAGCCCTTTGAGGGGTCAGATAATTACGATCGATTTCGGGAGTTTTCTCCCAGCGGCAAAGTACCCTGTCTTGTCGAAGACGGCATCACGATTTGGGACTCGTTAGCGGTGGTTGAGCGTTTGGCAGAAATTGATCCTAGGGTGTGGCCTGAATCTATAGCAGCAAGAGCTTTCGCTCGATCAGTGTCATGCGAAATTCATTCGGGATTTACTGCGGTCAGAGCGGCTTGTCCGATGATTTGCAGGACGCAGTTCAGATTTCAAAAGGCTTCACCGGCGGTTGATCGTGAACTAGCCCGGTTAGATGAGCTGATAGCGCAAGGTTTGGAAACATTTGAAGGCCCTTTTATGGCTGGAGGACAATTTACAGCCGTTGATGCTTTTTTGTGTCCCATTGCTGTGCGGGTGAGCGGTTTTCAATTGCCGCTATCATCATCGAGTCTCGATTATTGCGCTCGGTTGCTCGCTCTAGAGCCGATGCAGCGCTGGATCAGTGAGGCCAGGGCAGAGCCTTGGGTCGATGAGCAGGAGGAATTGACGGCAAGGAAGAATGCTGTAGTGCTGACGTCGGACCAAGATTTGTGACGTGAATATCTGCGGGTCAGGTTAAGCAGATTCTGCTTGTGAATGACATTTGGTAGGATGGGAGGCATGGAAAAAATTCAGCGTAGCAAGAGAAGGTCTTAAATATTCAGCTCGGGCTTAATATAACCCAATCTCAAAGGTTGGAATCGATGCTGTGAAAGTGCCCATGAGAGTCAGCTATCCAGAGTAAGCCTCAAAGAGTCAGCCTCAAAGAGAATGGTTCTAGATGAACCTCAAGGGGATGCAAAGGGGTCAAAACCCCAAAGACCGACAAGGCTCGTAAGAACATTAGCCATAAAAGTTTAAAAAGAGGACAGAAAGGAATGAACGATATTGCAACACAGCATGAACCTTTTCGCGCAGAAGTCGCAGAATGGCTAGAGGAGAATTTCCCAAAATCGCTCAAAGGAGCGGGTATTGCGCCCTTTGGAGGCGTCGAGGGTGAGATCCCGGTCCAGGGCGATGCGGCCGACTGGCGTGATCGCCTTGCCAGTCGAGGCTGGGGCACGCCAACTTGGCCTGCAGAGCTCGGTGGCGGTGGGCTCTCCCATGATGCGGCAAAGGTGTTGTCTGAGGAAATGCACAAGGTAGGGGCCATTAACCCAATTCCTTTGCTGGCGGGTATGGGGGTGACAATGGTCGGGCCAACCATCTTGGAATACGGCACGGATGACCAAACGCAGCGCCATATCCCAGGACTCTGCAGCGGAAAAATCCGT
>ERZ802830.1111-NODE-1111-length-26148-cov-15.3335_pt1 | contig 26148 bp, 22 predicted proteins | sample MGYA00345654_ERZ802830 | MGnify/ENA primary metagenome ERZ802830 (study PRJEB30503, sample SAMEA104212375) | marine metagenome | biome: Westerlies Biome; feature: [SRF] surface water layer (ENVO:00010504) within the epipelagic zone...; material: water...
TCGACATTTCTTTTCTTAATAATAACTTCTTGGCTAAATGCATCTTTTGCAATAAAACCTATCAGGAGAAAAAGAAAAAGGTTAATTTGTCGTCTCATACTTTAAAATTGTTTCTTTGTAGTGACTAAAATCGTACCAAAATCATTTAAATGTTTCGAATTTTTTTAAAAATATTCTTTTTTCTTTTTCTCCCCGAAGTTCTTATTGCGCAGTTAAACCCATATGACTTGAAATGGGGTACCAATTATAGATATCGAGATGTCTTTACTACTAAAGTTATAGATCTCGATTCAAATTTTTTTTACACTCAGGGAGTAAGATCAGGATTATTAACTTCAAATAAATGGTATTTAGCGAAATATGATAGGAGAGAATCTAAACAAATTTGGCAGGTTGAAATGGATAGGATTTTATTTAAAGGCTTGCCGACAAATTTAGTTTCAGTTAATATTGTAGATGGCGAGTTTTATTTGTTTTTGGAGTCTTTTAACAGACGTGATGATAAAAAATATCTTCTTTTACAGATTCTCGACCAAAAAGGAGATCCAAAAGATTTAAAGGTTATTGAAAGTTTGGATTCCAAGAGAAGAAATCATGGGAATTTTGAAATAAAATTTTCTCAAAATCGAAATAATTTCATGATTTTTTCGAGCCCAAGATTTAGTCTGAGAGAACCAGAAAAATTTGCGATATCAATATATGATCGGGATCTAAATTTGAATTGGTCCAAGGATATTCAACTTGATGTGCTAGACAGGTATTTTCGAATTCAGGACATCGATTTAACGAACAAAGGTGAAGTGTACCTTATTGGGCAAAAAACCATGACAAGTAGGGCTCAAAATAATTTTTGGTCTCGCCCGTACTCTGATTTTTTGATTTATAAAATCATTGGAGAAAATGATAATCTTCTTGAAATCGATTTGAACCTGAACACTATTTTCATCACAAATCTGGGTTTAGAACTAGATTTCTCAGATAATATTGCCGCGATTGGTGGTTTTTACTCGGAACGCGAGTATAGAAATTCATCAATTAAAGGGATGTTTTATTTAACGATTGACCAGTCTGCAAATAATAAGATTTCCTCAGAAATTGTCCCTTTTAAGAAAGATTTCATAGATGGATTTAGATTTTTGGCGAGATCTAGGCGTGGAAATGAAATTAGAGAGGATTTTGTTTTTAGACATTTTTTACACCGAGAAGATGGAGGGGCATACATTATAGCTGAGGATTATGAAATGGAAATACGAACAGTGCAATCGAGAAATACCACCATTACAAACTATTATTATTACTACAACGATATTATAGCTGTCGGGATCTCACCATTGGGTAAGATTGAATGGTCTGGACATATTCCTAAGCGACAATTTTCGAAAAATGATGGTGGATTTGCAAGTAGCTATCTTCCTTTGGTTGATGGTCAGCAATTACACATACTTTTTAATGACCACTCCTCAAATTCTAAGAGGTTCGGGGATCGCAGACCTTTGTCTACTCGAAATTTTAGATCATCAAATTTAGTTTGCGTATCAATAAATGAGAATTCAGAAATGCACTATAATATTCTATTCAATAATCGGAAAGAACGTGTTTTAACATTACCTAAGAAAAGTGCAAGTAATGTAAAGTTGCAAAGAGATGCGGTATTGTTTTCAAGTCTAAATTCCCGAATTAAATTTGGAAGCTTTTTACATCAGAAATAATGACCAAAAAAAAGAATTTAAGATCTTTAAAAAAAGAAGAGCTTAAAAAATTATTAATAGATTGGAAAGAGCCAGGTTTTAGGGCGAATCAGATTTATGATTGGCTCTGGGCAAAGGGTGTAAGTAGTATTGATGAAATGCGCAATATTCCAAAACACCTCTCAAGTCGTTTAAAAGAATTTTTTTTTATTGAACCTATTAAGTTTGATAGTATTCAAAAAAGTTCAGATGGTACAATTAAAAATGCAGTGCTTTTGAGAGATGGTTTGTTAGTTGAGTCAGTTTTAATTCCGACTTCTAATAGAATAACAGCATGCGTCTCGAGCCAAGTAGGTTGTAGTTTGGATTGTAATTTTTGCGCTACGGCTAGGCTAAAAAGAATGAGGAATCTTGATCCAGATGAGATATATGATCAAGTTCTAGCAATTCATAGACAGGGATTGGAAAATTTTAATAGACCGCTTACAAATATAGTTTTTATGGGTATGGGTGAACCTCTAATGAATTATAAAAATGTATTATCTGCGATTGAAAAAATAACTCAACTTGATGGTCTTAATTTCTCACCCAAAAGAATTACATTAAGTACGGTTGGAGTTCCTAAAATGATCAAACGTCTCGCGGATGATAAAGTAAAATTTAACCTTGCTGTAAGTCTTCACTCAGCTATAAATGATATTCGATCATCAATAATGCCAATAAATGACTCAGCGCCAATTGAAGAATTGGCAGAATCTTTGGTTTATTGGTATCGTTTAACCAGAAGGAAAATCACTTTTGAATATGTTGTTTGGAAAGAAATAAATGACAAAATAGAAGATGTTGAAGCATTAGTTAAATTATGCAAACAAGTGCCTTCAAAGGTTAATCTGATTGAATATAATTTCATTGGTGACAAAAGATTTAAACGAGCTGAAAATGAAAGTATCGACCTATATCGAAGAAAATTGAAAGAAAATGGAATTTCAGCTCACATAAGAAAGTCTAGAGGCGAAGATATTGATGCCGCATGTGGTCAACTCTCAAATAAGACAGGTGTTTCCCTTAATTAATAAAAATTATATTAAAGAGTTTCATTTGTCCTCCGTAATTTTGCTAAGCAATGATAGCTAAAACGCAAATAAAAGAGGCATTGAGTGATATTCAAAATGCTTCAGGAAAGGGGTTATTGATAGAATCTGATGGATTGAGAAATGTCCAGATTCTGGGAAAAGAAGTAGTCGTTGACGTGATTTGTGACAGCCCCGTTTTGCATCAAAAAAAGAAATTTGAAGTAGCCATTTTACAGGCTATTCATGCTCGGGTAGATGTTAAATTACAAGTGAAAGTTAATCTTATCATTGAAGCTCCAAAAACTCCGCCTAAAGATCAAATAAAAGGAAAGCCAATACCTGGAGTTCAAAATGTTATTGCTGTGGCCTCTGGAAAGGGTGGTGTTGGAAAGTCAACAGTAAGTGCAAATATTGCAGTGGCATTGGCAAAAATGGGGTTCAAAGTAGGAATTTTAGATGCAGATATTTATGGTCCTAGTATTCCTTTAATGATGGATGTAGTTAGTGATCGGCCGGGAAGTATAGAGCAGGATGGGGTTCGAAAAATGGAACCAGTAGAATCTTATGGTGTTAAAATAATGTCAATAGGGTTTTTTGCAGGAAACGATCAGGCCGTAGTCTGGAGAGGCCCTATGGCTACAAAGGCTTTAAATCAGATGATATCTGAAACTCATTGGGGTGAGCTTGACTTTATGATAATAGACCTCCCCCCAGGTACTGGTGATATTCATTTAAGTATTGTTCAAGCACTTCCTGTAACTGGAGCTGTTGTGGTAAGCACTCCCCAACCTATTGCACTTGCTGATGCCAAAAAAGGAGTTGGAATGTTTCAAATGGATGCTATAAATATTCCAGTTTTAGGTATTATTGAGAATATGTCATATTTCTGCCCTGAGGAGTTGCCAAATAATAAATATTACTTGTTTGGTAGAGATGGTGCTAAAAATTTGGCTAATGATATTAATGTGCCTTTTTTAGGCGGATTACCAATAAACCAGAGTATAAGAGAGGCTTCAGATGTGGGTCGCCCTGCAGCATTGCAGACAAATAGTGAAGTTCCAAAAGAATTTGAAGAAATTGTGAAAAGCACACTACTTTCCCTTACTGAACGAGTAAACACTTTGCCTCCTACAGAGGCTGTGAGAATAACTACAATGGCCGGGTGCAAAACAACTAAAAGAGAAGTATGAATAGTTTAAAAGATAGAGTAGAGTTGGCATTGGATGAAATTCGGCCTTTCCTTCAAAATGACGGTGGTGATATTAAGCTTCTTAAAATTGTTAAGGAGAAAGAAGTACAAGTGGCTTTGCTGGGAGCTTGTCATGATTGTAGAGTAAATAGAATGACTCTGAAAAATGGAGTTGAAATTTCTATTAAAAAACATGCTCCAGAGATCGATGTAGTCACTCAAGTAAATGCTCCGCTGTAGGCAAATATGATTAAAACAGATATTTTAATTATTGGAGCTGGGCCCGTTGGTCTTTTTACTGTTTTTGAGGCGGGGCTTTTAAAAATGAAGTGTCATCTAATTGATACTTTAACGAAAGCTGGCGGTCAATGTTCTGAGCTTTATCCAAAAAAACCGATATATGATATCCCAGCATATCCTGAAATACTTGCGGATGAATTAACAAATAAACTACTAGAGCAAAGTAAGCAGTTTGAGCCTGGGTTTACATTTGGAGAAAGAGCTGAAACGTTAAAAAAGAATTCAGATGGGTTGTTTACTGTAGTTACTGATAAAGGGACTGTTCACCAGGCGCCAGTGGTAGTAATTGCTGGTGGGCTAGGGAGTTTTGAGCCAAGAAAACCAACCTTGTCTAATCTAGAAAAATATGAAGGTAATGGAGTCCAATATTCTATTCAAGATCCTGAAATTTATAGAGGTAAAAAAGTTGTTATCGCTGGAGGTGGAGATTCGGCTTTAGATTGGACAATTATTTTAGCAGATATTGCTTCAGAAGTTACATTGATTCATAGAAGCAATGAATTTAGAGGTGCCTTAAGTTCTGTTGAGAAAGTCCAATCTCTCAAAGATAAAAAACGCATAAAAGTAATTACCTCTTCTCAGGTTGAAAAACTAGAAGGCGAATCTCGCTTGGAATCAATATCTATTAAAACTTCAGGTGAAAAATCGCAAAAGATTCTCGTAGATTATTTTATTCCTCTTTTTGGTTTGCTTCCAAAATTAGGACCCATTTCAGAATGGGGTTTAGAAATTGAAAAAAATGCAATCAAGGTTAATAATTCTCTAGATTACCAAACTAACATAAAGGGAGTATTTGCCGTTGGAGATGTAAATACATATCCGGGTAAATTGAAATTGATATTGTGCGGATTTCATGAGGCGACTGTTATGTGTCAATATGCATATAGAATCATCAATCCGGAGAAAAAATTCCTCTTAAAGTATACAACTGTAACAGGTGTTAGTGGATTTGATGGGACCACAAAATCTTCTCCAAAAACCCTAGTAAAAAAGATTTTGTAGTGGAGGAATTAACTATTAAAATTAATGTCACAGATAGGCAAGGAGAATACCACCATATAAACGTGCCTTCAGATATGTCCATGAATTTAATGGAGGTGATCCGGTCTTATGAACTAGTAGAAGAGGGAATGATTGGAATTTGCGGAGGGATGGCAATGTGTGCCTCTTGCCATTGTTACATAACCTCAAACCATCAATTAAAAAGCCCTTCGAGCGAAGAGGAGTTTATGCTTTTGGATGCCAATGATGTTAAAGAAAACAGTAGACTTTCATGTCAAATACCAATTTCGATTGAATTAAATAACCTTGAATTGATAATTTCACCTTTTCAATAATTGGCATACTATCCTGTATGCTTTTCGAGTTCTTTTCTGATGCGGCAGGATCCTATTACCTTTGGTTGAATAATTCATTTGATTTTTTTTGCATTTAAAAATTAGGAGATAAACAGTTTTAAATATGGGACGAGCATTTGAATACCGTAAGGCGAGAAAAATGAAAAGGTGGGCTTCGATGGCTAAAGTTTTCACTCGTATATCAAAAGACATTATTATGGCTGTTAAAGAAAGCGGCCCAAACCCGGAAGCAAATAGTCGTTTAAAGGCATTGATTCAAAATGCACGCGATGCGAATATGCCAAAAGACAACGTTGATAGGGCTATAAAGAGGGCAGTCTCCAGAGATCAAGCAGATTACAAGGAAGTCGTTTATGAGGGATATGGGCCTCATGGTATTGCTATTATAGTTGAAACGGCAACTGATAACAATACCAGAACTGTTGCTAATGTCCGGTCTTATTTTAATAAGTGTAATGGGAGTCTAGGAACGAGTGGAAGTGTTGAATTTATGTTCGAAAGAAAATGCCATTTTAAGATGCCTAAGTCTAATATGGATATCGAAGAATTTGAATTTGATATGATTGATTATGGCGTTGAAGAAATTTTTCAAGAGTATGATGAGGAAAAAGAGCTAGAGGTATTGATAATGTATGCTCCCTTTTCAGAATTTGGCTCAATTACAAAAACCCTCGAGGTTAAAGGCATAGAAATTCTCAATTCAGGTTTTGAGAGAATTCCCTTGGACACGAAAAAATTGAATTCTGATGATAGCCTTGAGGTAGATAAATTATTAGAAAAGATTGAAGAAGACGAGGATGTTCAAGCTGTTTTTCATAATATGACATGATGAAAAGCTTCTTTTTCCTTTGCCTAATAGGACTCTTTTCTAACCTTTATGCTCAAGACATTGATTTAAAGCCTTTGAATCACGACGATTATGACTCTTGGGAGAAAATAAGTGATTACGGAGTCAGTGATGATGGAAAATATGCTTTTGCTTCTATAATTCCCCAAGTGGGTGATGGAGTTTCAATTTTATTTAATCTAGAAACTGGCGATGAGATAGTCAGATTAGAAAGAGCATTTCAATTAAATTTTTTACCGAATACAGGGTTTTTAGTTTTTTCTGTAAAACCAGTTTTTGAAAAGCTTAGGCAACAGAAATTGAGAAAAGTAAAATCAGAAAATATTCTCAAAAATGAGTTTGTGATTGGATCTATTTCAAAAGGGAAATTTGAAATATTAGATTCTTTGGGACCAATCACTAGCTATAAAATTGATTTTGGGAGAAGAGATACGTCTCTCGATATTTTTGGGATACAGCGGCCATCAAAAAGAAAAGAAAAACCTTCCCTTAGCATTTTTTCTGTATCCCAATCTGAAATATTTACGGGTGCTGTCCAAACTGAACAATCTTTCAAGCTCGATACTTTAGGTGAATGGAGGAATGTATTGAAATGGGGATTTCCAGAAAATAAATTATCCGAAAGTGGCTTTTATTTAATTATTGAAAATTCAGAAACTAAAAATCAAGAATTGTTATTCAATCCCATGGAAAGTGATTCATTATATGATAAAGGCGCCGACTTCGGTTCAATTGTTTTCGGAAAAAATAAAAATAAGCGCCATCAAAATTCAATCTTTTATATAAAGAAAAATAAATCAGAAGATACTTTTTCCTCGATTTGGTTTGCGGGATCGGATAAAAGACAACAACATTTTCGCACACTCATTGTAGAATTAAATGCTCCAGGGCTGTCCCCGGGCTCATTCCCAAGTTTTAATGCTGGTTTGACTGTAGAGAATACCGGTTTATTTTTTTACTACGAACTAGCTTTTCGCCCAGTTCAGTGGAATGATAGCCTTACCCTAAAAGAAGAAAGATCTAATCTAGATATTTGGTCTTGGAATGATGATCTCATTCAACCTCAGCAGGCGAAAAAAAATCGCTTGGAAAAATCATCGAGGTATATGGCCTTTTTTTCATTTATGGATTCAAGTATTGTTAAACTTTCAGATAAAAGTTTTTCAAATGCAATTGCCTTAAATGATAATGATTGGGTTATTAGATATTCTCAAAACAAGTACAAACGTCAATACTCATATGATGTCCAATTGCCATATGATCTCGAACTTATTTCAAAGAAAAATGGAAATATTTTAAAAATTGGAGAAGCAATGAAAATAGCTAGATCTCCGCAGATGAATCCATTGGGAAATGCTATTGCTTATTATTTATCAGCTAAGCGTCATTGGGAAATTGCTATAGTTGATTCTTCTTTGTCAAAGAAAGTTTCTATTAAAAAAATGAAAGTGCCAATCCCAAAACCGGTTTGGAACGAAGAGCATGATTCTCCCTCATATCCATATCCATACGGGTCTCCAGGATGGCTTTCAAATGGTGATTTTGTTGTTTATGACGCTTATGACATTTGGAGTTATAATCTCCGTACAAATGAGGTGAAAAATTTAACAAATTTTCAAGGGCGAAATTCTAAAACACGAATGCGGATATTGAATTTAGAACCTAAAGTTGGATCTGATTTAAAGAAAAAAGTAGGGGTTGACAACCGTGATAAATCGATAACTGTTAGAGCATTTAATACGCAAACTAAGTCATCTGGTTTTCATAAAATCGATCTGCTCACGGGAGATTCTAAAGTTATTTCCCAAGGGGAATCAAAGCATTCAAGATATCTTCGTGCCAAAGATGCGGATACATATTTATTTACAAAGGAAACAATAAGATCCTCTCCAAACCTGTTTTGTTTTTCTTTCCTTGACAGTAGTAATTTGGAAACCCATGATTTTTTAAAAAAACAAAATAATGCATTTCAACTTACAGATATCAATCTTCAACAAGATAGCTTCGTTTGGCCAAAAGTTCAAATGATAAATTATCGCGCTTTTGGACAAAAATTACAAGGCCTACTATATACACCGTTAGCTTCATCAATTGGTGTGAAGCTACCAATGATAATCTACTTTTATGAGAGGTATTCGGATAGATTTCATGACTATAAGACTCCTGCCCCTAGCGCCTCAACAATAAATGTAAGTTGGTTTGTGAGTAATGGATATGCAGTTTTTATTCCGGACATAATCTATAAAGTAGGTCGTCCTGGGGAAAGTGCTTTGAAATGCATAAATAAGGGAGTTGATCAAGTTTTAAAGATTGAAAAACGGATTGATCCAAAAAGAATGGGACTGCAGGGACAAAGTTGGGGAGGGTATCAAACAGCATTTTTGATAACTCGAACAAATCGTTATGCTTGTGCTATGGCTGGAGCCCCAGTTAGTAATATGTTTTCTGCATATGGAGGGATTAGATATTCTTCAGGAATGTCGAGACAATTTCAATATGAAAAAACACAAAGTCGAATTGGAAAAACTCCATGGAAAGGTTTTTATTCTTACAAAAAAAACTCTCCAGTTTTTTATGCGAACAAGGTTAATACACCGTTGCTAATAATGCACAATGATAATGATGGTGCTGTACCATTTACTCAAGGGGTTGAGCTTTTTATGGGTTTAAGGCGTTTGGAAAAGCCGGTTTGGATGCTTGTTTATAATGGGGAGCAGCACAATTTAAGAAAAAGAGCAAATCGATTAGATTTGTCCATTAGAATGAGCGAATTTTTCGATTATTATCTCAAGAATTCTCTTAAACCTGATTGGATGGCCAAGGGCCGCTCACTGAAAGAAAAACCAACTGAAAAATGAATAGTAATGAAAAATGTTCAAGAAGCCATAAATAATCCAAATTCAACTTTTTTAGATGTTAGAAGAGAAGACGAATTTGAGGAAGGGAATGTCCCTGGGTCTATAAACATTCCACTGCATGAAATAATTGATAATATTGAGTCGATTCGAACCATGTCAAAGCCCATAGTTTTATACTGTAAGTCTGGTGGGAGAAGTGGTCAAGCATTAATGATTTTAGAGGCCCAAGGGATTTCAGATTTATTCAACGGTGGGGGATATGAGGATGTTTTAAAATTGAAAATGTGATATTCTCCAAAAAATATTTTAAACTGGGAATCAATGCTTTAATTTTTTCTCTAGTGATATCATTCTTTTTTGATTCCTGTACATTTGAGGATTTGGCCGATGCTGAAGGGGTGAATCTTGAGGTTAAGGATCAAGAGGAATTGAGTCCCTCAAAATTTAAAAATCAGGCCCAGTTCGGAAAAATAGTTGACGTAAGAACCTATGAAGAATGGCAAAATGGAATTATTGATGGGTCTACATGTGTTGATTTTCTCAAAGGCAACTTTATTTCCAAAATGGATTCAATATTTGGGCACGATAAGTCACAGAAATTATATCTTTATTGCCATAGTGGAAATAGAAGTTTTAAAGCATTAAAGCTTTTAAAAAGCAATGGATTTAAAAATGTTTATCATTTAAAAGGCGGTCTTAAAGCTTTCAATTTTTTTGAAGAAGGTCGATGATATTTGAGGTTCCCGAGGTAAAAAGGAATTAAAAAGGTGATTTAACCACAAAAGATTCAGGATACTTTTTTCTCCACTCTCTTAGTGCATATTCAGCTGAAAGTTTAATTGAAAAAATCCCTACAGAAACTTTAAAATTCGGCTCATCAAAATGTAGCGTTATATCTTCAAAGGACTTTAGTTCATTGTAGATTCTCATCGCTTCTTTTCTATTCCCGCCAAAAACTTGGATAGTATATCTCTCTATATTTCCAGATGTATTGAAGTTTTCTTTCTGGCGAATTTTTTGTAAGTGAGATTTCCATGCGGACTCAACCAGGGATCCGGAAATAACAATTATACTATCCTGCAATCCCAAGGCTTTTGGGATATTTTTTTTTGTAAAAGAGGACCCAAATAATTCAGGAGATTGGATAATGGTTGTGATCCAAAAACATAACAAGAAGTATTTAATTTTCATCTAAGTACAAAGGTGAGAAAAAACTAAACACTATTCCTTATTTAGAAAGATTTTAAATTAAGAATAACTCATCATTTTGACACTTCCTTACAGCTTGTTGTTTTGTACTTTTGTAATGCTATTGAATAGCTTTAAAATGTACATAAATAAAGGTTTCTTAAAGTTTTTAATGTTGCGGTTTTTAACTATTGTATTGACAATTAGTGCCTTATCAATTCCTCTAAAAGCAGAGGTAGATGTAGACCTGGGCAAAAAGCTATATAAAATCAATTGTGCATCGTGCCATAAATTGGACAAAAAACTGATTGGTCCTGCACTTGCAGGAGTTACTGAAAGGCGTTCAGAAGAATGGTTATTGAGATGGATTCGGAATAATGCGGAATTAAGAGCATCAGGTGATGCTGATGCTAAAGCAATATTCGAAGAGTACAATGGGTCCGTAATGACAGCATTTCCTGCACTTTCTGACGATGATATCAAAAGTATATTGGCTTACACAGATTCAAAGCCTGTTGCTGCCGTGCCCAAAGAATTGCCTCCGCCGGCAGGGGCTGTGGAACCAGTAAATGAAGTTTTTTTACTTTATGTTTTGGGAGCGTTTTTATTATTGTTCCTTGTTCTTCTTTTGAGGATACGAAATACTTTAAAGAAAATAAATGGAGACAATTCTTCTACGGTCATTCAAGATTTCGGTGCATTAACGCGATGGTTAATTGGCAATAAACGTTTCGTTACTGCTTCTACTATTATTTTAATTGTTGCATTTGTTCATCAATTATTTTGGTGGCTGATGAGTATTGGTATAGAGCAGAACTATCAACCGATTCAGCCTATAGCTTTTAGTCACAAGATTCATGCTGGAGAGAATCAAGTAGATTGTAATTACTGCCATACCTCAGCGAGATACTCCAAGCACTCAGGAATACCATCTGCAAATGTTTGTATGAATTGCCATATGTACATAGATGGAACTGAAATACTAAATGAAGCTGGTGTTTCAAAATATGCGGGCGAACGTTCACCTGAGATCTCAAAAATTTATGCAGCTATTGGGTGGGATCCCGATGAAAGAACTTACATCGAGGATTACGAAGTAAAACCAATTCGATGGATCCGAATTCATAATTTACCTGATTTAGTTTATTTTAATCACGCCCAGCACGTTACCGCAGGAGGTGTAGAATGTCAAACGTGTCATGGCCCCATCGAAGAAATGGAAGTGGCTTACCAGTATTCGAGTTTGACAATGGGTTGGTGTATAAATTGTCACCGGGAAACAGAAGTAAATACATCAAATGGATATTACGCGGATGCAGAAGGGAACGGAACGAGCATAAATGAGCGTTTGGCTTTAAAGTTTCATGATGAAATAATTACTGTAGAAAAAATTGGAGGTTTAGAATGTGGTAAATGCCACTATTAATTTAAAAACATGGCAAAGGATAAAATTTATTGGAAAGGATTTGACCATCTTGCGAATACAGAGGTTTCAAAGCGCCTATCTGAGAATGAATTCTCTGAAGACATTCCTATCGACCAGTTTTTAGGTGATGATAATTTGATGTCAAACTCTTCTACAACAAGAAGAGATTTTTTGAAATATTTAGGTTTTTCAACTGCCGCAGCGACTTTAGCTGCATGTGAACAACCGATTATAGAAAGCATACCCTACGTTGTCAAGCCGGATAATTTAACACCGGGAATGCCAACTTATTATTCAACTACTTACGTTGATGGCCAAGATTTCGCGTCTATTTTGGTTAAAACCAGAGAAGGTCGACCGATTAAAATTGAGCCTGGGGATAAAGACCGCTTTAATTGGGGTACAAATGGAAGAGCTCAAGCGAGTGTCTTATCTCTTTATGATTCCTCAAGACTCAGGCAGCCTGTAAAGAGCGGAGTTGAAACCGATTGGGATACAATTGCTAATGATTTGAAAAAAGCTGTTGAGGAATCTGTAAATGATGGAAAGCAATTTATGTTAATGACGGGCTCCATTTTCAGTCCATCCTTTAAGCGTATTATTGAAAGATTAAGGCAGAACTATGCCAATTTTGTCCATGTTGAAGTTGATGCAGTATCCTCATCTGAGGTATTAGATGTTTGGGAACAATTAACTGGGGTTAGAGCCATGCCAACTTATGATCTCAAGGCCGCTGACTTGGTTGTTTCTTTTAATGAAGATTTTCTTTCTTCGAGTTTGCCTCAACAGGTGGCTTCAGACTACGCGTTGCGAAGAAAACCCGGTAAAGGGATGCTTCGCCATATTCAAATTGAATCGAATTTAAGCTTAACGGGTTCTAATGCGGATAAGCGTATTAAAATCAAACCAACACAGACTGGTAATGCTCTTACCATATTGTTAAACCGAATTTCCAACTCTCGCTACCCGACAAAGTCAATAGGCAAAGTACTTTTAGATCAATTAAACGGAGTTGCTGATGAATTAATCATGGCTCGTGGAAAATCTTTGGTTTTCGTAGGTGGTAATTCAGGAGTAAATGCTCACTTGTGCGCGGCTCTAAATGCAGCGTTGAACAACATAGGATCAACCCTCAGGCCGGATAAGCCGATTTACCTTAAGTCGGGTAATGATAAATCCATGGATAATGCCATTTCAGATATGAAAGAAGGCATGGTTGGAGCACTGATTATTGCTGGAGCTAACCCTGCCTACAACAGGACAGGTTTTGAGTCTGCTTTGAAAAATGTTACTTATTCGATTGGTCTCTCAGAACGTTTAGATGAAACAGCATCGGTCACTAAATACGCAGCACCGAGTCCCAACTTCCTCGAGTCATGGGCAGATTTTGCACCAACAAATACAGATTTCACAGTCTCTCAACCAGTTATTAGACCTCTTTTTAATAGTAAGCCTGTCATTGAAATTTTGTCGGAATTGTTGGGTCAAAAGAGATCTTCCAAAGACCTGGTAAAGGAAAGTGTTTTGTCATTAGGTTTGAATTGGTCTCAAACTTTACATGATGGAGGAGCATCGATTGAGAAAGATTCAAAAACGCAAGGAAATTCAGAGATCTCTAAACGTGCTTTAAGAGGATTAGATGTCGCTGTAGAGACTGCCAATTCTATAAAAAGTGGTCAGTTTGAATTAACCCTTTATCAAAAAACAGTTGGCGCTGGTTATCAATCTAACAATCCTTGGTTACATGAGCTCCCAGATCCAATTTCACGAGCATGCTGGGATAATTATTTAACGATATCAGCCGCTGATGCTCTAACAATGGGCTTAGTGAATAAGACACAAAGTAATGGAGCACTTGATGGTAGCTTAGTTAACATCAAAACAAAGGACTCTTTGTTATCCAATGTTCCTGTATTAATTCAACCTGGCCAAGCTCCAGGAACAGTTGGTTTGGCATTGGGTTATGGCAGGACTAATGCTGGAAAGGTTGCAGATGGCCTAGGTGTTAATGCGTACAAATTAAATTTTATTCAAGGGTCCGGTATTGTTGAAATTTCACCTACTGAAGAAATGCATCAATTTGCCTCTACTCAGTTAGGAAATACAATGATGGGGCGGAAAATTGTAAATGAGGTTTCTCTAGCTGATTTTATAAACGATCCCAAAGGCTCATCATGGAATGAAAAGCCTACATTTCATACTTTGGATGGAACTGTATCAGCTGATGAGGCTAATTTATGGGAAAACCATGACCACGAAACTATGCATATGTGGAATATGAGTATTGACCTAAACAGTTGTCATGGTTGTGGCGCCTGTGTAATCGCATGTCATATTGAAAATAATGTTCCTGTCGTTGGTAAAGAAGAGATCCGCAACTTCAGAGATATGCACTGGTTGCGAATAGACAGGTATTATTCCTCGGATATGACTCCAGAGCGTGCAGAAAATGAAAATATCGGTGTTGTTGAAAAGTATGCTGAAATGGAGAAGCCAGGAGTAAGCCCAGAAGTAGTTTTTCAGCCAGTCATGTGTCAGCATTGTAACCATGCACCGTGTGAAACGGTTTGCCCTGTCGGAGCTACCGTGCATTCGAGAGAGGGATTAAACCACATGGCATATAACCGTTGTATTGGAACTAGATATTGCGCAAATAACTGCCCTTATAAGGTTAGAAGATTTAATTGGTTCAACTACCAAAAAAATGAGCAGTTTTCTTTGGTAAATCCGGCTCAAGATGATTTAGGCAGAATGGTTTTAAATCCTGATGTTACAGTAAGAGCTAGAGGCGTCATGGAGAAATGTACCATGTGTATTCAGCGAATTCAATATGGCAAGTTAGAAGCAAAGAAACAAGGTAAGCCAATTGAAGATGGCGCCATTACGACTGCTTGCGCTCAAGCCTGCGACACTGGATCGATAACATTTGGTGATGTGAATCTTGATGATAGTGCAGTCAGGAATGCTAAAAAAGATAGTCGATCTTATCATCTTCTTGAAGAAGTAGGTACTCAACCTTCAGTGTTTTATCAAACAAAAGTTCGTAACAAAGTTTAAAAGAAGAAAAAGAGAATTATGCATTACGAATCCAACGTCCGAGAGCCACTAATACTTGGTGATAAATCATATACTGATATCACCAATGACGTTGCTCGCCCGATAGAAACAAAGGCACCGCGCCTTTGGTGGATGGCTTTCTCCATAGCTCTTACGATGATGTTATGGGGTTTTGGATGCATTGCGTATACGATTGGAACTGGTATTGGCGTGTGGGGGCTAAATAAAACTGTCGGTTGGGCATGGGATATAACCAATTTTGTATGGTGGGTTGGTATTGGTCATGCTGGAACATTGATATCCGCAGTATTACTTCTTTTTCGTCAAAAATGGAGAATGGCTATAAATCGTTCTGCAGAGGCAATGACAATTTTTTCTGTAATCCAAGCTGGATTATTCCCATTAATCCATATGGGTAGAGTATGGCTTGCATATTGGGTTCTTCCTATCCCGAATACTTATGGTTCACTTTGGGTAAATTTTAACTCTCCACTTTTATGGGATGTATTTGCAATATCAACTTACTTGACGGTATCAACAGTTTTTTGGTACACTGGCCTCATCCCTGATTTTGCAATGATTCGAGATAGAGCCATTAACCCTCTTCAAAAATATATTTATAAAATTCTCTCTTTCGGATGGGGTGGAAAAGCCAAGGCATGGCAGAGGTTTGAAGAGGTCTCACTTGTTCTTGCCGGTTTAGCAACACCTCTTGTTTTATCTGTTCACACCATTGTATCCATGGATTTTGCAACTTCTGTTATTCCAGGTTGGCACACTACAATATTTCCTCCATATTTTGTTGCTGGCGCAATATTCTCTGGATTTGCAATGGTTCAAACTCTGCTTCTAATTGTAAGGAAAATATTCAAAATGGAGGATTATATTACAATTCAACACATCGAAATGATGAACATTGTTATCATGGTAACAGGGTCCATTGTTGGTGTCGCATATATAACGGAATTATTTATTGCATGGTATTCGGGTGTAGAGTATGAACAATATGCATTTTTAAATAGAGCGACAGGACCTTATTGGTGGGCATACTGGTCGATGATGACATGTAATGTTTTCTCTCCCCAATTCATGTGGATTAAAAAACTTAGAACCAATTTGATATTTACTTTTTTGATTTCAATTGTAGTTAATATTGGTATGTGGTTTGAAAGGTTTGTGATTATCGTTACGTCTCTTCATCGAGACTATTTACCTTCATCATGGGCCATGTTTTCTCCCACTTTTGTGGATATAGGTATTTTCCTAGGTACTATCGGCTTTTTCTTTGTTTTGTTTCTTCTCTATGCTCGAACATTTCCTGTAATTGCTCAAGCAGAATTGAAAACAATATTAAAATCCTCTGGGGAATCTCAGAAACAACATCATGATCCGAATGGCAAACATTGATAATAAAAATCTAGTGCGCGCGATATTTACAGATGATGATACGGTCTTGTCTGCTGTAAAAATATTGCGTGAGAAAGGGATGAAAATAAAAGAAGTTTACTCACCCTTTCCCATCCATGGCTTGGATAAAGCGATGGGTTTAAAAGAGACGAGAATTGCGATGGCGTCCTTCATGTATGGATTATTTGGATTAGCCGTTGCAATAACGCTGACAGCATATACAATGAATTTTGATTGGCCCCAAAATATCGGTGGAAAGCCCAGTATGACTTGGGGAGCTAATATGCCTGCTTTTGTTCCTATCCTTTTTGAGTTAACTGTGTTTTTTGCTGCTCACCTTATGGTCTGGACTTTTATGGTAATTAATAAATTATATCCGGGAGCAGAGCCTCAAAACCCGGATCCCAGAACAACCGACGATCATTTTATGATAGAGTTATACTCTTCGAAGGGATTGGTAGATGTTTTAAAGGAATCAGGTGCTAAAGAAATTTCTGAAGTATGACGACTATGAAATTAAATACACATAGAATTTTTATCTTATTGATTCCGATTTTCATAATGATCGTATCGTGTAACATTGATAAGGGGACGCCTGGCTATACATATATGGATGATATGTATAGATCCCCTGCGGTAAAAACTTATGAGCCATCAATTAATAATTTCAGAAATTCTTCAGCCTTAAAACCAGTAGAGGGAACTATTTCAAGAGGATATGTGCCTTATGATATTCCAAATACAAATGAAGGGTATGAAAATTCAAAACTTAATGTTTCGGTCCCACAATATTTTTCAACATTAGACCCAGAAAACGGAAAAGAGTTATACGGGCAGTTCTGTTCTCACTGTCATGGTGAAAAAGGCGATGGTAATGGAATCTTGATGCAGCGAGAGAAAATATTAGGAATTCCAGGATACGGAAGAGATCGTTTACCAGATATTACCCCAGGCTCTATTTACCATGTTATCATGCATGGAAAAAATAATATGGGCTCTCATTCATCACAATTAAATTATGATGAGCGATGGAAAATAATCAAGTATGTCTTGAAGCTTCGTGAAGATCAATCCGCAATCGCTGCAGTAGATGCAGACGCGAAATAACTAAATGCTAATAAAGATGTTTGTTTTTACTTCAAAAGCCAAAATTTTAGCAATATCCTTAACAGTGATTGGTTTTGTCATGTTGGTAATTGGTTTTAATTCTCCTTCAAGCAGTAGCCATGATATTTTAGACTCTCATCATGAAGAAGGTTCACATTCCGAGGTAACGCATCATGAAGAAGGTTCACATTCTGAGGTAACGCATCATGAAGAAGGTTCACATTCTGAGGTAACGCACCATGAAGAAGCAATGCATTCTGAAGATTCTCACCACGGAGGGCACCATGATCATGGCGCTGCGAATAGACCCTGGTCAGCTTTTTTAGTAAATACAATTTTCTTTTTGGGTATAGGAGTTGGAACCCTGTTTTTCTTAGCAATTCAATATGCTGCCCAAGCAGGGTGGTCTGCGGGAATTTTACGAGTTATGGAAGCAGTGGCATTATTCGTTTCTATCCCGTTATTGGGATTATTATTCTTAGCCATTACAGGTTCCATGCATATTCATCACATATGGCATTGGATGCAGGAAGGCATCATGGACCCATCGAGTCCTAATTATGATTCTTTAATCGCTGGAAAAGAAGGATATTTAAATGCGCCATTTTTTATAGTTCGTACAGTTGCTTATATAGTAATTTGGGGAGGGGCAGCTTATTTACTTCGTAGAAATAGCCTCAAAGAGGATCGATTGCCCTCAGGTCAGAGTTTATTTTATACTCAAAGAAAATTAGCTGCTGCATTCATAGTATTATATGCTGTTACTTCTTCTACTAGTGCATGGGATTATATAATGTCAATTGACGCGCATTGGTTTTCTACCCTTTTTGGATGGTATACTTTTGCTGGAATGTTCGTTACAGCTCTAACTGTATTGAACTTATTGGTTATTTATTTAAGAATTGGTGGACATCTTCCATGGGTAAATGAAAATCATCAGCACGATTTGGGTAAGTTTATGTTTGCCTTCAGTATTTTTTGGACGTATCTATGGTTTTCTCAGTATATGTTGATTTGGTATTCCAATATTCCAGAAGAAACTCCATATTACATAACAAGGTTTGGAGAATATAAAGTTCTATTCATTACTATGGTCGTTTTAAACTTTTTAATGCCGGTTCTTGTTTTGATGTCAAGAGATGCAAAACGTATAGTGGGTTTTATATCTCTCGCTGCGGTGTTTGTTTTAGCGGGCCATTGGTTGGATCATTATATTATGATTATGCCAGGTTCAGTTGGATATAACTATGGCTTTGCATGGGCAGAAATCGGCGGCTTTTTATTTTATGCAGGAATTTTTATTTACGTTGTTTTACATAACCTTTCTTCCGCCCCTCTTCTAATGAAGAATAATGCTATGATTCATGAAAGTAAACTATTCCATCAATAACTCGATATCGATATGACTGGTCTTTTATTAGCTCTTGTACTGTTTTTATTAGTTTTTGCCGCTGCGCAGATCATTCGTATCTACGAACTTTCGGTCAAAGCTAGTAATCGTGATGAGTATGTCGTAACGAATAAGGACAACTCGAACCAAGGAAGGCTCATGTTAGTTTTTGGGATTGCCTTGTTAGTCTCTTTTGTTGTGATGGCGATTGCCTGGAACCCTTTAGCTCTTCCGAAGCCTTCGTCATTGCATGGTGTTGAAATTGATAGGTTATGGGATGTTTCCATGGGGTTGATTGTTGTCACATTTTTTATTGTTCAGCCAATTTTATTCTGGTTTGCTTATAAATACCGTGGTAAAGAAGGTCAAAAAGCAAGTTATGTTGAGCACAATAATAATTTAGAATTTGTTTGGACTATTATTCCTGCTATTGTCTTAGCTGGCTTAATTGTCTATGGTATGACAACATGGTCAAACATTTGGAACCCAGAATTGGATGAAGAGCCGATTGTTATAGAAATCTATGGTAAACAATTTGGCTGGACAGCTCGCTATGCAGGAAGTGATAATACTCTGGGAAATGCAAATGTTCGGCTTATTGAGGGTGTGAATGTTATAGGAGTTGATACACTAGATCCAGCAAGTCATGATGATATTGTGACAAGTGAATTACATCTGCCGGTAGACAAACCAATAAAGTTTGTTTTTCGCGCTCAGGACGTCATTCACTCTGCATACATGCCTCATTTCAGGGCCCAAATGAATTGTGTGCCGGGAGCTCAAACATCTTTTCAATTCACGCCAACAATCACAACGGAAGAGATTCGAACTGATCCTGATGTGATTAAGAAAGTTGAGAGAATAAATAAAATTAGATTAGCATCAGGAAAAGAGTTTTATGAATACGATTATTTATTACTGTGTAACAAAGTTTGTGGGTCTGCACACTATAATATGCAGATGTCTTTAATTGTAGAAACTGAGGCAGAGTATACTAATTGGTTATCGGAACAAAAGACTGTTAAAGAATCCATATAAAGCGTAAACGATGGCAAAAAAAATAGTTGAAGAAGTTGTTTCTCACGATGAACACCATCATGTAGAGAATTTTTGGACAAAGTATATATTTTCTATGGATCATAAAATGATCGGAAAGCAATTTCTGATTACGGGCATGTTCATGGGAGTTGTTGGTGTTTTTATGTCTATGCTTTTTCGCCTTCAGTTAGCATGGCCTAATGAAAAATTTGTAATTCTTGAGTCGATCTTGGGGAAATGGGCTCCGGAAGGTCAGATGGATCCTAATATCTATTTAGCGTTAGTAACTATCCATGGTACAATCATGGTATTTTTCGTCCTTACAGCAGGGCTTTCAGGGACATTTTCAAATCTACTGATTCCTCTTCAGATTGGCGCCCGCGATATGGCTTCAGGCTTCTTGAATATGCTTTCATATTGGTTTTTTGCCGCCTCTTCCGTAGTTATGATTACATCTCTATTTGTTGAAACTGGACCTGCTTCTGGTGGGTGGACTGTTTATCCTCCTTTAAGTGCTCTTCCCCAGGCAATGCCAGGTTCAGGCGCAGGTATGACTCTTTGGCTAGTATCGATGACATTATTTATCGCTGGTTCTCTCTTGGGGTCATTAAATTATATTGTTACTATTATAAATTTGAGAACTCGAGGAATGAGTATGGTTCGACTTCCCTTGACAATTTGGGCATTTTTCGTGACTGCAATTTTAGGAGTTCTCTCATTCCCAGTTTTATTAAGTGCTGCACTTCTTTTGATGTTTGATAGATTATTGGGCACAAGCTTTTATTTGTCAGATATAATGGTTGCTGGAGAACTTCTTCATAATGAAGGAGGTAGTCCAGTACTTTATGAACATCTCTTCTGGTTTTTGGGGCATCCAGAGGTATATATTATTTTGCTACCGGCATTAGGAATAACATCGGAGGTTATCGCTACAAATTCTAGAAAACCCATCTTTGGTTACCGTGCTATGGTCGGTTCTATTTTAGCGATTGCTTTTCTCTCATTTATTGTTTGGGGTCATCATATGTTTATTACCGGAATGAACCCTTTCTTAGGGTCAGTTTTCACATTTACTACTCTTCTTATTGCCATTCCTTCGGCTGTAAAGGCTTTTAATTATATCACTACTTTGTGGAAAGGAAATATCCAGTTTACTCCTGCAATGCTCTTTTCTATTGGTTTAGTTAGCACATTTGTTGCAGGTGGTCTAACTGGAATTATATTAGGTGATTCTGCATTGGATATAAATGTTCATGATACTTATTTTGTTGTCGCTCACTTCCATATTGTTATGGGGCTCTCTGCCATATTTGGAATGTTTGCAGGAGTATACCATTGGTTTCCCAAAATGTATAGAAGAATGATGAATAAATCTATGGGTTATTTACATTTTTGGTTAACATTTGTGTCTGCATATGGAGTTTTTTTCCCGATGCATTTCACCGGTCTAGCAGGCTTACCGCGACGATATTACAGTAATGCGGAATTCCCAATGTTCGATGAACTTCAGGATATTAATGTCATCATAACTATGTTTGCCATTTTTGGTGGAATTGCTCAACTTATTTTTCTTTTTAATTTCTTTTATTCGATGTGGAGAGGCCCCGTGGCACCGAAGAACCCATGGCGCTCTAACACTTTAGAGTGGACAACACCAGTTGAACATATACATGGAAACTGGAAAGGAGAAATACCTGCAGTTCATAGATGGCCGTATGATTATAGTAAGCCTGGCCATGAGGAAGACTTTGTTCCACAATCTACTCCTCGATTAAAAGACGAGCCTGGTCATTGATTTGTTGATATAGTTTTTTTGGATTATCTATTTGATATCCCTTTCCTGTTAAATTTGTCTTAATGGTACGTTTTGATGAAGAGCCACTTTCGCCAAAAGAAGAAGAATCTGAGCAAAAGCTAAGACCGAATAAATTTGCGGATTTTGCTGGACAGGAAAAGGCTTTAGAGAATTTAAAGATATTTGTTCAAGCTGCAAGAAATCGGGGAGAAGCTATGGATCATGTGTTACTCCATGGCCCTCCCGGTTTAGGAAAAACCACTTTGGCCTATATTCTAGCAAATGAATTGGATTCTAATCTAAGACTAACGTCAGGTCCAGTTTTAGATAAGCCAGGAGACTTAGCTGGATTACTAACCAGCTTAGAGGAGAATGACGTTTTGTTCATAGATGAGATTCATCGTTTAAGTCCAGTTATAGAGGAGTATTTGTACTCTGCAATGGAGGACTTTTCCATTGATATTATGATTGAGAGCGGACCTTCAGCTCGTTCAGTTCAAATAGGATTAAAACCGTTTACACTGGTCGGCGCAACAACCAGATCTGGAATGCTAACAGCTCCATTGAGATCACGTTTTGGCATTTCCACGCGCCTTGAGTATTATAAGGTTGAATTGCTTAGCACAATTGTTGAAAGGTCTTCAGGAATTTTAAATATCGAAACTGAACCAAATGCTGCAATTGAAGTTGCTCGAAGAAGTCGTGGGACTCCAAGAATAGCCAATGCTCTGCTAAGGCGTCTAAGGGATTTTGCTCAAGTAAAAGGAAAAGGTATTATTAATCTTGAAATAGCTCGCTTTGGAATGGATGCTCTAGATGTTGATGAGCACGGGTTAGATGAAATGGATAACAAAATTCTGACAGCCTTGATAGATAAGTTTAAGGGCCGTCCGGTAGGTCTTTCAACCCTAGCAACTGCAGTTTCTGAGCAATCTGAAACGTTAGAGGAGGTTTATGAACCATACTTAATTCAAGAGGGTTATTTAGCCCGAACGCCCCGTGGTAGAGTTGCCATGGATTTGGCTTATGAACACTTGGGACGAAAGGCTCCAAATCAAAAAGGTCTTTTTGATCAAACCAAATGAATGCTAAAAGTTTTTTACAAAAAGAGGCTCAAAGACTTGGGTTTTTATCTTGTAGAGTATCTGATGCAGTATTTCTCGAGGAGGATGCTCCAAGGTTAGAGCAATGGCTTAATAAAGGGTACCATGGATCCATGTCATACATGGAAAATCATTTTGATAAACGTTTAGATCCGCGAAAATTAGTGCCTGGTGCTCGATCTGTTGTAAGCCTCGCCTACAATTATTTCCCTCAAAAAGAAATCTCTTCTACAGATGATTCAATGCCTCAAATCGCTAAATATGCTTATGGCGAAGACTATCATTATGTTATTAAGGATAAACTTTTTGAATTACTAGATTCCTTAAGTTCGAGCTATGGAGACATTCAAGGTCGCTGTTTTGTTGATTCAGCGCCAGTAATGGAGAGGTCCTGGGCTAAAAAAAGTGGCTTAGGTTGGGTTGGAAAGAATAGTTTGCTTCTAAGGAAGAGTGAGGGAAGTTTTTTCTTTTTAGCAGAATTAATTATTGATTTAGCTTTACCAAGCGATAATATCGAAATTGATCATTGTGGAACTTGTACAAAATGTATAGATGCTTGTCCTACAGGAGCAATAGTTCAGCCCGAAGTTATCGATAGTAATCGATGTATAAGTCATATGACTATTGAACTTCACGGATCTCTTCCTAGCGACTATAAAGACTCAATCTCGCCTTGGGTTTTTGGTTGTGATATTTGTCAAGATGTTTGTCCATGGAATAGGCACTCAAAGCCGCATCAAGAGAAACGTTTCACTCCCGGTCCATGGAAGGATTGGAATATAAATGATTGGAAAGAAATCACAGAAGAAACATTTGGCCGGATTTTTAAAAGAAGTGCCATCAAGCGAGCAGGTTTTGCGGGTCTAAAGCGCAATCTAAATTCACATATCTAGAAGCTTTTATTAAAGCGAAATAGATGCAGGTTGAATAACCTTATAATTGGATCGATCATATATCAATATGACCCACTCACATTCATTTGCATCCCATAAAGGGTCTAAGTTAGCCGTAACACTTCCAGTAAAAGTTTGTCCGGATGTCCCACCATTTTCAGAAATGGATATTCCAAATGGGCCAAGGGGAGCACTACGAAAAACATTTTTGTGAACATACGTTTCATTTCTGGAATTATTTGGCATAAGTTGTGGACTGATAATTCCTGTCTCTTTGATATATACCGCAACCCAGAGGGGATTCGATTGATTCGAAATCATTTCTACGGAATAATTCAAAACACCTATTCGATTTGGAGCGTCATATTCTGTACTTAAAGTGAATAAAGCCTCTGGCGATTTTGCCAATTCTAGATTTGTAATACCCGACCAAGCAGTATATGTTTTTTGATGAGAATTTGGATAATCGATTCGCTGAACAAGCCCCATAGGCATAGCAGAAATTCCAAAATGCGTCGCGAGATCATCACTATATTCGGTTGTGAAATCTGTCGGATATTCATTATTAACCCCTGTAAAATTGGAGGGTCCAGCGTGTATAGCAAGAGGAATAACCTGAGAATCAAACAGACTATCTAATTCATTTATCGCTTTAGATGCTTTTGGACAATTTTTGCATCTGTGGCCGGTAAAGTCTTCAATGAGAACTGCTTTTTGAGTTTGAATGATTGTATCACTTTGAACCAAACCAACAGTGTCAATTGGTGATATAGAATCTTTAAATGGTTCATCAATTATATCGCAACTATTTAGCATAATGCCAATTGAAAGAATAAGAAGTGTGAAATATTTGATGTGATTCATTTCTATAGACTTGTTGTTAATGATATGCTTAAACCACTTGATGGAGGGACAACTCTACAAACTCCTCCAACACAAAAAACACCTTGCTGCTGTCTTCCATATCCAATTTGAACTCTCGTTGGACCATTAAAATGGATAAGAGATAAAATCGGATAATGTATCCGTCTGCTCGGTGTAGGGTGCCCATAATTAAAAATATCTTGAAGGGCTAAGGTCCAATCATGATTAATGGTCCATTCAACTAATGCCATAGCCATATCTCCTCTAAATCCGTCAGCTAATGCGAATTGTAATTCACTTCGAATGGTTTGCCCATTGGGAATTTTGAATTGATTTTCCCATACCATAGCATTTATATTTATCACAGAGTCCATACCTGGATTTTCTAAAATCGTTATGTCACCCACACCATCATTTAAAACAGTTTTATTGTATTCTAGATGATAGAAAGTTATTTGACTTTTATATTGTTTTGAAAACTTATGAGATATGCTTGCATTTAAATCTTGAAAATATCTTATCGGCCCCAATTTTAAATAGTCGGATATATATCCCTGTGTTCCTTTTAGGCCTCTAGTCCCGTCTTCAAGGACACTTTTATCAATACTATTGGAAATAGCAGAATTAAAATTAAGTCTGGTTCCGTATTTACCACCTAGTGGACTGCCTCTCGGAATCATATAGCTAATTTCAAATTGACCACCAATTTCTCCATTAACTTGAGTAGCATAGGGGTATAATGCGGGAAGAGCATAAGTGTGAGGCTCTGAAGTGGGGGGTAAGAAATTTATAAAAAGATCGAATTGCTGAGCATTTCTGTCAGATCGAAAACTCATATTATCAATTCGTTTAATGGATGCTAGAATACCCAAGCCTTTTTTACTGTAGGTTAAGGTGCTAATAAAAGCTTCTCCCGGTCTATAAATATATCCATTATCATAACTAGGATCGTTTATTTTGTATGCCCATTCATTTGTCCAACTATAGCCTTTAAAATTTAGATTCGACCTTAAAGAATAAGACCCAACATTTTCAGGTAGGTTAAGAATAGGGTCGAAGCCCCGTTGAAATTTACTCACAAAGCTTGCTCCGAAGCTGGTTATGATGCCTTTTTTATTTAGAATTGGAATTAACTCATTTGCAGACCATTCGATATCCACCCCTCGAACAATTCCATCACTTTTAGTGAAGTACTTTCTTTGGCGACCAAGGACACCCTTAATTTTTATACCTCCATTAATTTTTGTTAAAACTCTAACTCCATCCATTGCATTATCAAGACCTAGGCCTCTCTCCTCATAAGAACGAAAAATTAGACCTGATCCAAACTGCTCATAAAAATTTCCAACAGTAATATCCCAGTTGTCTCTTTTGACTCTAGCATAACGATAAGTAATGCCTTCGCCGCGGAAGCCATTTGGAAACCCAAGCATGACATTTTGATAATTTTCATATCTCATTCCTGCTTCAAAATCACCGTCCGTATATGTGAACAAAGCAAACCCTTGACCTAATAATTTTTCATCAGGATAAAATTCTCCTGATGGATCTAAGATTTCATCTCGAA
>ERZ802830.1117-NODE-1117-length-26084-cov-17.9187_pt1 | contig 26084 bp, 26 predicted proteins | sample MGYA00345654_ERZ802830 | MGnify/ENA primary metagenome ERZ802830 (study PRJEB30503, sample SAMEA104212375) | marine metagenome | biome: Westerlies Biome; feature: [SRF] surface water layer (ENVO:00010504) within the epipelagic zone...; material: water...
AAAAGTTTATAAAAAGGTCCAGTCCTGATGACTTAAGGTTTAGTGTGTTTTATGACGAAATATTGGTTGGAGGAGTTGGAGTCAGTTTTGAAGAGCATAATCAATTAGATCTAGGTTATTGGGTTGCTAAAGATTATTGGGGCAATGGCTTTGCAACTGAAGCATCAGAAGGATTAATTGATTATGTAAAAAATGAAACAGAATTTAAAGCCATTACTGCCTGCTATGTAAAGGGAAACAATGCCTCTGCAAAGGTACTTAAGAAGCTTGGGTTCATTGAGATTGGAGAATGCGAAGAATACTTCCTTTCTCGTAAAGAAACTGTGTCATGCGTTGACCTCATTCTTAATCTGGATTAACAATCTAATTCAGTTTTTTTGACATTTTGATGTGATCAATACCTGCCTCTTCGTAGATTTCACCTTCACAATCAAACCCAAGATCTAAATAGAATCCGTGTGCATGCCATTGAGATGAAAGCCAAAGTTTTTCTAATTTGGCCTCATCTGCCCATTTAATGAGTTCTTGCATCATTAATTTACCAATGCCTAGGCCTCGATGCTTCTTGAGAACCGCAACCCTTCCAATATGGCCATCACTTAAGATCCTTCCCGTCCCTATAGCCTCATTATCTATATAGGCCAAGACATGTTTTGCCTCTTCATCAAGACCATCAATTTCAAGCTCTTCAGGTACATTTTGTTCATCGACAAAGACTTCAAATCTTATTTTGCAGATATCTTTCTCATTATCTTGATAGCTACAAATTATTGATTTAATATTCATGAATTAAATTTTTTTAAAGAAAAAATAGATTGATTGCAAGTGCAAAATATACCAAAGCTGCGAGTTTATTTATATTTTTATTGATGGTGCTAGATTTCTTTAAATAACCCTCAAGGAAGCTTCCAAGAAACGCTATAGATGAAAAAACAAATAGAGCACTCAAAATAAATAAAAACCCTAGAATAAAGATTTGTATTGTTACGCTTCCGTTTATAGGGTTTATAAACTGTGGAAGAAAAACCAAGAAAAAAAGTGCAACCTTTGGGTTGGTCAAATTCATGACTATTCCAGTAATATAATAGGACCGGTTAACACTTTCAGCATCATTGGAATCTATAGTTAACTCTTTACTCTTGAGAGAAAGCCAACCTAAATAGATAAGGTAGCATGCACCAACAATCTTCAGTCCATTAAAGGCAAGCGCACTCGTCTGAAATATAACGCTGACACCAATGGCAACGAGGATTGTGTGGCCGATTAGACCAGTGCATAGACCTAATGTTATATAGAAGCCAGACTTCCAGCCCTTTAGTGCTGAATTAGTCATGACGAAGATATTGTCAGGCCCTGGAACAAGACTTAGGACAACGGATGCTAAAACAAATGCAACAATGGTTTCAAGGCTTAGGATTTCAAATATCATTCAATTCCATCAATTATTAAGAAGTAAAAACCTCTTCAGGGTTTCGATAGGCTTTAAATTCTAGAGCATTCCCTGAATAATCCTCAAAAAACATCGTAGCCTGCTCTCCAGGACGCCCTTCATATCTGACACAAGGATCAACAATAAATGTCATACCTTTAGATTGAAGTTTTGCCGCCAAGTCATAAAAAACTCCCCACTCTATAACGCATCCATAGTGAGGCATAGGAACTAAGATGTCATCCACTTTGGAGTTTGTCTTGCTTCTTTGGATGACTTCTCCAACGTGAAGTGAGAGCTGATGCCCAAAAAAGTTAAAGTCAACCCAAGTTTCCGAACTTCTTCCCTCTTGACACCCTAACAACTCTCCATAGAACTGTCTTGTGGAATCGAGGTCTTTGACTGTGAAGGCTAAATGAAATATTTTCATAATTATTGAGCGTTAAGTGGTACCCATAATCAATCCAACAAGGATGAGTGTTGAACCAGTCAGTCTATTTTGCCATAATATTTTTTTAGGGTCAGCCAGTAACGTCTTTGACACCTGAGCAAGAGTTACATATCCAGCCATGACTATCAAGTCGATTACAATTAATGTCCCTGTAAATATGATGCAAGTTGATAGTTTGAGAGCCGTCAAATCAATGAATAGTGGGATTAGTGCAAGAAAAAATACTGTTCCCTTGATATTTGTTAAATTAACAAAAAAACCTTGCAGGAGTGCTTTTAGAGGTCTAAAGGAAAGGCTCTGATGATCCTCATTTGTATCTATCTGTTCAATTTTTTTAAGCCACTGCAAAATTCCTAATACTATTAAATACAACATGCCCAGTATTTTTATGACTATAAATACCGAGGGAAATTGGTTGATTAGAACCCCCAAACCAAACAGTAAAAATAGTATTTGACTGACCAAGCCTAATTGCAAACCAGCCACAGAGAACATCGCCCTTTTGAATCCATACTGTGTTCCTTGGCTTATTGAAAATATTGCTCCAGGGCCTGGAGAAATGCTTATAAATAGAGCTGATGCCAATAACCCAAGCCAGACAGTAAGTTCCATAATTTATTATCTTACAAAATCAAATATTTTCTGCATGACAACTCCAGCAAAAATCAAACGATTGATCGTTCTCCTCTTGGCAGTTTTTACACTCCCAGCCCTCTAAATTGCTCTCAAGAGAGATAGAATCGATAATTTTTTTCGCTTTGTCATAGTCATTATCATTCAGCAGCCAAACTTCGGGCCATGTATCAAAAGGGGCCAAACCACCTGATGCGCTGGATGCAAATTCGTTGTTCAGTGTAACGTCTATATCATAGCTCATGAGGACATTTTTGACATTGAGAACCATGATTCGATTTTCATTAGTATAGATAAGCCTCATTATTTAATAAATCTTTCTAAATAAACAGTGAAGCTAAACCTAAAAACGCCACAAAACCAATGACATCGGTAATCGTCGTGAGAATTACTCCTCCAGCTAGTGCAGGGTCAATCCTTAGTTTTGAGAGAAGAAGTGGAAGAAACGCACCCGAGAAAGCGGCAACAACTAGATTAGTAATAATCGCAAGAGCGATTATAAGACTTAACAGCATATCAGAGAACCAGTAATAGGTAATCAGGCCAATCACTATAGACCAGATAATCCCATTCAGTCCGCTCACAGCGACCTCTTTATTGATTAAAGCCTTTATGTTTGCAGTGGTTACCCTTCCAGTTGCAATACCTCGAGTAACTATGATGAGGGTTTGCGTTCCCGCAATACCCCCCATACTGGCAACAACGGGCATGAGAATTGCGAGTGCAATTTTCTGTTGCAGCGTGGCCTCAAAAAGACCAATAAAATAGACCGCAATGAAAGCCGTTATCAGGTTAACACCAAGCCAAATACTCCTTTTTTTTGAGCTCTGAATGATGGGCGCAAAGACGTCCTCATCCTCATCTAAACCGACCATTGACATCACAGAGTGTTCTGCCTGGTCTCTGATTACATCGACCACATCATCAATAGTAATTCTTCCAACGAGCTGGTTATTCTCATCTATAACTGGAGCAGAAATTAAATTTCTTTGTTCAAACAAGAGTGCGACCTCTGATTCATCCGTGTCAGCTCTGACTGGCTTTGAAAAGTCATTACTAATGAATTGTTCAACCATTTGTCCCGGATCCTCAGTCAGCAGCGAGGTTATAAGGAGTGAGCCTAAGTAATTAAAATCCCTATCAACTATAAAAACTTGATCGGTGTCGACTGGCATCTCCTTTAAGAGCCTTAAATACCTAATAACAGCCCTAATTGAGACATCTGGCCTGACTGTAATAAAGTCTGTATTCATCAGTCCTCCAGCTGAATTCTCTGGATAACTCAGGACTGTATTGAGGCGTTCTCGATGCTTGAAATCGAGCGTTAACAAAAGACTATGAACTGCAGACTCAGGCATATTTGGCACAATATCTGCCAAATCATCCGTATCTAATTTTTCTGTCGCTTTGACTAGGGAGTCAACACTCATTTCAGCTATCAGTTGAGACTGAACATCCTCGCTGACCTCCTTTAAAATCTCTCCTTGAATAGAAATTTCAATGCCTGGCCAGAGAATCGATCGATCTTTTGGCTGAATAGCCTCAAAGAGGAGTGCTATCTCTCCTGGATGAAGTTCTTTAATTTGATGTTTGGCCTCATCATGGTCTGATGCTTCTAGCGCTGTCATTAAATTTTGAAGACTTACTTCGAAACTAGTAAGCTCTATCTCAGCCATAATTTATATCCGTTTTTGAACTGCATAACAAGTCAAACTCGTTATGCAGCTATTACAACGTATTATAATTTATATGGGCTAACCTCTGTGGTTATGTAGTTTTTCTTTGTGTTTTATGATTTGACTATCTAATTTATTTATTAACTGATCAATTGAAACATACATGTCGTTACTTTGGGCTTTAGCAAATAAATCAGCGCCTCTGACGTGGATTGTTGCTTCAGCAGTTTGAACGTCTTTTTGGACTTCTAAAATCATATTAACGTTCATGACATTGTCAAAATGATGTTTAATTTTTGAGAGCTTATCGCTTGTATGTTGCCTGATGGCGGATGTAATATCGAGATGGTGACCAGAAAGGTTTAATTGCATTTTTACTCCTTAGATTAATGAAATAAAATTGTTTTTCTTGCATTTCTATTGTGTCACAAAATGTGATTAAAATTTAACTTTTTTATCTTTTAATAAGCTTAAATTACAGAAAGAATAAATATCGGAATTAGGTTATAATATTCCTTTTGTGATTTTACAGTTGTACTTTAAGAGATATGATTTTTAAAACGAATAGACAATTGAATACCCGAAGATTTTGTCTTCAATCCAATCTCCCACTGGCGGCTGTCTTGTCTTAAGTACAACAATATACCTAATTTCAAAAGCCCCAAATTGGGGCTTTTTTTATTTAACTAACTTAATTATTTTATATGTCTAACTTAATGTCTAACTACTCTCCACTTGATGTGACCTTTGTCAAGGGAGAAGGTTGCTGGCTCACTGATTCAAAGGGTGATGAATATCTTGATGCTCTTTCAGGCATTGGAGTTGTTAATCTTGGTCATTGCCACCCAACGGTTACAAAAAATCTAGTTGATCAATCTCAAAAGCTACTTCATACTTCAAATGTTTACCGGATAGATAATCAAGAAAAGTTAGCAAAAAAATTATGTGGTTTTGCCAAAATGGATAAGGTTTTTTTCTCTAACTCCGGAGCTGAAGCTAATGAGGCTGCGATTAAAATTGCAAGGCTTTATGCTCGAAGTAAAGATATTGAAAACCCAATAATCTTAACTGCAAGTCAGAGCTTTCATGGAAGGACTATGGCAACCTTATCGGCAACAGGACAAGCAAAGGTTCAGGCTGGATTCTCGCCTCTGATGAGTGAGTTCATGCATGTCAACTATGATGATACGGATGCCATTCAAAAATTTAATGGTAACAGTGATATTGTGGCTGTAATGATTGAACCTATTCAGGGAGAGGCTGGCGTCATTATCCCAAAAAATGACTACCTAAATCAGGTACAAGATATTTGTAGAAAGAATGGATGGCTGCTCATACTGGATGGGGTTCAGTCCTGTATGGGAAGAACAGGCAAGCTTTTTGCACATGAGCATAACGAAATCACTCCAGACATACTTTGCTTAGCAAAAGGACTCGGTAATGGTGTACCGATAGGAGCCTGCTTAGCAAAAGGCATTGCCTCAGAAATGCTCACGCCCGGCACTCATGGCTCAACCTTTGGTGGAAATCCTTTGGTCACCGCAGCTGCACTAGGCGTCCTAGATGTATTTCAAAATACAAAAGTACTCGATAATGTCAATCAAATGAGTGATTATTTTAGGTCTGAATTTGATAAAAAATTTAGCAACAATGACTCTATCAAAGAATTAAGAATAAAAGGGTTAATGATTGGAATTGGACTTGATAGCGATAAGGTTGATTGCACTCAGCTAGTCAAAAAAGCTTTAAATGATAAACTCCTTATCAACGTGACTGGAAACTCAATTAGAATGCTGCCACCTTTAATAATTTCCAAAAAAGAGGTCGACACCTTGATCAGTAAACTTGAAACACTCATAGGTAATTAGGGAAAAAATTATGACAAAAAACTTTATTAATTTTGACGACTTAAGCCATCAAGAATTGCAGGGCATCATCGATCGTGCTATTTCTCTGAAAAAAGAACACAAAAGTGGAAGGCATAACGACACGCTAAAAAATAAAACATTGGCAATGATTTTTGACAAATCCTCCACTCGAACAAGAGTTTCATTTGAGGCAGGAATGACTCAGCTTGGAGGGCAATCATTATTCTTGTCTGAAAAAGATATTCAACTAGGCAGGGGTGAGCCAATTACTGATAGTGCGATTGTTATCAGCTCTATGGTGGATGCAGTGATGCTAAGGCTTTCTTCTCATGAAGATATTGTGGAATTCTCAAAACATTCAAGCAAACCCGTTATTAATGCCCTTTCGGATGAATCACATCCATGTCAAATTCTTGCTGACTTGATGACTTATCAGGAAGAAAAGGGCTCAATTCAGGGCAAAAAAATTGCATGGATTGGGGATGGATGTAATGTCTGTCAAACCTACATGCAGGCTGCAGAAATATTTGATTTCGAGTTATCGATTGCAACTCCAGCTGGATATGAGCCCTCAGAAGCATTCTCACAAAAGTATAAGAAAAACATTAATTTCTTTAATAACCCTATGCAGGCCTGTCAAGAGGCAGATGTGGTTGTTACTGATGTTTGGACCAGTATGGGTCAAGAATCTGAGAAAAAACAGCGAGAAAGCTCTTTTAAAGGCTTTCAGGTCGACCAATTAATGATGAATCAGGCTAAGGCAGATGCTGTCTTCATGCATTGCCTTCCTGCCTATCGAGGAATTGAGGTTAGCTCAGAGGTGATTGATGGGAGTCAGAGCGTTGTCTGGAGTGAGGCTGAGAACCGCCTTCATGCTCAAAAGTCTCTGCTTCTTTACCTGATTGAGGATTAGTCTAGTTGAGATAACTTGAGTTTAGCTTCCTGATAAAACTTGACGCCTCTCTCCACCTTATCTCTTCCTTTTGAAACTCTCCAGTTGTTGGTATCTCTAAGCGAGTAAACACAACCACAGTACTCTTGCTGATAGAAATTTTCCTTTTTTGAAATCTCTAGCATTCTTGAAGATCCACCTTGTTTTCGCCAATTGAAATCCCAATACGGAAGCTCGTGAGGTTCAGAGGATCTCGCACCAGAGTCATTAATTTGCTTCATATCTTTCCACCTTGAGATGCCAAGCGTTGATGAAATAATGTCAAAATTATTTTCAGAGGCGTATTGCGCCGTTTTCTGAAACCTCATATCAAAACAGGTCGTACATCTTGCGCCTCTCTCAGGCTCATTTTCTTGACCTTTAGTTCTAGAGAACCATTCATCCCTATCGTAATCTGCATCAATAATGGGCATTCCTAATTTCTCTGCAAAACGGATATTTTCTTCTTTTCTGAGTTCGTACTCATCGAAAGGATGAATATTGGGATTATAGAAATATATCGTGGTATCAATATCAGAGGCGGCTAAGGCTTCCATGATTTCACCTGCACACGGCGCGCAGCACGAGTGAAGCAGAAGCTTTTTCTCACCATTTGGAGTCTCAAGCTTGGGCCTCTCATACGATTCAAGGGAGTAATCTATTTTAGACATAGTTTCACTTGTTTTAAAACCTCCCAAGAATCTCTTTTGAGCTTGGGATCCTCAATTATATCTTTTGGATGATGCGTCACAAACAAAGTTTTACCCTCAAGAGAGATAGATGAATCCATAACTAATATCAAATCCGAAGCGTGTTTCTGAATCACTTTATCAACTTCAGATTTACTGACTGACAGAAGATTGCAGTCATTGAGGCTAAGTCCGATTGACGCTAACATTTTGAATAACAAATCCTGACTAGCACCAGCTTGACAAAACGAACCCTGAGAATCTAGCTCAACAACCAATAACTTAAATTTTTCTTGAGCAGAACCCTCTGGGCTGACTGAAGCATATAAAAAATCAGGTATCCCTAATGCCTCAAGATATTTATCTCTCTGAGGGTTCATCAAATCTGTGGGTGCGCCCTTTCTACATTAGCCATAACTTTATTGAGTGCATGCACATAAGCTTTTGCAGATGAAGTGATGATATCAGTATCAACACCTTGGCCATTCACTATCTTTCCCTCATGTTCCAACCTGACATTGACTTCACCTAAAGAATCTGTACCCTGAGTCACATTTGAGACCGAGTAAAGCTGCAGCTTTGGCTCAATATCAACCAATGACAAAATAGCATTGAATGTGGCATCAACAGCGCCCGAGGTATTAGCTGACGCGCTATGTTCATTTCCATTAATAGAAAGCGTTACGTCTGCCGTATTGACCTTACCTGACTCTGCTGACACCTTCAAAGAAACGAGTTGAATGATTTCTGTATTCTCAGTTTGAGTCTCAGAAACAAGAGCTTGGAGGTCCTCATCAAAGATGTCATGTTTTTTATCCGCAAGAGTTTTAAATCTTGAGAAAGCATCATTTAGATCTTCATCAGACTCAAACTCAACACCGAGCTCGCTGAGTCTAGATTTAAAGGCATTTCGACCCGAGTGCTTTCCTAGAACGAGAGAGTTGTTATTCCAGCCAACATCTTCCGCCTTCATGATTTCATAAGTCTCTCTGTGTTTTAGAACACCGTCCTGATGGATTCCAGCCTCATGAGCAAATGCATTAGCACCAACAATCGCTTTGTTGGGTTGAACGACGAAGCCTGTTATGGAGGACACCAGTCTAGAAGCAGCTAAAATTCCTGTAGCGTCTATATTTGTATCACAACCAAAGACATCTTGCCTAGTTCTAACAGCCATTACCACCTCTTCTAGAGATGTATTTCCAGCCCTTTCACCAAGCCCATTAATCGTACACTCAATCTGTCTTGCACCATTTAAGACCGCTGACAGAGAATTAGAAACGGCTAGTCCAAGATCATTGTGACAGTGCGCAGAAAAGATTGCCTTATCAGAATTTGGAATTCGCTCAATAAGCTCTTTCATTGTTTTTCCAAACTGGTGTGGAATATTGTATCCAACTGTATCTGGGATGTTAATGGTTGTAGCCCCTGAGTTGATAGCGGCTTCAATGATACGACACAGAAAATCAATATCTGATCGACCAGCATCCTCAGGACTGAATTCAATATTATCAGTGAATTTAGTAGCTCTTTTGACTGATCTAATGGCCTGGTCGACCACCTCATCAGGAGTCATGCCGAGCTTCATCTTCATGTGGATATCAGATGTTGCTATAAAGGTGTGAATTCGTGCAGAATTTGCACCTTTAATTGATTCTCCTGCCCTATCAATATCTTTGTCTAGTGCCCTTGCTAAAGAACAGATTGTAGAGTCTTTGACTGCTTTTGCAACAGCCTGAACCGCTTCAAAGTCTCCTTGAGAGGCAATAGCAAATCCTGCCTCAATGACATCAACTTTCATTTTCTCTAAGCTTTTGGCAATTCGGACTTTTTCATCCTTTGTCATAGATGCGCCTGGTGATTGCTCACCATCTCTTAGAGTTGTATCAAATATTATTAGTTTTTCGGACATCGCTAGCTCCTTTTATTTCTCACATTTTATCTTAAGTTTTAGGGATAGACTTTCGTCTACTATGATTATTATTGCCTTACGGCAATAATCGTAACAAAGCAAAGAGCTTGCTCAGTGAAATTAATGTCAATAAATTAAGAAACTTATTCATAGCGACAGATTATAGAGGAACTTGAGCTGATTAAGCTTGTTTTTTCTTGAGACGGTTTCTGTTTAGTCCAATAATGGTGATGAAAGGGCCCGATAATAAATAGACAAAGAATCCTGTAAAGAGAATGATATTGGGCTTAGAAACTAAAATAATAAGGCTCAGAATAACAATCAAAAGGAATCTAAATGATGCTTTTTTAGAATCAAATTCCTTAAAACTGTAATAACGAATATTGCTGACCATCAATAGACCACACAATATTGTAATTCCAGCTCCAAGATAGTAACCCAAAGAAATCACATCTGAATCAAAGGAGGCGAATGTCCAAATCTTTAGCCAAATCATACTGGCTATAACGCCTGCAGCTGCGGGAGAAGGAAGCCCTTGAAAATATCTCTTATCAGCAATACCAACCTGAGTATTAAATCTTGCAAGTCTGAGTGCTGCGCAGGCCAAATATACAAATGCTGCCAACCATCCAAACCTGCCAAGTTCATACAAAGTCCACTGGTATACAAGAAGCGCTGGAGCCAACCCAAATGACACTAAATCAGCCAGTGAGTCGTATTCAGCACCAAAAGCGCTCTGAGTATTTGTTAGGCGGGCTACCCGTCCATCGAGCGTATCCCAGAACATGGCAATTAAAATGGAGATTGCAGCAATTGTGAAATCTCCATTAATAGAAGAAATAATTGAATAAAAACCGGCAAACATGCCAAACGTTGTAAGAACGCTTGGCAGCAGGTATATCCCTCTTTTGCTTCGTATTTTCTCAGTCATAACTTTTAAACATCAAAGCCGACCTGATCAGTATGAATTAGTTTTTTGATTGGTCAACTAATTTATTTTTTGCAATCCAAGGCATCATTGAACGCAAGCTTTCACCAACCGTTTCAATTTGATGTTTGCGCTGAACATCACGACGGGCTGGCAAATCTCCAACATTGCTTACGAACTCCTTTGCAAAAGCACCGCTTTGAATTTCGCTTAAAATCTTCTTCATTTCAGCCTTAGTTTCGTCAGTCACTATCCTTGGGCCGCGAGTAACGTCACCATACTCTGCTGTATTAGAAATCGAATAACGCATATTGGCTATGCCGCCCTCATACAACAGGTCAACAATTAACTTTAACTCATGAAGGCACTCAAAATATGCCATTTCAGGCTCATAACCTGCTTCAACGAGCGTTTCAAAACCTGCCTGAACCAGTGACGTTGTTCCGCCGCACAAGACGACTTGCTCTCCGAATAGATCAGTTTCAGTCTCCTCTCTAAAGCTTGTTTCAAGAATCCCTGTTCTTCCGCCGCCTATTGCTGAGGCATATGAAAGGGCAATCTCTTTGGCGTTTCCAGAGGCATTTTGCTTAACTGCAATCAGATCTGGAATTCCCCCACCTTTTACAAACTCTGAGCGAACAGTGTGTCCAGGAGCTTTTGGAGCTATCATAATGACGTCAAGGTCATCTCTAGGAACAATCATATCAAAATGAATATTAAGTCCATGAGCAAAAGCAAGCGCAACCCCCTGCTTCAAGTTGGGCTCTATATTTTCAGAATAGATACTGGCCTGAAACTCATCGGGTGCTAGAACCATAACAACATCAGCCCACCCACTTGCTTCCTCGACAGACATTACGCCGAGTCCAGCCTCTTTAGCCTTGGTAGCTGATGATGAGCCTTCTCGAAGCCCAACGACTACCTCAACCCCTGAATCTTTGAGATTATTGGCATGGGCATGCCCTTGAGAACCGTAACCTATGATGGCTACTTTTTTGCCTTGAATGATTGAAAGGTCTGCATCTTTGTCGTAATATCTATTCATTTTTTTTCCTATAATTTAGATTAATTTTTTTCCTCTAGAAATCCCAGTGACTCCGGTTCTTGAGATTTCAATAATGTTTGATGGTTCTAATGCATCCAAAAACGCATTAATCTTCTTGGTCTTTCCAGAAACTTCAATCGTGTAAATCTTGTCTTTCACATCAACCACTTTACAACCAAAAATTTCCACTAGCTCTTTTAAGTCGACCCCCTCTTTTGAGGTGGAAGATATCTTAGCAAGCATGAGCTCTCTCTCGACATGATCTTGACTAGTGAGGTCAGTCACTTTAACAACCTCGATTAACTTATTGAGCTGCTTGACAATTTGCTCGAGTACCCTCTCACTTCCTGAAGAAACGATAGTCATCCTTGATAGAGTAGGATCAGTCGTTTGCGCAACGGTCAGTGATTCGATATTGAAACCGCGCTGAGTAAAGAGTCCAGATACTCTTGAGAGCGCACCAGCCTCATCTTCTAATATAACTGAAATAATATGTCTCATAAACTATACCGCGTTAAAGTCTGTTTCATCTTTAGATACCATCTCATCTCTTCCGGCAAGGAGCATATCGCAGTGCGCTCCGCCAGCAGGGATCATTGGAAATACATTTTCCGATGGATCGGTAATAATATCTAGAAAAACGGTTCGATCTTTCTGCTTAAAGGCTTCAACTAGAGCCGGCTTAAGATCTTCCTCTTTATCCACCTTTATTCCTAAATGACCATAACTCTCAGCTAGTTTAACGAAGTCAGGCAAAGCATCCATGTAAGACATTGCGTAACGCTTTTCATAAAAAAATTCTTGCCACTGCCTTACCATTCCAAGATAGCCATTATTAAGATTAATAATCTTCACTGGGGTTGCATATTGGAGCATGGTTGAAAGCTCTTGTAGCATCATTTGAATGCTTCCCTCGCCTGTGACGCAAGCTATGTCTTTTTCTGGCATTGCAAGTTTAGCGCCCATAGCGGCAGGAAGTCCGAAGCCCATAGTTCCAAGACCACCAGAATTAATCCATTGCCTTGGCTCATCGAAAAGATAATACTGCGCAGCCCACATTTGATGCTGCCCAACATCAGACGTTACAATAGCTTTACCTTCAGTCACCTCGTACAAAGCCTCGATGACTGATTGCGGTTTGATAACGCCAGGTGATTTTTTATAGGCCAATGAATCGACTTTTCTCCACTCATCAATTTGCGACCACCATTTAGAAATATCAGCAAGCTCTTTATCTTTCATTTCAGATATAAGCGCCTTCAAAACTTGTGTTGTTTGTCCAACAATTGGTATATCGGCAACCACATTTTTAGAGATTTGGGATGGATCAATATCAATATGAATAAACTTAGCTGAAGGACAAAATTTTGCTAGGTTACCTGTAATCCTATCATCGAACCTAGCTCCAATTGCGACAACACAGTCAGATCCATGCATTGCCATATTCGCTTCGTAGGTACCATGCATACCAAGCATTCCTAATGATTGTTTATCTGTCATAGGGTATGCGCCAAGTCCCATGAGCGTTTGAGTGATTGGAAAGCCAAGCATACGAGTAAACTCTCTTAGCTCCTCAGATGCATTTCCAATGACACAGCCTCCGCCAGCATACAAGATTGGTTTTTTTGAATTTGCCATCAGTTCGGCTGCTTTACGAATTTGACGATTACTTGGTTTAGTAGTTGGCTTGTAAGAGCGTATCTCTATTGACTCAGGATATTCCTCTTTCTCCATTTTAGCAATGGTAATATCTTTGGGGATATCAATAACAACAGGACCCGGTCTTCCAGTAGTCGCAATATGAAAAGCTTTTTTGACAGTGATAGCAATATCCTTGATATCTCTTACAAGGAAATTATGCTTCACGCATGAGCGCGTGATGCCTGTTGCATCAACTTCTTGAAAAGCGTCCATACCGATGAGTGGGGAAGGAACTTGGCCTGAGATCACGACCATAGGTATTGAGTCCATATGAGCAGTAGCAATGCCTGTCACCGCATTAGTGATTCCTGGGCCTGAGGTAACCAATACAACACCTGGTTTTCCATTGGCTCTCGCATACCCATCTGCACCATGAGCAGCGCCCTGCTCGTGACGAACCAAAACATGGGTAATCTTATCTTGTGCCTCTATCGCATCATAGATATGAAGGACAGCACCACCTGGATAACCAAAAACATGGTCAACACCCTCTTTCTGAAGGCAATCTACTAGAATTTCAGCGCCATTCAATTCCATCGCTTAATACGGTAATTTAAAAGTTTTCGATTATACCCAAAGAATTTAAGGCTAAAACACTTCGTTGGATGCAAAATTTGCTTTAAAAACAGGCCGCAACAAGGTCAGCCAATGTTAGTTTATTTTAAAACTGAATGCTTGAATTACAGATCATTTTGCCAATCTTCAGAATAAAACTGTATTGGCGAGTCATTTTCCTCAAAAGTTTCGATACTGAACGCTTTTGGCTGAGATAGAATGGCTGATAACAGTTGATCATTTAGCATATGGCCCGTCCTGAAGCCCTCATAGTGCCCAATGACATTACCACCCAAAAGAAAAAGATCACCGACAATATCTAAAATTTTATGCTTTACAAATTCATTGTGATAGCGCATTCCATCCTCATTTAAGATGTCATCATCGGACAGAGCAATTGCATTATCAATGCTCGCACCAAGTGCAAGGTTTTGTTTTTGAAGCATCTCGACATCTCTCTCGTAGCCAAACGTTCTGGCTCGTGATATTTCTTTTAGATACGATTGCTCAGAAAAATCAATGGTGAGCTTTTGTCCACTCTCCTTTATTTTTTTGTGTTCAAAATCAATTTCTAATGAAACTTTAAAGCCATTGTGAGGGGAGACTTGTGCCCATGATTCACCATTTTCCACTCTGATTTTATCTTTGATGACGATAAATCTTTTTGGGGCCTCCTGCTCTTCTATTCCAGCAGACTGAACCAAAAAAACAAACGGTGCAGAAGAGCCATCCATGATAGGCACCTCAAATGAGTCCAGCTCTACGAGCAAATTATCAACTCCAAGTGCTGAAAGTGCTGACATAAGGTGCTCAATCGTTGAAACCTTAACGCCCTGGTTTTCAAGTCCAGTCGATAATACGACCTCGTTCACAAAAGCACTATGAGCATGAACCTGCCTGCCACCAGCGTCCAGTCTTTTAAAAACAACGCCATGGTCAGCCTCAGCAGGTATTAACGTTAAGTTGACTACTTTTCCGCTATGGATTCCGACACCACGTGCTTTAACTGTTTTCCTAATTGTTCTTTGTTTAACCATAATTCAGAAATTACCTACAAATGCCTTTTTTAATTTACCCATCACACTCTTGCCTCCATTTGAGACAATAAATTTTGCTTTATTCAAATCACCCTCATGTAATAAAAGACCGATACTTCCGGTATATCGATAGTCTGTGAGAATTGCTTCAAGACCTGAAATTCTTGATCTTTGAATTTTACCTAGCTTTACTCTCTTGGAAAAAAAATCCCGAACAAGTTCTTCAATTGAATCAATCTCTGAACCTCCGCCGCAAAGAACAAATCCAGATCTGATAATGGTATCTAAATTACGATGTTTGAGCTCATTTTTGAGCTCTTCAAAAATCGCCCTGTAAGACTCCTCAATCACCTCGCTCAAATCTAGGCTAGAGAGTTGTCGCTCTTCTTTATTATTTGCCTGAATGAAATCAATAAATTTATCATCGGACTGAGGCAAAGTCTTAGCAACTCCATAATTCTCTTTGAGCCTTTTTGCTTCTTCAAGAGAGGTATCAAAAGCATACGCAATGGATTGCGTTACCTCGTCACCACCCATCGCAATGATTCCACTTTGGACAATACCTTCTTCTCTATAAACCGAATAGCTCGTCACTCCAGCACCAATATCAAGAAGACATACACCACTATTTTTATCCTCTTGACTGAGCAATGCTTGTGATTTAGCGACTGAATTGAGAACAATTTTATCCACCTCAAGTTCACTCTGCTTGAGACAGTTTTCAACATTTCTCACGCTCGAACTAGAGACAGTAATGATATGAACTTTAGACTCTAGAACTTGAGCTTCCATATCCATCGGGTCATCAACAACGACTGTCTCGTTGATTGTAAACTTCTTTTTTATGATATGAAGTTTTTCTTTGTTGGTTGGTGTTGAAATCGCCATTGCTGACTCGAGCACTGCATCTAAGTCTTCGGTGCTGACAAATTCATTGACTGGAACCTTGCCCTTTCCATCAATACAGGTAAGGTGGGTGTCAGAAATATTAACGCGAAATAATGCTAGATCAATTCCAAAGCTTTCTTCAGTTTTTTTGATGAGTTTTGAAATTTCTCTGGACAAAGAGTCAATCGAAAATATGGACCCTCTCCTGACTCCTCTTGAGGGGCAAACGTTATGTCCAATGATTCTTAGATGGTCATCGTCCTCTCTTTCAGCAACCAGCAAAGCAATCTTTTCAGTTCCAATATCGATGCTTGCTACAAAGTGGTTGCCTGCCATAGTATTTTTTAAGAGGTTTTACAAAAATTTTACCAAACTATTAAAAGCTTTTAATCTCAGTTGAACTATTTTTTTTAAAATCTAGCCAGTCATTGAGTTGATCCAGCTCTACAACCTTCCCACTTAACAACCTCCTAAAAAGTTTGGCATTTGCCTCACCATGATACAAGCCCAAAATATGCCTAGACATTGACCTAACCGGAACACCTAGTTTTGACTGTTCAGCAATATAAGACATGAACTGTCTAAGGATGTGCTCTCTGTCTAGTGTGCTTTCTTTACTTTTAAAAATCTCTAATTCTATCTGCTCAAGCAAAAATGGGTTGTGATAAATCGATCTTCCCAGCATGACGCCATCAACATGATCTAAATGCCCTTCAATATCCTGACAGGTTTCTATACCACCATTAATGGTAAATTTTAACTTTGGGAAGTCCTTTTTTAACTGGTAGACCCATGGATAGTTTAGAGGAGGGATAGTTCGATTTTCTTTTGGACTTAAGCCGGTTAGCCAAGCTTTGCGAGCATGAACGATAAAGTGCTGACATCCCTTTTGACTAATAAGACTGACAAAGTCTGATAACTGGTCATAACTCTCCATATCATCAATCCCAATACGATGCTTAACTGTTATGGGAATGCCGCAACGTTCTATCATAGCTTCAACGCACTGAGCTACAAGCTTAGGCTCCTTCATTAAACAGGCTCCAAAACTTCCTGAGAGTACTCTATCAGATGGGCAGCCAACATTAATATTAACCTCATCATATCCCCAATCCTCTGCAATTATTGCGCACTTAGCCATTTCTTTAGGATCGCTTCCGCCAAGTTGAAGTACTAAAGGGTTCTCACCATCATTAAAGTCCAACAATCGATTTTTATCACCTCGAAGAATGGCCTTTGTCGTGATCATTTCAGTATACAACTGAACATTTTTACTGATGAGTCGGTAAAAATATCGACAGTGTTTATCCGTCCAATCCATCATTGGCGCAACGGAGACAAGAGAGTGATTCATTCGATTTTTAATGTCAATTCGGTTAGAGCAAAAGCAATACTCTCAGCTACAATTTCAGACCTAACTCCAGAGAAAAATTGAGTTGTCGTTGACACATGTCCATTGACATAAAAACCAAAGCATACCATTCCAACGGGTTTTTCTGGAGTGCCTCCAGAGGGCCCAGCTATTCCAGTCACAGAAATAGCCAAATCACTCTTAGAATTCTGACCAGCGCCCATTGCCATTTCATAGGCAACTTTTTCACTGACAGCCCCAAAGAGCTCAATGGATTGAGGATTGACGTTCAGCATATTTATTTTGGACTCATTGCTATAAGTAATAAATCCACAATTAAAGTAGCTCGATGCTCCAGGAATTGATGTCAGTGAGCTAGATAACGAACCTCCAGTGCATGATTCTGCAACTGCAATCGTCATACTCTTTGAAGTCAATAGCTCAGTTAATTTTTTAGCTTTTAGATAAGACATCAGTGCTTCCCTGAAATTGCAGATTGAACAATCTCAAAAACATCTTTTGAAATTTTATCTCTGTCAATGATTGATTTAATCTGCATCTCCTGAAGCTCAGAGTATTTTGGGGTAAAGCGCCTCCAGTGATTAAAAATACTAGCAAACCTTGCAGCAATTTGAGGATTCAAACCATCCAGCTCAACAATTACATCACTTAAGAGCTGATAGCCCTCCTGGCAATGAAATTGGCTAGTGTTCTGACTAAAAGATCCGATAACAGAACGAACTCTGTTTGGATTCTTCATTGTGAATAACTCATGCTCCATAAGACTCTTGATATCATCAACAGATGATAAAGAGGATATACTTTGAGCACTGAACCATTTATCCATGACCTGAACATCAGAACGATGCTCATTATAAAAGCGATCGATCACTTCATCTCGGTATGAATTTTCGTTACTTAAAAGAGACTGAAATGCACCAAACTGATCGGTCATACAATCTGAATGAATAAATTGCTGATAGGCAATATCAGACTCGCCAAGTTTTGTTAAATAAGCTAGGCATGTATTTTTAAGAGCACGCTCAGCAACTGAGTCTGTAGAAAGGTCAAATGGCTTTTTAAAGTTTAACTTTTCATAGGTTTTCAAAAAAACATCTTTAAATTTTTTTCCTATTTCAAGGAGCGCATTATTTCTTTTGTTGTGAACGTCTTCAACGTCAATCTCAGCCACATTCTGGTGAATAATTTGTTCTGAAGGAAGGCTAATCATCTCTGACAGAAGTGCAAAATCACCCTCTTCAGTCATAAGGTTTTTAATCATGCTAAACATTTCTTTTTTGGAAACTTGCTCTGGCCTAAGAATATATTCTAGCCATAGACTTTGAACGTTATCCCATCGATTAAAGGGGTCAGAATCATGTGACACCAAAAAAATCTTTTCCTCAGATGTCAGGCTGTTGTCGAACTTAATGGGAGCGGAAAAGCCTCTAAACCAAGAGGGAGTTGGCTTGCTAGAGACATTTTCAAAAGAAATCGTCTTTATAAGCTCATCAATAACCACCATACCTGATTTAATCTCTGATCCATCTTGATCTATCAAGCCAAACTGATTAGGAATCATAAACGGAGTATTTTGATTTTTTTGAGTGAATGTTGCGCTATAGACTTTTGTTTCTGAATCATATTCATCTTCCACAGCGACCTCAGGAGTTCCTGGCTTTGAGTACCATGGCATAAAACTGTCAAAATTAATATTATTCGCATCGGCCATGCTTGAGACAAAGTCATCAATTGTAACTGCATCACCATCGTGTCTATCAAAGTACAATTTCATCCCTTTTTGAAAGCCATCTTCTCCGAGGATAGTATGAATCATACGGATAACTTCAGCCCCCTTCTCGTAAACTGTGGTGGTATAGAAGTTATCCATTGAAATATAAGATTCAGGTCTGACTGGATGGGACATCGGTCCAGAGTCCTCTGCAAACTGCCTGGTTTTTAGCTGAATGACATCTGAGATTCTTTGAATTGCTCTAGATCTCAAGTCTGAGGAAAACTCTTGATCTCTAAAGACTGTCAAGCCCTCCTTTAGGCTTAGTTGGAACCAGTCTCGACAGGTAACTCTGTTGCCAGTCCAATTATGAAAATACTCATGACCAATGATGGATTCAATTCTTACGAAACTTGAATCAGTTGACGTATCTTTATTCGCAAGAACACAATCCGAATTGAATATATTAAGTCCCTTATTTTCCATTGCCCCCATATTGAAGTCATCAACAGCAACAATCATATAAATATCTAAATCATAGCTCAGATTAAATCGCTCCTCATCCCACTTAAATGCCTTTTTTAGAGACTCCATTGCAAATGCCGTTTTGTGCATATTATGGGGCTCCACATAAAGCCTTAAATCAACTCTTCTGCCAGCTGCGGTTATAAATTCATCCTGAAAGAAATCGAGCTTTCCTGCAACTAAAGCAAATAAATAGCAGGGCTTTGGGGCCGGGTCATGCCAGACTGAATACTCTTTAGATTCCTTTATTAAATTACCATTACTTAATAGAACAGGGTATTGATCTCGATTGGCATTAATTGTGGTAGTAAAAACACTTAAGACATCAGGCCTATCCAGATAATAAGTGATTTGTCTAAAGCCCATAGCCTCGCATTGTGTGCAAAAATTTCCGCTAGACTGGTAGAGACCATTCAAGTCTGTTTTGCTCTCTGGATGAATCTTAACTTTGATCTCTAAAACAAAGTTGTCAGGCGGGCTGAGTAAAAAAAGTCCATCATCTTTCAGTTCATAATTGGCATTTAATCCATCAATCTTGATTGATAAAAGCTCTAATGACTCGCCATTCAGAAACAAATCATCAACGGGCTTTGTTACCAGAGGGTTTTTATAAAAAACAATTCTAGAGCAAACAACTGTCCCTTCATCCCCTAGATTGAAGTCAAGCTCTGTAGTTTTAATCAAATGAGAGGATGGCTCATAGTCCTTTCTATAAATTGGTTGCGGCATTAAATTAGAAATAGTAGTGCTCCAAGAAAAATTCTATAAACAACAAAGGGTAAAAAGCCTATCCTCTCAACCAGCTTTATAAAAAATACAATTGTAAAATAAGACGTCAGAAATGCAATAGCAAATCCAAATAAAAGTAATATCCAGTTAACCTGCTGGGATTGATTAGAAAGCTCAAATAGTTTCATAATTGTCGCAAGTGTTATCACTGGGATTGATAACAGAAAAGCAAATTTAATAGATAATTTTCTGGAAAGTCCAATCAGGAGTGCTGCAGTTATGGTGATGCCCGCTCGAGAAGTCCCAGGAATTAGCGCTAGAGCTTGAGCGCATCCAACAATAAGAATATCACTGCCGCCAATCACCTCACGATTGATACCTCGAACTCGATGAACTAAATCAGACAAGCCAAGGGCAAGTCCAAAGAAAATAGTTGCATAGGCCACAACCTCAAAACTCCTCAGATTCATTTCAACATAGTCATTAAAAAAAAGGCCCGCCAAGCCAACCGGAATTGTTCCCAGCAAAACGCCCCATGCTAAAACCGAATCACCCTGCATTTTTCTTGTCAAGATTGATGAGAAAAAATCTTGGGTGAGTAAAACAATCGAAGCCCTGTAATAGATAATTACTGCGCAAAGAGAGGCGAAATGAAGAACAACATCAAAAGCCAGTCCTTGATCAGGCCAATCAAAAAACTTTGGAAAAATGACCAGATGAGCAGAAGAGGAAACAGGTAAGAATTCTGTCAAACCTTGAATAAAGGCTAAGATGACTGTTTGAAAAATATCCATAAAATTAATTTTAAAGCCTGTTTGTTAAATCTAGCTCTTTGAAGCCCTCCAATTTTACTGATTGTTTCTTACTTAAGGCCATGACTTTAAAGACTTCTCCCATAGTTCCTGGCAAAACTAGTTGCTTGATTTCTTGAGCAATTTTTACCTTCTTTTCTTCATTCTCTTCATTTTTTAGGTAGTTGTCGATACCTAAAGAAATTAAAAACATGGATTGCGTTGTGTAGCCAGAAACCTTGAACCCGCTCTCCTTAGCGATGCTTGCAATATTACTAAAGTTAACTGAGGCCGTAATGTCTTGCTTCCCGATGTGAATAAATGGATTGTCGCTTGACTTATGATTAGAAAAGCACTTTAGGGTACCCTCAACTCTCTGAGGATGAAAATACTCAGCCTCAGTCATTCCATAATCTATCAATAGAACGGTGCCATCGATCATTAGGTCATATAGTGATTTAATCCAAGCACCTGACTGAATGTTTATTTCTGTGGTGTAACCCTCCTGAAAATCTATAGAATCTGGAATATTTAAATGAGTTAATGGCTCCTGCATTCTCTCCCAATTAAAGTCGCCCCCTTTGAAACCAACGCCTAATTCATAAAAACTACCCTTAGAGAAGGTGATGCGTTTTACAGGGAAGGCATCGAGTACCTCGTTCGCAATCACTACGCCTTTAAAATTTTTTGGGAGCTTAGTAAGCCACTCGATTCGATCAAATACTTCAGGCAAGACTTTTTTAATAGTCTCTTTTTGTGTTTGTCTGAGTTGAGAGCTTAACTCAATAATAAAATATTTTTTTGGAAGTGACTCCATTCTTCCAAGTTCAAAAAGTATCTGCGCAGCGAGAATACCGCTTCCAGCCCCAAATTCCAGGATGTTTCCTCCATTAAGTATTTGTTTACATTGTTTTGCAAGACTAAAACCAAAAAGGTCTGAGACTTCTGGAGAAGTAATAAAGTCACCCCTATGCCCAAAGATTGTTTTATTGGAGCGATAGTAACCGAATTCTTGATGATATAAAGCTAGGTCCATAAAGACATCAAATCCAATCGGATTGTTATTGTCTTTTATGCTTTTAGATATAATGTTCTCGATACTCATAAGTAGAAAATATTTTATACTGTGAGCATCCATCATTCTTCATAAAACATAAAATACATTAAATTAAATTACTAAAAAATAAACGATGAAAACAGCATTAATTACAGGTGGTGCGGCTCGTATTGGGGCGCAAATTGCCAGAACACTCCACGAGAATAACTTTAAGATTATTATTCATTGCAATCAATCCCTTGAAAAAGCACAACTTCTGAGTGACGAACTGAACTCAGTAATTAAAGATTCATCTGGGGTTATTTCAGGAAATCTTAACAATTTTGAAAGCATTTCAAGCATTGTTAATTCTATTGACTCATTGGATTTACTGGTAAACAATGCATCTGTTTTTTATCCAAAATCTGTCGATAATAGTGAGATTGATGATTGGAATGATGTCATAAATGTCAACCTAAGAGCGCCATTCTTTTTATCTAAGGGACTAAGTAAAAAATTATCAATCAGTAGTGGCTCTATTATTAACATCATTGATATTCATGCAGACAGACCATTAAAGAATCATGCCGTTTATAACATCTCAAAAGCGGGTTTAAAAATGATGACCCAAACCTTGGCTAAAGAGCTTGCACCCAATATTAGAGTCAATGGCGTTTCGCCAGGATCAATCCTTTGGCCTGAAGCTAGTGCTGAGATTTCAGAAGCAGAAAAAAAACTTATGCTTGAACGAATTGCCCTTAATCGACAAGGCTCCCCACAAGACATTGCTGATACAGTTCTATTTTTAGCTAACTCAGACTATATCACTGGACAGATTATTAATATTGATGGAGGCAGGACGCTCAATCAGTAAGAATATTCTGTAGGTCAATTTGTGGTATAATTTAATCGTCGAATATTTTTATCGACCGACAAGAATTTTTTTACAATTATTTCAAAATAACAAAAATAGAAATATTGTAACGAACTATTTTTATGGGCTTATTGATGCCGCATATAGAACTTATTTAGAAATTGATGAATCTTCAAAATCAAAACTTTATACCGATTCAATACTTAAGTATTGAAGCTATGCATGTGCTCAATAGTCCCGATATAACAGGACTTTATAATGAATCACATTCTCATAAACGCTACCCACAAGGAAGAGATCCGGGTGGCCATCGTCAAGAGCCAAAAGCTAACTAACCTTGACATAGAAACTAGCCTAAATCGTAAGACGAAAGGCAACATTTACAAAGCAAAAATCTCTCGAGTAGAGCAATCACTCGAGGCTGCTTTTGTTGATTACGGAAAAGAAAAACACGGCTTTCTTCCCTTTAAAGAGGTATCGCCATTTTTTGCTGAAGGTGTCAAACCTAAGGGCGATAAATTAACAATTAGCGATGTTCTTAAAGAAGGGCAAGACATCATCATTCAAGTTGAAAAGGAGGAGCGGGGCAATAAAGGGGCTGCTCTTAGTACCTATATTAACCTAGCAGGCGCATATATGATTCTGACGCCTAATAATCCAAAAAGCTCGGGGATCTCCAGACAGATCAGCGCTTCAGATCGTCAGGATCTAAAAAAGTTATTACCTAAGCTTGAAGTTCCCAAACATTCGGGACTCATTATCCGTACTGAGGGTGCTGGAAGAGGAGTGAGTGAACTTCAGTGGGAAGTTGATCATTTAACCCAGCTATGGAAATCAATCAAAACTGCCACCAAGAAGCAGGATAGTCCCTTCTTAATCTACCAGGAGAGTGATATCACTGTTAGAGCTCTCAGAGACTATCTGAGGGAGGATACTGATAGCGTCATTATAGACGACCTAGAAACTTATCAAAAGGCTAGGGATTTTATTAATTTTGTAATGCCTCACTACCTAGATAAGATAAAGTTTTTTGATGTCACTGACCACTCACTCTTTGCTCATATGAGTATTGAATCTCAAGTTAAAAATGTATTTAACAGAGAAGTGGCATTGAAGTCTGGTGCAACAATTGTTTTTGATGCTACTGAAGCTCTTACTGCGATTGATATCAACTCAGCAAGAGCTACCAAAGGAACAAGTATCGAAGATACAGCTTATAAAGCTAACCTAGATGCAGCTGAGGAAATTGCACTGCAATTACAGTTAAGAGATATTGGTGGTCTTGTGGTAATTGATTTCATTGATATGGCGTCTGAGGCAAATAGGACTTCCATTGAAAAACTAATGGAGAAAGCAACCGCCAATGATAGAGCTCGCGTTCAGATAGGAACAATTTCTAGGTTTGGTTTGTTAGAGTTATCTAGGCAGAGACTAATGAATTCTGTTCTTGAGTCGACTGGCAAAACATGCTCCGTGTGCAATGGAAGCGGAACGACACCAACCATACCGTCACTGTCATTAAGAATTATTCGTCAGCTAGAAGACAACCTTAACTCAAACAAAAATAATGGTGATATAACTATTCAATCAAGTGTTGAAGTCATTACGTATTTATTAAATGAGAAGAGGCAAAACATAACAGACATGGAGACGAAGCATAACATCAAAATTACGCTGTTGCCAAACCAGTATATGCATTTCCCTCACTACACTGTGAACAAGCAGAAGGGAAATAAGAGCTCTCACCATAAGAGCTTTCAAGCAGTATCTAAACCTCAGGAAAATCCGAATGTAATCAACTACATTGACAAGCCTGATATTCCCGCCATTTCGACTAATCAGCCTTCTACAAAGATGCCTGAAAAGAAGGTCTCATTTATGAGTAAACTAGCTGAAATTTTTTCATCTGACAAGAAAGTTGTTCAGAAATCTAAAAATGCAAGGCCTCAAAATCGTAATAGAAATAGGAATCAGAATAGGAATCAGAATAGGAATCAGAATAGGAATCAGAATAGGAATCAGAATAGGAATACTCAGGAAAATTCTAAAAGTGATGACAATTCAAATTCAGCATCAAATAAACCTAAAAATGATAATCAAAGGAGTAAAAATACTCAGAATAGGAATAGGAATAGGAATAGGAACCAAAAAAATAACCCTAAGGTGAATGATAATCCTGCTGAGAACACAGTCACTAAGCCAGTTGATAGTGTCGTAGCTAAGCCTACAGAAAACACAGCAACTAAGCCAGTTGATAAAGCTCAAAACAAAGATTTAAAAACTGTTAAGCCTGCTCGTAAGCCAGCAAAAAAAGCGCCAAAGAAAGCAATTGATGCCTCTAAGGAAAAGAAAGAGACTAATAGTCCAGAAAAAGTAGCTTCTGGCTCAGCTAATAATTCTGATGAAATAGCTTCTTAAGATTCTATGAATAGATTTGCAGTTTTTGGCAACCCCATTAGTCATAGCCTATCACCTATGATTCATAATGAGTTCTCAAATGAGCTTGGTATTGATCTGTCTTATGAAAAAATACTCTCTCCCATTGACGAGTTTGAATTTACCGCTAATCAATTTATAAATGACGGCGGCTTAGGGTTCAACATCACCCTTCCATTTAAAGTTGAAGCATTTAATTTTTCTCAAGAATTGACGTCTAATGCTAGTGCAGCTGGTGCAGTTAACACTATCAAAATAGACAATAATGTAATTATTGGTGAGAATACAGATGGCAATGGATTGGTGAATGATTTAGAAATAAATCTATCTGAAAGTTTAAGTGGAAAAGAAATTTTAATTATTGGTGCTGGAGGTGCAACTCAAGGCATATTGAAACCTATACTTGATAAAAACCCTGAAAAAATCTTATTGGCTAACCGCACCTCTGAAAAATCAGTCCAGCTCGCGAGTGAATTTCTAAAATATGGAAAGGTTTGTGGATTTGGCATTAATCAAATTAAATCCAAGCCTGTTGACATAATCATTAATGCAACTAGCGCTTCAATTGATGGAGCTATGCCAGCATTACCAGGGGGGGTATGTGAAGGGGCTTTCTGCTATGACTTAATGTACGGAGCACAAACTCCTTTTATGAAGTGGGGTCTTGAAAACTCAGCAAGAAAGGTTAGCGATGGCTTAGGAATGCTCGTAGAGCAGGCAGCACTTTCTTTCAATTTTTGGCATGCAAAAAGCCCAAGAACAGACTCTGTGATTAGTTTAATTAGGGAGACAAACGGCTAATAGACCAATTGCCGGACTTTAATTCGTAAATAAAGCGATCGTGGAGTCTATTCTCTCTCCCCTGCC
>ERZ802830.1119-NODE-1119-length-26043-cov-20.5899_pt1 | contig 26043 bp, 24 predicted proteins | sample MGYA00345654_ERZ802830 | MGnify/ENA primary metagenome ERZ802830 (study PRJEB30503, sample SAMEA104212375) | marine metagenome | biome: Westerlies Biome; feature: [SRF] surface water layer (ENVO:00010504) within the epipelagic zone...; material: water...
GCATTACTATCCTCATAAAAGCTCTCATTATTAGACCAGCTAGTGGGACGTATTTCTTTATTTAAAAGGTGGCTTCCAGCTAGTGATCTCAATGAAACATTCTTTTGTCTTGACTCTAATGGCAACCAAAAGCTGACGGTCTGATGACCCTTAACGCAATAATATGGGATGTCTTGATGCCATGGCGTAGGTACTCCAGAGTTTGCCTCTTTATAAAAAAAGTGGTCATGAAAAAACTGCACAGATTTAGATCCCATTAAATTAGAGGCAATCGATGCTAGATTTGAGTTAAATATAAAATCTGTATATTCAGGAATACGCCTCCAATTACAAAAATCCTCTAAAAATTGGCCTTGATATTTTTCATTTTGGTGAACCAAGGATCGCTCACTTGGGTTATTGAGATGAAAATCAGCTCCATTAGCTAATATATCAATCCACTCTTTGAAAACTCCACGAAGAATAACAACGCCATCCTCTCTAAAACTTTGAACATCAGATTGTTTGATTAATAACGCCATTAGTCTAAAGTGGTTTTTTTATTCAAGTTTGATATAGCTTAGATAATAACTAATTTCTCAAACCAAAACGAAACATTTTATAATTTATACTCTCTTAAAGAAACGATAAAAACATCTGTATTATTAACCTAAATTTTTAATCTACACGCCCACCAATGAAGCTAATTTCAGACACCTTTACTATCAAAAAAATTCCTAAAGTGGTCTGGAGCTCTGACGACTCTTTTAACTTAAAACCAAAACCCTTAACCTTCATCTTTCTAGTTTTTGGATTATTTTTGTTTGGATTGGGAGAGAGCCTTCTCATAACCAGTGGGGCTGGTGTTGGGCCCTACACCGTTCTTGCACAAGGAATTTCAAACCTTACTAACTGGTCTTTGGGTCTCTCTACATTTGTAATCAGTATTTTTGTTCTGATGTTGTGGATACCATTGAAACAAAAACCTGGAATGGGAACAATATTAAATGCCTTTATTATCGCACTGACAATTGAGTTTTCAGTTTATTTTTTGCCATATCCTGAATACTATCCACTTAAAGTATTACAAGTAATTATTGGCGTATTGACTATTGGGGTTGGGAGTGGGTTTTATTTAATTTGTAATCTTGGAGCAGGCCCAAGGGATGGCCTGATGATTGGACTCCAAAAGGTCACCAATAGGCCAATTTATTCTATTCGAACTGCGATTGAGGTTAGTGTGGTCGTTTTAGGCTCAATATGTCTTTTAAATAATTTAGATAAACTATTGGGAGAAGTTGTTGGACTTGGAACAGTAATATTTGCTCTGGGCATTGGACCTTCAGTTGCTCTAGGTATTACGATTGTGGGAAAGCTCTCTAAACAGGTATAACTATTCAAGCAATCGATTAGGTGACGTAATTTCTGACCTTAAAATTTGATGAGTCCCACTCATTAGACTGCATAATTTTTTTAAGGCACATGATTGCATTCCAAACATCTTCGTACCTCATATAAAGAGGTGAAATCCCAAACCTCAAAATGTTGGGCTCACGATAATCTCCAATAACACCTCTTGAGATTAATGACTGCATAATCGGGTAGGCATTTTCGTGCATATATGAAATTTGACTGCCTCTAAGACTGGCATCATTTGGAGAATATAATGTGAACGCAAATTCCCCGCACTCTTGGTTAATCAGCTCAATAAATACCTCAGAGAGATGAATGCTTTTTTCTCGAACTTGTTCCATAGATATACCATCAAAGACATCAAGTCCACTCTCAACCGCTTTATAGGCAAGAATCGGTGGCGTTCCACAGATGAATTTATTAATATTATTTGCAGCTTTGTATTTACTATCAAAAGCAAACGGATCACTATGACCAAGCCAGCCTGATAATGGCTGGGTTACTTGCTCAATTAAATCACTATGAACATATAAAAATCCCGGCGCTCCTGGCCCCCCATTAAGGTGCTTGTAGGTACAGCCAACTGCAAAATCTACTCCGATATCATGCAAATCCATTGGCATCACACCAACACTATGACTTAGATCCCAGACAACGAGTGCTCCTTTATTGTGAGCATATTCAGTAATTTTTTTCATATCACTAATTCGCCCAGTTTTATAGTTAATATGAGAAAGCATCACAACCGCAGTGGATGAATCTATGTGTTTTTCAATGTCATTTCCATCATCTTCAATTAGTACACACTCATACTGATTATTTGAAATTCCATTAACACCCTCAAGAATGTAGAGATCAGATGGAAAATTTGTTGATTCACTTAGAATTTTTTTTCTATTATCATTCAGCCTCAAAGCTGAAGTAAGCACCTTAAATAAATTAATGGAAGTGCTATCAACTACGATAACCTCTCCAGCCTTAGCTCCAAGAAGTGGGGCAATTTTGTTACCCAATGTTTGTGGCAAGTTAATCCAATTAGCCTTGTTCCAACTACTGATTAAGTCGCTTCCCCACTCCTCATTAATCGTTTTGTTGAGATGATTTAGAGTTTTTTTTGGGACAGGGCCCAATGAGTTTCCATCAAAATAAATTGTATTTTTTGGAAGATAGAATGCTTCTCGATATTCTGAGAGTGGGTCTTGTTGATCTAGACTCTTTAAATCGTCAAGTTTAAGTGTTTTCATTTAGGGTTAATTATTGAATTCTCAATAAAATTATAATCTATATAAAAAAAATCAAAGATCATTCAACAGGCCCCAAAAGCGATAAAATTAAATGATGGATAAAATTATTGTTCAAACTGAGGACTTTGACCTAACAACTGAAGTTGAGTTAATCAAGTCAACTAACTCCAGCATAGGTGCAGTAGTTAGTTTTATTGGAACCGTTCGAGATTTGACAGGTGAATCTCTTGTATCCTTAAGCTTAGAGCACTATCCAGGGATGACAGAAAAATCACTTTCATCAATTGCTGACAAAGCAAGGAAGAAATGGGAAATTGAATCTATTACGATTATTCATCGCGTTGGGACTCTGGGCATTGGTGATCAAATAGTTTTGGTCATAACCTCAAGCAAGCATCGACAAGCAGCCTTTGATTCATGTAACTACATCATGGATTTTCTAAAAACTGATGCCCCATTCTGGAAAAAAGAGGTTTCAGATAAGGAAGAAAAATGGGTTGGCAAAAGAGAAAGTGATGAGGAACAAAAAAAACGCTGGCGAGGTTAAAACTCCATATCTTCTAGGCTATTAAGATTAGTTAAAACCTCCAAACGATCAGATACATCAACCCTTTCTATGTTCTGTTGGCGATACCAATGAGCCATTTTGCGACCCCCATCATCAAGAAAATAATCAAGGCTTTTACTGAGGCTTGACCTCATCAAAGCGAACGTTGCATGCATGATTGAGCCGTCATGCGCTACACAAATATCAGCATCTTTTTGTTCCATTTTATTTATTAAATCATCGATGAGTTCCGAATCAATTAGGGGGCTATCACATGGAAGAACAAGGAGATACTGAGTTGAACAAACCTTTAACGCCTTTGAAATTCCAGCAAGGGGTCCTTGGAAGTCCAATAAATCATCTGAAATGACCTCTCCATAGGTTGCGTAAGCATCAAAACTTCTATTCGCACTAATATATACCTTGTCCACTCTTGATTCTATAACGTTTACAACATGAGCTACCAAAGGCAGTCCTCGAAATTCTACCAAACCCTTGTCCACTCCATTCATTCTTAGTCCCTGACCACCTGCCAAAATAACTGATGAAATTTCATGTTTTAAAATATTTTTCAATTAATTACTGTCCTTTTTTCAAGTTATTTGTAATTTGGAAATTTTCTTGCAATTGTATAATACACCCTATAGCTAAAAAAAAATTAGAACATCATGAATGATCAATCAAGCAAATCGGGCAATCCAATGTTCAGTGATTCTCTCATGAGTGCTGATGATGCGCTCAAATTTTTAATTGATTCAGCTCGGGTTTCAGAGCATACTGAAACGACATCTTTAGATGAATCAATTGGAAGAGTACTCTCTGAAGATATTCACTCTAAAATTAACGTGCCAGGGTTTGATAATAGCGCTATGGATGGCTATACGATTGCGCTTGATGAAAAAAACCTAAACTCAACAAATCAAACCTTTAGTGTGGTTGACAGAATTGCTGCTGGTTCCACTGGAAACGAACTTAAAAAAGGGAATGCTGCAAGAATTTTCACGGGAGCGCCCATCCCAAAAGGAGCAAATACAGTTGTCATGCAGGAGGAGTGTCAAGCCTCTGAAGACGGCTCAGAAATAACAATTAGAAGATCTATTGACTTGAATGAAAATATTCGCCCAACAGGCAATGACATTTTAAAGAATGATGTCATCCTTAAAACTGGAAAAAAAATTGAACCAGAAGATATATCTCTTGCTGCATCAGTTGGAATCGCAGAGCTTCATGTCTTTAAAAGACTCAAGGTTGGAGTATTCTTTACTGGAGATGAACTGGTTGAGCCTGGAAATTCCTTAACAGCAGGAAAAATTTATAATTCGAATCGATATGCACTAGTCGCTCTTTTAAAAAACGCTGGTTGCGAGGTCCTTAATCTTGGCAACATTAAAGATAATTTTGATTCAACCTGTGGTGCACTTGAAAAGCTGTCAAAAGGCTGTGATTTGATTATGACTACTGGTGGAGTTTCTGTTGGCGAAGAAGATCATGTTAAGCCTGCCGTTGAAAAACTTGGCTCACTCAACCTTTGGAAAATTAAAATGAAGCCTGGCAAGCCTCTCGCCTATGGTCAAGTGAGAAATATTCCTTTTATAGGTCTTCCAGGAAATCCAGTGTCTAGCTTCGTTACGTACTGTATTTTTGCCCTACCATATATTAAAAAAATGCAAGGAAACAGCAATTTCAAAAATGTACCAATTAAAGTAAAAACAAATTTTGACTGCAAGCGTGCTAAACCTAGACGAGAATATGCTCGAGTTCAAATTGATTACTCGTCTGAGAATCCCATGGCAAGCTTGTATCCTAAACAAGGCTCAGATGTCATGAGTTCAATAGTTTGGGCTGATGGAATTATTGAGATACCTGAAAATACTACATTTGATAGTGGTACCATTCTTGATTACTACCCACTAAGTGAGCTAACAAGATGAGCAAATTAACGCATATCAATTCAAATGGCGAAGCGCAAATGGTTGATGTTTCGGACAAAGAAAATACTATGCGAGAAGCCAAAGCCGGTGCTAGAGTTGTAATGCAGAGCAAAACTCTAGACCTCATAGTCTCCGGCTCTCATAAAAAAGGTGACGTTCTCTCAGTGGCCAAGATAGCAGGCATACAAGCTGCCAAGAAATGCTCAGAGCTTATCCCACTTTGCCATCCGTTAATGCTCACAAAGGTCAATGTTGAGCTTACTCCTAATAGTGAAAAAAACTGTATTGAAATCACTGCTACTGCAAAGCTGAATGGCAGAACAGGAGTTGAGATGGAAGCACTAACTGCTGCAAGTATTGCGGCTCTTACAGTTTATGATATGTGTAAGGCAGTTGATCGCTTTATGACTATTGATAATGTTCAACTTTTAGAAAAAAAAGGTGGTAAATCAGGCCACTGGGTTTTAGAATCATGAATCAAATAGTTGACCCATTCAACAGAAAAATTACTTACTTGAGGGTCTCAGTTACTGATCATTGCAACTATCGTTGTCATTACTGTAGAGATGAGGATCACCAAACTCACACTAAAAAAGCACAGGTTCTGACCTTCGAAGAAATTGCAAGAATTGTTCGATTGTTTGCTGAGCTAGGAGTGACGAAAGTCCGACTTACTGGTGGAGAGCCACTTCTTCGAAAAGACATTCTTGATTTAACTAGAATGCTCGGTGATATCCCTGGGCTAAGTGACATCCCTCTCTCAACTAATGCCCATCTTTTGCCAGCGATGGCTTTGAAATTAAAAAATCATGGCATCAATAGAGCTAATATTTCTATTGACTCCCTTATCCCTGAGAGGTTTAAAGAAATCACAAGAGATGGAGACTTAGAAACTGTTATCAATGGAATCGATGCTGCAATATCAGCTGGGATGAAACCAATTAAGCTTAATATGGTTGTCATGAAGGGCACTAATGATGATGAAATTGAATCAATGATTGAGTTTGCAATTAATAGAGGTCTAGACCTTCGATTTATTGAAACAATGCCCATTGGTCTTGCTGGAATAGAGTCAGTAGACAGGCATCTGAGTGAAAAAGATATTTTAGATCGGGTTTATGCAGCTTATGGAGATAGGCTCACATCTCAAGACTCTAAGCAAACTGATGGGCCTGCAAAAGCTCTTAAAATCGAAGGTACAAACACTAGCATAGGAACCATTTCTGCCGTTTCTAATAACTTTTGTAGTAGCTGCAATCGAGTCAGGTTAACCGCTAAAGGTGAATTAATTCTCTGCCTTGGTCAGAAAGACTCTGTCTCTCTTAGAGACGCTATCAGGTCAGGTATGAAAGATCAGGAAGTGAAACAATTAATCCTCAACGCAATTACAAAAAAACCTGAAAAGCATTTTTTTGACTCCGTTGTTGATAATATTAGTAATCGACAAATGGTGGAGATGGGAGGATGAAAATACTTTATTTTGCCTCACTCAAAGAAAATTTAAACACTTCTGATGAAGATTTAGATTTTAAATCACCAGTCAAAATATCAACGATTAAAAAAGAGCTCATACAAAAATACGGGGAACATCACTTCCCGAAAAATATACTATGCGCAGTAAACCAAGAGATAGCTTCTGAAGATACACTAGTTAATGAGGCGGATGAGGTAGCCTTCTTCCCACCAGTGACTGGAGGATAAAAATAAAGATGGCAAATAATAAAATTAAGATTGGTTTTCTTACGATTTCAGATAGAGCTGCTAGGGGAGTATATGAAGACATAAGCGGACCAGCAATGCAGGAGTGGATTTCAAATGCTGTTACCTGTCCTTATGATATTGTTTCGAAAGTGATTGAAGATGAACAGTCACTAATAGAAGAAACTTTAATTGATATGAGTGATAATCTTGGGTGCAACCTTATTCTCAGTACTGGAGGAACAGGACCAACAACAAGAGATGTCACCCCTGAGGCTACAGAAGCGGTTTGTGAGAGAATCTTTGATGGCTTTGCTGAACAGATGAGAATAGTTTCACTTCGAACAGTTCCAACTGCAATTCTATCCAGACAGATTGCTGGGACTCGTGGCAAAACTCTAATGATTAACCTTCCAGGAAAGCCTGTAGCTATCGCGGTTTGTCTTGGAGCCGTTTTTCTTGCAGTACCAAAATGTCTAGAACTACTCGATGATTCAATCATTACAATCGACAAACCCTTTGTGTCTCAGGTATTTGAGTAACTTCAGCATATTTTATGTCTAATCAAAGAGATGCCTCCCTTGACCTAATGAGAGGCATAGCAATCATTATGATGATTGCATTTCACTTCATCTATGATCTAAACACTTTTGGTTTTACAGAAATTCCTTTATTTACACATTGGCTGGGTATAGCCTGGCGCTGCTTAATAGTTTTTCTCTTTTTGAGCGCGGTTGGAATTAGCTTAGTTTTTGCTCACAGCAAAGGCATTCAATATAAAAAATTCTTCAGACGTCTATCCTATCTTGGTATGGCTGCCCTCATGGTGTCATTTGGGACCTACATTATGTTTCCTGATGGATGGGTTTATTTTGGTATTCTTCATTTGATTTGGGTTTCATCCTTAATCGCTTTAGCATTTGTAAACCAGCCCAAAACCTCACTTTTGATTGCCCTATTAATCCTGATTAGCATAATCTTTGATCAACCCAATCTTAGTTTTCTTTCAAATATTTTTGAGTCATATTTGCCCAATGGTAGTGTCGATTACTACCCATTGTTTCCATGGCTATCCTTTGTATTTATTGGAATATTTCTTGGGCATAATCCTTTTTATCAAAAAGTATTTACTTTTCGTTCAAGAATGCTTGAGTTTATGGGCAAGCATGCATTAATCATATACCTATCGCATCAAATAGTTTTATTTGGGTTGGTTGCTTTTGTCTACTTTTTGCTAAACTAATAAGCCAAGAGTTTTTTCTTTTTGTTTTGAATGGATTTAGTGAGCTTGGGTGATACTGCTATAGGCTCCTTGTTGGCATATGACTCATGATTTTTTGCAACAAGATCTAAATCGTAAAGGTAATTCACCATAACCCCCCAAGAGTCGTCAATAGCTATTTGATTACTATTTGCATCTATATGGATTTTATAGATTGATGCTCCGTTCCCTAAATGGAAATGCGCAACTGGATTAATTGCATCACCACTCTTATTTTTTATTTGAGTCAAATAATGGTAGGTAAGCCGCAATAGAGCCGACTGATCAATCTCTTCTTTATTGCAGCAATCGCTGATATCCTCGGAGATTCTATCTGAAAGCTCTGTATCTTTTGAGGTGTTCATCTTATGAGCCCATTGCCTAAGTCCTGGGACCGGAGACAGGGTAACAAACTGCTTTATTTCTTTAAACTCCTTCTGAATTTCAGAAACCACTTGCTTTATGAGAAAGCTTCCAAAAGAAACTCCCTTTAGAGCCATTTGGCAATTAGAGATGGAATAAAAAACAGCTGTATTTGCGCTATTTGGGTCAATAGGCACAACCGATAAATCCAGAATTGGCATGATTGAATCTGGCACATCATTCATTAATGCAACCTCTATAAAAATAAGTGGCTCATCCGGCAATGCTGGGTGAAAAAAAGCATAAAGACGCCTATCGGAAGCAGCTACTCTATTCTGAAGATCTTGCCAATCAGATATATCATGAACGGCCTCATATTCCATTATTTTTTCAAGAATATTTGCACTGGTTGACCAGTCAATGCGCTCTAATCTTAAAAATCCACGATTAAACCAGGACTTAAATAAATGAACAAAATCGAAATCTAGGGACTTTAATTCAGGAGAATCCTTAATACATTTTAATAAAGATTCTCTCATTTTTAATAAAGATGAGGTTCCATTTGGAGCTTGATTGAGCCTTCTAAATAATTCTTGACTCTTAGGCTCTATTAACTTATGAAGCTTTCTTAATTGTCCTTCATCGCTATAGTCTAGATCCTTTAGTGCTTTTTTTAATGATGGACGATCAACACTGAACTGTTTGAGTAATTCTATGAAAAATGTTTTCTTTTGCTCATCGGAGAGCGAATCAAAATCCTCTAGGATCGACTTTGCGAGTGAAAAAAGAGTCGCCTCACCATTTTTACTAACAAGCTGATTGCAAAGGCTGATTAAATTCTCTGGATTTAAGCTTTTTTTACCAGGCCTTCCAATACCTAAACGTTGGATGACTGAGTTTAAAAAGTTTTGATGCTGGTTCATATTTGCTCCATCAATAATGGAGCGGTAATTGTACAAGATTCTTTTTAATTATTCAATTGCACTAAAACGAAAAACGTTGACTGCAATGTAATCGTTATAGGCTGCTCCTGACTGCAGCCAATTTTTGGCTTTAACAGCTGAAATTTGAGGGTTCAATTTTTCATCAAGTTTAAGATACAGACCATACTTAAATACATAATCACTCTCAGACAAAATTGTTAATTCACCATTCGTAACCATAATGCTTTTCTCAGGTATCCCCCCAGGTTGTGATGAAAATGATTCTTCACCATATTCAAGCATTAATTCTGAGAATTTTTTTTCGAAATACTCTCTGCTTAAGGGGCTATGCTCATAATAATTTGTGAGCAAATCTTCTGCTTCAATCATTAAGTAATCTCTCAATTTCTCGACTGAACTAAAATCTTCATCCTCAATCCAAAAAATAACAAAGGCACCATTAGAGCTTCCAAGATTGAGCGCTTCATCCTTATCCATCATTAAGGCAGAACCATCAAGAATAGATTGCAGGAAGTCTTGATCTAATTTTTTAATTTCAGACTTGAAGCTGGCTAATTTCATCTTTAATTTGAGTGGTTACTTTGTTAATGAAATAAATAGTTGGGGCAGCCTTTCTGGAAGTTTTTGAAGATTATCAATCACCATAAAACGATTTTTTCCAAAAATTCTTGATACATACTGATCTGCATAAGGATCCAAACTAATACAAAAAGTAATAATCCCATGACTTCTTAACTCTTCGACAGCTTTTTTTGCATCCATACGAAGGTGCTGGGGATCGTCAACGTCAATATCTGATGGCTCTCCATCAGTCAAAACCAGTAATATTTTTTTGGCTGAAGACTGAGTCAACAAGTCTACACCAGCATGTCTCATCGCTGCGCCCATTCGAGTTGAAAGCCCTCCCTTTATTCCTGCAAGCCTACCCTTGACTTCATCATTAAAACTATAATGAAACGGCTTAAACCGATAGTACTGAACATCATGCCTTGAATCTGAAGCAAAGCCAGCTATTGTAAGCTTGTCTCCAATCTTATCGATTGCCCACGATAAGAGTGCAGTAGCTTCTTTCATCAACTCTAAGATAGTTTTGTCACTGCCAACAACCATATCATTTGTCGATTCCGATAAGTCCATAAGAAGGTTTACTGAAACATCTCGTATATGTTGAACTTTTTTTACATAAATCCTATCTGACGGAGTTAAGCCAGACCTTATATCTGCTAGAGCTGAAACGCATGAATCTATATCAAGTTCACTGCCCTCCTGTTGCTTCTTTAATTTAACCAAACCTTGAGGCTGCATTTGGTCAATCGCATTTTTGAGTTGATTTGCAATTGGCTTATGCTCTTTCAAAATTTTATTAACTGTCTCAAAGTTACCTTTTCTTAGCCTTCTTTCGTATAAAGTTGCCCAATTTGGACGATACAACTGTAATTGATAGTCCCACTCATTGTAGTGAAAAGGCTCACTTACTGGCTCCTTGCCTTCGATTTCATTAAGACTAGCACCATCAAGCTCATCAGGAAAATACTCAGTCTCAAGAGTCCATATTTCTTGAGCATCATCGCCAGCTGTCTCAACATCTAGCTCGTTATACATTTCCATAATATTTGCTTTTCGTCGAACCTGCCTTTGACTTGCAGGAACATAGTCATTTCCTTCAGAAATCCAATCTAGCTCCTCATAATCCCAAATATATCGATTATCATCTCTGTATGGTATTGGCGCAGCTACAAGAGCCGAAGCACTAATTTTGACATCTGTTTCAGATTTGATTAACTCATAATATTGCATACCTAGGTCAAAACTCATTTCAGATGAATTACCAGACTCTATCACCTTCTCATTAAATAGCTTTAAAAACTCCAAATTGAACGGCTGTTTAGCACTATAGTTTGAGTCAAGTGCAGCTCTGGAAAAATCGACTAAATCAGATATAAATGGATTTAAATCTTTGAGATCGTCATCTTCTGGATGAAGTGCAATCCAAATTTTCTTCATACCTGGAAACTTTTTAATCGTATTGAGTTCGACCCTTAAGTCTTCAATAAGAGAGACACAGGCAACCTGCAAGGGGTTTAATGAATCACCCTTAAAAGCAGACTCAGTCTCCATAATATGAGCTGCTGCATGAGAGCAGACAGCCCTGTAACAATCAATACCTGAAATAATTTTTCCAGAAGCATGTTGATAGTCATCATAGGCATCAGGTATATGCATAACGCCATACTCAATATAAGGCTTTAACCCTTTTTTTGTTTCATAGTCACCAGCAGTGGGACGAAGAAAAAAATCACGGTTATAAAACGCCCTAAGATAGAACTGCAATTTTCTTTGATTATCAATAAATAAGGTACCTCTCCTCTCTTGTTCAATAATCTGCAATGATTCCGCACTACTTAATTCAAAATAGGCGATCTGCGCTTTAAAATCACGATTAAATGTTTCAGCACCATATAATACCCATCGCCTTAAACCACCCAAAGTAAGCTTACTAGTTAATAGATCGATATTACTAAGCATTGGTCTCATACCTCTGGGGGCAAGAGCAATCATTCTTTCCAATAACCTAAGATATCCTTTCAATAAATCAAAATCACTCATTCGCCTTGCGACATTAGGAAGGCTTGAAATCATTAAGACTATTACTGCTGCCGATGTCTGTGATGACATCTTCATTATTGAGAAGATAATTTCTCCAATAATGGATTCACCAACCTCCTTTACGACCATTGGCGTTTCTTCTAGGAAAGAGATCACCATATCTTCCCCTTTTCCCATTGCATGAAGTGCACCAGCGCCATCTAAATAGACCTTCAGTCCATTTGGCGTCATAACTTTTGAAGCCTCTAAAAAGCAACCATTTAGGGCATCATGGAGAATATCAGAAGGATTTTTAAATTTATCCTCGAAATCTGAAAGCTGGACAGAAGTCATAGCAAAAGATTACTCAAAAAATGTATCTATTGCAGCATTTAAAGTGTCAACAATATCTAAATCATCAGTAATCGGATTCACCATGGCTATTTTACAGGCTGACTTTTCACTTACTTGATCAGCAATGAGTTGACCTGCATAAACACACAATCTAGTTGATATACCCTCATCAAGTCCGTGACCAACAAGGTTTCTAGCTCGTTGAGCAATCTGAACTAGCTTCAGTGCTGTCGCTTCATCAACACCAGATTCTTTAGTGATGATATGTGCCTCAGTCTTCTCATCAGGATATTGAAAATTAAACCCACAGAATCTCTGCTTAGTAGACTGTTTAAGATCCTTCATTAGATTTTGATAACCAGGGTTGTAGGAGATGACAAGCTGAAAATCAGGATGGGCATCAATTAACTCACCTTTTTTATCAAGAGGAAGTGTTCTTCTATAATCTGTCAACGGGTGAATAACTACCGTGGTATCTTGCCTAGCCTCAACTACCTCATCTAAGTAACATATACCGCCGTATCGAGCGGCCATCGCCAAGGGTCCATCTTGCCAAATTGTCCCTTCCTTATCAAGCAGAAAGCGCCCTACTAGATCACTTGCTGACATATCCTCGTTGCAAGCTACAGTAATTAATGGCTTATCCAATTTATATGCCATATACTCAACAAATCGAGATTTGCCGCATCCAGTTGGTCCTTTTAACATAACGGGCATACGATTCATATAAGCTGCTGTATACATCTCAATTTCATCATCTTGAGGCTGATAGAAAGGCTCTTCAGCAATTTTGTATTGGTCTAATTCATTCATATTTAATTCCTTTCGAAAAAAAACCCCTGCTTTAAGACAAGGGTTTATCCAATCAAGCTAACCTGATTTTACTTGATTATTTAAATCCTTTGCCTCTGTAAATAACCATTGATGCTCCCTGGGACTGTGCATAGTTATCGTAACCAATTAATCGAACATGATTTTCAGGATTTGCATCATGACATGCTTTACATTCAGCCAAAATAGTATCGACATCTGTTTCACCAAACATTGGAAGCTTCCACATATACCAGTAATTTTCCATAGCATTTTCAACCTCGGTGTGCTCAACTCCTGGGTTGTATCCCTGATCAACAATATACTGAACCTGCTCACGAATTTGTTTATCGGTCATTGCAGGTAAGTAAGAAAAGGTTTCAAACTTTCTGCTAGAGTTGTCTCCCAGTCGTGACGGGTAATCTTGAACTTTGCTCATAATCTTTTCCTTTTTTTATTAACCTATATTTATTTATGCTGAATATCTAGCTTGTCAACTGTATCAAACTCGAACTTAATCTCTTTCCAGGTCTCCATCGCAACCTTGAGTTCTGGAGAATGTTTAGCAGCACTCGTGAGGATATCTTTCGATTCTTTTTCCAATTCACGCCCAGCATTTCGAGCCTCAACACAAGCCTCAACTGCAACCCTATTAGCAGCTGCACCAGCTGCATTTCCCCAAGGATGGCCGAGCGTTCCTCCACCAAATTGAAGAACAGAGTTGTCTCCAAAGATATTTACTAGTGCAGGCATATGCCAAACATGAATTCCTCCGGATGCCACGGGCAACATGCCTGGCATCGAGCCAAAATCTTGATCAAAGAAGATACCTCTTGATCGGTCCTCTTTAATGAAACTATCGCGCATACAATCTATCCAACCCAGAGTAGAGTCCCGGTCTCCTTCAAGCTTTCCTACAACAGTTCCTGAGTGCATATGGTCACCTCCGGAAAGTCTTAAACATTTTGCTAGAACTCTAAAGTGAATCCCATGGTTTGGATTTCTATCAACAACAGCATGCATGGCTCTATGAATGTGAAGCAATAAGCCGTTATCACGACACCAATTTGCAAGTCCAGTATTTGCAGTAAATCCAGCTGTAAAGAAGTCATGCATGATGATTGGAGTACCTAATTCCTTAGCATACTCCGCACGTTTATACATTTCTTCAGGAGTTGGAGCGGTCACATTCAGATAATGACCTTTACGCTCTCCAGTTTCCCTCTCAGCCCTCTCAATAGCATCCTGCACAAAACCGAATCTGTCTCTCCAGCGCATAAATGGCTGAGAGTTAACGTTTTCATCATCTTTTGTAAAATCTAAACCACCTCGCAGTCCCTCATAGCATGCCCTTCCATAATTCTTAGCTGATAAACCAAGTTTTGGCTTAATGGTGCAACCCAATAGGGGCCTGCCATATTTATTCATTTTATCCCTTTCAACCTCGATACCATTCGGTGGGCCACCACAGGTCATTACATACGCTATTGGAAAACGAATATCCTCTAATCTTAGAGCTCTAAGAGCTTTAAAACCGAACACATTTCCCACTAGAGAGGTTAGTACATTTACAATTGATCCTTCCTCGAATAAATCGATTGGATAGGCAATAAATGCATAGATTGCATCGTCTGAACCTGGGACATCTTCAATCCTGTATGCCCTTCCCTTGTAGTGATCAAGATCAGTTAGCAGGTCAGTCCAGACTGTTGTCCAAGTTCCTGTTGAGGATTCAGCAGCTACGGCAGCGGCTACTTCTTCTCTTGGAACCCCTGGCTGTGGGGTTATTTTGAAACATGCAAGAATATCGGTATCTACTGGCTCGTATTCAGGCATCCAGTAGGTGTCTCTATACTCCTTAACTCCAGCATCATATCCTTTCTTTGCCATTAGCAGATCCCCTTATTATTTGTCTAAAATGAAGTCATTATAGTTGTGGATAAAAATAATGTAAAATAATATTTATTTATATAATCATTAGTCTAACTTATGATTAATTACACGCTTAAACAGCTTTATAGTTTTGAATCCGTAATAAGGCTTGGAGGCTTTACTAGCGCTAGTAAAGAGCTTCATATTACTCAGCCTGCGGTCTATATGCAAGTCCAACAATTACAGCAAAATATAGGTGCAAAGTTATTTGATATCAATGGAAAGAAAATAAGCCCTACTTTCCTAGGTAAGAAAATTTATCAAACTGCAATAGAAACCATTAATACACTTGAAGGCTCTAAGCTTGAAATCAATGAAATACTTAATCCTGACTCTGGTCATCTTCAAATAGCTGTTGCGACTACTGCAAATTCTTTTGTCAGCACTTTACTCGCAAAATTTAAAAAAGAATTTCCTAAAATGACTTTTTATATCGATGTCACTAATCGGCTCGCACTTCTTGATAATTTAAAAAACAATAATGCTGATTTAGTAATTATGGGTGAACCACCTAAGGATATCCCATTAATATCGAAAGCTTTTATGGAAAATCCATTGATTGCTATTGCACATCCTCAAAATGAATTACTTAACAAGAAAAAGTTAACTATTAAGGATCTTTCCAAAGAGACTTTGCTAACTAGAGAGGTTGGTTCAGGAACTAGAATGACGATTGAGAGGTTTACTGGATTGAATTTTAATTCAGAGATTCAAATTAACTCCAATGAGGCAATTGTTGAGGCTGTTCAAGCCGGGTTAGGAATAGGATTTGTTTCGATGCACTCTGTAAGTCTTCAGCTCAAAAACAAAATCATTAAGCAGCTTAATGTTGAGCCATTCCCAATTATAAGAAAATGGCATATAGTTCATCATGCTGATGCAGAACTATCTCCAATTGCTAGAAGATTTAAACAGTACATTATTGACAATACTTAAGCTAATGGATATATAAGTTTAGCTTCGATATTCAGCATTTATCTTTACATAGTCATAGGACAAATCAGTTGTCCAGACGCTTTCATTCGTTTTGTAGCCTCCTAAATCAATCCGAATTGTGATTTCAGGTTTTTCCATTTCACGACTTCCAGCTTCCTCTGTATATTGCTCACTAATTTCTCCTGATGAGATAATCTGAACTTCATTCAGTGAAATATTAATATTTTCAAAAGATATTCCCTTTACTCTGGCGCGTCCAACTGCAGCAAGTATTCTTCCCCAGTTAGCATCACTGGCAAATAATGCTGTTTTTACTAGCGGTGAATGGGCCACTGTATAAGCCACCTCTAAACAATCTTCATTTGACTCTAGCCCACTTACCCTAACTTCGACAAATTTTGTAGACCCCTCTCCATCTTTAACAATCATATGTGCAAGCTTTTTAGTCAGTTCATTCAAAGCTTTTTGAAACGCTTCCTTGCATTGAGAGTAAAGAATGCCAGATTGATTCGTAGCACTAAGTGTACAAGCATCATTAGTTGATGTATCACCATCCACAGTAATACGATTAAATGACTGACTTACAGAAATATCAAGGCATTGCTGCAACTCATCTTGAGAAGCGCCAATATCAGTCACGATAAAACTTAGCATGGTTGCCATGTTCGGCCTAATCATTCCGGATCCTTTTGCAACTCCTGAGAGATTAACTTTTACACCATCGACTTTGAATGAGACTGAACAATACTTTTCTACTAGGTCTGTAGTTAAGATGCCTTTTGCAACATTGCCTAACCCGTCTTCAGTAAGAGAATTAACGAGTTTATTTGCGTTTTTTTCAATAGACTCAACAGGAAGCAATTGACCGATTACTCCAGTCGAGAATGGTAAAACCTGCTCAGGTTTAATGTTGAGCTCTTCAGCTATAATCTCACAGGATTTAAAGCTATCTTCCAAGCCCTTTTTACCAGTACCAGCATTCGCATTCCCGCTGTTTATCAAGAGAGCTTGAATATTAAAATTTAAGTGGTTTTTGGCAACTAAAACGGGGGCTGCACAAAATATATTTTGAGTAAAAACAGCTGCAGTCGAGCTACCCTCAACAAGAGAAATAAGTGATAAATCTAATGAATTATTGTTTTTTATTCCAGATGCAATAGAGGAACATTTAACACCTTTAATTTCATTCAAATGAATGCTCATAGTAAGATTTTGTAAGGAACGATATAGTAAATATTTTACCTAAATCAATAAAAAACTACTCTTTTTTAAAATTTCCAAAAATTTAATACTTTTCATTGTCAAGCTTATTAAACAGTAGCATGATAATTGCTCCGAATATAACCATCATAAGTGCAGGGATTGCTGCTCTTTCGTAAAGACCCTCAGAACTTAATTCAAACACCCTGATAGCTAATGTATCCCATCCAAAGGGCCTTAATAAATAGGTAGCTGGAAGCTCTTTCATTACGTCAACTGCGACTAATAGACCTCCAGCCAAAATACCTGGCAACATCATAGGAAAGTAGACCTCTTTAATCAACCGCCATCTGGAAGCTCCAAGTAATCGTGCACTATGTTCATAAACTGGCTTTATTTGCTCACTAGAAGCACTACTCGAATTATATGCAATAGCCAAAAATCTAGAGACATAAGCAAAAAGAAGTAAAACAACTGATCCAAATAAAATATGGTTTATAGATGAGCCACCAAAATAAATGCTGATTAGTGAGATGTTTTGGACTCCATAGAGTAAACCAACAGCCATGACAGAGCCAGGAAGAGCATACCCTAGTGTTGAAAATCTAATTAATATTTGTAAAGTTTTACTATTTGATTTACGACGACTAGGTAATGCAAGTATTGTTGCTACAGTAACTGTAAGAACTGTAGCAAGGAATGTCAGAATACCACTAGATGAAAAATAATTAAAATAGCGCTTACTCCATTCAGTTGAAAATACTTCCAGACTCCAAATCAATATTTGAAGCAATGGCATTGCAAAAGAAAGCATAAATATGCCAAAAACAAAGAAAAAGATAATCCAACCCACAACACCTTTTGCATAGTAAGCCTTTAGATGCGATACATCTGAAGAGTAATATTTAGCTTTTCCTCTAGCCTTTCTCTCGAAGTAAATTAAGAAAAAAGATACAAGAACAAGCAATGAAGCCAATTGAGCAGCAACCTCAATAGAACGAAAATCTCCCCATGCTGAATAGATTGCAGTTGTAAATGTTGAATAGTTAAAAAGAGAGACAACTCCAAAATCTGCTAATGTTTCCATTAGGGTCACTAGTAATCCAGCAGCAATTGCTGGCCTTGCAAGTGGAACTGAAATTTGCCAAAAAACTCTAATAGGCTTCGCACCTAGCATTTTTCCAGCTTCAATCATTTGAACTTTTTGACGTTTGAAAGATGCTCTAGCCATCATGTAAACATAAGGATAGAAAACCAAAATGAAAGTTAGTATTATTGCCCAGTGTCCTGAGCGAATGTCAAAGCCAGGAATACCAAGATATTCTCTTAACCAAACTTGTGCATAACCTGAATAATCGAACACACCAAGATAAACAAAAGCTAGAACATATGCGGGAATCCCGAATGGAAGAAATAGAGCCCACTCAAGCCAAGACCTTCCAGGAAATTCAACCATTACAACCAAATAGGCCAGAACGGTTCCTAAAATACTTACGCCGGCTCCAACACCTAGAAGCAAAATCAGTGTTGAAGTAATTAGTTCAGGAAGAAGAGTTTGAGCGAAGTGTAACCATAGCTCGCTTCCTGGCAACAGCCAGGATGATCCTACAACAAAAATTGGAAAGGCTACCGAGAAAGCTAATAGCCCTATCCAGAAATTTGATTTGAAGAATGCCTCTTTCATGAATAAAAGATGTGAGAAATGCATTCTATTTTAATTGAAATTATCCAGGCCTTAATTAAAAGCCCTGGATAAAGTTAAAGCTTTGATTTTGATTCTATTTATATCCTAACTTTTGCATCAGTTTGACTGCATCAGCTTGCAATTCACCAGCGATAGAGAGATTCATCCTATCCTGTTTAAAGTCTCCCCAAGATGAGACAATATCATCAGAATCAATGTTTTGATTTGCTGGATATTCTTTGTTTAATGATCCATAGATTGCTTGAGCCTCTGCAGAAGACAACCATTCTAATAGTTGAATTGCTCCAGAAGGATTTGAGGCATTATTTGTTATACCAGCACCCGATACATTGACATGAACTCCTGAAGTATCTTGGTTTGCCCAATAGAGCTTAAGGGGAGCATCCGGATTTTTTTCAATTAGACGACCAAAGTAATAAGTATTAACTAGACCAACATCACACTGACCCGCAAGAATTGCATCCATTACATGTGAATCCTTAGCATTGGGAACAGCGGCTAAATTGTTTACCCACCCCTCAATTATCTCAGAAGCATCATCAACTCCTCTGTTATGAATAATTGAAGCAACTAAAGACTTAGTATAAATTTTCTTGCTGGTTCTTAAGCAAAGCTTTTTATTCCATTCATTAGAAGCTAAGTCACCATAAGTTGATAAGTCCGATTCGTTTACTCTATCAGTACTATAAACAATTGTTCTGGCTCTTACTGATAAACCTGTCCATAATCCATTTGGATCTCTTAGATATGAAGGTATGTTACTCTTGATGGTTTCAGTGACAATAGGCTGAAAAATACCTTGAGTTCCTGCATACCATAAATCCCCAGCATCCACAGTCATAAACATATCAGCTGGTGTATTCTCACCCTCTAACTTTAATCTTTCTATAAGATCTCCACCACTTCCAGTTAGATAGTTAACCTCAATACCGGTTTGTTTTGTGAATTGTTGAAAAAGAGGCTGTATTAGGTGCTCTTTTCTTGAACTGTAAACAGTAACATCATTTGTCGCAGCTTGAATTTGAGTTATTGAGCCCATCGCTAAAGTTGAAACAATAAGAGATAGAGCAAGTGAATGTTTTGAATTCATTGTTTTTTCCTTGATTAATTATAAGTAAATGTTTTTAGTGTTAATTCAAATGATAATCATTATCATTTGCGAATGATACACAATATCAAGAAATAAGCAACTGTTTTTTTTCAATCTTTCCAATCTTATCTGCAAAGGCATTTGCTTCAGCTTCATCATGGGTAACCAAGATGGAAGTTACGCCTGCTTTTTTTAGAATTTCTCTCACTTCCTTTACTAGTTGATCTCGATGCGACTTATCGAGGCTTGAGAAAGGCTCATCTAATAACAAAAGCTTTGGCGAGGTTGCGAGCGACCTTGCAAGAGAGACCCTCTGCTGCTCTCCCCCAGAGAGTTGATGTGGATATTTTTTTTCAATACCCTCTAAACTTATTAAATCTAGAAGACTTTCAACTTTTTCTATTTTTTCTTTTTTAGATAAGTGGTTTATGCCAAAACTGATGTTTTGAAATACAGTCATATGAGGAAAAAGAGCATAATCCTGAAAAACCATTCCGACCTCTCTTAGCTCGGGCTTTACTGAGTGGCTTCCACCATCACTTAAATCATTACCATCAAGAGCTACAGAGCCTAACTGGGCATTTTCAAGTCCTGCAATAAATCTCAGTGCTGAACTCTTCCCGCTCCCACTCTCTCCCAACAAAGCAAAAATATCGCCACTCTCTAGCTGCAAATTAAATCCATCTAGGACGTGATTATCATCAAAAGAAATTTTTAGATTATTGACACTTAGCACTTTTAAATACAAATAATAATGATTCGCATTATTATATAAGAGTAATTCTTTAAATGTAAATTCTTATTTAAAAGTTATTATTGAATTATAGGTAATTCTTCAGCTGCTCTGATGCTGAGCCATTCGGGGCCGTCTTCGGTAATTACTATATTTTCTTCGTGAACCATTTCCTTGCCTGGGAGGAAAGCCATTCCAGGCTCCAAAGTCAATACAACTCCTGGCTCAAGGACAGTGTTGTCACTCGCGGTATTTGATGGCCACTCTGTAAGCTGCATACCTAGACCATGGCCAAGCCTTCCAACCGTACTTCCTAGTGCCCCGCCCTTTTGGAGGACATTATTCATAGCGTTAAATATATCTGATGTTGTATTACCTACCTGGGCAGCTTTAAACCCTGCCTCTGTCGCCTCATAGGCAACCCTGTAGGCTTTTTTGGTCTCCTCGCCTATCGAACCAAAAGCATAGTTCCTGTCAAAATCACAGTAATAACTGTCGAACACTGAGCCAGTATCAATAATGAAGAGATCGCCCTCTTCTATAATCTTATCTGTTGGCCCCATAATGATTGAGCCGTAACCCTTTTGTCCTGATCCAGAGACAATGTAGGGCGAGTCATCAACGCCAAGTTTAAGAAGATGCTGCTTAAATCGTCGACAGTTTTCTTGCTCACTCTCGCCCGCTCGAAGAAAGCCCTCCAAGTCTATAAACCCCTGAGAGGTTATCTGACAAATGTGTCTAATTTTTTCAATTTCAGCCTCTGATTTAACGAATCGAACACGTCGCATAATTTTATTTGCGTCTTTAATTTCAACTCCAGGCAGATTTTTAATAAGGGTTTCGTAGTCCTCAAGTGGCATTCTTAGAGTACTCTCGAGAGTTTTAGGAACGCCTAATGATTTGTGGTTTACCATCAGTGATTTTATGTTTGATAGCAAAATGCTGACGCCATCATCCTCTGGGTTCGGTGATGTCCAGGTCTGAATATCCTCTATCCAGGTGTCTCTCATTCCAGACTCCCCAATTGTTGGAATGATTGCCCTGGGTTTTCCTGAACTCGGTATCAGAACATACCAAGGCCTAGTTGGGCTCTGAAAAAATTGGGATTTAAAGCCGGTGTAGTATTCGATATCAACCTGAGTGGTTAGCAAAATAGCATCCATTTTTGACTCGAACATCAGTTTCTGAATATTATCTAGCCTTCTCTCATATTCACTAACTGCAAAACCTCTCTTTGGGATACTCATACCTACTCCTGAATGATCAAAGACCACTCAAAACCTGTTCGGATGACCTTCCAACCAACTGCTCATACATTTCTTCATCGGTATCACCCTCAGTTCCAAAAAATAGAACTTTTGAGTTTTCATTAATCATCAGTTTAGATTTCAGGTTGGCGTCATTACAGGCAATTAAAAATCCTGCCAGGCCGGTAATAGCAGACTCTCCTGCAACGATCGGTGTTTTTCGGTTAGCAAGGAGCTGCATTGCCTTTGGAATTGATTCGTCTGTAATGGACATAAAGTGAGGGACATGACTCTCAAGAATGGTCCAAGCTAAAACTGAGACTTCACCGCAAGCGAGACCAGCCATAATAGTGTCCAAGTCACCGTGAACCGCAGTTGGCTCACCATTGACTGCACTTTGAAATAAACAGTCCGCATTAACAGGCTCAACAACTATAAATATCGGAGGACACTCAAGGCTCTCCTGAAGAAACGATACCACTGCAGAAGGAAACCCTCCAACTCCGCCCTGTAAAAAGACGTGGGTTGGCGTATCATTCATCTGCTTCATCGCCTCATCTACCATAACGGTATAGCCCTGCATGACATCCTTTGGAATGTCTGTATAGCCCTCATAGGAGGTATCTGAGACAACGGTGTAGCCATTTGAATCAGCAACATCAGCAGCAATCCTGACAGAGTCATCGTAGTTTCCTTTGATTCTGTTTACAACAGCGCCATACTTGGCAATCGCTTTCTCTCTACCTGGACTCACATTTCGATGAATATAAATCTCACAGTTACATCCAAATTGCTGAGCTCCCCATGCCACTGATCTGCCATGGTTGCCATCGGTTGCACAGCACACTGTGAGCTTTGAAGTCTGATCCCTATAAGTTCCATTAATCAAGTCGGAAGAATTGGCATTGATACCTTCCTCCTTCAATTGCTTGATTAAAAAATTTGCAACCGCATAAGCACCGCCAAGTGCTTTAAAACTCTTCAGAGTGAATCGGGGGTTTTCATCCTTATAAAAGATTGATGAGACGCCAGTCTCACTTGCCATATCATCAAAGGAGTGAAGAGGCGTAGGCTTGTAATTATTCCAAGAGGTAATTTCTTTATTTGCTAACTCAAAGCCCTCTAAACTTAATATATCCTGGTGCTCGTAATGAGAGCCTGACTCAACTTTAGGATTGACTACATGAGAGAATGATAAAGAGAAGTCACTGTAACTATTTGCCATAATTGTCCTTTAAATAGGTTGGGTATTAGAAAGCCTCATACCCCAGAAATACTATTTTGTGTCAGCTGTCTCTTTTCGATTGTAATCGAAGCTAGTGCAACCATTATGACACCAATACCTTGAATTATAGTGATTGTATCAAGATATGCAATAAAACCGAAAATTAAAACTAGTAAAGGCTCAGTATAACCAATATTAGCAGTCCTAACAGGGCCATATTTCTTTATGGAGATATGATAAAACATCATGCCTATTGCAAAAAATGTCCCAGAAACAAGAGAGAGCAGTAACGCTTCTTTTTGTGGCCAATAAAAGCCCGTTTCTTTCATAAATAAATATAAGAAGCCAAGCGCAGGTATAAGCGTTGTAAATTTAACAATTTCCCAGTTTCTAAGAGTGCTCATTCTAGGGGTAATGATTAAGATTAATGAATAGGATAAGGCAGAGAATAGCGCCAAAATTATTCCAATAGCCATGGTATAAAAGCCTTCATCGCTTTGAGAGATGGCAGCAATCCCAGCGATTGCGATCATAAACATCAGGATTGTTGTCAAATCAAGTGATCTTTTTTTGGTGATTGAAATGATTAAGTAAGTCAACAATGGATAAGTAAACAAAACAACGCTCGCTAGTCCAACCGACATATATTTAACGGCCTCAACATAGAGCCATGACTGAACAGCAAATAATAATGAGAGAATCAGGACCCAAATACCTAACCTTTGATGTTTAATTTTTTTAAATGAAAATAAACTTTTTGTTACAACTAAAGACGTACAAAAGGTTGTCCCAAAACGAATGAATAAAAAGAGAAAAACACTTACTTCAAAAGTGTAGATTAATGGAATCATGCTTACGTTTAGAGCATAAAAAAAAGATGATAAAAGAGCGAATCGAATTACAAACATTTTTAAATTAAATGGTAATGATTATAGAATTTGATTTTATAAGATAATTTTCTGATAAATTTAGTTCATTTCAACTTAAATTAGGGATTTTTTTTCCACTTTTTAGGCACTTTAGGATATCATTGCCGCTTCATTTTATTTAAAGGAGAAAAAATGAATTTCGATCAAAATTTGATTGCCCCTGCACTTGGTGTTTTAGGCTTATTGATTGTTGTAATTATCTATCAATGGATTACTAAACAAGATGGTGGTAGTGGCGCTGTTAAAAAAATTGGTGAACAAATTCATATTGGCGCGATAGTTTTTATGAAGCGTGAATATAAAATGCTGAGTATCTTTGCAGCAGTTTTACTCGTTCTGCTTTATATCTTTCTTGGTGCAGCCAGTGCTCTGTGTTTTCTTGTAGGCGCCTTAACTTCAGCTACGGCAGGTTATATAGGCATGAACACTGCAACTATTGCCAACGTCAGGACTGCTCAAGCTGCTCATGATAGTGGAAGCGCTTCGGCGCTGACTGTTGCATTCTTTGGTGGCTCAGTCATGGGCCTATCGGTTGCAGCGCTTGGACTCCTAGGACTTGGTGGGCTTTATTACTTTTTTGGTGCTGAACATTCTGAAGCCCTTCATGGATTTGCAATGGGCGGCTCGGTAGTCGCTCTTTTCTCTCGTGTTGGTGGAGGCATCTTTACAAAGAGTGCTGATGTTGGTGCTGATCTTGTTGGAAAGCTTGAGGCAGGCATACCCGAAGATGATCCGCGAAACCCTGCTGTTATTGCTGATAATGTTGGTGATAATGTGGGTGATATCGCTGGAATGGGTTCAGACATTTTTGAGTCGTACTGCGGATCAATGATTGCTACTATTGCGATTGCTTCGACACTCTCAGCCATGGCTTTAGATATGCTCGGTGGTAACAGAAGTGAGCTTATGTTCCTTCCATTAGCGCTTGCATCCCTTGGGCTTGTTTGCTCGATCATTGGAATCATTTTTGTAAAGCTTTCTTCAAATAAATCTCCTGAATCAGCTCTCAGAATGGGTACGATTGGTTCAGCAGTTTTATTTATTGTTACTTCATTCTTTTTGATTAACTCTCTAGAGGTTTCAAATAATATTTGGGCTGCTGTTCTTATGGGCAGCATAGGTGGAATCATTATCGGTCTTGTTACTGAATACTATACTGCTGGAAAGCCTATCAGAGATATCGCTGAAGCTGGACAAACTGGATCTGCCACAGTCATGATTAAAGGTCTTTCAGTTGGTATGCAGTCGGTTGTGATTCCCGTCTTAATGATCTGCCTAATTATCTACGTTTCAAACCTTTTTGTCGGATTATATGGCGTTGGTATTGCCGCGATTGGTATGCTCGCTACAGTGGGCATGACCATGGCAATTGATGCCTATGGACCCATTGCTGATAATGCTGGCGGTATTGCAGAAATGGCTGGCCTTGGTGAAGACACAAGAAACATTACAGACTCTCTTGATGAGCTTGGAAATACAACAGCAGCGATTGGAAAAGGATTCGCAATTGGCGCTGCAGCGCTAGCTGCTCTAGCAATTATTACTGCTTACACCGAGACTGTTGCTGCTAACTCTACAGATTTCTTGCTTCAACTTAACAGCGCTGAAGTGTTGATTGGTTTATTTATTGGTGGAACTATTCCATTTCTAATTGCATCTCTCACGATGACAGCGGTTGGTGATGCTGCTTTCGAGATGATTGAAGAAGTCAGAAGACAGTTTAAAGAAATCAAGGGTCTTCTAGAGGGTAAAGCAGAGCCTGATACAGCCAAGTGTGTTGATATCGCGACTACTGCTGCACTTAAAAAAATGATTCTTCCTGGAGTAATTGCAGTTGCTGCGCCGGTCCTAGTTGGCTTTTTAATTAGTCCAGAGGCCCTCGGCGGTATGCTTGGTGGAGCTCTTCTAGGATGTGT
>ERZ802830.1120-NODE-1120-length-26033-cov-23.877_pt1 | contig 26033 bp, 23 predicted proteins | sample MGYA00345654_ERZ802830 | MGnify/ENA primary metagenome ERZ802830 (study PRJEB30503, sample SAMEA104212375) | marine metagenome | biome: Westerlies Biome; feature: [SRF] surface water layer (ENVO:00010504) within the epipelagic zone...; material: water...
ATAAGTTTTTTTTCTTAAACGTATCATTTTTATAGTGTATCAATTTATATGATAATAAAATATATTATGGATATATATATAGTATTTTTAATACAGATTTATTGTTTTTAATGAATTATATATACTATTTACATTTTTATATATAAATATTAATGTATTATTAATACGTTAATTGATACAAATTAGAAAAAAATTGTATTTCTAAATAAAATAGAAAATTATATGGGTGCCAATATCAATTTATTAGATTATTAAAAAATAGTAGAAAGAAGGAATTATCACTTTTGTTTAAATGCTGATTCAGATATTAATTCTGCAAGTAACTCATCTGCCTTATCATCAGCCTCGGATCTTTTTTTTAAGTCAAACTTTTTATAAACTGAAAAAAAATGATTAGCGGTTCTTTTAGTAATTTTTTTTAATAACAAAGCCTCTTGAACTCTTCTTAAGAAAATACTTTTTGAATTAAGATACATTTGTTTGTTATGATTAAACTAAATGTAAGAAAAAAAACCATTATGGATAAGTTTTTATAGAAAAATTAAAGACAAATTTATAATCAGCAAATAAATAGTATTTAAAATAAAATTTCTAAGATCTAATTAAGTATTGAAGCTTTAGAAAAAACTGGGATTTGTTTACTCTGTAATGGGGTGAATTATAATCTGTAAAATCATTAATTAAATTCTGATTACCTCCTATATAAAATATTGTGTCAGGATTTGGCTTCCATGATACAAGAGGTTGAAAAAAATATTGTTCTGAAAAATCATTATATTCAGTAATTAATCTAATATCCAAGTTATTAGTAAACTGGTATCTTACGTCTAACCTACTGATGTATCCTTTAAAATAATAACCATTTGAATTATTTTTCCTTATATCTTGATAGCTAATTAATGGTTTTACTCTTAATTTATTATTTATCGCAAATTCGATATCAAAATTAATATTTGTCTCATATCCTAACGCTGGCACCTCTTCTCTGTATGCTATATCTTTGCCAAATTTATAAGTAAAGTTAAAATCTAAAAAGCGTAATGGCTTACCATTCACCCTTAACAAATGATTAATAAAGTCTTGAAACTGATAGTCTAAATGAGACTTTTTCCAATTATACTCGTAATTATAAAAAACATTTGTATCTCCAACTGTCAAAAACTGAAGATATAGTTGAGAAGACGATCTTTTTAAAATTTCTGAATGATTATATGTTTGTTCATGTCTTGCTGAGATACGATAGTTTTGCATAAACTTCTTATTTGGATACTGATAAAAACTATGCCAGAAGTCATACTGCTTTATATCATTTTTTGTGATAAACCCAATATCAGAGCGGAAATCGTCAGACATTGCTTTATACTGGATAAATGATCTCCAAGTTTCTGTCTCTCTTCTTATTTCAGCAAACAAAGAATAACCATTAAAGCTCTCTCCATCAAGCTTAACAGAATAGTCTCCAAATGTTTTATCAGAATCGATCCAGTCTGCTATTGGCTCCTTATTAAAATTAAGAAAACCTTCAATTGAAAATTTCCATACACTAGCAAAGTTAAAAAGAGCATCAGCGCCGATAGTATTTCCATATCCTCCTCCATCATATAATCTATTTGTAGAGACAAATCCAAGCTGAGTTTTATCATCAACAAAATTTTGATATCTCAATACACTATTAAAGCTTTTAGATCCGACACCTCTAAATGACTCAAATTCTGTACTTGCTAAATACGGTGTTTCATCATCAAAAGCTGTCAATATATATAATCTCGATTTTCTACCTTGATTTAATATTTTAGATGCAAAGGATGGATCATTTATTGATCGTGAATTAAAGATATTGATTTCAAAATCTAATGCATCAACCCCTCTATTAAAGAAAGGTCTTTGCTCAGGATAGTTTATTGCAGTTGGAGAATTTATATCAATTTTTGTTACATCAGACTCAACCTGAGAAAAATCAGGATTAATTGTTGCCTCAATTGATAAGTTTTTATTTATCTCAAAATTAATTCCCAAGCCATAATCAAAATTCTCATTGTTTAATTTAAGATTATCATTATAATTAACTCTTTCTCCTGACAGATTTCCACTTATATATGGAAGAAAGTCTAATTGCTTTTCAATAGTAATGTCTCTTAGAATTATCTCATGATCCATAAGACAAAGTTGACATGTTGCATCTCTATTTGCTTTGCTTGAACTCGAGGTTACAGCAACTCTTTCTTCAAAATTTCTTGATTTGATGTTAATATTCCATTTTTGATCATTTTTATTAGGGAATGGAATCTCTGAGAAAGGTATCATAAACTCTAAATCAAAGCCATAATCATTAATACTGCCGATAGCATTAAAATCAAAATTTGCACTTTTTTTTAAGTTGAATTCAGATCCCGAATAACCTCTTCCATCTAGTCTGATAGCATCAAGCAAGCTTCCACTAGGATTGGCAACAAGAATAATTTGATTTCTTGCATCACCATATGTGTCTAATTCAACTGAAATTACATCACCATTATAAATAGCCCAATCATCTCTATTAATAATGTTTGATATAACCTGGTCTCTTTGGGCTTTTATACCAATATACAAATAGTTTTCAGTATAACTTATATATGCAATAGTAGATCTTTTGACTTGAATATTGTAACCAGGTGAAGTTTCATATTTAAGATCTATCTGAGAAGCACCTTGGATTTCTTCATCAAGAACAATTCCGTCAAAAGTTATATCAGAGTGATCAATTTTATTAAGGTAATCTGTAGTTTTCTGCGCACTAAGATTTATAAATAAAAAGGCTGTGAAAACTGTAAGAATATTTTTCATTTGTGGTTTTATTCAAAGGAATTAAAAAGTTTAAACTATTTAATAAAGTTAATAGTTAAAAGTGAGTTAAATGATAATCTAAAAAAACAAAAAATAATTATGAAAATGTAGCTAAATCTACTTTTTAAAACCAAAAAACTGCTTGATGTTTGTAGAGTATCGAATCCAAATTGCGGCTAAACTCCAGAAGGATCCTAGAGGAATCCACCATAAAGCTATAACAATAGCATAAAACTCTTTTTTATCAGCTTTTTGAACTTTTTCTTTTAATTTTTTGTAGCTAAGTTTTTTCATTTATTTTTTTCAAAACTATATTTTACAGATATTATGTGAGCAGAGGAGTTTAACATGAATTTCTCATTGTATTTATGGAAGAAATAACGAAATGATATGTCCTAAATAAAGCCTGAATAATTAAAATCATTGAGGCAATAAAAAAAGTGTTGACTGCAAATCGAATTATTGCTGTACTCCAATCAAAATCAATCATAATTAAAAATCATAGTTTAAGTGTGTAGATAAATTAAATATAACGTATATCTATAGTTTTTAATTAAAAAATTATCATTTCTTTTAAGGGTTTAATAAACTTACTCTTTTTCTTTCTCACAAAAGAAATATGTGAACTGATCAAATTCACTCTTTAATTTTAATTATCTATCGCTACATTTAATTATAAATTTTATTATAATTTAATTGAAATGTCAAGGGGGCTTGTTTTTTATTTTCTGTTTATAATTTTATTTTTTGGATGTTCAAAATCTAAAACTGAAACATGTAAAAGTGAAAAAAAATTAATTGCTTGTACTAAAGAATATATGCCGGTTTGTGGTTGTGATAATATTACTTACTCTAATAAATGTGTTGCAGAATCTGAAGGGTTAAATTCATGGACTAATGGTAAGTGTAATAATTAATTTTCCATACATTTATATCAAAACCGACATAGATTGAACCTAAATAATTATACTGATAATTTCTTTGAAGTTAACCATATAAATGGTTTTCTGCCCAAACAAAGCCCACTAAAAACTCTTCCTGATAAGTATGGTGAACTTCAAGCTCTTATTGATGATATGCCTATAAAAAAGGCTAATGGAGATGATGGTTTACTTGCTAAAAAAGGTGCAATTGAAGAAAGAGTAAAAAATCTTCCCAATTTTAAAGAACTTGTAGCAAGCGAAGAGGATATTTTAATTATTCAGGCTTTATTTAGGTCATATGCATTTATTACTAGTGGATATCTTTTGGCACCAGCTCACTTCAGCTATTTAGAAAAGAAAAAATATGGAAAAGCACACAATCAACTCCCTTCACAAGTTGCTGTACCTTTTTCAATTGTTAGTAAAAAGCTAGATGTATATCCATTTCTAGATTATCATTATGCTTATTCATTTGGCAACTATGTTAAAGTTGATGAATCAAAAGGTTATGAATGGGAGAATCTTTCAATGTCAGCTGCATTTTCTGGTATGGATGATGAAAGAGGATTTATAATGTTGCATGTAGATATAAATCAACATTCTCCTGAATTAGTTGGCAGTATCTTTAACTTTCTAAAATCTGACAATAAAATAAGTGTAAATAATTCTTTAAAACAGTTTCTTTCCTCTATGAGAAAAATAAATGAAAGAAGACAAATAATGTGGCAAGCATCAAGGTGGAAACACTACAACGACTTTAGGGTATTTATAATGGGAATTAAGGGTAACGATGAAATCTTTGGTAACGGTGTAATTTATGAGGGTGTTTCAGATAACCCTGTAAAATATAGGGGACAAACTGGAGCTCAAGATAATATAATTCCAACAGCAGATATATTTACAGGTGTAATTGACTATTATCCATCTAATGATCTTACCAAATACCTATTAGATCTCAGAAAATATAGACCAAAGTGTATTCAAAATTTTTTATCGGACATTAAGAATGAAATGGGCAATCAAAGGTTATTTAACAATTTAAAAAAATCAAAAAATGAAGAAGGGCTTTGTTTACTTATTCAGATACTTGATGAAATTTATTATTTTAGAAATGGTCATTGGCAATTTGTTCAAAAATATATAATGGCAAATACCAAGTATGCGAAAGCTACAGGTGGAACTCCAATAATTTCATGGATTCCAAATCAAATTACTGCTGTTTTAAACTTCATGTCAGATGTGATTGATTTAATTCCAAATGAAACATTATTCCTAAATAGGAAAGAGCTAAATAATCAATTATTAAAAAAAAGAGAACTTCTTAGCAATCAATTAAAATTACTAACTGCTAAAGATTATAAAGTGGAGGAAGTTTTCTCTTTGAATAAGAAGATGGATTTAAGTGATAAAAACTAATCAAATTATAGAGATAAAAAATTACTCAATTTAGAGTTTAAGGTTTACATTATTTAATTAATTTTGTCGACTGTATGCCTCGATTAATTCTTTTACTAATTTTATTTTCTCATAATTGGACCTATTGCCAAAAAAATTATACCCTAAATAAAATTAATGAATCTGAAATAAAAATAGATGGATTTATTTCAGAGAAAGAGAAAGTTAATTCAATAAAAACAAATATTGACTACGAGTGGGAACCTGGATATAATACACCTTCTCAGTTTGAAACAAGTGTATATATAAGTTATACAGATACTAATCTTTATGTTGGGGTGATTGCCTATGGAGACCCTAATAATATCAGAGGGCAATTAAGACCTAGAGACCAGATGGAAGGTGACCTAAATGAAGATATTATTTTCTTGAGATTTGATCCTTATAAAGATGCAAGGAGTGTTTTTCTTTTAGCGTCAAATGCATATGGAAGTCAGATTGACCTTAGAGCAAGAAATGCAATTAGTGATGAGGAAAGGTATGATATGACTTTTAATGCCATCTATGAAACCAAATCATCTATAAATGAGCAAGGTTATATTATAGAGTTTCTAATCCCCTTTAATTCTATTCCATATCCAAAAGGAAAAGATCAAGAATGGGGGTTTAATATGATGCGCTTCATGACAATAGATGGAACAAGAGTTGCAAATATTAGCGACAAATATGATAGAGATAATCCCTGTAGAATTTGCCAAATATCAGGAAGACTAATAATGAAAAACATTGAATATAAAAGAAAGACTGAACTTCTTCCTTATATTTCAGGAAATCTAAGTGGAAATAGAGGTAGTTCGTCAAGCAATTCCATCTCCTATGGTAAAACATCAAATGAAATTGGCTTAGGCTTAAAATATGATCTGTCCCCGTCATCTTCTATTGAATTAACTATTAATCCTGACTTTTCTCAAGTAGAGGCTGATGAAACTCAAATTGATATTAACTCTGCTTATGCACTTCAATATCCTGAATTAAGACCATACTTCAGTAAAGGCATGGACTTACTAAGCTTTTTAGACAATGCATTTTATTCTAGGACAATAAACTCCCCATCAATTTCATCTAAAGTAACTTCTGCTGGTAAGTCGTCTAGATCAATAATTTTAACTGCAGTTGATCAAAATTCTCCATACCTTATTGGTGGTGAAGATAAATCATATTTTGGAGAGGGGGAAGTAAGTTATACAAATGCTTTCAGACATCAAAAAATAATTAATGATGGTGCTAAATATGGATTTTTTACCACCAATAGATATTATGAGGGTGGTGGATATGGAAACCTTTTTGGTTTTGATGGTTTATTTACATTTAAAAAAATATGGAGAGTTCAATTTGAGATAATTAAAAATTTTAACGAAGAGCCAATTGCTAATTGGATTGATAGTGATGATATGTTCTCAAATAAAACAGTAAAACTTGATGGTGAAAAATTTAATGGTAGTGCAAATTATATAAGAATATCAAGACAAACTGAGAATTGGAATTCATATTTTTTTTATAGAGCTATTTCAGCAAATTTTAGAGCTGACCTGGGTTTTGTCCCAAAAAATAACAGAAAATGGATGACATTTTATCAAGGTTATGATAAGATATTAAATAAAAAATACCTAAAAAGATTTACTTTCAGCTTAAAAGGAGACTTAACTCATAATTTTAAAAATGAACTTAAGTCAAGAAATCTGGATATAGATTTTAGCATTACAACAATCGGAAGGACACAAATTAATTATAATTATGATATAAACTTTATTAGAAATTATTTAGGTGTAGACTACAAGAACGTTGGTAAATCAGAATTAATGATTATGGGAGCCCCAATTAATGATTTAACATTTGTAACAACAGCCACTTTTGGAAAAGAGATTGCTTATAATGAGGATCTACCTGAAATAGGTAAAGAAAAATCTTTTTTTATGTCTGTAAACTATAAAATTGGCAATAATATTAGTTTAAGCCCTTCAATAAGATACTCATCTTTAAAAAAATTAGATAAGACAAAATCCTTTTATGATGGATACATAAGTAGAGTGTCTAGCAGATATCAATTTAATAATGATTTAAGCTTGAGGGTGATATCAGAATATAATAATTTTAATGATACATTTTATGTTCAACCCTTACTTCAGTGGAATCCTAATCCTTCAACAATTTTTTATATTGGGGGTAACCAAAGTTCTATAAATGACTTTAGTCAAGATCCTGAAGATTTTGACCCTTTCAGAATTAACACATCTCAATTTTTTATAAAATTTCAATATTTAATAGGTGTATAAAAGTTCAAATAATTAAATTTGAAAATGATAAAAAAATTATTTGCTGTAATATCTATTTCAATTATTTTCTCGTCTTGTAGTATTTTTAAAGTAACTAATCCTACTTTATTATCTACTTCAGAAGTTGATGCTGAAGAAATTGATACCGCTTTAAAATTTATTGGGGATTATGAACTTACTGCTTATAACCTTCCCGGTCGAGGAGACCAAACTTTTAAAATGAGCATAACAAAAGATAAAAATATTCTTAGTACAACTTTTGACTCAGAATCAGAAACTGGCTTTGATGTTTTAAATACGTTAGTTGAAGACGACATCCTTTTTATAGAAATATTTGTGGTTGAATTTGGCCTAAAGACAGCATTTGAAATTTATGTAGAAGGGAATAAAGTTTCTGGATATGTTGCAGATCAATTTGAGATAGAAGGAACAATTGTAAATAAAAGTTCAGAATATGATTTTGAGGGAACTTATGACCTTACATTTTTCTTTGGAGAACCTTATGGTAACATTGATGCAACACTAGAACTGTTTTATAAAAACTCAAAGCTTTCATCAAAATTATCATATTTTGATGGAAAAGAAAACATACCTGTAGTTATTAATAATACTGAATTATTCGAGGGTGCTATATTCATCAACTTAGTGGATCCTGAAGCTGGAAATATTGAAATGGAAGTGTATTTTGATGATCAAAAAACTATTTCAGGATTCTACGCAAGCCAATTTAAATTTCAGGGTAAAAGAATTAAGTAATTACTGTGAGACCTCGTACTCAAACTCCCAAAGCGGGTTGTCAAGTTTGTTAATTATATAATTTAATGTTAGTTCTTCACCTGATAAAATATCTTTATCAGCCACAATTCTTATATGTTTTATTTTTCCAATTGACTCATGGGACTCTGAAACAATAGCATTACAATTTGGCATTTCATGATGATTAATGAAAGCTCCTAATGGCAATCTTATATAGTTGTCCGGGAACCTTTCATCATAAACATGAGAAATACCAAGATCAGTGTTTGCCATAATATCTTTTGTAGCGAATACACCAAGTCCTTCTATTTTACTTTCTTTAATCGTAATAGAATCTGGAAGAGGTCTCCACTCTTTTTGTTCTTTCATGATTTCAATTTATGAATAATTTTTGTTTTAATAATATTAGTCACAATCAATCTCATAATCCTGCCAGGTTTTATTTGGAGAAACATTTGGAAAGTAAAAGCATCTTTTCAAGCTATTTGGAAAGATGATATATTTATAAAATGCTGATGGTACATGAGCACCTGTTTCAAGTATTATATGATCTGTATTAAATTCTAAATATATTTCAATATCAATGTCTCCAAATTCTACTGCCCATTCTCTAACTTGTTCTTCCAAATTCACCCAGGCTCCTCTGTTTAAATCGTCATATTGAAGTGCAACATTTAGGTAAGTAAAAGTTGAGTAAAGGTTTTCATATGAATCATTAAATGATCCAGCGGGAGCCATGTGTCCTCTATCCCATCTATTTGAGTAATAATCATTATCATCAGATGTATATATTGTGTCAACAGTATAAAAATTTATTCCATCTCTATCTGCATTTTTAATAATATCTCTTACAGTGTATTTAACCCAATTTGGTTGCTCATATTTTTCATTATATGAAATTTCAAAAATATTAGATGAAACTAACAATGAGTCTTTTCTCTCTCTATCTAAATTTTTTGAGATTGTTTCCTCAAAAGAATCCGCTTCACTAATATTTTTATTTTCCTTATTACACGATGCAATTATAATTAAAGAAAGAAAAAGAAATTTTTTCATTTTTACTTTATCAATTTTCGCATTAACCCTTCCTGAGCAACTGATGCAATCATTGTACCATCTTTTTTAAAAATACTCCCCCTTGCAAAGCCTCTCGAATTTGAAGCACTTGGGCTTTCCATATCATATAATAGCCATTCATTAATAGAGAAGTCTCTATGAAACCATAATGCATGATCTAAACTTGCATAATAAGCTCTTGTTTTTGCAATTTCTTTTCTATGGGGGAGTGAGGCAGTAGCTAATAGTTGATAATCACTTACAAATGCCAAAAGTTGGTGATGGTAAGGCAGGGGCATATCAATCTTATCTTTTAGTCTTAACCAACAATGGTTAATAGGGAGAGCATTTTCGTTTCTTAAAAAAGTATTAGTTCCAACTGGCTTAAATTCAAAAACTTTTGGATGTGCCTTAAGAAAGATTTGATACCTTTCCGGTATTTCGTCTTTATACTTTTCTGCTTGTTGAAAATCATTGAGAAGTAGGTCTGGGCTTAATACATTTGGTTTGTTTATTTGGTGATTATATCCTTCTTCCTTTTTTTGAAATGAAGCAGCCATATTAAAAATTGCTCTATCTTTTTGAAAAGCTACAACTCTACGAGTTGTAAAACTACCCCCATTTCTAATTTTATCAACTTCATAAGTCACAGGTTCGTTTAAATCTCCAGGAAGTATGAAGTATCCATGCATAGAGTGCGCAAGCCTGTCTTCAGGGACAGTTTGATAGGCAGCATGAAGTGATTGACTTAAAACCTGGCCTCCAAAAATTCTTCCCCAGACAGTCCTATAATTTTGACCCTCAAACTTGTTGTCATTTATTTTCTTTAATGTAACTATTGAAATTAATTCCTCTATATCCATAAAATTATATAAAACATTTGTAAACCCCCTAAAAATCAGGATTTGATAGAATAAAGTTAATTACAATTTATTATCTTTGAGCTTAATTTAATACAAATTTTAATGAAAAAAATATTAGCTACAGCATTTCTAGCTCTAACATTTTACGCTTCAAATGCTCAGGAAATAAACTTTGTTGAATATGATTTAGAGAATGGATTGCATGTTATTCTTCATCAAGATAATTCTGCTCCAGTTGTTTCTACATCAGTTATGTATCTTGTAGGTTCGAAGGAAGAGGACAAAGGAAAAACTGGGTTTGCTCACTTTTTTGAACATGTTTTATTTACAGGTTCTAAGAATATAAAAGAGGGTGAATGGGATAAAATTGTTAATGCCAACGGGGGCTTTTACAACGCAAATACTGGACATGACAGAACATATTATTTTAATAATTTTCCTTCAAATAAACTAGAGCTTACACTTTGGATAGAATCAGAAAGAATGCTTCATCCAATAATTACAGAAAAAGCAATTAAAACTCAACAGGAAGTTGTTAAAGAGGAAAAAAGACTTAGAGAGAACCAACCATATGGTGATTTATTTAATGTAGTGTCTGAAAACTTATTCAAAGTTCACCCATATAATAACTTTATAATTGGATCAATGGATGATTTGAGTTCAGCATCTGTTGATTATTATCTAGAATTCAATAAAAAATTTCATGTTCCAAATAATGCTGCATTAGTTGTTGCTGGAGATATTGATATTGAAAAAACTAGAGATTTGATCAAAAAATATTTTAGCGATATACCTAGAGGGGTTGATATCCCTAGGGAATATCCGATGGAAGAAGAAATTACAAGCGCTATTAAAGTTGAAAGTTTTGATAAGAATATTCAAATCCCTGCCTACTTATTAGGTTATAGAACACCTGGACATAATGAAAGGGAGGCATATGTAATGGAAATGATTTCAATTTATTTAAGTAGCGGTCAAAGCTCTAAACTTTATAAAAAAATAGTTGATGAAAAGAAATTAGCACTTCAAATTAGTTCTCAAAATCTTTCTCTAGAGGATTATGGTGTATACTTTATTTTTAGTCTTCCAATGGGAGATACTAATATGGAGACGATTATGAGTGAAATTGATTCAGAAATCGAATTAATGCAAACAAATTTAATTTCAGATAAAGATTTTCAAAAACTTCAAAACATAATTGAAAATAGGTTTGTGAGCTCTAATTCAACTGTAGCTGGAATTGGAAACTCACTTGCTCATAACTACTTTTTCCATGATAGTACAAATCATATAAATACTGAGCTGGATATTTATAAATCAATATCAAAAGAGGAAATAAGAATGGTTGCTAAAAAACTACTTGGAAAAAATCAAAGATTAGAACTTAAGTATTTACCTGAAAACGAATAAACTATGAAAAACATAACATACACAAGGTTTACAAGATATATTTTATTGGCTGCTTTACTTGCATCAAATTTTATTTATTCGCAGGTAGATAGAAGTCAGATCCCTCCATCAGGTCCTGATCCAGAAATTAAGTTGGGTCAACCATATGAGTATGAGTTAAGTAATGGGTTAAAGTTAATAATTGTTGAAAATAATAAGCTTCCAAGAGCATCGGTAAACTTATTTATTGATTCACAAAGTTACTCGTCTGATGGAAAAACTGGTATTGGGTCAATAACTTCTAGTCTTCTTGGTAAGGGGACAAAGAATATATTAAAAGACGATTTCATTGAAGAAATTGACTTTATGGGTTCAACCCTATCTCTATATACAACAGGTGCTTATGGATCTTCCCTTTCTAAATACTTTCCAAGAATACTTGAATTATTAGCTGATGGATTACTTAATCCTGTTTTTGATGAAGAAGAATTTAAAAAAGAAAAAGACAGACTTTTAGAGTCTATTAAAGAAAATGAAAAAAGTGTAACGAGTATAGCCAGAAGGGTTGGAGATATAATTATCTATGGAAAAAACCACCCAAATGCTGAGTATACTAGTGAATCCTCTATTAATAATATCAGTTTTAAAGATCTGGAGCCATATTTCAAAAAAAGATTTATCCCTAATAACGCTTACATGGTAATTATTGGTGATATTAAAGCTGAAGAAACTAAAGAAAGAATTCTAGATTTATTTAGTAAATGGGAAAAGGGTGAAGTTATAACAGAGGATATAACTGTAAATAATAGTTTTGACCAAACTGAAATTCATTTTATTGATATGCCAAATGCAATTCAATCGGAGATTAGATTTCAGAACTTAATAGAGATGAGAAAGAATAGTCCAGATTATATATCTCTTTTAGTTGCTAATAGAATTCTAGGAGGTGAACCTGAGAGTAGGCTTGAATCAAAAATAAGAGAAGATAAGGGATATGCATACTATGCCAGATCAAATTTTGGATCAAACAAGTATTCAAGTACAACATTTAATGCATTCACTAGTTCAAGGGCAAATGTAACAGACAGCTCTGTAATCGAGCTTTTATCAGAAATTGATAAAATAAAAAAGGTAAAAGTTGGAGGTCAAGAACTTAGTGATATTAAAGCAGCTTATTTTGGAGATTTTGTAAGAGATACAGAGTCCCCTAGTACTATTGCACAATATTCTGTTGATATCAAAATTGAAGAATTAGATAATGACTACTATAAAAATTTTATAAAAAGTGTAAATCAAGTTACTTCTGACGATATCTTTAAAGTTTCCAATAAATATTTTAATACAGATCAAGGTGCAATAATAATTGCTGGTAAAGGATCAGAATTAATTGATAAATTAGAAAACATAACATATGATGGTAAGAAATTAAATATTAATTATTATGATACAAGAGGAAACATAATTGATAAGCCAAATTACTCAATTGATGATAATGTTTCTGTTGAGTCCATTATTAACAATCATATTGATGCTATAGGGGGTAAAGAAAGACTTGTTAAAGTTGAATCTATTCAAACCTCTGGAAGTGCTAATTTAAATATGCAAGGTCAAAGTTTTGTTTTAGAATTCTATTCTATAAAAAATAATCAAAATCAATCACTATCTACAGTTAAAGCAGGAGGGATGATGGTTCAAAAAAGCGTTTTTAATAAATATCAAGGATATAATGAAGTAAATGGGCAAAGAATTCTGTTAAAAGATTCTGAACTTGAAACCGCAATCATTGACTCCGCTTTGTTCTCTGAGTTAAACTATGATTTTTCAACAATTGAATTGGTTGGGACATCAGTTATAAATAATGAAAAGGTTTATGAAATTAAAATAACAGATAGTAAAACAGAATATTATTCGATTGAGACTGGATTAAAAATAAAAGAAGTTCAGATAACAGAAGTCGATGGGAATCAAATAGTTGTTGAGACAACTATAAACAGATATGAAGAGATTAATGGAGTTTTAATCCCAAGTGAAATAAATCAAGTTACTCCTGCTCTTCCAATCCCCGGAGGAATTACTATAAAGTTTAGTAAAATTGAACTTGATGTAAAAACTTCAGATTCTGATTTTAATTAAGAGTTGAGAATCATTAACTAGAGGCACCTTTAATAGGTGCCTTTTTTTTTGTGACTAAATAGACTCCTATCAAAATTATACTTGTTCCAATAAACTGAGTTAATTTAAATTCTTCACCATCTAACAATCCCCAAAAAATTGCAACCACTGGCATTAAATAAGTAGTCGAAACTGAAAAAACTGGTGTTGAAATTGCAAGCAACTTTATATACATAACTTTTGCAACTGCTGTTCCAAAAAGAGCTAGAATAACTATGTAAATTATTGATTCTATAATTAATGGGTCAGATGCAAAATCTGAAAATGGAAAGCTAGAGAAACATAAAACAATAAATGCTGGAATAAACATAAATAAAAAGCTCATAAACACTATTCCAAGGGCAGGTATATTTGGGAGCTTATATTTTAAAACATTTGCATTGATCGCATAGCAAAACGCTGCAAGAACAATAAACATTACATATAGTAAATTAAATGATGATGATATTAACTCGTTATTTATAAGGACAATAATCCCAACAAATCCAACTATAACACCGAAAACCTGTTTTTTTAATAGTTCCTCTCCAAAAACAATAACACTAATTAACAGAGTAAAAAGTGGAGTAAGAGATACAATAACAGCAGTCACAGAACTTGCAATTTCGGTTTCTGCAAATGCAAATAGATAAGCAGGGAAAAAAGATCCCACAAAGGCTGAAAAAGCTACCCATTTCATTTTATATTTAGGAATATGCTTTAATTTTTGGTATCCAATTGGCGCTATTAAAATTGTAGTAATAATAACTCTTAAAGATCCAAGCTGAATTGGTGTTAAACCAGTAAGTCCTTTTTTAATAAGAATATATGAGCTTCCCCATATTACAGACAGTATAACTAATGTTCCCCACTTTCTAAGACTTAAGTTCACTATCTATTTATTTTTTGGGCAAAATTAATTTCACTTGTTTTATTCTTTTTTTATTTACTATTTCAACGATGAACTTAAGGGAGTCGTGAGTAATAACATGCCCCACTTTTGGAATTTTTTTAACTTTCTCTATTAAAAACCCTCCCAAAGACTCAATTTCTGTAGAAATCTCTTCAAATGATGTTGAATCTTCTAGATTAATTGCTCTGTAAAAATCTTGAAGATTAATTTTAGAATCAAATATATATGTGTAATCATCTAATTTTGAATATAAATTATCCTCTTCGTCAAATTCACCACTTATTTCCCCAAAAATTTCTTCAATGACATCTTCTAAGGTTATTATTCCAGAAGTACCTCCATATTCGTCCACAACAACACCCATATGAATTTTTTTAATTTTGAATTCAGTTAACAGATCGTCAAGTTTTTTATTTTCTGGAATATATAAAGGTTTCCTTAGTAAGGATATCCAATTAAAATCATCTTTTTCAAGATGTGGTAAAAGATCTTTAACATAAAGGATTCCTGTGATTTTATCAAGGTTCTCTTCATAAACAGGAACTCTTGAAAAACCTTTATCTATGAGATCATCAATTATATCAATGATTTTTTTATCATGTTCAAGCGCAAAAACATCTATTCTAGGGCACATTATTTGTCTTGTCTCAACATTTCCAAAGTTTACTATACCTGTAAGAATTTTTTTCTCCTCTTTGCTCGTTTCACGAGAATCGGTTAGCTCTAGAGCTTGTGAAAGTTTATCTACCGATAATTGTTTAGAGTCCTTAGCTAGATTTGATTCAAGATAAATCATAGATTTACTCATTGAAGTATTAATTAAAAATAATATATATCTGTCTAAAAAATAGATTGGATTAACCATAAATTTGGAAAATCCCAAAGGGTTTCTGTTTGCATATATTTTTGGAAGAATGTCTCCTACAAATAGAATTAACATTCCTATTAGACCTACTTCAATAATGGTCTCCAGAATAGGGCTATTTAATGAGCTCAAATATGGGTTATCAATCGAAGCAAATAATATAACAATTGCAATATTTATAAAGTTGTTAGATATTAAAATTGTAGCAAGTAATCTTTTAGGTTTTTCTAATAATAATTGAATCTTTTTTATCACTTTATTTCTGCTATCGTCTGGGATATGTGATTTCTCCAAAGAGAAAAAAGCTACCTCACAACCTGAAGTAAGAGCTGACAATACAAGAAAAATTAGGATTAAAATAATTTTAATTATCACAAAAAGCTAGAATAAATAGTTCAAAAGTTAAAATTCAAAAATTGCTTAAAATGGAAGATCATCTTCTGATTGATCAATAGATTCATTATTTGATTCAACTGAAGATTTGATCTGGACATTTGAGTTAGAATCTTTTTTGGTTGAAAGAAAAGTGAATTCATCGACATTCACTTCTGTCGTATACCTATCTGCACCATCATCTCCTTGCCACTTTCTTGTTCGAAGTTTTCCTTCTACATATACTTTATCCCCTTTTGAAAGATATTTCTCGCATATTTCAGCAGCTTTGTTTCTTAGAACAATATTATGCCAATCAGTATTTGTTACCTTTTCATTTGTAGACTTATTTGTATAGGTCTGATTTGTAGCTAGTGGAAATCTAGCAAGACATCCTCCATTATCAAAATGCTTTATTTTGACGTCGTCACCAAGGTGACCTATTAGCATTACTTTATTAAGAGTTCCACTCATATAATTATATATATGGCTAATATACAAAAATAGAGTACCTAGATTAATATCTTATTAATAAAATTAGTTATTGGTACTGGAAAGTTATAGTTATTTAGATTTGGAACATCAACGCCTGAACCTGCAACTTCTATTATACCGAATTGATGAAATGTTATATTTAATTGTTGATGAGAAAGTTTATGTTTTGCTTTGTTTACATTTTGTTTTTCTTTATTTAGAGTAATATTATTAAAATTTAAAAATTTTTGAAACTCTGAATTTAAAGTAATGTCAATAATTTCTTTTTTACTTTCAATTAAAGGAAATTGAATAAGCTTGTACCATATATCTTTATGAATTCTTTTTTCAACCATTGTTTTATTATCTCTGTCAATAAAAACAAGAAAATTTAAAAATCTTTCTTTTAATTTTTTCTTTTTTGATTTAACAGGTATTATATCAACTTCTTTTTTTTGAAATGCAAGACAATTATGTTTAAAAATACAGATATCACAATCTGGATATGGCTTACAAATAAGTGCACCAAACTCCATCATAGCTTGATTAAAATCTCCAGGACTAGATGTTTTTTTTATTAATTTATTTCCAATCTCTTTAATTTTTTTTTTTGATTTTAATTTGTCAACTGGGGATTTTAAGCCTTTGTATCTTGAAATAAATCTTAAAACATTTCCATCAACAACTGCATTAAACTCATTAAAACAGATTGATGAAATTGCACTAGCTGTGTAATCACCAACACCTTTTAATTTTATTATATCAGAATACTTAGAAGGAAATGTACCATCAAAATTATTTATTATTTCCTTTGAAGACTTATGTAAATTTATTGCTCTAGAATAGTAGCCCAGACCTTTCCATACATTAAGAACATCTGACTCATTTGAAGAAGCTAGTGAATTAATTGTTGGAAATTTTGTTATAAAATTTTTATAATATTTTCGTCCTTGAACAACTCTTGTTTGCTGAAGTATTATTTCTGAAATCCAAACCCTATATGGATCTTTATTTTTTCTCCAAGGTAAATCTCTTTTATTATTTAAATACCATTTAAGTAATTGATTTTCAAAAGACATTTAATAGATTTATTTTGGTTTAATTATATAATACTAAATCACTAATTTAAAATATAAATTTATATATTTGCTAGCCTTAAAAGCTAATTGTATAACCAATATAACAGAATATGACAAAGGCAGATATTGTAAAAAATATATCGGATCAAACAGGTGTTGACAAAACTGATGTGCAAATGATCGCTGAAAAGTTTATGGATGAAATTAAAAGTTCACTCCAAAATAATAATAACGTTTATCTAAGAGGTTTCGGAAGTTTTATTATAAAAACAAGAGCAGAAAAAACAGGTAGAAATATTTCAAAAAATACTGCTGTGATAATTCCTGCTCATAATATACCATCCTTCAAACCTTCTAAAACTTTTGTCAAATCTGTAAAACAAAACGTTCCAATTAGCTAATTTTAAAATTAGATATATATGCCTAGCGGTAAAAAAAGAAAAAGACACAAGGTTGCTACTCATAAGCGAAAAAAGAGAGCGAGAGCAAACCGACATAAGAAAAAATAGTGTTCGGAATTACACTTAAAACATTCCAAGTTCTTTGAAATAACGTATAACGAAAGTTATAATATTATTGAATAATGTTTAACCTTTCTACTTTAAAGTAGAAATAATACTTATAACAGTGAAAAAAGAATTGATTGTAAGATCAAACTCAAATACTGTTGATTTTGCGATGCTTAACGAAGGAAGACTAGTTGAGCTTGATAAAGAAGTAGGTAAAAACAAATTTTCTGTAGGTGATATTTTTGTTGCAAAAATTAGAAAAACCATTCCTGGATTAAATGCTGCATTTGTTAATGTAGGACATGAAAAAGATGGTTTTTTGCATTATCATGACTTAGGGCCAAAATTATTATCATTATCTAAATTCGTAGATCAAATTGATACTAAGAAAGTAAAATCTTTTTCTTTTAATAAGTTTAATTTTGAAAAAGATATTCCTAAAAACGGTCTTATTAAGGATTGTCTAAAAGCAAAACAGACAACTTTAGTACAAATTATAAAAGAACCAATATCAACCAAAGGTCCTAGACTAAGCTCTGAGATTTCATTAGCTGGAAGGTACATGGTTTTGATTCCCTTTTCCGAGAGAATCTCAATTTCACAAAAAATTAAAAGTCAAGATGAGAAAAAAAGACTAAAAAACTTAGTCAAGAATATTAAACCAAAAGGTTTTGGAGTAATCATTCGAACTGTAGCAAAAAATAAATCTGTTAGTGAGCTGGAGGGAGATCTAAAAGATCTAATTCTAAGATGGAAAAGACTTTGTATAAATTTCAGTAAGTCCGATTCCTATCCAACAAAGATTTTAGGAGAGATAAATAGAACAACGTCAAAATTAAGAGATGTATTTGATGACTCTTTTTCAAATATCTATCTTGATGATCCTAATTTACATAGTGAAATTAGAGACTATATAAAGCTTATTGCTCCTAAAAAATCATCTATTGTTAAACTATATAAAGGTGTAACTCCAATTTTTGAAAAATATGGAGTTGAGAGACAAATTAAATCTTCATTTGGAAGAACCGTATCTATGCAAAAAGGTGCGTATCTAATAATTGAACATACAGAAGCTCTTCATGTAATTGATGTAAACAGCGGAAACAGATCAAATAAGTCAAAGACACAAGAAGAGACTGCCATGGAAGTAAATTTAATTGCATCTGCAGAAATTGCCAGGCAACTAAGATTGAGAGACATGGGAGGAATTATTGTTATAGATTTTATAGATTTAACAAAAAGAGAGAACAGAAAGAAATTGTTTGATCACTTTTGTTCAGAAATGGCAAAAGATAGAACTAAACATAAGATTCTACCTCCAAGCAAATTTGGATTGATTCAAGTCACTAGGCAAAGAGTAAGACCTGAAATGAATATCAAAACTAAAGAACCTAATCCAAATAAAGACCTCGAAGTAGAAGCACCTATTTTACTTGTAGATAAAATCAACACAGAACTTAACAATATAGTTAAGAATTCGCGCTATAAAAAAGGGACAATATATTTACATGTTCACCCATTTGTAGCAGCGTATATAAATAAAGGTCTATTTTCATTAAAAAATAAGTGGAGTTTTCAGTATAAGAGAATTATAAAAATTATACCTAGAGACTCATACTTATACCTTCAGTATAATTTAACTAATGATAGATCAAAAATTTTAAGATAAAATATTACTAAAACCGTTTAGAAATTCTAAGCGGTTTTTTTTATATTATAATATGGAATCTTCAATAAAAAATAAAATTGAACATTATTGTGCTTACCAAGAAAGATGTCATTATGATGTAAGCTCTAAATTAAATAAACTTGGTGTTTTTGGAGATGAGGTTGATGAGTATGTCTGTTATTTAATTGATAAAAACTTTTTATCTGAAACTAGATTTACCGAAGCATATGTTAGAGGTAAATTTAATTATAACAACTGGGGTAAGATAAAAATAGCAAGAGAGTTAAAATCTAAGAAAATTTCTGATTGGAATATTGAAAACGCACTAAATCAAATTAGCAACAAAGATTATACAGAAAAATTAAAAGTGCTTTGTGCAAAACAGATTAAATCAAGTGATAAAAACAAGTTTGAGTTAAAAAACAAAATAATTAGAAGCTTATCTTATAAGGGGTGGGAAGTTGATTTAATAGTTGTTTATCTTAATCAACTAATAAAGTAACTTGATTATTGTTCATTTCAACTGTCCCTGATTCAATGTCAAGTGTTGTCTCCTTATCACCAAATTCAAATTTATCTCTGACTTTAGCCTCTATAGACAATTTCCCCGTAATTTTAACCTTGCCTTTAGTAAGTGTAGAAACTATCGGAGCGTGATTATTTAAAACCTGAAAATCACCATAAGATCCAGGGAAAAGTACTGATTCTACTTCTCCTTTAAATAAGGTTTGCTGTGGAGTAATAATTTCTAAATACATTATTATTTAGTTTCAGCTAACATTTTCTCTCCAGCTTCTATAGCTTCCTCAATTGTTCCTTTAAGGTTAAAAGCTGCTTCTGGAATGTGATCAAGCTCACCATCCATTATCATATTAAATCCTTTAATAGTATCCTTGATATCAACAAGTGCGCCAGGTATACCTGTAAATTGCTCTGCAACATGGAATGGTTGAGAAAGAAATCTTTGAACCCTTCTAGCTCTTGCAACTGCTAATTTATCTTCTTCTGAAAGTTCTTCCATACCCAAAATAGCAATTATATCCTGAAGCTCTTTGTATCTTTGAAGTAATTCTTTAACTCTTTGCGCACAACTGTAATGATCATCACCTAAAATTTCTGGTGTTAATATTCTAGAAGTTGAATCAAGAGGGTCAACAGCTGGATAAATTCCAAGCTCAGCTATTTTTCTTGATAAAACTGTTGTAGCGTCAAGGTGAGCAAAAGTTGTAGCAGGAGCAGGATCAGTTAAATCATCTGCAGGGACATACACTGCTTGAACAGAAGTAATCGAGCCATTTTTTGTTGATGTAATTCTTTCTTGCATTACTCCCATCTCAGTTGCAAGCGTAGGTTGATATCCCACAGCCGAAGGCATTCTTCCAAGGAGTGCTGAAACCTCAGAACCAGCTTGAGTAAACCTAAAAATATTGTCCACAAAGAATAATACATCTTTTCCTTGTCCGTCAGCTCCACCATCTCTAAAATATTCTGCAATAGTAAGACCTGACAATGCAACTCTAGCTCTAGCTCCAGGAGGTTCATTCATTTGCCCAAAAACAAAAGTTGCTTTTGATTCTAATAATGCTTTTTTATCAACTTTACTAAGATCCCATTCACCCCTTTCCATCGATTTTTGAAACTCTTCACCATAATTAATAATTCCCGATTCTATCATTTCTCTAAGGAGATCATTTCCCTCTCTAGTTCTCTCACCAACACCTGCAAAAACTGATAAACCACCATGCCCCTTAGCAATGTTGTTGATAAGTTCCTGAATTAGTACGGTTTTTCCTACCCCAGCTCCTCCAAATAGTCCAATCTTTCCTCCTTTTGCATAAGGCTCAATTAAGTCAATAACTTTAATCCCGGTAAATAAAACTTCAGTTGAAGTTGATAACTGGTCAAATGCTGGAGCTTCTCTATGAATTGACATCCCATCATCTTCAGTTTTTGGTAGAACCTCAAGTCCATCAATAGGATCTCCAACTACATTAAATAATCTTCCATAAACATCCTTTCCAATAGGCATTTGTATAGAGTTTCCTGTAGCAACAGCTTCAGTTCCCCTACTCAAACCATCCGTTGAATCCATTGAAATTGTTCTAACTATATTTTCTCCTACATGAGACTGAACTTCTAAAACCAGGATTTTACCATCCTCTTTCTTGATTTCAAGAGAATCATAAATCTCTGGAAGTGAACTATCTTTTGATGAGAATTCAACATCGACAACCGCTCCAATTACTTTTGAAACTTTACCTATATTTTTTGACATTTTTTATGTTTATAAAATTAAAGTGCAAATATATGTTCTTGGATTAAAAATTAAAAGTTAATAGGCATTCAATTTTGATAAATTATTAAGATTAAAATTATAAACACCCAAAAGCCTGATGATTGTTTTAGCTCTCTTTAATAAAATAGAATATATTAGACTTTAATTTGATTAATTATGGCATCAAAATACATTGATCTTTCGACAGTTAAGTTTTTTATGAACAATGTTCAAGAGTTAGAATCCGTTCTAAAAAAGGAAAGGTTTGTAGATCACGATCTTGAATCTGTCGATCTCTTTATTGAGTCTGTTAAGCATTTTGCAGATAGAGAGCTATTTCCCTATTTCAAAGAAATGGATGAAAAACCAGCTCATTATAAAGATGGCACAATCCACGTTCATCAACAAGTTGAAAAAATGATGAAGGAAGGTGGGGCTATGGGTTTAATTTCTGCACCATTTGACTATGAAGATGGTGGACTACAGTTACCCTTACTTGTTCATACTGCTGCTAACTATATTTTAGATGCTGCTAATAACCATTTACCAGGTTATTCTGGACTTACTTCAGGAGCTGCAGAGCTTATTGTGGAATTTGCAAACAAAAATCTTAAAGAAAAATATACACCCAAGATGCTTACAGGTGAGTGGGGTGGAACTATGTGTCTTACTGAGCCACAGTCAGGGAGTTCATTATCAGATATTGTTACAAAAGCTACTCCATTTGATGGTAACTACAAAATAAGTGGTCAAAAAATTTTCATTTCTGGGGGAGATCATCAGTATGCCAATAATATAGTTCACCTGTTATTAGCAAGAGTAGAGGGAGCTCCAGCTGGTACAAAGGGAATTTCACTATTTGTTGTGCCAAAAATGAGGCTAGAAGAAAATGGTGACCTTTCCTTTAACGATGTTACTACAGTAGCTGATTTTGAAAAAATGGGGCAAAAAGGATATTGTACTACTCATCTGAGTTTTGGAGATAAAGATGATTGTCATGGTTATCTTGTTGGTGAGGAAAATAAAGGTTTAGAATATATGTTTCTAATGATGAATGGAGCTCGTATTGCTGTTGGTCGTGGTGCATCAGCTATTGCTTGTGCTGCTTATTATGCATCCTTAGAGTATGCCAATGAACGCCCTCAGGGACGTAAGCTTTCATCAGATGGAACCAAAAATCTAAAAGATAAACAAAGCTTAATAATTGAGCATCCAGATGTTAGACGAATGCTCCTTCTACAAAAGTCAATGGTTGAGGGTTCTATGAATTTAATTTTTAAGGCTGCAAAATATTTTGATCTTCATCATAACAGCACTGACATAAAAAATAAACATAAGTATCATACTTTGCTTGAAATGATAATTCCTGTCGTTAAAACATATCCATCAGAGGCCGGGATTTATTCAATCAACAACGGTCTTCAAGTTCTTGGGGGTTATGGTTTTTGTTCCGATTTTATTCTTCAACAATATTATCGAGATATAAGAATCTCTTCAATATATGAGGGGACTACTGGGATTCAATCACAAGATCTTCTTGGCAGGAAAATGATGTTAAATAATGGTGAAGGATCTAAACTCTTATTAGAAGAAATTCAAAAAACAATTGACAAGGCAAATCAAGATAATGAATTAAAAGAATGGGCTTCATCCTTAAATGATCAGCTTGATAACACTCAAAAAATATTATTTCACCTTATGCCATTTGCAATTAAAGGAGATTATGAAAAGTTTTTAGCTGACGCATCTGTTTTCATGGAATTCTTCAGTCTAATAATTGTTGGTTGGTCTTGGCTCGAAATTGGCGTGGCTACTAAGCATGCTTTATCAACTAACAATACTACTTTAGATTCAAGATTCTATCAGGGTAAATTAGATGCTTTAGAATATTTTTATGTTTATGAGCTACCCAAAACGAAAGGGCTTGCAGAAATTCTCCTTCATCCTTCTTCAGTTACAATTAAAAAGAATGAAAACGTGATTAATTAAATTTCTATTTTTTGTTTATCTATAGATATTTTTGCCATTCTTGAATATGCTTCAACCACATAATTTAGATGTTTAAATCTTGGATCCTTAGTTAATCCCTTTTTGTATCTATAATATATCTGTTGTACAATAACAGCTATTTTAAAAAGCCCAAAAACAAAATAAAAAACAATATCTTCAACCTCATCTCCAAATTTTTTGGAATATATTTCTAAAATTTCACCTCTCTTTGGATTGTTCTCTTCAGAGGTAATATTCAGATTTATTTCTCTCATATAATCAGGATCATCTTTGTTTATCCAATATGCAAGTGTGGTGCCTAAATCCATAAAAGGATCTCCTGTAGTACACATTTCCCAGTCAAGAACAGACTTTACCGATAAAGTTTTTGAATCAAGAACTAAATTGTCATATTTAAAATCATTATGAATTAACGAAACATAAGGTGATTCTGAAATATTGTTGTTTAACCATTTAATTACAAAATCTATTTCAGAGATGTTATTTGTTTTTGAATTCTGATATCTCTTTGTCCACCCCTTAACTTGTCGGTCACAATATCCTACTGGTCTTCCAAATTCTTTGAGACCTATTTTGTCAATATCTAATTTATGTAGTTCAACAAGTGTATCAACAAAATCAAATGCTATAGAATCGTACTGTGTTTTTTTTGTTAGTATTTTTTTAAAATTATTACTCCTTAATACTATTCCCCTAATTCTTTCCATTATATAAAAATCAGATCCTATAATATTTATGTCATTACAATAATGAAGTGGTGTCGGAGATTTTTTATAATTATTTTTAAGAGCAGATAAAACTTTATATTCTCTACTCATATCATGGCCTGATTTAACTTTTGCTCCAAAAGGTGGTTTTCTGAGTATATATTCTTTTTGATTAGATTTAATTAAATACGTCAGGTTAGAAAAGCCAGATGGAAATTGAAGAATTTCAAAATCACTTTTACTTATGTCTAAAAAATTTGATAAATAATTAAAAAGTCCTGAATTATCAAGCTCTTCGTCTTCTCTTATTTTTGTTGGATTATCATTAAATGTTTCTGACATTTAGATTTAAATAATGAGATTTATTTTTTATATGATTTTAAAATAAGTCTAGCTAATCGGCTTTTATGAACCTCATCTGCCCCATCATATATTCTTGCAGCTCTTTCATGTCTGTAGTAAGATGATAAAATTATATCATCTGTAACACCCAATGCTCCATGGACCTGAATCGCATTATCAACAACTTTTTGAAGTACATTAGCACAATAAAATTTAATAATAGATATTTCTGATCTTGTTTTATATGTTCCCTGAGAATCAATTTTTTTCGCAGCGTCTTGCACCAGTAATCTTGCAGCATTTATCTCTGCTCTTGACTCTGCAATCCAATTTTGAATAGTCTGTTTTTCTGACAACATTGTTCCTGGAGCTATTTCTCTTGAAACTGCTCTTTCACACATTAAATTAAATGCTCTTTCACACATTCCAATCCATCTCATACAATGATGAATTCTTCCAGGCCCTAAGCGTTTTTGTGCAATTGCAAAGCCTTCCCCTTCGGATCCCAAAACATTTGTGATTGGAACAGAAACATTATTAAATTTAATTTCTGCATGACTTTCCCATCCAGCTCCAGGATGCCCCATAATTGAAACATTTCTAACAAATTCAACCCCCTCCGTTTTCAATGGAACAATGATTTGACTGGCTTTTTTATGAACATCCTCTCCATCTGGATCAGTAACCACCATAACAATTGCAAAATATGCTCCGTCAAAACTTGAGGTGAACCATTTGTGTCCGTTTATAATATAGTTTCCATCTTCTTTTTTTGCAGTTGTCCCCATCCTTGTTGGGTTTGAGCCAGCGTAATTAGGCTCTGTCATTGCAAAACAACTTCTAATTTTGCCTTCTAAAAGTGGTTGAAGATATTTTTCCTTCTGTTCTTTAGTCCCAGTCTCAATTAAAACTTCCATGTTACCAGCATCAGGAGCTTGGCAATTAAATACATAAAATCCATAGGGACTTGCACCAAGTATCTCGCTAATCTCACCATGTTGTTCTAGTGTTAAACCTAAGCCTCCATATTCTTTAGAAACTTGAGGCAGCCAAAACCCCATCTCTTTAACCTTGTCTCTTAATTCGTTTAGTTTAGGTAATTTTTCACTCCACTCAGAATTAACAATCC
>ERZ802830.1121-NODE-1121-length-26019-cov-7.52634_pt1 | contig 26019 bp, 20 predicted proteins | sample MGYA00345654_ERZ802830 | MGnify/ENA primary metagenome ERZ802830 (study PRJEB30503, sample SAMEA104212375) | marine metagenome | biome: Westerlies Biome; feature: [SRF] surface water layer (ENVO:00010504) within the epipelagic zone...; material: water...
ATCTGTAGAGAGGAATTATGAGCGCATAAAGGCGCAGCAGCGCACGCAAGTCAACGCAGCTTCCCACAATTTAAGACAGAGCGTCCCGCGCACCGGTCAAACGGGCACGTATTTAATGCGGCCTTTAATAATGAACATGAGCGCCCATTTCCGGCAGTTAAACGCTTAGATTGTAAGCACCTTCTCACCGCGAGCCATACCGGCCACACCTGACCGCACAACCTCGAGTATTTCTGCTTCGCCCAAAGCTGACAGGAACGAATCGAGTTTGTCGATCGGGCCCGTGAGCTGCACGATATAGGTCGCTGGACCAACATCGATAATCTGACCGCGGAAGATGTCCGTGGTTCGCTTAACCTCATCACGATGGGCGCCTTCAGCACGCACCTTCACCAACAGCATGTCACGCTCAACGTGCGCACCCTCAGTGAGGTCAACCACCTTTACCACGTCAACAATTTTATTGAGATGCTTCGTAATCTGCTCAATCTTGAGGTCATCGCCCGTTGTCGTCAGCGTCAAGCGGGACAGTGTATTGTCCGTCGTGGGTGCGACGTTCAGGCTCTCGATGTTGTAGCCGCGTTGCGAGAACAAACCCACAACGCGAGACAATGCTCCGGGCTCATTCTCCATCAATACGGAAAGTATGCGTCTCATAATCAAGTCCTCTCCGTTTTGCTTAGCCACATGTCTTTCATGGCACCATTAGGGGCTACGTGCATCGGATAAACGTGCTCGTGCGGCTCAACGAAAATATCAAGGAACACCAGCTTGTCTTTCATGGCAAACGCCTCACGCATCGCCGGCTCAAGATCCGCCTTGTCTTTGATTTCCATACCGACATGACCGTAGGCCTCAGCGAGCTTCACAAAGTCAGGTAATGAACTCGCATAGTGGCTCTCTGAGTAGCGGCTGTCGTACTGCATGTCCTGCCACTGTTTCACCATGCCCAAATAGTTGTTGCGCAAGTTCACAATCTTTACCGGTACATCGTATTGCGCGCAGGTGGAGAGCTCCTGAATATTCATCTGGATGCTGCCCTCACCGGTCACGCAGGCAACTTCAGTATCAGGCATTGCCAGTTTGATACCCATGGCTGCGGGTAGACCAAAACCCATGGTTCCTAAGCCACCGGAGTTAATCCATCGGCGGGGGTAATCGAACTTGTAATACTGAGCCGCAAACATCTGATGTTGGCCTACGTCGGAGGTAACGTACGCCTCGCCGTTGGTCGCCTCGTACAGGGCGGTAATGGCGTCTTGCGGCATGATGAAATCCGACTCACCGTAGCGGCGACCATGCCACAAGCCATGCGCGGCGCGCCAGTTATCTATCTGGCTCCACCAGTCGGCGATTGCCTCGACATCGGGCATGGTTCGCTCCGAGGAAGACTGCTGCTGATCAATCTGTGCGTCGAGATCCTTCAGCACCGTGGTTACAGGGCCCACAATCGGTACGTCGACCGGAACGATCTTGGCGATCGACGCCGGATCGACATCAATATGAATGATTTTTGCGCCCGGACAGAATTTACTCACCGTGTTGGTCACACGGTCATCAAAACGCGCGCCCACGGCAAGAATCACGTCGCTGTGGTGCATCGCCATATTGGCTTCATAAAAGCCATGCATGCCCAGCATGCCGAGGAACTGCCGATCGGTGGCGGGGTAAGCACCCAAACCCATGAGCGTATTGGTAACGGGATAATTGAGCTTTCTCGCCAGCTGCGTCAGAAGCTCGCTGCCCTCTCCTTGAATCACACCACCGCCAGCGTAGATCACTGGGCGCTTAGCGTTGAGTAACAATCGCGCAGCCTTTCTTACTTGACCCGAGTGCCCTTTAGTAGACGGCTGGTAAGAACGCATCGACACCGACTGAGGGTACTCGTAATCGAACTTGTGCTCCGGGTGAGTTAGATCCTTGGGTACGTCGACAACAACGGGCCCGGGGCGACCCGTCGTAGCGATGTAAAATGCCTTTTTGATGATGCTCGGAATATCTTCAGTACGTTGCACCATAAAGGAATGCTTAACGATGGGCCGCGAGATACCGACCATGTCGGTTTCCTGGAACGCATCTTCACCAATCAAGTGGCTCTGCACCTGACCGGAGATGACCACCATGGGAATGGAGTCCATGTAGGCCGTCGCGATGCCTGTAATGGCATTGGTCGCGCCCGGACCTGATGTCACCAACACCACACCCGGCTTGCCAGTCGCGCGCGCATAGCCGTCGGCCGCATGCGTCGCCGCTTGCTCATGGCGAACCAAAATGTGGGGTACTGAATTGGCTTTAAAGATGGCATCGTAGATGTGCAACGCTGCACCACCCGGATAGCCGAAAATGTATTCAACGCCCTCGTCTTCGAGTGCGCGGACGATCATGTCACCGCCTGACAGTTGTTCCATTGTGTCGCTCCCTCCGTGTTAATACCTAACGGTGAGAACGAAGGATCATTTGGCTCCTAGCGTGCGCACCGAGGTCTGTCGCACGAACCACTGGCCGGATCGATCCGGAAACCTACCAGAACATCGATCACGAAACCCGTGTTCGGCCGCCCTGCGAGGTAGCGCAGTGTCGAGCCCGAGCGTGCATCACATAACCCTGCGAGACACTGACGGAACCCGCAAACAGCCTAAATAACTATCCCGTTATGAAGGTAGGCCAGAGGATGAGGGTACTCACCAATAACCGTTGCCGTTCGCGTGACGGCCAGTAGTGTCTTGATCGACCCCATCGAAGTCAAGAAATGATGGAAAATCGTGATTATTGACGTTCAAAAACCGTAAAACGGGTCAAAAATAGGTCTTATATCTGTATTTATGGAGCGAGGGATCGCAATCCTCAGTGGAGACTTTTGGTCGTCGGTGGCTCCGGCCCCCTATCGATCATGGCCTCGCTGGCAAACTTCAAGGATGAGCCATCCAGCGCTGCGAAGACTTTGTCACCTGGACTAAATTCACCTTCAAGAATAGCGTGCGCCAGAGGGTTCTCTACCAGCTGTTGAATCGCCCTCTTTAGTGGTCTAGCACCGTAAACCGGGTCGAAGCCGATGCGCGCGAGCTGCTCGAGAACCGCATCGGAGATCTCGAGCTTCAGCTCTCGCTCCTCTAATCGTTGCGACAGCTCTCGTAACTGAATTTCCGCAATGGAACGAATGTGTTCAGCACCCAAGGAGTGGAAAACCACAGATTCGCCGATACGATTGATGAACTCGGGCCGAAAATGTTCCGCGACCGCACCCATTACCTCGCGCTTCATGTCGTCGTAGTCACCCTCTGCCATGTCTTGAATGATGTCCGAGCCCAGGTTCGAGGTCATTACAATGACCGTGTTACGGAAATCCACCGTGCGACCCTGGCCATCGGTCAATCGACCGTCATCCAATACTTGCAACAGGATGTTGAACACATCCGAATGCGCCTTTTCAATTTCGTCTAGAAGCAAGAGCGAATAGGGCCGACGCCGAACCGCCTCAGTGAGATAGCCACCCTCCTCGTAGCCCACGTAACCCGGAGGCGCACCAATTAGCCGAGCAACCGAGTGCTTTTCCATAAATTCTGACATATCGATGCGAATCATCGACTGTTCAGAGTCAAACAAAAACTCCGCGAGCGACTTACACAGCTCTGTCTTGCCCACCCCCGTTGGACCCAGGAATAAAAACGATCCGTTGGGTCGCTTTGGATCTGATAAACCCGCGCGCGACCGGCGTACTGCGTTGGAGACGACCGTCACCGCCTCGTCTTGCCCCACAACACGCTCTTTAAGCGACGCCTCCATCCGTAACAAACGACTGCGATCTCCCTCAAGCATTTTGGAAACAGGGATGCCGGTCCAACGCGACACAACCTCCGCCACCTCGTCCTCGGTAACCCTGGATCGCAAGAGCGTTGGCTCAGGTGTGTCAGCTCCCTCGGCTGCCTCTAACCGCTTCTCAAGCTCGGGAATGACGCCATACTGAATTTCAGACATACGCCCCAGATCGCCGGTACGATGCGCTGCCTCCAAGTCGAGCTTGGCTTGCTCGATCTCACTCTTGATCTGAGCGGAGCCATGCACCACCGCCTTTTCAGCCGTCCAAACCTCTTCGAGATCAGCAAACTCCCTTTGTACAGCATCAATTTGCTCGTCCAGAAGTGCCACTTGCTTAATCGCCGCATCGGTCGTGTCCTTCTTTACCGCTTCGCGCTCGATTTTGAGCTGGATAAGGCGGCGCTCCAGCCGATCCATTGACTCCGGTTTCGAATCGATCTCCATACGAATACGGCTGGCGGCTTCGTCGATGAGGTCAATGGCCTTATCAGGCAGCTGACGATCAGTGATGTAACGCTGACTCAAGCGTGCTGCAGCAATAATGGCGCTGTCCGTAATAGCAACTGAGTGGTGCACCTCGTAACGCTCTTTGAGGCCACGAAGAATAGCAATCGTATCTTCCTCATTTGGCTCGTCGACCAATACGCGTTGGAACCGCCGCTCAAGGGCCGCATCTTTTTCCACATATTGCCGGTACTCGTTGAGCGTGGTGGCACCCACGCAGTGCAATTCACCGCGCGCCAAGGCCGGCTTCAACATATTTCCGGCATCCATGGAGCCCTCAGCTTTGCCCGCGCCAACCATGGTGTGAAGCTCATCAATGAAGAGGATGACTCGGCCATCCTCTTTACCCAACTCGTTGAGAACCGCCTTCAGACGCTCCTCAAAATCGCCTCGGAACTTTGCGCCCGCAAGCAGTGATCCCAGATCGAGTGCCAATATGCGCTTCCCTTTGAGTCCCTCAGGCACTTCACCATTCACGACTCGTTGCGCCAGCCCTTCAATAATCGCCGTTTTACCAACGCCGGGCTCGCCGATTAGTACTGGGTTGTTCTTGGTTCGTCGCTGCAATACCTGGATGGTCCTTCGAATTTCGTCGTCCCGGCCAATCACCGGGTCGAGTTCACCGGCCTCCGCTCGTGCCGTTAGATCGACTGTGTACTTTTCGAGGGCCTGACGCTGTTCTTCCGCATCGGCTGACTGCACACCATCCCCGCCGCGAACATCATCAATCGACTTCTTCAGCATTGGCTCACTTAAGCCTGCTTCAGACATCAAAGGCGCCAGCGGCGAGCTCTTCTCCATCATGGCCAGCAAGACAATATCGCTTGAAATATAGGCATCCTTGCGCTCTTGCGCGAGTTTGTCGGCCTGGTTGAGCAACCGACCCAATGTTTGTGATCCCTGCACATCGCCCGTGCTATTAGCCAAGGTAGGCACCTTGCTAAGCGCATGCTCAACGCCCGATTTCAGGGTCGTCAAATTCGCGCCTGCTTTTTGCAGAAGCGGGGTAATCGCACCACCCGACTGATTCAAGAACGCGCTCAATAGGTGAGCGGGCTCGATCATCGAATGATCTCGACCCACCGCGAGCGATTGCGCATCACCCAGCGCCTGCTGCAGCGGATTGGTCAGTTTGTCCATTCGCATATCTATCTCCTGTAAAACACCGGCTTAGGTGCTTTCACTCTTTCGTTATCGATAGACATGGGATTTGTAAGGGTATTTTTCAAGTCCCCGGTGCGCGCAAGTCACAGAGACACTAAACGACCCTATTTCTTGAGGATTAGCGTGACCATTCGACCAGTATCGCCGTCGCGTCGATACGAATAAAAGCGCTGAGGATCGCTATAAGTGCAGGTATCTCCCCCGGATACATGGCCAGGGTCGATCCCTAGCGCCAAGAGCTGTCGTCCCACAAGAATATTGAGGTCGAGAAAATACTTATCGTTGAGCTCGGGTATGGGATGAACCGCCAGATCATCATCAGCGAGGTAGAAGGCGGCGAGTACATCACCACCGACCTCAAAGGCACTAGGGCCGATAGCAGGTCCCAGCCAGGCAAAAAGACGGTCGGCGTCGACCGGCATAGCCTCAACCGTGCGCTTCAAAATTCCACCTGCGAGACCGCGCCACCCGCCATGAACTGCAGCAACACATCGACCCTCGATGTCCGCTAACACAACGGGCAAGCAATCAGCCGTCATGACCGCGCAGGCAAAACCTGGCTCATCGCTCCAGACGGCGTCCGCCTCAACACCTTCCTCATACTCGGAGGGTGCATGAATCACCCGAGTACCGTGAACCTGATTCAACCAGGTAATTGTGCTTACCGATGGTATTTGTTGATGGAGCATTTTTCGGTTCGCTTGCACGGCCTCGTCACTGTCACCCACGTGAACGCCCACGTTCAAACCTGCAAACTTCCCGGTGCTGACACCCCCAGCGCGAGTCGTACTCATAACCTCGACACCACGAGCACCCATTTCAGGTCGCAGCCACTGGTTGAAAGCATCAGTTGCCAAACCTATCCTCGCTGTCGAGTATCGCTAACAGGTTCACAAGGTCATCCGGAAGCTCGGTCTCAAACTCCATCCAATCACCGCTGGCCGGATGCTCGAATTCAAGTGCCTGTGCGTGCAGCGCCTGGCGCGGGAAACTGCGCAGAGTGGACATCAAAAGATCTGATGCCGCCGCCGGTACGCGCTGACGGCCGCCATAAACAGGATCGCCAATTAAGGGCCACTTTCGGTGCGCCATATGAACCCGGATCTGGTGCGTCCGCCCTGTCTCTAAATTGACCTGTAACTGCGTGTAGTGCTTAAAACGATGAGCAATACGGAAGTGCGTCACGGCGGGCTTACCATCGGCAACCACAGCCATTTTTGTTCGAGCAGTCGGATGGCGGTCAATTGGCGCATCGATTTTTCCGCCCCCTGTCAGGGCACCCGTACAGACCGCGCAGTAGGTTCGCGAGACGGTACGCCCCGATAACTGTGCTACGAGTGACTTGTGCGCCAGTGACGAACGCGCCACAAACATAATGCCGGAGGTTTCCTTATCCAAGCGATGCACAATCCCGCCCCTTGGCAATGCACCGAGCTCTGGCGCGTGCGCCAATAAAGCGTTAACCAGGGTTCCATCAGCATGACCTGCAGCTGGATGAACGACGACACCCGCGGGCTTATTGACCACCAGAATGTGCTCGTCTTCGAAGATAACCTTCAGCGGCAGGCTTTGAGGCTGCCAATCAATAACAGGCTCGTCTGCAACCAGTAGGGTCAGCTGGGCACTGGCGGTTGCTTTATCCCGCGGTTTGACGGTTCGCCCATCGACCGTTAATTGCCCTTCTTTAATCCATGTCGCGAGGCGATTTCTGGAGTATTCGGGGAACAACTCAGCGGCGACCTGGTCCAAACGCATACCGTGGCATTGAATCGGTACGCGCGCCTCCAGAGAGTCCAGTTTGGGGGTGTCATCAGTCATACTGGAAACCAAATTGAATGAGAGGTGTGATCAAAGTGAAACCGCGGGTTAGAATGTCGGATTACGATGCTATCAGATGGAAGCAGCCGCAGTGATAAAGCCTGTATTTTTTCAATTGAAATGGAGTGTATTACTCCTAATCGTCAGTCTCGGTCTGTCCGGGTGTTCGCTATTTGGCGATGACGATGAGCTTCAAGTTGACGCCAACTCCGGTGAGCAGCAAATGTATCGACAAGCGCAGCGATACATTGATAGCTCAAACTTCGATCTCGCAATCAGGGCACTGCAGCAACTCGAGAGCCGCTATCCCTTTGGGAAGTACGCCGAGCAGGCGCAGCTCGAGTTGATCTTTGCGCATCACGGTGCGTTCCAGAATGAAGCTGCAATTGAAGCAGCGGATCGGTTTATTCGTCTGCACCCACAACATCCCAGTGTCGACTACGCCTTTTACATGAAGGGAGTGGCAGCCTACGACATCAATAAGAGTTTTTTCTCATCGATCATTCCAAGCGATGACTCCAAGCGCGATGTATCGGGTGTTCGAGAAGCGTTCGGGGAGTTCTCTACCCTACTGAACCGCTACCCCAACAGTCGCTATGCGCAGGACGCTCGAGCGCGCATGGTCTACATTCGCAACATGCTGGCTCGGCATGAAATTCACGTAGCCAACTACTACTTTAAGAGAGGCGCCTACATGGCTGCTCTGAAGCGTGGTCAAAATGTTGTGGAAACCATGCAGGGAACAACCGCGGTAGCGGATGGTCTCGCCGTGATGGCACAGGCTTATATTTTGCTCCAAATGGATGATCTTGCTCAGGACACAGTTCGTGTTCTATGCGCGAACTACCCAGAGCACCCAAACCTAATGGGTGATTGCAACTTCGATGGTGGCTTTGATATCGATGGTCTCGAGAGGTCCTGGCTGAACCAAGCGTCTTTCGGTCTGCTCGATCCGCCCGAAGCACCGCAGTTCGATTACCGCCCCGGCTTCGACTCTTAAGACTGAGCCTAGCTCTTCCGCCAAGCCCACGAGATGGGGTAACGCCTATCTCGGCCAAAACCTCGCGTAGTGATTCGAACGCCAACCGGTGCCTGGCGCCGCTTGTACTCGTTTAGGTCGATCAATCGAATCACCCGCTTCACGTCGGACTCCGCAAACCCCTCGGCAACGATTTGCTCTGCGCTTTGATCTTCTTCAACGTAACGCTCGATGATCTCATCGAGCTGGTCATACGGCGGTAGATTGTCTTGGTCGGTCTGATCGGGTGCTAGTTCAGCTGATGGTGGACGATCAATAACACGCTGCGGAATGCAATAACCCAGCGTATTTCGATACTGGGCCAAGGCATAGACCAAGAGCTTCGGACAATCCTTCAGCGGATCAAAACCGCCGGCCATATCACCGTAGAGGGTCGAGTAACCCACGGCCAGCTCACTTTTGTTCCCGGTCGTTAATACAAGGCGGTTCTTTTTGTTGGAAATGGACATCAACAGAACGCCACGGCAACGCGCCTGCAGGTTTTCTTCGGTGGTATCGACCGACAGCCCATCAAACTGGTCAGTGAGGCCTGACATGAACGCCTCGTATATAGGCTCAATCGAGATGACATCGTATTCAACGCCCATAACGGATGCCTGCTCTCCGGCATCCTCGACACTCATGTCGGCCGTGTATTTGAAAGGCATCATCACGGCTTGCACGCGATCAGCCCCTAGGGCATCAACAGCAACTGCCAGTGTTACCGCTGAGTCAATGCCGCCAGAAAGGCCCAATACAACACCGGGGAAACCGTTCTTTTCAACGTAGTCACGAACGCCAAGCACCAAGGCCTGCCAAACCGCAGCAACGTCAGAGAGAGCCGCCGCAGCAACTCCTTGCGCGATTGCAACACCGCGAACCGTTCGCTCCACCCAGAGTTCAAAACAGCCCTCCTCGAAGTCCGGCGCAACTACCGCCAGTTCACCATCGGCATTAACCGCAAACGAACCGCCATCAAATACGAGTTCGTCCTGTCCGCCGACCTGATTAACATAAATCATGGGAATCGACTGCTCAGTCGCTCTATTTGACAGTACTTCCCAACGCTCTTTGTGTTTACCGCGATGGAAAGGGCTCGCGTTGAGGTTGATCAACAACTCAGCACCCATGCGTCTCGCCGCATCCGCCGGCTCTCGGTGCCAGATATCCTCACAAATCGTGATACCTACTTTGATACCGGCCATATCAACAACGCAGGGGGTATCGCCTTCGCTGAAATACCGCTTTTCGTCGAAAACTTGATAGTTTGGCAGGCGCTGCTTGAAGTATTCGCCCACCATCTGGCCGCCATGCAGTACGCCTGCGGCATTGTAGAGAGCCCCGTCGCACCGCCGGGGGTATCCGACAATAACGTAGAGGTCGGAAGGAAGCTCGCTAGCAAGCACTATCAGCGCGTTCTCAATCTGCGCTTGCAAGCTGTCGCGCATGAGCAGGTCTTCCGGCGGATAACCCGTCAGTGTCAACTCAGGAAAAACAACCAGCGTGTCCTGACCCTCGGTATAAGCGTCACGCGATACCTGAATGGCTTTCTCAGTATTACCCTTGATGTCTCCAACAAAGGTATTGAGCTGTCCCATGACAACTTTCATGCACCTGCTCTCCCAAATAATAGTCTCTTGCTCGAAGATTAGTGGCTGATATAGTGCATAAATCAGTCGCAAATCTGTGTACAAACGATGTCTGAAGACACGCCCGTGAGCCCTAAGGATAACATTGACCGCTCACAGGTCTTTGCTGTTTACAACGTTTACCGGCTAGTTATTGGCTCGGTTCTCTTTGCTTTGACGCTTTCCTAGACAGGATCTGCACTTGTTGCCGAAGTCGACGGCAACAAGAGATTTATTTTGAACAATTTGAGCGGGATAACTGCCCGAGGGACACTCTCTTTCTCGACTTCTAACGCTAGTTGACCCCTTCCAACGACGGCTAGTCAGTTGACTTCTACCGTTGGGATACGAAGCTCTTTTGGCAGAGAGAACGTGATGTTCTCAGGTTGGCCATCCAGCGATTCAACATTGGCATGCCCCTGACTTTGCAGCCACTGAAGGACGCCCTCCACCAAATGCTCCGGAGCCGACGCGCCCGCGGTAACGCCCACCGTGTCGCCCTCTCCAACCCAGCTCGGATCGATCATTTCTGCTGAGTCAATCAGATAAGCACTAGAGCCGCAACGCTCGGCTAATTCTTTTAATCGGTTCGAATTCGAGCTGTTGGGAGAGCCTACAACAAGTACGACGTTGGCTTTTTCAGCTAACGCCCTGACCGCATCCTGACGGTTTTGAGTCGCGTAACAGATATCATCCTTTCGCGGACCTTGGATATTAGGGAATCGCTCACGCAATGCTTCAATGACCTTGGCCGTGTCATCTACAGACAAGGTTGTCTGAGTAACGAAGGCCAGATTATCAGGATCGCGAACTTCTAACCTCGCAGCCTGCGCCTCGTCCTCCACCAGATACATCACCCCGCCATTTGACCTGTCGTACTGGCCCATCGTGCCCTCAACCTCCGGGTGTCCCTCGTGCCCAATGAGAACACATTCCCGTCCTGATCGACTGAACGCCGTAACTTCAACATGCACCTTGGTGACGAGAGGACAGGTGGCATCAAAGACCTGAAGCCCTCGATTGGCCGCTTCGTCCTGTACCGCCTTTGAGACACCATGGGCACTGAAAATAACAATCGCATCATCGGGAACTTCATGAAGCTCCTCGACAAACACGGCACCGCGGTTCCTGAGGTCATCTACCACCGTTTTGTTATGGACGACCTCGTGGCGAACGTAGATTGGACGTCCGAAAACTTCGAGAGCGCGGTTGACGATATCGATCGCTCGATCGACACCGGCACAAAAACCGCGAGGGTTGGCAAGCATCACTGTCATCAGTGCAACTCCGCTGGTTCCACGCGGTCGATTTTCACCTCAAACCTGAGGGTGCGTCCCGCGAGTGGGTGATTGAAGTTAACACGGACCGTGTTCTCGTCAAAAGAATCAACGACACCGGGGAGCTCTCCCCCGGCCGCATCCGCGAACGAAAACACCATGCCAATCTCTAGATCGGCGTCGTTGCTGAAGGTCTGGCGCGGAATATCCTGATAGTTAGCCTCTTGCGGCTCACCGAAACCATCTTCAGGGGAAATTGTGAAAGCGGCCTCATCGCCCTGTTTGAGGCCTAGCAGGCAGGCTTCAAAGCCAGGAAGGAGAGAACCATCGCCCATAACAAAACTGACAGGAGCACGATCGAAATTGCTATCAACCACGTCTCCCGTTTCGAGGGTAATTGAAAAGTTAAGGCTTACCTTTGTGTTGGACGATATATTGAGTTCGTTACTCATTCAGACTTTCCTGACTCGCTGGTAAAACTATCCCAAAGCAGCAAAATTGCTCCGCAAAAAATAGCTGAATCAGCAATATTAAAGGCTGGCCAATACCAACTTTGGTAGTGCCAGGAGATGAAATCAACCACATAACCCAAAGTGACTCGATCGACGAGATTGCCAAGGCCACCGCCGAGGATGAGTCCGAGTGACACGCCCAACAACCGCTGTTGAGGCTCGAGACGCGTCAGCCATACCGCCACAAACACACTGACCAACAGGGCCACAGCCGCGAGGAACCAGCGCTGCCAGCCGCCGGCACTTGCCAAAAAGCTAAACGCCGCTCCTGTGTTGTGAGCGAGCATCAAATCAAACCAGGCCGTAATTTCTACTGGTACGCGGTACACCAGCTCATTGCTGGCCCACATTTTCGTGCACTGATCTAGGGCGATCACCAACAGCGCCAAGATAAAACCCGCCCAGGGGTTACCCAGCGCTCTCGAAGCCAGCGACTTTTCAAGCCCCGATTTGGCCTCAGGCATAGTGCCTGACCTCGCCCTCACCCCCGACATTCGTCACGCATCGCCCACAAAGCGTTGGATGCTCTGCCACCGAGCCAATATCATCGCGACGATGCCAGCATCGCTCACACTTCTCAGCATCACTCGCGCTTACCGACACTTTCAAACCTTCAACCTCACCGGCTAAGGCATCAGCAGGGGCCGCATCAATATCGGCGAGCTCAGCGCCTGACGTAATGAGCACAAAGCGCAGCTCATCACCCAGCGTCGCCAACATTTGGCGCAGATCTGATGTTGCGTACAAGATGACATTCGCATCGAGCGAGCCACGGATATTTCCCTGAGCGCGCTCTGCTTCCATGGCCTTGTTCACGTCTTGCCGTACCGCGAGACAAGCTGACCAAAACGCGTCACCCATGGCATCGGTTCCATTGGGAGCAGGCAGCTCATACCACTCTGTAAGGAAGACAGACGCCTCACGATCACCTGGGAGATTCTCCCAAATTTCTTCCGCGGTGAAACTCAAGATCGGAGCAACCCATCGGCTCAGAGCTTCCGCCATGTGATAGAGCGCTGTTTGGCAGGAGCGGCGCGCAACTGAATTCGTCTGTGTGGTGTACTGCCGGTCTTTAATGACATCGAGGTAGAAACCGCCCAGCTCGCCGCTGCAGAAGTTGTGAACCTTGTGATAAACATGGTGGAACTGATAGGTCTCATAGGCCTCTACCAATTCAGATTGTAGAGCCTGAGCCTTGGAAACAATCCAACGATCCAAAGGCAGCAGTTCATCACTGGACACGGCATCGCGCGTAGGTTCGAATCCCGCGAGATTAGCCAACAAGAATCTCGCAGTATTTCTGATACGTCGGTAGGTATCGGATGTTCGCTTAAAAATTTCATCACTGGCTGCGATTTCATTGCGGTAGTCCGCAGACGCCACCCAAAGGCGCAGGATATCTGCGCCCATATCGTTCATCGCCTTCTTTGCCGGGATGATATTGCCGATCGACTTGGACATCTTTCGGCCCTCGCCGTCGACCGTAAAACCATGAGTCAACACCTGCCGATAAGGCGACTCATCGTAAGCACCGATACCCGTCAACAAGGACGACTGGAACCACCCGCGATGCTGATCGGAGCCTTCCAGATAAAGGTCAGCGGGCGCCGAAAGACCGTGTCGCTCGCGTAATACGCAGGCATGGGTAACGCCGGAGTCGAACCAGACATCGAGTGTGTCGGTCACTTTTTCATAGGCATCGGCCTCATCGCCCAGAATATCGGCAACCTCGAGATCGAACCATGCATCAATGCCCTTCTCCTCAATGCGCAGTGCCACCTGCTCGATGAGCTCCACTGCATTGGGATGTAGTGATCCATCGATCTTATTGACGAATAGCGTGATGGGAGCACCCCAGGTTCGCTGACGAGAGATACACCAGTCCGGGCGACTCTCTAACATGGCATCAATGCGGGCACGACCCCAGTCGGGAACCCAAGAGACCGAATCAACCGCCGCTTTCGCCTGAGCTAACAAACCCTGTTTTTCCATCGATACAAACCACTGAGGTGTGGCTCGGTAAATAATGGGGGTCTTGTGTCGCCAGCAGTGCGGGTAAGAGTGCGTGAACGGCCGGTGACATAGCAATCGCTGACGCGCGCCCAGTTCTTCAATGATCTCGTCGTTAGCTTTAAAAATGTGTTTCCCTGCAAAGACCGGGGTGCCCTCGAGGTAGACTCCGTTGCCACCAACAGGGTTATAGACCTCAAGGTCGTATGCCTTGCCAATCTGGAAATCTTCAAGACCGTGAGCGGGTGCCGTGTGAACGCAACCCGTTCCCGCGTCAGTCGTCACGTGATCGCCCAGCATCAGTGGTACCGATTCGTCATAGAACGGTGGTAATACCCTTACTCGGTCAAGCTGCGAACCTGTGACACGCCCCAGAACCTCCGGCGAATCGACGCCGAACCGGCTCGCACAGTCGTCAGACAACGCCTCGGCCACGAGAACAGCGCGTGCGCCAACCCGGATCAGCACATAATCCAACTCCGCGGCAACACTGACCCCGCGGTTGGCCGCCAACGTCCATGGTGTCGTCGTCCAAATCGCGACCGACAACTCGCCCACGCCGCTAACACCCAGGAGCGCCTCGGCTTCTTGCTGGTCCGCAAAGGGAAACGCCACATCAATAGCTGACGAGACTTTGTCCTGATACTCGACCTCGGCCTCAGCCAATGCCGAACCGCAATCGAGGCACCAGTGCACGGGCTTGAATCCCTGCTGAAGGTGACCGTTGTCGATAATCTTTCCAAGCGTTCGAACAATGTTCGCTTCGAAAGAAAAGTTCATGGTGAGGTAGGGATCGCCCCAATCACCAACAACCCCCATCCGTCTGAAATCGTCGCTCTGGTTGGCGACTTGTTTTGTCGCATATTCCCGACATTTTTGCCGAAACTCGCTCGCGCTCACCTTATGACCGGGCTTTCCGACTTTCTTCTCGACATTGAGCTCAATCGGCAGCCCGTGGCAATCCCAACCAGGAACATAGGGCGAATCGAATCCAGAGAGTGTCTTTGACTTTATGATGATGTCTTTCAGTATTTTATTGACCGCGTGCCCAACATGGAGCTCGCCATTCGCGTAAGGAGGTCCATCGTGCAGGATGAATGTAGGCTTACCTGCTCCCGCCTCGCGCATTTTTTCATACAACCCCATTTCCTCCCATTGCTTAAGCCGCTGCGGCTCGCGCTGGGTGAGGTTGGCTTTCATGGGAAAACCCGTCTCGGGCAGGTTTAAGGTGTTCTTATAATCGCTCATGGTACGTCTGAGTTCTCACACTACTAAGCTGGATTTGCTGCATGCCAGTCACGCGCTGACTGTTGATCTCGCGCGATTGCGGCCTTTAGCGCATCCAACGAATCGAATTTCTTTTCATCACGGAGCTTGGTCATGAACTCCACTTTCAGGCGCTCACCATAAATATCTCGAGCGAAGTCGAACAGATGCACTTCGAGATTAGCGAGTGATCCATCGTTCACTGTGGGTCTCACCCCAACATTGGCAACGGCTGGTGCATCCACCAATCCTGCGCCACTCACTCGCACTGCGTATACGCCATGAAGAGGCGACTTTACACGCTTCAGCGCAATATTGGCGGTTGGGGACCCAATTTGACGTCCCAATTGCTTACCTTTGAGGACTTTTCCCGAAAGTGTGAAGCGTCTTCCAAGAAGATTGGCAGCCTCACCAAAGTCAGCTTCTAGTAAAACTGAGCGAATACGCGTGCTACTGACCCGCTCACCCGCAACATCATAGGTCGATGTTGGCGCTACCTCGTAGCCGAACTCATCAGCCAATGATTCGGTAAACGTAAGATCGCCTGCGCGCTCTTTCCCAAACCGGAAATCGTCACCAAACGCAATGTATCGAGCACACAATCCGTTGACGAAAATACGCTCAACAAAATCCCTCGGTGACATGGTTCTCAGCTCATCGTTAAAGCGGAGGCACAACAAGTGATCGATCCCGAGCGCTTCCAATGCGCGGAATTTCTCTCGAAATGTCATGAGCCGCGGTGGCGCTTTTTCGGGAAAAAGAAACTCACCGGGTAGAGGCTCAAAGGTAATGACTGTTGTAGAGAGCCCTCGCTTTACGGCTTCTCTTTTCAGATGCTCGAGTACTTCTCGATGTCCACAATGCACTCCGTCGAAAGCACCAATCGTCACGGCACTTCCGCCCGAATCGAAGCCCTGAGAAAAGCTCGGTAAATTGTGCTGTCCGCGGATAAGTTTCATGGTGCCTTGCACGCTTTCATAACGCCACAAAGTATACAGGAGCTGTGGGCGACAATCGCCTGTTTACCGGCTGAAGGCGACGATCAAAAACAATGGGGATATGTTAACAAGGTGTGTCATGGGGCAGCGCGCGGCCCCCTGACTTCATTGAGCTTGAACCCCAGCACTGCCAGAACCATCGCAAAACTCGCCATGCCCACGAACACCAAAAGCGTCATTTGACCCACGCGCCAACTGAGGTCGGCGGTTAACCACAGGGATACAGCGGGTGACATCATCGATACTGCAATCCCCATCATAGACACCGCTACGACAAGCCTTGCAACAAATTTGGCTTCAAATACCCCAGTTAAAGAGATACCACCACGTCGCAAACCCAGATACAGCAGACCCGCATTAATCCAGGCAGACACACTGGTCGCGAGTGCGAGTCCCACATGCCCCATCTCGAAGTACCACATCAGAGGGAAGACAAAGAGGACGTTTAATACCATGTTGCTGACCATGGCGATGATGCCAATTTTCACAGGCGTCTTCATGTCTTGGCGAGCGTAGTAACCGGGCGCCAGTACTTTGATGAGCATAAATCCGCCGAGCCCTACCGTGTATGCACGAAGGCTTGCGGCTGCCATTTCGACATCACGATCGGTAAACGCACCGTACTGGAACAAGGTAGCCAAAATAGGCTCCGCAAGCAGCCACAGGGCTACCGTTGCGGGTACGGCAATTAACAGCACATTCCGCATGGCCCAGGCGAGTGTTTGAGAGAACTCTTCAGGCTCTGCACGTGTATTGAGCGCTGACAATGTAGGCAAAATCACGGTGGCAATCGCGATGGCAAATACGCCGAGCGGGAGCTCGGTCAATCGATCCGAATAGTAAAGCCAGGCCACGCTTCCATCGGGCAATAAGCTCGCCAGCACCGTATCGAACAGGAGATTGATCTGACTCACCGAGACCCCAAACAATGCGGGCACCATGAGCATCAGTATCTTCCTGACGCCTTCATCTTTGGTATCCCAAACCGGCCGTGGTGTGAGCTTCAAGGCGCGCAGCGACGGTAACTGGAAAAGCAGTTGTACGACACCCGCCAATGTAACGCCCATGGCCAACCCCAGTGCGGGTTCGGGCATCGTTGGGGCCCACACAACCGCTGCCGTAATCAGCGAAAGATTCAGTAGTACCGGTGTGTACGCGGGTACTGCAAAACGCCCGTAGGTGTTCAGAATCGCACCACAAAACCCGGTAAGGCTAATCAGGAGTAAGTAAGGAAACGTCCAGACGATAAGGTCAGCGGTCAGCGCGAGTTTTGCCACGTCGCGACTAAACCCCGGGGCAAATAGCAGTGCCACCCACGGTGCCATCACCATGGCCAATGCTGTCAAAACGAACAATGAGCCGCCCAAGACACCAGCGACACGATCTACGAGGTGACGCACTGCCTCATGAGAACCTTGCTCACGGGTCTCGGTGAGCACTGGCACAAACGCCTGTGAAAAAGCGCCCTCGGCAAAAAGCCGACGCAAAGAGTTTGGAATCTTAAACGCAACAAAAAACGCATCGGCGTTGGGTGCTGCACCCAGCAGGTTAGCCAACACCACGTCACGCACCAGGCCAAGCACTCGGGACAGCATCGTGCCGATGCTAACGACAAAGCTCGAGCCTAAAAGACCGCTGTTTGAGGTTGCTTCCGTCTTAGAAGCATCGCTAGAAGCGCGCTCTGATGGATCATTGGTGTCCGTCATGCGTCTAGCCACTCTGCTCTCAGCCGATCGCCGTGTCGGGCCAGCCAGTGAAGTGCAATGATGGTTAAGCCATTGTTGATTTTTCCCGCATCGAGTAACGCAATCGCATCGGCGCGAGCTACAGAGTGCACCAAAATATCCTCGTGCTCCGTGTCTACACCTTTGACCTCGCCCACGGCCGCCGAGACCACACGCCCCACGAAAAGGCGAATTTGCTCTGAGCACGCCCCGGGACTGGGGTAGTACGAGACAATGGGGGTCAGAGCATTCATGGTACACCCGGCTTCCTCTAAGGCCTCCCGATGTGCGACATCGATATCGGTCTCGCCAGCCTCCACCACGCCAGCAACGGCCTCGAGCATCCACGGAGAATCATCACCTCGAATGGCACCTGGCCTGAATTGCTCGATCAAAATGACCTTATCGGATTCAACATGCCAAGGCAGAACGGCGACGGCATCACCACGCTCGAACATCTCTCTGCGAATACCATCCGTCCAACTGCCATCAAAGCGTCGGTGGCGCAGAGTGAGCGCATCCATCCGGAAGTAGCCTTTGAATACGGTCTCTCGTGTCTCGACCTCTACATCACCTGAGCCGTAGCTGAGTGAAAGTTCACTCAAAATCGACGCTCCGTGCTCCAGTTGACCGGCTTCGAGTAGTCATCGACCTGATCCGCGACATCAAGAATCAGTGCAAACAGGGCCATTCGCACCAAAACGCCGTTGTCAGACTGCCGGAAAATCGCGAGGTTCGGATCGTTGTTTAAGTCGTCGTCAAGCTCCTGTGCCCCCTCCCGCGAGTCACGGGGCAATGGGTGCATGATGACGGTATTGGGCTCACAGAGCGCCGTGTAAATGCTTTGATTGAGCCTAAATCGGCCTCGATAGAGATCGGCATCCGCCTGAGACTCGAATCGCTCTTCCTGAATGCGTGTCGAGTACACAATGTCCACATTGGCAATGCCGAGCTCTAACTGATCGGTTTCAACCACATCGATGCCGCTCTGGCGCATCTCTTCAACCAATTCCCCGGGCATTTTGAGCTCCGCAGGTGAGACCAGACTCACACTCACGTTGGTAAAGCGGGTCAACAGACGAGACAGCGAGTGCACGGTTCGACCAAAGCGAAGGTCCCCAACCATGGCGATTCGCAATCCGTCTATTCCCCGCTGTCTGCCGGCAAGTTCGCTTCGAATGGTATAGAGATCCAGCAGTGCCTGACTGGGGTGCTCATTAGCCCCGTCACCGCCGTTGATGACCGGCACGCGACTAGCAGACGCAAATTCGCTCACGGATCCGGCCGTTGGATGCCGCATGACGATGGCGTCTGAATAACCGCTTAGTACGCGTGCTGTGTCGTAGAGCGACTCACCCTTTGCGATGGCCGTACTCTCAAAACCGGTAGTCTCTCTGACATGACCACCGAGCAGATTGAAGGCACTGCCAAAGCTGATACGCGTTCGGGTCGAAGGCTCGAAGAACATGGATCCTAAGATGGCGCCCTCGAGCACAGTCGTCTTTCGCTCTCGCTGTGCGTAGGGACGCATACGGTCAGCAATATCAAAAATACGGTCGACATCGCCACGATCGAATTGGCTGATTCCCAAGATGTGGTGGCCGGCAAATTTCACAGGGCTCTTTTCTCCTCGCGCATTGAGCTGCGCGCTTGGGACCTTATTCTAAACCTAAGCACCGCTGACACCTAAAACTTTGGCATTTTCTGATACCCAACGCTCAAGATCAGCGAGTGCCGCACGTGGTTTATCGCCTAAGTTGGGATGACTCTGCTCCTCCGCGAGGGCCAGACGAAAACCCTCAAGATTCATATGGTCACTGCTAAGCCACTGTTCGCGGCAGTGCTCTTGCCATGTCGCCTGCTCCCTATCGGTCAGAATCTCGGGCCAATTTCGTGCACGGTAACGAAATAGGAGCTCGGGTAAACGCCGATCGGTGAAAGCAAATCGTCGATCGCGCAGTTCGGCCGGTGAGCTCTCCTGAACCTCTTGAATCAGTCTTCTATCCGAGTTCGGTAAAAAGGCACCGTACAGCGCCGTGTCGGGATTCAGGTCCGTGGTTTTTGGTCCACCGCGGTAGACAGACTGCAGATGCTGGGTGAATTCGGATCCGCGATCCTCTCGCGCCTTCCTCAGCGTTGCCAGATTCCTGCGCAAAGTATCGCCATCAAGACCCAGACGCGCGGCGATATCAGCGGTAATCTGCTGCATCGGAAGCAAAACCGGCGCTTTATTGACCTTAATGGTCATGAGCCCCGGCCGATCGCTCGGTGAAGCGAGTTCGTCACCCTTGGCAAATAACCGCGCTTGAATTTCGACTGGTGTCAGCGACAGAAACTCGGGGTCGCGAGACAAGTCGGCGCAAATAATGTCCGACTTATACTCAGGATGGACCGCTAGGGGTGCGATGACACCGAGACACGCCCGCTCTGTCCCCATAAGTCCCGACACATAAGCAAGTGGCGTCACGGCGTTGGTGTCAATCAACGCCTCGACGCGTGCCTTGAATCGCATTGATAACAGCTCATCGAAGAGCGCCGCGTCAGCAGAGCGCAGTGCCCTTGCTAGTGCCAGAGTTGCCGTGACATCGGACATAGCGTCATGGGCCGCGCCATGCTCCAGTCCATTCGCCGCCGTCAAATCTTCGAGCTTGAAACTCGGGGCGCCATCGGTGCGCTTGGGCCAATTCAGACTGTCGGGGCGCAGGGCATAAAAGCAGCGCACGACATCAATCACATCCCAGCGACTGTTACCGCGGCTGTACTCGCGGGCGTAGGGATCGTAAAAATTGCGCCACAATGTGAAGCGCGTGACTTCATCATCAAATCGAAGCGAGTTGTAGCCCACGCCACACGTGCCTGGTTGCGCAAGTTCATCATGAATACGCGCGATGAACCCCTGCTCAGAGAGTCCCTTTTCTTCAGCTTCAAATGGGGAAATACCCGTTATCCTGACCGCAGCTGGATGCGGCAATACATCCAGTGCGGGCTTTGCATAGACCGTCAGCGGATCGCCAATGATTTCAAGGTCGGTTGTGGTTCGAAGGCCGGCAAATTGCCAGGGCCGATCGATCGCAGGTGAAGCGCCTGAGGTCTCGTAGTCATGCCAGTAAAGCGTTTCTACCGACACACGCCCTCCTTCACCCAATGGCTCAACATTAGCGTTTAAAACAACTCAATGGCTTGCTCTTCAATGTTGGCCTGCCACAGTTTGGGTCCGGTAATGTGCACCGACGTACCTTGCGCGTCGACGGCGACGCTCACGGGCATGTCGTTAACCGTAAATGCGTATATGGCCTCCATCCCCAGGTCATCGAATGCAACCACTTTCGCGTCCGTGATTGCCTTGGAAACGAGGTAAGCCGCGCCCCCAACTGCCATGAGGTAAACCGCCTTATGCTTACGAATGGCATCAATCGCCACGGGGCCTCGCTCGGCTTTGCCGATCATCCCCAAAAGGCCGGTATGCTCAAGAATGTTGTCGGTAAATTTATCCATGCGTGTGGACGTCGTGGGACCGGCGGGACCGACAACTTCATCTCTGACAGGATCAACCGGACCCACGTAGTAGATGAATTTTCCCCGCAAATCGACGGGTAGCTCTTCACCATCCGCGATCATTTGCGTCATGCGCTTGTGCGCCGCGTCTCGGCCCGTATACATCGTTCCAGACAACAACAGCGTATCTCCCGGCTGCCAGGAGAGAGTCTCTTCCTGAGTCACAGTATCAAGATTGATACGGCGCACTGAATCTCCCGGCTCCCAGGTGACCTCGGGCCACGCATCGAGGCTGGGTGCCTCTTGGAATACAGGACCATTGCCGGTCAATTCGAAGTGCGCGTGCCGCGTGGCTGCGCAGTTTGGAATCATCGCAACGGGCAGCGATGCGGCGTGCGTTGGGTAATCCATAATCTTCACGTCGAGTACGGTCGTGAGCCCGCCCAAACCTTGAGCACCGATACCCAGTTTGTTGACGGCCTCCATGATCTCAAGACGCAACTCTTCGGCCCGAGTCGATGGGCCGCGCTCGCGAAGCTCATGAATATCGACCGGATCCATCAGTGATTCTTTAGCCATCACCATCGCTTTCTCGGCCGTACCGCCTATACCAATCCCGAGCATGCCCGGTGGACACCACCCCGCACCCATCGTAGGTACGGTCTTAACAACCCAGTCAACAATACTGTCGGATGGATTCAGCATGGCGAGCTTTGACTTGTTTTCAGAACCCCCGCCTTTCGCCGCGACACGGAAATCGACCGTATTGCCCGACACCATGCGAGTATGAATAACCGCCGGTGTGTTGTCCTTTGTATTTTTACGAGCACCGGCCGGATCTTCGAGAATCGAGGCCCTCAACTTGTTGTCTGGATGCAGGTAAGCGAGTCTCACACCCTCGTTAATCAGTTCTTCGAGAGGCTTAGACGTCTCCCATCGAACCTCCATTCCAACGTCGACGAACACGGTGACAATACCGGTATCCTGACAAATGGGTCGCTTGCCCATAGCGCACATGCGGCTGTTAATGAGGATCTGAGCTAGGGCATCTTTGGCCGCCTGACTTTGCTCCATTTCGTAGGCGCGATGAACTGCCTGCACGAAATCGGTTGGGTGGTAATAGGAGATGAACTGGAGTGCATCTGCCACACTATCGACAACATCGCGATCTGTAATTACGGTCATGTGCTTTCTCTACCTTCCCACTTACTGTGCTGGCGCTGGTGCAGGCATTGGCGCTGATTCAACAGACAGAGCATCAACCTGTGCTGATAACTGACGAATGTCAGCCCGTAGCTGGTTCACATTAGTATTGACCTGCTTCCGGAAACCGTTGATCGAGGCCACCCCCTCTTCATTTGCGGTGACGCGGTTGCCCAGAGAAGCCCGCTCCAAGTTGGCACGATTCACATCGTCCGCCAATCGCTCGACATCGCTTTGAATTTGTCGTGCTGATCCCGCCAAGCGCTCGATATCAGCCGACAAGGTTTGCAGCGCCTTAAGGTCCGCCGTCAGTGCATCCAGTGTTTTCTTTTGACGAAAACCGTTGTCTTTCAGGGTTTGTAGCGTTGCCTCGTTGGCCTTATCGGCCTTCTCGAGATCGGATACCTTCCTGTTGGCTACTCGTCGCGCGTCCCAGAGCTTTCGAACCTCACTGTCCAGTAGATTCAATTGAGCCCCCATCGCTGCCGCCGATTTGGTAACGGTCTCATCGGTATCGGTCAACAGATTCTCGAGCCCCTGAACCTGTTTACCTGTCCGCGACTGATCCGCTGTCAGCTGACCAATCAGCTGATAGCTGTACCACGCGTAGGCAGACAAGGCGCACACAGCAATAAAGGACAGTGCTAGAAAAAATTGACCAGCGCCGCTCAGTCCGGCGGATTCGCGACTCCGGCTGGGTATGGCGTTGCGCGGCGCACTATCGACTGCTTCGTCGCGCCGGGCGGCGAATGATGGAATCTCGGTTAAGTCATCCCGGGACATACGGTTCCTCCCCCTGTACCTGCGCAGTATACCTTGCCTTGCAGCCTAGAGTGGCCGTGTTTTAGCCACAAAAAAGGCGGCCTGAGCCGCCTTTCTCGAAGTATATTTTTCTTACATGTAGTACAGCAACGCCCATATAACGAGGGTGAGTAGTGCAGACATGTGAATGACGCCCTTGACCGATGTCATTGGACCCTGCTTGCCGGCCAATGCATTAATCTCGAGGAGAACAATCAAGCCCAGCGCTAGATAAAGACCTGTCGATGCACCACCCAATGGCAATGCAAGATGCTTTGAACCCAGCATACCGAGCAGCATGGGACCTGAGAACAAGGTATTAGTTCGGCTCGCGAGGCCCGCTTTGGCAGCACTGGTAGGCCCATCGCCTGGCTTCATGCCTAAAACGACTTGCTGGTTTGGCCAAATGACGAACCATACGTTTAGGAACATGAATGTTCCGGCAAGCGCACCCACCCAGATAGGCGCAAGGTCAAAATTAGTGAAGGCGCCGAGCTTGTGGAACAAATACAAACCAGTCACAAACGTAAGCGCAGCACCCCAACGGAACCACCACAGCGCGCGCGGCGCCAACTTAGCCATCGCATCTTTCTTAGCGTCAGCTTCGGCTTCCTTGAAATATTCTGTCTGAACGAAATTGAAGTAGTACAGCATGCCGATCCAAGTAATACCGGCTAGCACGTGAAAGTAACGAAAAATAAAACCGATCGCGTTTTCCATTTATTGTTTGCCCTTATGAATACAAGCGTCGTCGACGCCCTTCCCGACCGCGAGTATATCCTTGTGCCAAAAAAAAAGAACCCGGCTTAAAGCCGGGTTCTTCGTTTTATTAGCAGGACTGCTTACATCATGCCGCCCATGCCACCCATGCCACCCATGTCAGGCATCGCAGGTGCTGCTTCATCTTTCGGTGCTTCAGCAATCATCACTTCCGTGGTGATCATCAAACCAGCAACCGAACCCGCTGCCTGAAGTGCAGTACGGGTTACTTTTGCCGGATCAAGAATACCCATGGCAATCATGTCACCGTACTCACCAGTCGCCGCGTTGTAACCGAAGTTGCCTTCGCCCTGACGCACTTTATCAAGAACAACAGACGCCTCGTCTCCTGCGTTCGAAACGATCTGACGCAGTGGACCTTCCATGGCACGCAGCGCAGCTGCGATACCTGTGTTTTGGTCTTCGTTGTCACCTGTCAGACCTTCGACCGAAGCGATAGCGCGAACGAGAGCCACACCACCACCAGCAACGACGCCTTCTTCAACCGCAGCGCGAGTAGCATGCAGCGCGTCTTCGACGCGTGCTTTCTTCTCTTTCATCTCGATTTCAGTGGCTGCGCCTACCTTGATAACTGCAACACCACCGGCGAGCTTCGCAACGCGCTCTTGAAGCTTTTCGCGATCGTAGTCAGAAGACGTGTTCTCAATCTGAACACGAATTTCGCTGACGCGACCTTGGATAGCTTCTGCATCACCTGCACCATCAACGATCGTGGTGTTGTCCTTGTCCATGGTGATGCGCTTGGCATTACCGAGGTGCTCAAGGCTGGTGCTCTCGAGATCAAGGCCCACTTCCTCTGAAATAACCGTGCCGCCAGTCAGGATCGCGATGTCCTGAAGCATGGCTTTACGACGATCACCAAAACCAGGTGCCTTGCATGCTGCAACCTTAACGATGCCGCGCATGTTGTTCACAACTAGGGTCGCGAGCGCTTCGCCTTCAACGTCTTCAGCAATGATGACGAGTGGGCGAGATGCCTTCGCAACCTGCTCAAGTACAGGAAGTAACTCACGAATATTGGAGATCTTCTTGTCAACCAACAGCACGAAGGGATCTTCCACTTCAGCCGACATGTTGTCCTGATTGTTGATGAAGTAAGGCGACAGGTATCCGCGATCAAACTGCATACCTTCAACCACGTCGAGTTCGTTCTCTAGACCTGAACCTTCTTCGACGGTGATGACACCCTCTTTACCGACCTTCTCCATTGCTTCAGCAATGATTGCGCCAACAGAGGTATCGCTGTTGGCTGAGATGGTACCGACCTGAGCAATCGCCGTGTTGTCTTCACACGGTGATGCCATGCCTGACACCGCTTCAACCGCTGCCGCTACTGCCTTATCAATGCCGCGCTTGAGGTCCATGGGGTTCATGCCCGCAGCAACTGCCTTGAGACCTTCGTTCACGATAGATTGTGCGAGAACGGTTGCGGTCGTTGTGCCGTCACCTGCGACATCAGACGCTTGTGAAGCAACTTCCTTCACCATTTGCGCGCCCATGTTCTCAAAGCGATCCGCCAGTTCGATTTCTTTCGCTACTGAGACACCATCCTTGGTGACAGTCGGTGAACCGAATGACTTCTCGAGGATTACGTTTCGGCCCTTAGGACCCAGTGTTGCTTTAACGGCATCTGCCAGTGTGTTCACACCGGTCAGCATGCGTTGGCGAGCGGGGTCACCAAAAAGTACGTCTTTAGCTGCCATGTCTAAAATTCCTTTACTAACGTTGGACTGAAGTTATTAGTCGATTACGGCGTAAATTTCGCCTTCGCTCATCAGGATCAGCTCTTCACCATTTACTTCGATGGTGTTGCTCCCTGCGTACTGACCGAAAACGATCGTGTCGCCCACCTGAACTGTCAGAGGACGCTGCTCACCGTTGTCCAGCACTTTGCCGGCACCAACTGCAACCACTTCACCCTGATTAGGCTTTTCTTTCGCTGAACCCGGGAGGACGATGCCGCCAGCCGAGGTCTCTTCTTCTTCCTTACGACGAACGACAACTC